>JACCDP011117915.1_pt1 | contig 21078 bp, 21 predicted proteins | sample 7445841 | NCBI WGS metagenome assembly JACCDP01 (sample SAMN15323441, study PRJNA562643) | freshwater metagenome | isolation source: river surface water | place: USA:Blue River Watershed | collected 2017-08-17
ACAAAGAAATCCATTAACTCTTTGGGAAAGAGCTCGTGTAACAATTTACTATCTATTGTTTCGATACCTTTTTATTGCAAGTATAATATTTTAAATGCTTCTCCCCAACTTTTTAACTTGACCCGATATATTTCCAGCCTGTCTCCTATTCCACTCAGCGCCTTTCCTGTTTTCAAATCAAAATGATAACGGTGCATAGGGCACACGACACTGTTTTGTTCGGTACACCAGCCATGACTAAGTGAAGCTCCGTTATGCGGGCACTTTTCCTGAAAAGCAGCGAAGCCTTCTGATGTCTTTACTATACACACCTTTTTCTTTCCCACCAGCATGGTATGGACTTTCCCATGAAAATCGAAATTATCAAGCGCTTCAGGGTGTTCAAATATTTTTGTCCATTGAATTGTTTTGCTCATCTTTTTTAGGAATAAAGGTGTATTGAATAGTTATAGGATTATCGCTCACATTTTTTATTAGTTCCTCATCTTCCTGAGAAGTAGCGGTTGTAACTTGTTCCTGAACTAACCAATATGGATTGGATTCATCAACATCGGCATCATTATTCATATCCCAGGAATAAACAGGGTCGGGCAAACCTTCTTTTTTGTAGGCAAAGGCCAATACCGTTCCTGTTAAAAACCCTGCCAAATGGCCTTGCCAGGAGATATTACTTTCCTGTGTATAAAGTATAGCCTTTTGAAATTCTACGGGCAATACGCCCCATATTACGGTGCCATACAAAAAAGTAACGATCAGGGTAATCCCAAAAAGTGATTTATTTTTTCTGATAATGCCGGAAATAAACAAAAAAGCATAAAGCCCATACACCACACCGCTGGCTCCAATATGAATATGCTGTTGTTTATCTCCCCAGTTTGCCAGCAACCAAACCAGGGTTCCACTAAAGAAATAAGTAATTAAAAAAACAGGTATGGCAACAGGTTTGTAAAAATAAACCAGAAAAGTTCCGAGTACTAAAAGAGGAATGCTGTTGGAAAAAATATGCTGAAAATTGGCATGTAACAGGGGGGCTGTAATAATTCCAATAATTCCTTGCAAATTACGGGGCATGAGGCCGAAACGGGAAAGGTGCAGGTTAAAAGTAACATCGAAATAAAACACCAGCCAAATCAACCAAAGGAACAATATGGGAAATAAACTGCTTTTTAACATGACAAAGCTATTTCGGCAAGCCCGGCAAAACTTGTGCTGCAATTCTAAATTAAAGCATTTTGTCAGAAAAAAAAATTGCTCAATGATCAAATGAGCCGGTAATTTTTATATTCACCCACCCTCCAGCCAGTTTTCTCCTCAATAGCCATCAACAATTTATCTTTAAGGGTTAGTTTTATACGACTGGTATCAAAATCAAATTTCCAGTTATACCTTTTCAGTCTTTCGGACATAACGGCAGGATGACTGTCTTTAAATTCAGCTAATGAGTCTATTTGTGTGTAATCAAATTCCGGAACCTGAGGAATGTTTTCTTTCATCCAGTTATCGGAATGCCACATTTTATGGAAATTTTGTTGTTTGGCCTGTTGAATGTAAGGAGGTTTTACCCAGCCATAATGATAAACAAAGGCATTCACTGGTTTTACCTTCAGCTTTTCATTATTCTTTCTAAATCCCTGTGCATCCCGGTACGATCTTATTTGTTTATTGTTTCGGATGACCCTGATTTCATTTCTGTACCATTTCCTTGAATTTCCTATATAACGGTAGCTCCCGTAAAAATGAAGGTAATTAAATAACAAGCCTTCTATTTCGGGATCATCTTTGTAGTTAAGCATAGCCTCTTGTATAGCCGGAAGGTACTTTTCGTGAATAACTTCATCGGCCTGTATATAGAATGCCCAGTCTGTATCTTCATCAATGGCATCAAAAACCTTATTGGTTTCAATAGCCAACACCTGTCCACCTTCCCGTAATTGGTCATTCCATACACTGGGAATTATTTTTATTTTATCGGATGCAATGGACTGAATGAGTTCCTGTGTATTGTCTTCACTTTTACCCAGCCCCACCACAAAACTATCGCAAATAGGTAAAATGGAAGTAATGGCCTCCACTACCGGATAATCGTATGTTAATGCGTTTCTGATTATTGTAAAACCTGTAACCTTCATAAGCTATAAAATTAGCAATGCTTCAGGCAGGAACATAAAGCCCGTGGCCTCTGTGATGATATTCCAAGTAAAAAGCCCTGTTTTTGCAGGGCTTAAGGTTTAATTTTGTTCTTCAATGATATTGGGATCAACCATGATTCTACCGCAATGTTCGCAAACAATAATTTTTTTATGCGAGCGAATGTCTAATTGACGTTGAGGAGGTATTTTATTGAAACAACCACCACAGGCATCACGTTCAACCGGAACTACAGCTAATCCGTTTCTGGTATTGGAGCGTATACGGGTATAGGCATTATATAAACGGCTTTCTATTTGTTTGCCTTTGGTTTCAGATTGTTTTAACAGGTCTTCTTCTTCTTTTTGGGTTTCCTGAATAATTTCTTCTAATTCTGATTTTTTTACTTTCAGGTCCTTCTTTTTATCTTTTAATTCTGCTTCTGCCGTATCTAAAAACTCTTGTTTAGCAGCTATCTGAGCCTTGAATTCTTTCATTCTTTTTTCGCAAAGCTGAATTTCTAAGTTCTGGAATTCAATTTCTTTGGTGATGGCATCGTATTCGCGGTTATTTTTTACCTTACCTAATTGAGCCTCATATTTCTTAATATTAGCCTTATGATCCTTAACTGCGTTTTGCCTGTCAGAAATTTGCTGATCGAGTTCTTTCACTTCTGAAGTGTAATTTTCAAACCTGGTTTCCATCCCGGCAACCACATCTTCCAGATCCTGTACCTCCAATGGTAATTCTCCACGAACTATACGCAAACGATCAATTTTAGAATCAGTCAGTTGGAGCTCAAATAAAGCTTTTAACTTTTCTTCAACTGATGCGTCTACTTTTTCTTTGATAGTTGCTTTTGACATATTTAGAAATAATTTATCGGATTTGTATTTATTTTAGATAAATGGAGTGCAAATGTAGGGAATTTTTTATTAATTACCTCATAAAAAATTTCATTCGTGAATTGTTCACTTTCATAATGCCCGATATCTGCAATCAGCAGTTTACCCTCTGCATCAAAAAATTCATGGTATTTAAAATCAGCGCTAATATAAATATCTGCCTGCTGAGCCATAGCGGTTTTTAGTAGAAAACTTCCGGAACCACCACAAAGGGCTACCTTTTTTATTTTTCTTCCGGTTAAAGCGGTGTGCCTTATAGTTTTACATTTAAAAGCTAACTTTATGTTTTTCAGCAGGGTATCTTCAGTTATCTCCTCCTTTAGTTCACCTATAATTCCTGAGCCCACCTGAGGGTGAGCATTGCTTAAGGGATAAATATCATAAGCCGGCTCTTCATAAGGATGGGCATTTTTTAAAGCAGCAATAACCTTCGCTTCCAGAAAAGCCGGGAAAATGGTTTCGAGCCGGGATTCAGCTTCGGTATGAAATTCATTTATTTTCCCAACAAAAGGCTGAGCCCCTGCCCCTGCCCTGAAAGTACCAGTACCTGATGTAAAATAACTACAACTGTCATAATTCCCTATATAACCACATCCAGCTTCAAACACGGCTTCCTGAACCGCTTTAAGCTGATTCTCCGGAACAAAAGTTACTAATTTTCTTAAGAGGTCTTTTTTGGGTGCCAGCACACGGGTATTTATTAATCCCAATTTATCCGCCATTCTTTTGCTCACTCCGGTTGCAATATTATCAACATTGGTATGAGCTGCAAATATGGCTATATCGTTCTTTATGGCCTTTAAAAGGGTTCTTTCAATATAATTAGAACCATTCAATCGCTTTATACCGGTAAATAAAATCGGGTGGTGGGCAATGATTAATCCTGCTTCAAGCCGGATGGCTTCTTCCACCACTTCTTCGGTGCAATCTAAGCATATCAGTGCCGAATGAGCAGCTGCAGCTGCATTACCAATTAAAAGCCCGGTATTATCATAAGCTTCCTGAAAGGCGGCAGGAGCCATGGCTTCTATACAATCGCAAATTTGTTTTATTGTCATAACCAGTATTCCGCCTGAATTTAGGTATTTTTCGTGAATTGAAACAGGTAGCTTCCATCATTTCACAGGTCATAACAAAACTCATGGATACGAATTGCATTAAAAATTGACTGGATTCTTAAAATATTTCCTTTTATTTGACATATGGAAGAAATAAAATTAACCCAATTTTCGCACGGAAGTGGTTGCGGCTGCAAAATTGCACCCAAAGTATTAGAGCAGATTCTTCAACCCTTTAATACTGCTATTCCCCGCCCTTCTTATCCCGAGTTGCTGGTAGGATATGATACCAAAGACGATGCGGCAGTTTATGATATGGGAAATGGCAAAGCCATTATTTCCACCACCGACTTTTTTATGCCCATTGTAGATAATGCTTTTGATTTTGGCAGAATCGCCTCCACCAACTCTATCAGCGATGTGTACGCCATGGGTGGAAAACCATTGATGGCAATAGCTATTTTAGGATGGCCTGTTGATAAAATTCCTACTTCCATTGCACAGCAGGTATTAGACGGTGCCCGTACGGTTTGTAACGAAGCCAACATCCCACTTGCCGGCGGACACAGCATTGATAGCCCAGAACCTATTTTTGGACTGGCAGTTACCGGGGAGGTGGGGGTGTTGAATATTAAAAAAAATTCTACCGCCAGCCCCAACTGTAAACTCTACCTTACTAAACCTGTGGGTGTAGGCATTATAACCACAGCAAATAAACGTGGGTTGGCTTTACCGGAAGATTTTAAACATGCCGTAGCAGTAATGGCTCAGCTCAATGCTATTGGTTATGAATTGGGTAAACTCAATTATGTTAAAGCCATGACCGATATTACAGGCTTTGGCTTGCTTGGTCATTTAATAGAAATGTGTGAAGGCAGTAACCTGAGTGCCACCATTAACTTTGCACAAATACCTTTAATCCATAACCTCAATCACTACATCAGTCAATTTATTTATCCGGATGCTACGTTTAGGAACTGGAAGATGTGCGAAAACAAAGTGGAAGGCATCAGCAATGATTCTTTGCTCAGCCTGTGCGATCCTCAAACCAGCGGCGGCCTTTTAGTAGCCGTTTCGGGTGAGCATGAAGCAGAATGGCTAAAATTTATGGGCTCGCATCAACTGAACTGGAATTGTATTGGCGAACTCACGGAAAGAAAAACAGCAACCGTTTTAATTCAATAATCTTTTAGTTTATTTCCACACAAATGGATCAGCAAACTTTGGGTCATGTATAAATTCTTCATCGGTAAGGGTTTTTAAGAATGCCACCAATGAAGCTTTCTGGTATGCGGAGAGATTATATTGCTTGGGAGCAGTGCCAGTTATACCCTGAGCTGTAAGCCGGTCATCGAGATTAGGGTTTTGTTTTAAACCACTGTTATAATGTTCCACTACTTCTTCCAGGGTAGCAAAACGCCCATCGTGCATATAAGGTGCTGTGAGTTCAATATTCCGGAGAGTGGGCACTTTAAACTTTCCCAGGTCTTCCAGTTTACCACTGGTGAGGTAATACCCATTATCGGTATAAATGGCTTCTAATCCGTTATTCAGTGCCTGAGTGGTATAAAAATTTACGGAAATGTGGCAATGGTTACAGTTAATGGAACCACTCATAAATAAATTCATCCCATCTTGTTCTAACTGGCTGAAATTACTGAATCCGTTTGTTTTTCCCTTGTCGTATTTAGAACGATAGGATTTTAAACTCCCAATAAATTGAGCCAGTGCCAGACTAATTCTTTCTGAAGAAACCTCAGTACTTCCAAAGGCTTTTTCGAATAAGGGTGGGTAATAATTGGTATGTTGTAATTTAGTAACAAGGTCGCTCAATGTCATTCCCATTTCTATAGGGTTTTGTATGGGCATAAGCACCTGCTTTTCGGGCATATGCGCTCTTAAATCCCAAAAAAAACGGTTAGAGAAGCGCGTATTAATTATAGCCATAGAATTTCGGTTGGTTAAACCACCGGCAAATCCCTTACTGAATCGGGCGGGGTCGCTGAACGCGTTTTTCTGAAGATGGCAGGAAGCACAGGAAATGGTATTGTTGGCAGAAAGTTGCTTATCATAAAAAAGTACACGGCCAAGCGCAGCACCATTATTACTCACCGGGTTTTGGGAAGTACTGTTAATAAAATTCAACAGAGGACTATTAAAAAATGACGGAAAAGAATCGTTGGCGTAATTATAAGGCGTTTCAGGCAATACCGGAACCAGGTTCTTAGGTTCTTCAGTTTGTACCGTTTCCTTCTTCTTGCAGGATACTATAAAAACTATAAACAGGCAGCAGATTAAACGTATTAGATGTGGCATAAGCTAATATATTAAAGTTTTTCACACCCTGTATTTACTTTATAAATTAATCCGCTCAGGATTATATTTTAATGCCTGTTTTTGGTTATTCTTCTTTGTTCTTGTAAAATGTACTGCAAGATACTGCCCGGCCGTATTGCTTATTAGTTAGGAAAATACCTTTGTAATTTTCAAACTAAAAGTATATATGTTATAAGCCCCCCATATTCCGGGGGGGCTTATACGTTTATTATTATCTGTAATGAATTGTTTTTTTGTAAACTCCTGTTATTAGTGTTGCAGTATAATTTTTTTGTAAACTGCTGTGTTACCTTTATATACTTTCACAAAGTATACTCCCTTTTCAAAATTATTTAAATCATACGTTTTAGCGTAAGTTGAACCATTAAAGAAATCCCTGAACAGCACTTCTCCTAAAATATTAACTATCTCCACCTCATATTCTCCTTTTGCATAATCTGCAATGGATAGTTTTAAGAATCCGTTGGTAGGATTTGGACTGGCCACCAAAGCATCATTAAGATTTTGAGCTTCATCTATAGCATTAGTGCAAGGATGAGCTGTTGCTCCTACCATCATGGCTTCAACCTCCTGTTCTGTTTTATCTGAGATGTCTTCAAATGTTTTATTAGGCTTTATCAAAGCTACGGAAGGAAAACTTAGAGAAGAGGCTCCGGCAATTGCTTCCGGGTGATAATTATTAATAATCTTTATATTATCAGGTGTATTATAGGTACAGGGATATTTCACATTATTGTCAGCTATAAACTTTAATACAGGGGTTTCACCACCAGAGCCGGTTTGACTAAGCGGATCGCCATAATCAGCACCAAAGAAAAAGACATCATGTTTATTACAACCATAATGCGTGTAAAAATTATTGTTTTCAGGAACTAAGCCTATACAAGCACCTCAGTCGGTAAAAAACATGTCCATTTTAACATAGCGATTACTTCCTCCATTCAGGAAATTATAGAGATTAAATTTAGTACCATCAGTAAAAGTAGCTGTAAAATCAACTGCTACAGCGTTTACTTTATTGGTGTATGGAGTTGTTTTTTTAATAAGCGATGGGTCGCTGCATTTCCGGGTTTGAGCATAAATACATGTTAGCGAGGTCAGCAACATGGCAGGAATAAAGTAAAGTTTTTTCATGAATTATATGGTTTGATGATTTTAACCGTTAAGGTAGAAGGTTCAAATACACTTACCAATTCTAAATTCCCTCCGGCTTACCTCTTCAACTACTGTAAAACAACTGCAAAAAAATCTTCTCCCTAAGATTATCCTTAATTAAAGCGTTTTAGGAAGTGTTTAAGCAAGATCATATTATATTTACCAGCTTAGTATTACCTGTTCAAAAAACTCAATCTCTTTTCATAGCTAACTTATTTAGCCGCCTTTGATGATTTTTGGCTTTGATTAGCAAACTCGAATACTAAGGGTAGTTATGTAGTTAAGTTGCCAAAATTCGTAAAGAAACACTGGCTACTGCGCACTTATGACGGGTAGATTACCCCAACTTTCTGGCTGAATAGGGCTTCCGGACGAATGTGGAAATTAATATCGGCTATTTTTTAATGATATAAAAATAGGGGGGCAGAGAATGTAATAACTCTTTGTTTGTACTTCTGCACCATGCGGCTATTTCGGCTGGTGCTCCTTTGTCGTATGCAGTTACACAAACACGGGAACCTGGTGGCAGGTTCTTAAAAAACAGAAATAATTTTAAAATCAACTCGCCACAACCTTCTTCCTTTCCATTATACTCTGCTTCGCAGGGCCAGTTTGGTTTTTCAGGTTTTTCCATTTAGTTCTTATTCTACTATAAGTTATTTTTTTTGCATCAACTTTTCTCCATCCGGAGTAATGTAAATATGTCTGTTAATGTCAATTTTCTGAGTAGTGATGATTTTTTCCTGTTCAAAAATATCAAGCATAAGGGCACAAAAGCGAATAGTGGCATTTGTTTTCTTCTTTAATTCATGTGCTGTAAAAGGAACTGCTTTGTTCATCGCTTGCTCCAGTACAATTTCCCTGAATTTATTTATCCATTGGGTATGGATGAAATCATTCTGAAACATATAAATTTTTCCTGCATTGGCGAGGTATGCTAAATACATTTTTAAGGTGCTTTTAACTATTTTCTTTGTTTCACATTTCTCTTCCAATTCAACCAGTACCGGTTTCTGAAACTCATATTTCAAAATTTCAGCTTCCAGCCAATTGATCATTTCTTTCGTTTTTTCATCAATTATTGCTTTATGGCCGGTGATAATCCAGGTATTGCGCAGTTTTTGTATACCGTCTTCTTTTAACATATCCGTAAGAAAAAAATCCAGAAAATTTTTAGCGTTTTTTATCTTAGAAAGCCCCAGCTTTCCAAGGAGTTCATTGGTCTCTAATCCATCATCAAAGATTGGATGATCCTTATGGTGTTCTTTCAGGGCCTTTACGATTTTTGTTTTAAAGGTAGCTGTATGTTCGTGACCCAGTAAAAACAGGAGGTCTCCGGAATGGTAAACTAAAAAATTTCCAGGGTTAGACTTTATTTCTCCAATAACTATATCAAGGCTGAGGTTAGTTTTATCTGCAATCTCTTCTGGCAAGAAGGGTCGTGGTTCCTTCTTCAATTCCATTTTTATCATTTCCAGCCGGCTATTATCACTGAGTATATTTTTAGAAAGTTGTTGCAGGTTTTGCAACAATACTTCATTCCGTTTTTTGTGATGCAAGGGTGAAGTATCAATAATATAACCTCCTCCTAATGTCTTGTCATCAGAGGTATTCCGGAGAATGAATTTATCTTTATTGATTAATATTGCTGGTTTAGAAAGATGAATCTGTACCAATGCTTCTTCATTTTTATCGATACTGTCTTTATTCAGCAAATGCATGCGGGCCTGGCATTCAAAGGTTCCTGAATGGAAGGAAACGGATGACCAATTGGAAAGTTGAGCTCCTGAATCAAAAAGACTGATTGTAGCATCTATCATAGCTGTTTGTTTCAAAGCCTTATTGGTGATGATCATGCCCCTTTTAAAATCATCTTTTGAAAGCCCAATTAAATTAATGGCTGCCCTGTCTCCTGCCACTACTTTTTCTACCGGCTTTCCATGCCGTTCAATACTTCTTACTTTTAATTTCAGGGTATTTCCTGGCAATAAATACACTTCTTTCCCTGTTTCTATGCTGCCTCCCAGCACAGAACCTGTAACAACACTTCCTGCACCCTTTACACTAAAAATTCGGTCTATATACATCCGGAACACGTCTGTTTCCTCTTTTTCCTCAACCGTATTACTTATGACTTCAATACATTGAATGAGTTCTTCTTTACCCTTTCCTGTGTGTGAGGAAACACTGATAATCGGTGCGCCTTTTAAGGAGGTCTTTTCCAAAAAATCCATAATTTCTAACTTTGCTATTTCCGCCAATTCCTCATCTACCAAATCAACTTTTGTCAGAGCCACTATTCCTTTTTTAATTCCCAGTGCCGATATAATATTGACATGTTCAATAGTTTGCGGCATGATTCCACTGTCTGCGGCAATAACCAGCAACACAAAATCAATACCACAGGCACCGCCAACCATGGTATTAATAAAATCTTTATGGCCTGGTACATCAATAATGCCTATGGAATTTCCACCCGGCAAGGAGAGGTTAGAAAACCCCAGGTTTATTGTAATTCCCCTGAGTTTTTCTTCCTTATGGGTATCACAATCAATGTCGGTTAATGTCTTTATCAGGGATGTTTTGCCATGATCCACGTGTCCGGCAGTTCCCATTATTAAATGTTTCATGTTGTTGCCTAAGAAGGAGAAGAAGTTAAAACGGATTGGTGAACCTGATGAATGATAGCCGCTAAAGGGGCAATGTCTTCTTCAAACAAGGTAAGCACATCGAAATATACATTGCCTTTTTTTAACACGCCTAATACGGGTTGTGGCTGCGCCAATAGTCCGTGATAGATCTTTTCTGCATAGCCTGACCTTTCTTTGTTTGAACCCTGATGGCTGATCATAACAGCATAACTTTTTATTTCCCCATCGGGTAAAGTACCGCCGCCGCATTGTCCAATGCTATCTGTAATTTCTGTTTCTATCTTGTATTGCGCTAACATTGTTTTCAATTGTTGCGCGGTTTTCATCAAGTCACTTTTCTCCCGGTTAAAAATCTTAAATATCATGTTTTTTGTATTCAGCTCCTTATCGTTGAGGTAATACATACAGGCAGTTTCCAGTAATGCCAGAGTAGTTTTACACACGCGCAGGGCGCGAAGCATGGGCTCCTTCTTTAATTTGTCAATCCATTTCTTTTTACCGGCAATAATTCCTGCCTGCGGGCCTCCTAATAATTTATCGCCGCTAAAACAAATTAGATCAATTCCTTTATCCAGGGATTGTTTAACATTGGGTTCATCAGCAAATATAGGGTGATTGTATTTTTTTAAGAGACCCGAACCAATATCGTATAATACAGGTATTTCGTGCTTTTTTCCCAGTTCCACTAAATCTTCGAGTTCAACCTCTTTGGTAAATCCTTTTATAGTATAATTAGAACGGTGGGCTTTAAACAGTATTGCCGTATTTTCACGTACAGCACTACTATAATCTTCCAGGTGGGTTTTATTGGTAGTTCCTACTTCCACCATAGTGCATTCCGAAGCAGCCATAATTTCAGGTATTCTGAAAGAGCCACCTATTTCTATTAACTCTCCCCTTGAAACAATTACTTCTTTTCCGCGGGCAAACGTACGCAACACCAGCATAACAGCCGCTGCATTATTGTTCACCACCAATACTTCTTCTGCTCCTGTCATGTATTTCAGTAATTCGGCAGCATGGTCGTTTCTATGTCCACGGGAGGCTGTACTTAAATCAAACTCCAGGTTGCTGTATTTTTTTAATATAGAAAAGGAGTCCCTCAACAAAGCTTCACCGTATGGCGCTCTTCCCAGGTTGGTATGAATAATTATACCAGTAGCATTTATGACCTCTCTTAAGTTCCGCTGTGCAGAACGACGTAGAAAATAGCCCGTCTTTTCAACAATAGCCTCAAAAGAAGGGGCTTCTTTTTCTTGCTGAATACCTTCCCGGAAATAATTAATAGCACGACGAACGGCATAGGTGGTCAACTCTTTACCATAGGCAGATAAATACTCCTGAACTGTCTTATTGGATAACAATTTATCTACCGAAGGCAGGGAAGTAAAATCATTTTTTATGGGCTTCATAGTTATTGTTCTGTTTAAAACGATGCAAATTAACCAAATTAGCGTTAGTTGTTTCGTTATTGGTATGTAAATATACTATTTCAAGGATTACGAAAGCTTACAGTTAGCCTGTATAATAATTAATATTGGATACCTTTAACGTTCAGGGATTACAGGGGCTTTCAAAAAAACAAACTACAAAAGGGCTTGAAGAAAAAAATCAACTTTAAGCTATAACCCAGGATGGATTTCATGCCTAAATTATAATCTAATCTGGTAATTGGTACGTAGCCGATGAATAAGCAGAGAAGGCAGGAATCGAACCTGCCACAGCCGGTTTTATCCGTCTGCTACCGGTGTTGAAGACCGGATGAAACACCAGTTTCTACTTCTCTGTAAGTATGATGTTAATTTTTGAGGGTATAATCTTTTTCAAATATAAACTTTAAATCTTTTAAAACAATCCTCCCGAATGCAAATTTTCGGTCACTACCATTTTACAGGGATGGAAAACTAAGAACAGCTGGAACAAAGGGTATTCATCAAATAGAATTTTATGAAGCCAGTACACCTTTGGCACAACCCATGGTAGATAAAGTTGTTTCCTACTGTGTACGAGACACTTTTTATTTTGAAGATTATTCAGTACTTAATCACGCAGGTGCTTCGTGGAAGTGGACTTTCTCGCCAGCACCAAGCTACGTGAGTTCCCTCACAGCCCGGAATCCTAAGGTGGTGTTTGGTAATATGGGAGCTTATGATGTGAGCCTTACGGTTAACAATCCCGCAGGAACGAGTACCAAAGCTTTGCAAAGTAAAATTCAAATTCTAAGTAATCAATGCGGCATTGATACAATACCTGGTAAAGCTATTCAATTGCAGGGCAATACTTCTAAAGATTACGCAAGTATACCTGCTGTAAACATCAATTCCAATACTGTCACTTTTTCTGCCTGGATCAAAAGTGATATCAATCAACTGCCCTATACAGGTATTATGATGGGGCAGGGTTCGTGCGGATTTAATTTTTCGGGCGCAGGAGATAATACGCTGGCCTACCATTGGCCGGGTGGGTCTTATGCCTGGAACAGTGGCCTGAAAGTTCCTAATAATGAATGGACGCATGTGGCTATGGTAGTAGAGCCTTCGGGAATTACTTTATATGTAAACGGAAAAGGTAATAAGCACGTTGTAACGCCGGATAAAATAGATTTTAATAATCGTTTTATTTTAGTGGGATCTTATCTAACCTGGAATGACAGATACTTTAAAGGTGAAATTGACGAAGTCTGTATTTACAATCGTTCACTCACACAAAACGAAATAAGAGAATTGATGAACCTGACTAAAAATAATCCGAATACAGGAAGCCTTCCTTCTATCGACCCTTCACTTATTGCCTATTATCAATTTAATGAACTTCCGGCCCTGCAATGTTACGATAAAGTGAATAGTCAACACGCTGTTTTAATGGGATCAACAATTAATAAAATAAAATCAACTGCCCCTGTTGGCGGAGGAACTTTTCAACGCATTGCAGTAAATACAGGAGGATTAGTGAATTTCGCTAAGCCCGGTGTTGAACTTAATTTCCCCTCTTCAGGTACTTATCCTAATGGTGATGTGGTAGTAACTAAAATCAATGTACCTTCTGATCAATTGTGTTTACCAGCTACACTGCCTGATCCAACGGGCTATTATGTGATTCGGAATTATGGCAGCAACAGTACTTTTAGTGAACTGACGAAACTCAAGTTCAAAAACGTCAATGGAAAAACAAGTACTCATGTTGCGAACCTCAACAAAGTAAAATTGTTTAAACGAAATGCAAATGCTGACGGAAATACCTGGGGAGTAGCTATTGATTCGGCTGATGCCATTGTTGTAAATGGTGCTACCGGTAATATTGAATTTTCGACAAACCTACACTTAAGTGATTTTGGTCAATTGGAAATTGGTGTAAAAGATGGACAAACAATTGGTATAAATGAAGAAGCACTAATTAAAAACCCAGTAATAAGTATTGTTCCTAACCCCAGTAGTGATGGCTGGTTTACTTTACAAGTCGCAAATTCCAGCGAATCGGTATATACAACTGTATCAGTCACGAATAACCTGGGTCAATTAATAAAGTCTTTTACTATTCCTGATCAGGATACTCTGCATAATATACACTTTAATATTCCGGCGGCCGGTATATACCTGGTTAGTGTAAGAAATGAAAATGGAATAATTCTTACAAAGAAGGTAATTGTTGAATAGAAGGTTGAGTTGCTTTGTAAGAGATATCATTTACACCTTACGCAAAAAATTACCTGGAATTAATTTTTTGCGACAATTCAGCTGCTTCCTGTTGCAAGCTTTCTAATAAAGCATCAGCTGCCCGCCGTTGTTGCAGAACCGATAAGTATTTTTGTTCCCAATGGGTATATTTTTTCCGTGCGACTACTAACTCATCACCTTGTAAAACAGCCTGAACCAAAATGCTTTCCTTTCTGTGGTTTTTTGTTAGTTGCAACAAGTAAATGCCCTCATTTAAACTATCTCGTTTTAATGTAATATTTTCCCATTCAACAACACTCAGTTTATTTGCCTTATCAGATAAGTCATACACAGGCTCAAAGGTATAGCCATCATATTTTTTAAGTTCAGGAAATTCACGGTAGTCTACAGCAATTTTGTAGTTTTTCTTAGCGCTATGGGCAGCTTTTGGGGCTGGGAGAGGGTTTAAAATAATGTCCGATTGCAAAAGGGTATGTTTACAGGTACTAATACTATCGATTAACCATTCAATTTCTTTTAACCTGTTGTTTATTTGTTGAATGGTTTTAGTATTCAAAACTGCTTCATGCGATGGAGTTGCAGCTATACCTTTCTTTTCCCCGGGAACCGGTAAGTGTTGATTTACATCAGTAGCTGATACGCCTGGTTTGTTTTTTACAAAGTCTGTGTCGGACAAATTGCTGTTAGCTGTAACAAGGTTGTTGTTGCTGCTATTGTTGCCCGGAGCAGGAGGGAGTGTAAAATATTCCTCATCCTTAAGTTTGGGGAATACATAGATGGATAGTAATACTACCCCCAGAAGCAGGTAAGTTATTTTTTTCAGATGTGGAACACGCCTTAAAACGCTGGTATAGTATAATTGCTGCGCCTGGTATTCCTCAAGTAATTTTTCGAAATTTTTTCTGGTAATTATTTCTTCATCTGTAATTTTTGGTCTGTTTAAGTAAAAAACTGGTTCCATTTTGTTTAATATTTCCGGCTCTCCGATATTACCTTTTTAAGTTTTTCTAAAATGCGGTAAAGCTTAACCTTTGCATTGGTTTCGGTTAAGTTTAGAATTTCGGCAATTTCTTTAAAAGGCCTCTTTTCAAAAAAACGCATTTCTACCAATTGTAATTCATCCTCCGGAAGTTGTTTAATAAGTTTAATAACTAATCCCTGATACTCTATTTTATAGCCCTCTTCAATTTCTTCAAAGATGTTTCTCACATCAATACTATTCGCATGAATGGCCCTTTGTACTTTTTTATCCCTGAATAATTGCATGAGCTCATTATGTGCAATTCTAAATAACCAACTGGAAAAGGGCACGCCCTTAAATTCATACTTACCTATGTTTAACAAGGCCTTTAAAAACACTTGTGCCGTTAAATCAAATGCCACCTCTTTATCGTTCATCCGCTGATAAATATAAGCGAATATTTGCTTATAGTATTTATTGTACAACGGAGCAAATTGCCGGGCATCAAGCTTTGCAGCTTCTATTTGCTTAAACTCCGTTTGAAGCTGCTCTGTACTCAGGTGGTACTTGGAATATGTTTCCAGGTTATAGCTAATACTCCTCAATTTAATGTTGTTTGTCTAAGCCATAACGCCAGTACTTTAAAAAAGATACAGGAATTAATTAAATAAATGCTAAATCACTGAATGTCAGTGTGCTTTTTTTAGAAATAACCAGCTTAGCTATCGGATACCTAAGCCACTTCACATACTCACTAACATCAGAAATTGCCTTTGTGTGTATTTGCATAAGGTAAATTACCAGGTTAGGTACCTGGTGGGAGAATAAGTGAAGATGGTTTACCCATAGGGTTTTACTGGTGATTAACCCTATTATTCCAGATCGTCTGTACTCATTAAATCCTGAATATCACTTATACTCAGGTTTTTTATTTTAGAGGACCCTGATATATTGGGTATACCCGTATTGTTTTGATAGGTGTTGTTATCTCCAGGGTCAATGGTATTGTTCAGGTCAAAGGCCTCATACAGGTTAAGATTATTATATACCTTTCTTACTTTACCAAATTTAATACTGATGCCAAAGTTTATAAACAAAGCAGGAGCTATTTGCTCGCGGTAAAAAGGGGTAAACATGCCTATTTTATTGGCATTATAGGAGAATGAGGACATTTCGAGGCCTCTGTTGTTGGCAATTCCTGTTGATAGATAGAAAGAAAAGTTTTGACCAGGGATGAAATTGAACCTGATGCCCCCGATAAATTCTTTTCGGCCTAATTGGAATTTTTTGTCTGAACCAAAGTACAGAGAGTCATTATTGGAAAAGGTATATACCCCACCCATAGGCTTGGAGTAAAGGCTTAGGCTGAATTTTTCACCCATAGGAATGTTCAGCGTGATATTTCTGGGAAATTGTATACTAAAATTAACTTTGTCTAATCTTCCAATCCTTAATCCTATGTAAGGCAGCCTTAGTCTGTTTCCGTACAGGAAAGTTTTAGAGAAACCAAGCCTGAAACTAAAACGCTCGTTAACTATACGGTTATAAATTATGGTTGAAACACTACGGATGACTGCTTTACTGGGGTAAGTAATGTCCTGGGCGGTAAACAGCCCCCAGTCAACAAACCAAATGGATTTGCGTCCGCTATTGTAAATACCTCTAATGCCAATTCCACCTTTAAAAATACGGTGATTGTTTATTCCGGAAAAAGCAGGTTCTGCCAGCAGGTAGTTACCGGTAGCCAGTAAGTGAATGTTGGCCGGAGCCATACTGTCCTGCTTGTGAAAGTCTTTAGTGTAGAAAGGAATAAGAAAGCCCCCGCTTTTTTGTACAAACTGATAATCCTTTAGTCGTTTATTTATAATTTTTTTTTTGGGATGATCAGTTGGCAATAAAACTTTGGAAGTGCCATAATAATCAAAATACAATACATTTTTGAAATAATGTTTGGGCAGGGTGGTATCGGATTTCTGAGCCATTAAGGCTATATGGCTGATTAAACAGAAAAGAAGTAAGGTTCTTCTACTGTTTGCTGTAAAAAGTGTAAAGTTCAATCCTGGGGCTTTATAAAAACAATCTATCATTACAAATATTATTCATTAGCAGTTTTACCTTGAAGCTGAAGCAGCAACTCTTTTTTAAAGTCTTCTTCTGCTCTTCTCAGCAAGGCAACTTTTTTTACCGGCAATACTTTCATAAATTTCTCATAATATTCTTTAAACAGGTTATTTTCTTTTTCTTTTAACTGAATTTCGGCTCTAATATACGCTTCTGCTTCTTTATCTGTTTTAAAATGGTAATCGGTTTTTTTGTTATAGTTTTGTTTGAATCCGGTTCTGATTACTTCCAGTTGATCAAGGTATTCATTGTACACGGGCCAGAAAGCCTGTGCTTCTTTAGTGCTGAGATCTAAGCGCTGGGTGATAAAAGCTATTCTGAGGCTTTCAATTTTGTCTTTTTTTCCCCCATCATTTTGCGACAAAAGAGTAGGACTACTTCCCCAGCATAGGCAAAGGGAGAGTATAAATATTTTAAGGTAGTATTGTTTAAACACGGCGTATAATTTTATAATTCATCAATAATATGTTCAGTATCTGAGTTTTCAAGCACATAATTTAGTTTGTCAACGTCGAGTTTTTTAGCCTTGGTACCAGTAATTGTGCTGTCAGATTTACTTTTCAGGTCAATAAGCTCAATGAGGGATTCTTCATCAAGGCCCATCAATTCAGGACTATTCAATATTTCCTGTTTTTCTAAACAGGCAATACTATTACAGGGTGAGCTTGTTTGTTTATCCTGAAACAGCCAGTAACAGCTTATAACCAGTACCAGTACTGAAAAAGCATAAGCCCAATTATTGCTCCTGAACAAGCCTTTAATCCAATCGATTATCCCTGATTTCGATTCTGTTTCTATGCCTTTTCTTACATTTTCTAAAACGGTATCAAAATAACTTTCTTCTACAATAAACGCGTGTTGTTTATTTTGTTGAGCTAATAAAGGAAATGGACTTAGTTCTTCTGTTAAATCTATTTTTTGCAATACCCTTTCCGTTAATTGTTCGAAGTAATTTTCGGGCAAAGCCATTGTTTTTTTCTGAGGAATAGCCTTCAGTTGAGGGTATGCCATCAGTTCTGTTTGCAGCTCCAGATTTTCAAAATACTCAGGAGGCAGGCTAAAGCCAGGTTTTTTGGGCAAAGATGACAAGAGCTGAAAGGGTTCCAGTTCCTGCTCAAGTTCTAATTTTTGAAATAAGCGGGATGAAAGGCTGTCAAAATAATCCTGTGGAAGTTCAAATCCTCCGGAAGCGTTTTTATCGTTTCCGTTTTCTTCAAAACCATTATCATTTATGTCATTCCAGTTTATCATTCCTTTTTATTGGATGCTTTTCAATAGTTGTTAGTTTAACCGGAGTTTGCTTTTAAATAATCTTCTATTTTTTTTGCGGCATGATGATAAGAAGCTTTCAGTGCTCCGACAGAAGTTTCCAGGATTTCACTCATTTCTTCATAAGGCATTTCATCAAAATACCGCATGTTAAACACAATTCTTTGTTTTTCGGGCAGGGTTAATATGGCCTTTTGAAGTTTCAGTTGAATCTCATCCCCATTAAAGTAATGATCACTTTCTAAGGACTTACTTAATTGATATTCAATAGGATGAATGGAGGTTAAATTAGCTCTGCTCTTCTGCCTTAAAAAGCCTAAGGCTTCATTGGTAGCGATTCGGTACAACCAGGTATAGAGTTGAGATTCTTCCTTGAAATTATCTAAAGCCTTCCAGGTTTTGATAAATGTATTTTGCAGTACATCATCCGTATCGTCATGATCAATAAGTATTTTACGGATATGCCAGTAAAGTCTTTTTTGATACTTTTTTAGAATTAAAGAAAACGCGTAATTTCTGGAGTTTAAATCCCTGAATTGGGTAAGTAGTTCCTTATCGGAATAATGCTCCATGGGTTAAATTAAGTTTCTGCAAAGATACAGATTCGATGCGGATTTAATTTTCAGGTTTAATCCCTGTGATGCTTTTTCTATAAAAAGTTAATTTTGCCAGGAATGATGGAATAAAATAACTCTGATGAATAGTAGAACAAGCCAAATGGAAAGAAAAATACATAATCCTATTCAAAAAGACACAGTTGTGTTTTTGAAAACACATGCAGATAGTGGGGGAGCATGTACCCTGGTAGAGGTGGAGTTATCTGATGGTGGTGGGGTAGGATTGCATTATCATAAAACATACCTTGAAAAGTTTGACTGCCTGGAAGGTGAGGTGCAGGTGCAATTAGGGAAGAAAATGCACAGCCTAAAACCCGGAGAATCAGCTACTGCTCATGCCAATGTGCATCATTTGTTCAGGAACCGATCTGGTAAGCCTTGTAAATTCAGGGTAGAGCTAAGGCCAGCCAGTAGAGGTTTTGAAGAATCGTTGCAGATTGGGTATGGTTTAGCCCGTGATGGCCAATGCAAGTCAAATGGTTTTCCTAAGAACAAATATGCTTTGGCCTGGTTATTCGATATTTCAGAAAGTAACCTGCCGGGATGGATGAGTATTTTTGAATTTATTTTACGCAGGCAGGCCAGGAAAGCCAGAGAAATGGGCTTAGATAAGACCTTACGCGAAAAATACGTACGTTTTTAGAAATAGCTTCCCAAAGTTTGCAGTAATTTATGTACCTGGCTATCCCAAAGCAAACGGGATGAGTTGGCATCTTCCTGGTTTTCTGAAAAGTCAGTAATGATAAGGGATATATCACTGGTTAAATCATCTTTTTCTATTCTGAATTCAAAATAACTACCATCGGGCTTGTCTAACCACTGAAAGCGGATTAAACGCTCATCTACCTGCTTAATTAAGCGTGCTTGCTGCACTGAACCTTCCCACACAAATGAATAAATACCATTCCTGATGTTGACATCATCACAAAACCACTCAGATAACCCACTGGGGCTGGTTAAGAATTCAAATAAAATCTGGGCTGAAGCATGCACTACATATTCCAGTTCAAATTTACCCGGAGGTTCTTTTACTGCTTTTTCAGCTACTACAGGTGTAGATTTAGTACTTATTTTTTCTGTTATAGAAGCTTTAGTAACCGCATTATTAACTACCGCTTTACTTCCGTTAACCTTTATTTCTTTTTCAGCTACCATGCTCACTGCCTTTTCTTTCTTTTTGGATAAGGCTTCAGTTACTGGTTTCAGAGGGATTGTTGCTGCTTTTACTGCTTTTTTAGCCGGAACTACAATATCTTTTTTTATGCTCGTTTTCTTGGCTTGTACAGCTGGTTTAGGTGATGGAATAGAGCTTTTACCAGCCTTATTAGGTGATAAAGGCTTTTGTTTTCCGCTCACTTTTGCCGCTACAGCTGGCTTTGTTGACTTACTAACAGGGGATATACTTGGTTTGGAAGCTGACTTAGCTACCTTTTGAACAGCAGGTTTAACCGACTTTTTTGCTACGGGTTTTACTGGCTTTTTCTTGTTCGAAGAAGGCTTGGATACTTTTTTAACTGCTTGCTTCACCTTCAGCACCTGGGCTTTTTTTGGAGCCTTTTTAACTTTAGCAACGGAGTTTTTAGACAATTTCTTCGACATGATAGTACAACTATAATTTAAATTAAGTAAGCAATATATAAATTATTTTCCTCCCTGCAACAACTATTTTTATTAAAATAGTATAAAAAAGGATAAACGGGAAAAAATATTTATTATTTTTGCGCTCCCATTAAGGTTAACATGTTCTTCTGCATGATAATCCGGGAAACAAGCCACCAGGCTCTGTAGTATTAAAAAAATTCGGCGAGATAGCTCAGATGGTTAGAGCGCAGGATTCATAACCCTGAGGTCCCGGGTTCAACTCCCGGTCTCGCTACAAGTAAAGCCCTGTTTTTCAGGGCTTTACTGTTTTAAGAGACACAGGAAAGCAGCTGCCTGTTATTCGACACCTTCAAGAAATGTAATTAAAAAAGCAGTAAGGATTATTTTCCATACTGCTTTTAAAAAGTTGTTTTGAAATACTATTGAATAGTCAATTTCCTGAAAACAGAAGTTGTTCCGGTTTTTAGTTCAATATCATTAGCGTCCGGAATAAATTAAGAAAAAAGTAGGATAAAAGGGAGTTACTAACAAACTAGTAATCTCCCTTTTTTCATGGAACTTTGTTTTTCGACCAACAACTTCCACATGAACAAAAGTAAAT
>JACCDP010203526.1_pt1 | contig 21064 bp, 13 predicted proteins | sample 7445841 | NCBI WGS metagenome assembly JACCDP01 (sample SAMN15323441, study PRJNA562643) | freshwater metagenome | isolation source: river surface water | place: USA:Blue River Watershed | collected 2017-08-17
ATTGGGCAGATAGATTTGAAGTACCCTTAATCATGAGGAATAAACCTATCAGGAGTTTTATTGTTTTTTTCATTTCAGCAAAGATGAATCAAAACTTTGACGATGAAATGATTCTTATCCCCTAAATCGAGCTGAAAAAAATCAGGTTGTATTGAATAGCTTCGCTCGGTGGACCTCAATGAGGGGCTATACTAGAAAAAGCCAATGGCTGTCGCCATTTCTTTTTGCTTTCAAAAAACTTTTGAATGCAAGCATTCAACGCTTTTTTCAAGCAAAAAGCCAATCGTTTCCGATTGGCTTTTCCTAGTAGCGGGGACAGGACTCGAACCTGTGGCCTTTGGGTTATGAGCCCAACGAGCTACCAACTGCTCCACCCCGCAATGTTGTCGGTGCAAATATAGGCATACTCTTTCTATTTCAATGAAAAAAAATGAATTCTTTTTTTTCATACTCCTATCTTTGCGGAACGTATGGAAAAGACTGAAGAGATTGGTCGCAGAAGGACCTTCGCCATTATATCTCACCCCGATGCCGGTAAGACAACTTTAACCGAAAAACTTTTGTTGTTTGGTGGTGCCATTCAAACGGCTGGCGCAGTAAAAAGCAACAAGATTACCAAAACTGCCGCATCCGACTTTATGGAAATCGAACGCCAGAGAGGTATCTCTGTCGCTACTTCTGTGATGGTATTTGAATACAACGGCATGCAAATCAATCTGCTCGATACTCCGGGTCACAAAGACTTTGCTGAAGATACTTACCGCACGCTAACCGCTGTCGACAGTGTTATTCTTGTTATCGATAGCGTCAAAGGTGTAGAGTCGCAAACAGAAAGATTGATGCAGGTTTGTCGCATGAGAAATACACCTGTCATCGTTTTCATCAACAAAATGGACTTGGAAGGTCAAGACCCTTTTGATTTGTTGGACGAAGTAGAAAAGAAATTGGACATCAAAGTTCAACCACTCTCTTGGCCGATATCAAAAGGTTATTCTTTCAAAGGAGTCTACAAGTTGTATGACAAAGCCCTGAATTTATTTGAATCGTTGAAAACAAAAATCAACGACGAAGTAATCCAAGTAGCTGATTTAAATGATCCTTTGGTCGATAAATTTTGCGGAGAGTATGCCACACAATTGCGCGAGGATGTGGATTTGATCGATTCAGTTTATGACACTTTTGACAAAGAGAAATACCTCAAAGGTGATTTGGCTCCCGTGTTCTTTGGTTCTGCGATGAACAACTTTGGGGTTCAAGAACTTTTGGAAAAATTCATCGAAATCGCTCCCTATCCCAAAGGGCGCGAGTCTGACACCCGTATGGTGCAACCAGAAGACAAAAACTTCAGTGGCTTTGTATTTAAAATCCATGCGAACATCGACCCTCGTCACCGTGATCGCATTGCATTCTTGCGTGTGGTATCTGGCGTTTTTGAGCGCAACAAATTTTACAAGCATACGCGCCTTCAAAAAGAATTCAAATATCCCAATCCTGTTACCTTCATGGCTTCAGCCAAGAGTACAGTTGAAGAAGCTTATCCTGGAGATGTAATTGGTTTGTATGATACCGGAAACTTCAAAATTGGAGATACCTTAACTGAAGGTGAAAACATGCAATACCGAGGTATCCCAAGTTTCTCCCCCGAGATATTCAAGGAACTCATCAACAAAGACCCCATGAAATCCAAGCAATTGGACAAGGGGATTCGTCAACTAACCGAGGAAGGTGTCGCGCAATTGTTCTTGCAAGAGCCTGGATCGCGAAAAGTTGTAGGTACAGTGGGTGAACTTCAATTTGAAGTAATCAAATACCGATTGGAACATGAATACGGCGCGAAGTGTGATTTTGAAACCAAATCATTCTTCAAAGCTTGTTGGATCACCACAACAGATGAAAGCAAATTGGGTGAGTTCAAGCGCATCAAAGGAAACAACATGGTAATCGACAAAGAAGGTCATGATGTGTATTTGGCGCCTAGTAAATTCATCCTTGATATGGAGCAGTCCAATTATCCAGAGTTGACTTTCCACTTTACTTCAGAATTTAAAACCAAAGCTTAATGAGCTATCCCATCATTGATTTGCGATCAGACACCTTTACCCTACCCTCCAAGGAAATGCGCATGGCCATGGCCGAAGCTCCAGTAGGAGATGATGTGTTTGGAGAAGATCCAACGGTCAATGAATTGGAGAATTATTGCGCTGAACTTTTTGGAACTGAGGCTGCCTTGTATTGCTCATCTGGTACACAGTCCAATCAAATTGCGATCAATGTACTCACCCAACCCGGTGATGAAGTGATTTGTTCTGATTTGGCCCATATCTACATTTATGAAGGCGGTGGCATCGCATTGAATTCTGGATGCAGCGTTAGATTGATTAGTGGCGACTTGGGTAGATTTACGGCTCACGACGTTGTTAAGAACATCAACAACAAAAATGATATTCATCTTCCGTTAACCACCTTGGTTTGTATCGAAGATACGGTTAACAAAGGTGGCGGAGCGATCTGGGATTTTGAAGAAATCAAAAAGATCAGAAAAGTTTGTGATGAGAACAATCTCAAACTTCATTGTGATGGTGCGCGGTTATTCAATGCATTGATCGAGACGGGGGTTTCTCCCAAAGAATATGCGACTCAATTTGAATCTATCAGCATTTGTTTGAGCAAAGGACTTGGCGCTCCCGTTGGCTCCATTTTGGTTGGAAGCAATGCATTTATTGCCAAAGCAAGAAGAAGAAGAAAAAGCATGGGAGGCGGAATGCGTCAAGCGGGAATCATTGCAGCCGGTGCGCTTTATGCATTAAAGAATAATGTGGAGAGATTAAAAATTGACCACAACAATGCCAAAGAAATAGCGGATATTCTAATTAATCATCCATTGATTAACAACATCTACCCTACTTCAACCAACATTTTAATCGCCCAAACCAAAAAAGAAAATGGCGCAACAGAAATGGTTGAATGGCTCAAAGAACGAGGTGTGTTTTGTTTCCCTTTTGGTCCTGACAAGATTAGATTGGTTTTCCATCTCGGAATTGACGACGAAAAGATTAATCAGCTTAAGAGCGTCTTTCAATAGCTACAGGAACCTCCAATAAGGTCTGCATCGCTTCAGCAGCCTCTTCCATAAATTCGTCATCTTCAACAATCACCCAACGAATGGTCCATGCATTTCCAGCAAGTATCATTTCTTCGATTTGTTGTAATAACCATACCAAGGCTTTCATGGATGAAGAGTTGAAATAATTCAACTCAAATTCAAATACACATCCAGATTTTAACGAACCTGCATTTTGATTGATCCAATTGATCATTGGCGAATAAAATTCTACAGAATCCACAGGAGTAGATACCCCTGTAATTCTTTGCACCTCATTTAAAATGTTATAGTCAACTTCCGGAGTAGATGAGGTAGCGGCGATATTGATAGCAGTCATGATTTATTTTTTAAAATGGACAGTTATAGAAAATTTGATTAAGTTGTCTTTTACAGCATCTGAGGATACACTTTCGAAGTGAATTCCTTTCCTAATTAATTGCAGCAAACCGAGCCCTGCACCTCCTCGATTATTGAAGGCACTGTGATTCAATTTAGCCAAATACAAATCCTCCATCTCTGGATTGGTCAATTGAGCATAATGCAAAATGGCGTGATGCAATTTATTGAAATCATCTTCCAAAGCCAGGTTACTCACAACCAATCTAAGTTTATCGCCTAAATCCCTTACTTGAATTTCCACAGAAGCATTTGTGCTATATCTCAGAGCATTGTCTAACAATTCAATGGAAGCCATAAGCATCAAACCAGATGACTTTTTATCATTCAATTCTTTTTGAATCAATTGCTTCATTTCATTGATCATCTTGGCATTGATTGTCTCATCAATCTTTCCTGCGAAATGGAACAAGACCGGAGCTTCAGCACTGGCATACTTTAAGCCGATGAACACCATATCATCCGTTTGAGGAGCCTCTGATCTCCAATGATCAAAGAAATCAGCAACTTCTGTCTTCCTATTTTTAAAGTTCTCCTGATCCATTTTTTGTACAAAATCTAGTGTACGTTTTTTGGATAACTTTTGTTTCAAATCAATTCCGCCAAATTGATGAAAGAAACCATCGCTAAACAAATAAAGCTCATCGCCCAATGATAAATCCAAATCAATATGTTTGAACTCAAACTGTTTCTTTCCATGGGACTCTCCAATGGAAATTGGTGTTCCTTTAATCAATTCAGCTCCATCCTTTCTTTTGACAATCATCGGCAGATTGGCACCTGCAAATTGAACTTTGGTTTCGTAATGCGGAATGCGAATCAATGCTACATCTACACTGACGATAATACTTTTAAAATCTTCTTGCTCTTTTCTATTGATTAAGCGTTGATGCAAACTCTGCAAAATTTCAGAACAATTTTTACACTCTCCTGACTTAATGATATCATTTAAATTAAAGTAAGTCATAATCGAAAGCATAGAAGCAGAAACACCATGCCCAATGCAATCCACAGCAGCAACATAAGTGTACCCATCCATCTTAAGCGCAAATGGCAAATCACCGGAAACCAAATCGAGCGCACGGTGTAAAACAAACCCTTCTATTCCCCGATCATTGATGATACTTTCATTGGGGAAAATAATCTCTTGAAATTTGCTGGCGTACTCTATTCCCGAAACTATTTCAAAGTTCTTTTCCTTCAACTCTGTATTGAAATGGTTAATCTCTTCGCTATTGGAGTGGATAATTTTATTTTTCTTGCGCAGACTACCCAAGAAGAAAATCAAAATAACCACAATGCCCAACAATGCAAAAGTGAAAACAATACCATAAATCCGTTGCGTTTCTTGTTGATCCAATTCCAATTGCTTAATCTGATCGGCTTTGATCAAATTATCATTACTCTGTCTAAGAATTTCGATATTCTTTTCCTTTTCAATCTGAGCATTGCTCAGTTCATTAATTCTCAGCGCTTCTTTGACTTTTATTTTTTCAAGTTCAATAATCTTCAATCGCTGAAGATCACTTTCATGTGCGGATTGCAACAATTGCAACTCACTAATTGCTTTTTCGCGGGCGCTTATCTCATTTTGCACTTCCAATTCTTTGGAAAGTTTCAACTCAATGTAACGTTGTTCCTCCTTGGCTTTTGTAATCTGCTGGCTCAACAATTCGCGTTCATTTCGTTGCGCTTGAATCTTTGACAAAGTCGTCAGTTCTTTGTTCCGAATACGTAAAATCAATTCAGCCTTTTGAATTCTCTTCTTTTCTAAATCAGTCAATATTCTGGATTTTAACTCATCACAAACCTTTTGACTTTCTCTCACATCCTCCATCGATTGATTGGCTTTATGCAAATCACGAATCAGTTCATTTATTTCCAATTGCAATGGCAAGTCATCAATGGCCTTTGCTTGAGCAAGTGCTTTTTGGGCATCCATTAATGCCATAGATAAAAAGCCCTTCTCGCCATTTATTCTTGCCATCAATCCATATGCTATACTTTTTATAAAACCATTGTTCAAGACCTCAGCAGCATCTAAAGTTCTCTCCAGTTCCATCAAAGCCAAGTCTAAACTACTGGCTTGGATATATACTTGAGCACGACCAATAAGTATCAGTGATTTTCTTAGAAAATCATTGGGTGCAAAAGACATGGCCTTATTGTAATAAAATAAAGCATCCTGAAAAGAGCCCATATCTGAGCAAATACCAGCTGCTTTTTGATACAAATGAGCCAGATATTCTGTTTTGTTGTAAAATTCAACGGAAATAATCAAATCCAATATTTTCCTTTTCGCCAAATCCAATTGCTTGCTTTGAATCAAATAATCAATTTCCAATTCAAGAATCTCATCTTTCAAATACTGAGAATCCAAGTTCTTAAAATCTCCCCGAGACATAAGTCCGGTAATTTCATTATAAGCCAAATCATATCGATTTATGCCCATTAATGATTTAGCCAAATAATAATGCACGGACGCGCGTTCATTTATGGATGTATTGGTAGACATTTGCGATTTTAATTCATCACACAAATCGATGTTACGATCCCAAATCTCTAATTCATCCAAGCACCGAACCTGAGACAGTGAATTCGACAAATAAACCTCAGGAGAAATTGACTTACTATTCTCAATTCCGATTATTGAATACTCAATTGCATCTAAGTATCGGCCCTGCGTACGATTTAACTCTGATAGTAACGCACTTGCACGAGCCAATATAAGCTGCTCATAATGACGATCAGCAAATGCAAGAATTTTCAATCCAAGTTCTTCTGCTGAGTTGTATTTCTGCTCTCCAAACAATTCATAAGCAGAAGCCAATTTCTTTTCTGCCCATTGAAGTGAATCTGCAGATTGCGAAGAGGAAACTGACGATATCCCTATCGTTAAAAGGATAATTAGTAAATATCTCACTGCATTATAATTTATATAGTAATGAAATATTGAACTGACGATAAAACAGCGGCATTGGACTAATTTCCGAATCTGTAGCCACACCAATAGAATATTCGCTATTTAGGATGTTATTCATGCCAACAGTTAACTTCAAATTATCATCTTGTAAGAACGATTTTTGAATCCCCACATTAAGCAAAGGACCATTATTAATGGCTTCCTCCAATTGATAACTCCGCTGATAAAATTCTGATTGATATACCGAAGAAAAATGAACGGTTAGGCTGGGCAAGATGGTTTGTGAACACTGCAAGGAGAATCGATAATTGGGCATAGCCAAATAAGCATTATTACTTGTTATCATTTCCGTTTCAGGCAAATTTGATTGTTCAATGACGTGGTATCTACTTCCACTAATTTTTAGAAATGTATTCTTGTTTTTAAAGTAATATCTGATTCCCCAACCATATGAGCCCGAATTGGTTCGATTTACGTAGTAGTCCTGGTTGATAATTGGATCATACAAATAGACAATTGGATTTAGAATTTGATTTCTAAAAAGAGATAACTCACCATTGTGTTTTACACCAATGTTAGCTCCGAGCGCAAAGTCAAAAGAGCGAACCGTTTCATGAATGAGTCTGTTCTTGTTTAAAGAAAGATTCACGTTTTGTACCGTTGGCGTCTTAAAGGATTCTACATACATCCCTTTGAAGTAAAAATCTTTAATGATTTTGGTATACGAAATCCTTGGTGAGTATAGTAAATGCGTGAAGCTATTATATTCCAATCTTCCACCCAAGGTCAGAACTCCCAATTTACCTTTTAAAACAACCTCTGCAAAAGCTGCCAAATCATTGACCCGTATCTTCTTTCTATCATTGTATTGAAAGGTCAAATTTCGCATAATGATTGAACTATTCTGCTGGTATCCTTGAAGGCCATAGTCAACGGACAACTTGGGGTTGAACTTGGTTGTAATAAATAAATTTTGAATGGTTTTGTTGGAATGCGTATTTGAGTTAAATACAGAAGTATCGGCTGTATTGATATCTAGCCATGGCAATTGATCAATATATATGGTATGCAACGTCAAAACGCTCTTTCGAAATAACTTCTTCTCCCACGTCAAATCACCTCCAAATTGTGACATCAAAACTGAATTAGCCTGATCAGAAATATTGTATTGATAATCACTAAAGAAAACGGAAGAGCTAAACCTATTCTTCTTCAATGAAATCATAATATTGTTACAATCAACCTGTGAACTATCTCCCCACGAAAGGGTCGCACCTCGGCCATATGACTGTTTACTAGTTGATCGTAGACTTGATGTCGAATTCAAATGAATCGATAATTGATAATCATTTTCTAATAGATAATTTCCCGCAAATCCAAAAGACTTTCTGCTATTAAAGCCATTACTTCTTCCAAACTCAGTATTGACCCAAGTTCCTCCCGAATCCTGTCGATCATTTAAGATAATATTAATAACACCCAAAGCTGCTGTACCCCCATATTTCAGAGAACCGGGTCCAAGGGTAATTTCAATCCGATTGATAAAAGTTACTGGTAGCCTACCTCCGAGATTGTATGTTCCATAATCCAAATCATTGACAGGACTTCCATTAATCATAACCATCACTTTCCCTTCCTGTGCCCACAATCCCCTAAAACCGACTCCTACACCGTCTTCTACATCTCTACCCAATGCAATCCCAGATACCATATTCAAAACTTCAATCAAGTCGGTTGCACCCATGGCTTGAATTTCCTCTTGGGTAATCACCTCGATATTTCCCGGAATCTCCCGAACATCGCGCAAGCTAAAACTGTTTAAAGTGGATATATCGTTTTTAACGAATTGGGTAGTGTCCAAATTAAAATAGGGAAAAACTTGCTTTCGTAGTTCCGATGAATCTTGATCTATTTGACCAAAAGAACACATTGAAATGAGAATAAAAATAGAGCCAAGAAAAGTACGTGAAACCATATACAAATTTAACATATAACCAAAAAAAATCCCCCTATTAAAGGGGGATTTTATTGATATTGATCAGCAGCTAATTAAACACTTGCTTCGCTTGCTTCACTTTCTTTTTTTGCAATTAGATCTACATATTCTTTGTTCGATCCTACAATCATCTTTTGGAATCTTCTAACTCCAGTACCAGCTGGGATATGATGTCCAACGATAACGTTTTCTTTCAATCCAATCAAGTAATCGGTCTTTCCTTGAACCGCAGCCTCATTCAAAACTTTGGTTGTTTCTTGGAAGGACGCTGCAGAAATCCATGACTCTGTTTGCAATGAAGCTCTAGTAATTCCTTGCAACATTGGGCGCGCTGTAGCTGTTACAGCCGGACGAGCTTCGATTTCCTTGCTGTCGTTTCTCTTCAAGTTAGCGTTCTCATCACGCAACTGACGCACGCTGATGATTTGACCTGGCAAATAACGATCGCTTTCTCCTTGATCCAAAATCACGACTTTATCGAACAACAAGTCATTTTCTTCTAAGAATTCAGCTTTGTCAACTGAAGTTCCTTCTAAGAAACGAGTATCTCCTGCATCTGTAATCTCAACCTTACGCATCATTTGACGCACAATTACCTCAAAATGCTTATCGTTGATTTTCACACCTTGCAAACGGTAAACTTCCTGAATCTCATTTACCAAATACTCTTGAACCGCTGTTGGACCTTGGATATCCAAGATGTCTCCAGGAGAAATAGCTCCGTCAGACAATGGCATACCCGCACGAACGAAATCCTCAGACTGAACCAAGATGTGCTTGGACAAAGGAATCAAATATTTACGCTCTTCACCAGTTCTTGAACGAACCGCAATCTCACGATTACCACGCTTGATCTTTCCGTACTCAACGATACCGTCAATTTCAGAAACTACAGCTGGGTTAGATGGATTACGTGCCTCAAACAACTCCGTTACACGAGGAAGACCTCCAGTGATGTCACCACCACGACCAGCCATTCTCGGAATCTTCGCCAAAATAGTACCCTTCGTCAACTTCTGACCATTTTCAACATTCAAATGGGCTCCAACTGGCAAAGAATAAACCTTAACTACTTCTTTGTTACGAACGATTTCAATACTTGGGTTCTTCTTCTTATCCTTAGTCTCTATGATAATCTTCTCAGAGAATCCTGTTTGCTCATCGACCTCTGTTTTGAAAGTTATACCTTCTTCAACTGCATCGAAAGTAACAACACCATCTTCTTCTGTAACGATTACACTGTTGAAAGGATCGAACTCACAAAGTACATCACCCTTCTTCACTGTATCATTGTGCTGAACCATCAACGTAGAACCATAAGGCAAGTTAATCGTCATCACAGTTGCACCTGTCTTATCATCTGTAATCTTCAATTCAGATGAACGAGATACAACAATCGTCTTTCCTTTTTCAGTAACTACAGTACGAAGTTCATCAATCTCAACAACACCGCTATACTTGGCTCTGATATCGCTATCAATTGCACTAGCAGAAGAAGCACCACCGGTATGGAACGTACGCAATGTCAACTGAGTACCAGGCTCACCGATTGATTGTGCCGCGATAACACCTGCAGCCAAACCTTCTTGAACCATCTTACCTGTTGCCAAGTCACGACCATAACACTTCGCACATACACCACGCTTGCTCTCACAAGTCAATACAGAACGAATTTCAACTTCTTCGATTCCTGAATTATCAATTGCATCAGCGATGTCCTCATCAATTTCTTGTGCACCTTCAACAATCAACTCTCCAGTTTCTGGATGGTAAACATCATGAACACTTACACGACCCAAAATACGATCACGCAAGCTTTCTACAACTTCATCAGCCTTTTTCAAAGCTGAAGTTACCAATCCTCTCAATGTGCCACAATCCACTTCATGGATAATAACGTCTTGAGCAACGTCAACCAAACGACGTGTCAAATAACCAGCATCAGCTGTCTTCAACGCCGTATCGGCCAAACCTTTACGAGCTCCGTGGGTAGAAATGAAGTACTCCAAGATCGACAAACCTTCTTTGAAGTTCGCCAAGATGGGGTTCTCAATCATATCCTGACCACCAGCAGCTGCATTCTTTTGTGGTTTAGCCATCAATCCACGCATACCGGCCAACTGACGAATCTGCTCTTTAGATCCACGAGCTCCAGAGTCATACATCATGTAGATGCTATTGAATCCTTGCTGGTCAGTCTTCAGACGATCCATCAAAATATTCGTCAAACGTGAATTGGTATTGGTCCAAATATCAATTACCTGGTTGTAACGCTCGTTGTTGGTAATAAGACCCATGTTATAGTTCTCAAATACCTCAGCAACTTTAGATGTTGCGTCGCCAACCAATTTGTCTTTTTCTGCGGGAATTACTACGTCAGACAATTTGAAGGACAAGCCTCCTTTGAATGCCCAATAGTATCCCAAATCTTTCATTGAATCCAAGAACTTTGCAGCTCTTGCTACTCCAACTACTTTTAAAATATCACCAATGATATCACGCAAAGCTTTCTTCGTCAATAACTGATTGATGAATCCAACTTCTTTGGGAACAACTTCATTGAAAATAACACGACCACAAGTAGTCTCAATAATGCTATTGTTACCAGCATAATCTGTCCAACGTACTTTGATATTGGCATGTAAATCCAATTTTCCTTCGTTGAAGGCAATGATCACCTCTTCTGGAGAATAGAATGTCATTCCTTCTCCTTTGCAAGGATGCTCTGGAGTTCCAACACGTGATTTGGTGATGTAATACAATCCCAATACCATGTCCTGAGATGGAACCGTTACCGGTGCTCCATTTGCAGGGTTCAAGATATTGTGTGAAGCCAACATCAACATTTGGGCTTCCAAAATTGCTGCAGGTCCTAGTGGAACGTGAACAGCCATTTGGTCACCATCAAAGTCAGCGTTGAACGCTGTACATACCAAAGGATGCAATTGAATAGCCTTTCCTTCAATCAACTTGGGTTGGAAAGATTGGATACCCAATCTGTGAAGGGTCGGTGCACGGTTCAAAAGAACTGGATGACCTTTCAATACATTTTCCAATATGTCCCAAACAATTGCTTCTTTCTTGTCAACTATTTTCTTAGCTGATTTAACGGTCTTAACGATACCGCGCTCTATCATCTTGCGAATGATAAATGGCTTGAATAACTCAGCAGCCATGTCCTTAGGCAAACCGCACTCGTGCAATTTTAACTCTGGACCAACGACAATAACCGAACGAGCTGAATAGTCAACACGCTTACCCAACAAGTTTTGACGGAAACGTCCTTGCTTACCCTTCAAAGAGTCAGACAAAGATTTCAAAGGACGATTACTTTCTGTTTTAACAGCAGACGATTTACGGCTGTTGTCAAATAAAGAATCTACCGCCTCTTGCAACATACGCTTCTCATTACGCAAAATCACATCTGGAGCTTTGATTTCAACCAAACGCTTCAAACGGTTGTTACGAATAATAACACGACGGTACAAATCATTCAAGTCTGATGTCGCAAAACGACCTCCATCCAATGGAACCAAGGGACGCAACTCAGGTGGAATTACAGGAACAACTCGAGTAATCATCCACTCTGGCTTGTTCACGATGCGAGTGTTGGCATCACGAAATGCCTCAACAACTTGCAAACGCTTTAATGCCTCGTTCTTTCTTTGCTGAGATGTCTCAGTGCTCGCCTTGTGACGAAGCTCGTATGACAATTCATCTAAGTTGATGCGAGACAACATTTCATGCAATGCCTCAGCACCCATTTTAGCTACAAACTTATTTGGATCTTTATCATCCAAATATTGATTTTCTCTTGGAAGTTTTTCCATGATGTCCATGTACTCTTCCTCTGTCAAGAAATCACCTTCAATCAATGCATTGCCTTCTGCATTGGTAGCAGGACCAACATTAATTACTACATAACGTTCGTAATAAATGATTTGATCCAATTTCTTTGTTGGCATACCCAACAAATAACCAATTTTGTTCGGCAATGAACGGAAGTACCAAATGTGTGCTACTGGAACAGTCAAAGAAATGTGCCCCATACGCTCACGACGCACTTTCTTCTCAGTTACTTCAACACCACAACGGTCACAAACGATTCCTTTGTAACGAATACGCTTGTATTTTCCACAATGACATTCGTAATCCTTCACTGGACCAAAAATCTTTTCGCAAAACAAACCGTCACGCTCGGGCTTGTATGTACGATAGTTGATGGTCTCTGGTTTTAAAACCTCTCCCATCGAGCGACTCAAAATGTCCTCTGGTGAGGCCAAACTGATAGTTATCGATTTGAAATCGCTGGATTGTTTATTTACTTTTTTTGCTTGAAGCATCTTGTTCAATATAATGTTAAACGCTCTCTAATTAGTTGTTTGAATGAGTAGGATTCAAAGTGATATTCAATCCCAAGCCACGAAGTTCGTGAAGCAATACATTGAATGACTCTGGAATTCCTGGTGTTGGCATGTTTTCACCTTTCACGATACACTCATAAGATTTCGCTCTTCCCATTACGTCATCAGACTTAACAGTCAAAATCTCTTGTAGAATGTTGGCCGCTCCAAAGGCTTCCAATGCCCAAACTTCCATCTCTCCAAAACGCTGACCTCCAAATTGGGCTTTACCTCCCAATGGTTGTTGAGTAATCAACGAGTATGGACCGATTGAACGAGCGTGCATCTTATCATCTACCATGTGGCTCAACTTGATCATGTAAATCACACCTACAGTTGCAGGTTGCTCAAAACGTTCTCCCGTTCCACCATCATAAAGATATGTTACTCCATAACGTGGTACACCTGCCTCATCAGTATAGGTATTGATGTCATCAAAACTAGCTCCATCAAAAATTGGCGTAGCATATGTCTTGCCCAACTTCAACCCTGCCCATCCCAATACGGTTTCATAAATCTGACCCAAGTTCATACGAGAAGGTACCCCCAATGGATTCAAAACGATATCCACAGTAGAACCATCTTCCAAGAACGGCATGTCTTCATCTCTTACAATACGGGCAACAATACCCTTATTTCCGTGACGACCCGCCATCTTATCACCTACTCTCAACTTACGTTTTTGAGCGATATAAACTTTAGCCAATTTCACGATTCCAGCTGGTAACTCATCACCAACTGTCAATTGGAACTTCTTGCGCTTATATGAACCCAAAAGCTCATTGAACTTCAAGTTGTAATTGTGGATGGCACGCTTGATCAAATCATTGGCATGGTCATCCTTGGTCCAACTATCAGCATTTACTACACTATAATCAATTGTAGTAAGGGCTTTCGCATTAAACTTGGTTCCTTTTTTTATCTGCTCTTCTTTGAAATAGTTAAATACACCTTGGCTTGGCATGTCTTTAACAACAGCCAAAAGTTTTTCAACCAAAATTCTCTTCAAATCAGCTACTTCCTTTTCGTGCTCACGATCCAATTGATCAACTTGAGCCTTTTCAGTAGTTTTAAGTGCTTTTTTCTCTTTGATTTGACGTTGGAACAACTTCTTATCAATAACAACACCTGTAGCTGCTGGTGGAACTTTCAAAGATGCATCTTTTACATCACCTGCCTTGTCACCGAAGATAGCGCGCAACAATTTCTCTTCTGGAGTAGGATCTGTTTCCCCTTTTGGAGTGATCTTACCAATCAAAATGTCACCTTCTTTTACTTCAGCACCAACTCGGATAATTCCGTTTTCATCTAAATCGCGAGTAGCTTCTTCAGATACGTTAGGAATATCAGATGTCAATTCCTCTACCCCACGCTTGGTGTCACGCACCTCTGTGGTGTATTCATCCACGTGAATTGAAGTAAAGATATCTTCTCTTACAACACGCTCAGAAATTACAATAGCATCCTCGAAGTTATACCCTTTCCAAGGCATGAAAGCAACTTTCAAGTTTCTACCTAAGGCCAACTCACCCTGACGAGTACCATAACCTTCTACTAGAATTTGACCTTCTGTAACTTTATCTCCCTTCATCACAATTGGACGAAGGTTAACACACATGCTTTGGTTGGTTTTAGAGAACTTACGAATGTTGTAAGACTTCACCGCTGAATCAAAACTAACCAACTCATCTTCCTCGTTACGTTTGTAACGGATACGAACTTCATTGGCATCAACAAACTCAACAACTCCTTCACCTTCTGCAGTCAAAAGCACACGAGAATCTTTGGCAACACGACCTTCTAAACCTGTACCCACGATTGGCGCTTCTGGGCGCATCAATGGAACAGCTTGACGCATCATGTTTGATCCCATCAATGCACGGTTGGCATCATCATGCTCCAAGAATGGAATCAAAGATGCAGCTATTGATGCAATTTGGTTGGGAGCAACGTCCATCAAACTCAAATCCGTTGGAGGAATAATTGGGAAATCACCTTCCAAACGAGCTTTAACAGTTGGAGTCAAGAAATTACCTTTCTCATCAACTATCGCATTCGCCTGTGCAATTACTTTTGAATCCTCATCTTCAGCAGTAAGATAAATTACTCCATTGTTATCCATTGAAGCTTTACCGTTATCTACCTTTCTGTAAGGAGTCTCAATAAATCCAAGACGATTAATTTTTGCGTAAACACACAATGAAGAAATCAAACCAATGTTTGGTCCCTCTGGTGTCTCAATGGTACACAAACGACCATAGTGGGTATAGTGAACGTCACGAACCTCGAATCCTGCACGCTCTCTAGAAAGACCACCGGGTCCAAGGGCTGACATACGACGCTTGTGCGTTACTTCAGACAATGGATTCGTTTGATCCATGAACTGAGACAACTGATTGGTACCAAAAAACGAATTGATAACTGAACTTAATGTCTTAGCGTTAATCAAGTCGATTGGAGTGAAAACCTCGTTATCACGAACGTTCATACGCTCACGAATGGTACGAGCCATGCGAGCTAGACCAACTGCAAATTGATTATACAATTGCTCACCTACTGTACGAACACGACGATTCGACAAGTGATCAATATCATCAACATCAGCTTTTGAGTTAACCAATTCAATCAAATAAGTAATGATTGACATGATGTCCTCTTTGGTCAAAGTACGTTGATTGGAATCAATATTCAATCCCAATTTGCGGTTGATACGGAAACGACCTACTTCACCCAAATCATAACGTTGCTCAGAGAAGAACAATTTGTCGATAACACCACGAGCCGTTTCCAAATCTGGTGGCTCAGCGTTACGCAATTGGCGGTAGATGTACTCAACCGCTTCTTTCTCAGAGTTCGTGGTATCTTTTTGTAAAGTGTTGTGAATGATCGTAAAATCAGCAGCGTTACTTTCTTCTTTATGAAGAATAACAACTTTTGCTCCGCTGTCCACAATCAAATCAATATGATGCTCTTCAAGAATGGTCTCACGATCCAACATCACCTCGTTTCTCTCGATAGAAACAACTTCACCTGTATCCTCATCAACAAAATCTTCAATCCAAGTGCGTAAAACACGAGCTGCCAAACGACGGCCCAATACTCTACCCAAACCTGCCTTAGAAACTTTAACTTCTTCAGCCAAATTGAAAATTTCCAAAATTTGACGGTCACTTTCATAACCAATCGCACGTAACAAAGTTGTTACAGGTAACTTTTTCTTACGATCGATGTAAGCATACATAACATTGTTGATGTCTGTAGCGAATTCAATCCAAGATCCTTTGAAAGGAATGATACGTGCACTATATAACTTCGTTCCATTGGCGTGACGGCTTTGACCGAAAAACACACCAGGAGAACGATGCAATTGCGATACGATAACACGCTCCGCACCGTTGATCACGAATGATCCTTGAGGAGTCATGTAAGGGATAGTTCCCAAATACACATCCTGAACAATAGTTTCAAAATCCTCATGTTCAGGGTCTGTACAATACAACTTCAACTTAGCCTTCAATGGAACGCTATAGGTTAATCCACGCTCGATACACTCATCAATGGTGTAGCGGGGAGGATCAATAAAATAATCTAAGAATTCCAATACAAACTGATTACGAGTATCAGTAATTGGGAAATTCTCAGCAAATACTTTAAATAGACCTTCGTTACTGCGGTTTTCCGGATTGGTTTCTAACTGGAAAAACTCACGGAACGATGCCAATTGAATTTCTAGAAAATCTGGGTAATCATAGAAACTTTTCGTAGAAGAGAAATTAACTCTTCCATCTGTTTTTTTAAGCGTTGCCAAGGGTCTTTACTTTTATGGTTGACTAAAATAATCTGAAATACAAAATAGCACCTAAGTGCTAAAAATAAGTTTAGGCCACCTCGCATAGCGAGAGGCCTAAACTTAAAATAGGGTCGGTTGATTACTTGATCTCAACTTTCGCTCCTGCTTCTTCTAATTGGGTCTTCAAAGCGTTTGCTTCGTCTTTGGAAACACCGCTCTTCAAATCAGATGGAGCTTTATCTACTACGTCTTTAGCTTCTTTCAAGCCAAGACCAGTTAGATCTTTAACGAGTTTAACGATTGCCAACTTGTTGGCACCTGCTTCTGTCAATACAACATCGAAAGATGTTTTCTCTTCAGCAGCAGCACCTGCGCCTGGAGCAGCCATTACAACTGCCGCAGCAGCTGGCTCAATTCCATAATCGTCTTTCAAAATGGTAGCTAATTCGTTAACTTGTTTTACTGTCAAGTTAACGAGGCTTTCAGCCATTGCTTTCAAATCTGCCATTGTATTTGATATTAATAGTTTCTAATAATTTTTTTTGAACAAATTATGCGCTTTGTTCTTCTTGCGCTGTTTCGGATTTCTTTTCCGCGTTTGCTTGAAGTGCAGAAATAATGTTTCTCGCTGGTGATTGCAACAAGCCAATGATGTCGCCAACCAACTCCTCTTTGCTCTTCATAGCAACGAGTGTATCTAGCATATCATCTCCTACGTAACAATCTTCCAAGATAAACGCACCTTTCAAAAGCGGTTTTCCGTGTTTTTTTCTGAAGTCCTTGATCAAACGAGCTGGAACATTCACCACATCTGCAGTCATTACGGCAGTATTGCCTTTCAATGCATCAAATAACGGTGTAATTTCCTTTCCTTCGATACGCTCCAATGCCTTTCTTAACAAGGTGTTTTTTACAACACGCATGCTAACATTGTTTTTGAAGCATTCTCTACGGAAATTGCTGGTCGCTTCGGCATTCAGTGCTGCAGTGTCAGCGAAATAGAAAATGTTGGAATTATTCAACATCTCTACTAGCTCTGCAATTTGCTGATTCTTTTGGTCTTTGTTCATTTTAGTTTCCTCCGAATTTGACCTGATTAGTTAGCTGATCGAGTATCTACTTGAACACCAGCACTCATGGTTGAAGACATAAAAATGCTCTTCACATAAGTACCTTTAGCAGCAGAAGGCTTCAATTTTACAAGGGTTGAAATCAACTCTTGTGCATTTTCAGCAAGCTGTTGAGCATCAAAACTAACACGACCGATACTTGTGTGAACAATACCTGCCTTGTCTACTTTGAAATCAATGTTACCAGCTTTCTTCTCTGTAACTGCTTTGCCAACATCCATCGTAACTGTACCAGTTTTGGGGTTAGGCATCAATCCTCTTGGTCCGAGAATTCTACCCAAGGCTCCCACCTGACCCATTACGCTGGGTGTGGTAATAATAACGTCAACATCGGTCCATCCGCCTTTGATCTTTTCAATGTATTCCGCCAAACCTACGTGGTCCGCTCCTGCTGCTTTTGCTTCAGCCTCCTTGTCGGGAGTACACAAAACCAATACACGAACATCTTTACCTGTTCCGTGAGGAAGAGATACAGTGCCACGAACCATTTGGTTAGATTTTTTAGGATCTACACCGAGACGAACAGCGATGTCCACTGACGCATCGAACTTAGTGGTGGTAATTTTCTTTACCACATCGGCTGCTTCTACTAGCGTGTGAGCCTTGGTAGGATCAAACTTTCCAGCGACTGCCTTACGGTTCTTTGTAATCGTTGCCATTTCTTCTCAGTTTTACATTAAAAAGGGCGTTCTCCTGTAACCTGAATACCCATACTTCTTGCAGTACCTGCTACCATACTCATAGCTGATTCAATCGTGAAGCAGTTTAAATCAGGCATCTTGTCTTCTGCAATCGCCTTTACTTGCTCCCAAGTCACAGAACCAACCTTTTGACGGTTAGGCTCAGCTGCACCTTGTTTTGCTTTTGAAGCGTCTAAAAGTTGCACCGCCGCGGGAGCCGTTTTGATAACAAAGTCAAAAGACTTGTCAGCATAAACGGTAATCAACACGGGACAAACCTTTCCTGCCTTATCTTGAGTTCTAGCATTGAACTGCTTACAGAACTCCATGATATTGACACCTTTAGAACCCAATGCAGGTCCTACGGGTGGAGAAGGGTTCGCGGCGCCACCTTTGATCTGCAGTTTTACAAATCCAGTTATTTCTTTCGCCATTTTATTATTTATTTAATCATCGCTCCGGTTGTAAAGGGAAGCTTCGTAACATTAGGTTACATTACAACCAAGACACGTTTTTAGTTCTACTTAATTAACTCTCTTTTTCAACTTGCATGTAGCTCAACTCCAATGGAGTCTTACGTCCAAAAATCTTAACGCTTACTTTCAACTTCTTCTTCTCTTCATTGATTTCCTCAATGATTGCAGAGAAATTGTTGAAAGGTCCGTCAATGACCTTAACACTTTCACCAACAACATATGGAATATTGATTTCCTCAGAGCTCTCAGCCAACTCATCCACCTTACCTAAGATACGATTCACCTCAGACAATCGCAATGGAATCGGCTCACCTTTTTTCTCTGAACCCAAAAAACCAATAACGTTGGTAATGTTTCTAATGATGTGTGGAATCTCACCTATCAAATTCGCTTCGATTAAAACATAACCAGGTAAGTATGAACGCTCTTTGCTGATCTTCTTACCATTGCGAATTTGAAATACTTTCTCTGTAGGAATCAATACTTGAGACACGTAGTCTTGCATACCACGGGCCTTAATTTCACTCTCAATAAATTCCTTAACCTTCTTTTCCTTTCCACTGATGGCACGAACAACGTACCATTTTTTTTCGATATCACTCATGACTCAGAATTAGCTTAAAAATGAATAAATGAAGCCTACTACACCTTTCCAAGTAGATGTTGAGTCACCGCTTACACCAAAAACAAAATCCATCAAAAAAATGGATACTGTCAATATCAAAGTAGTGATAAAAACCAAAACAGTACTTTCTTGCAACTCAGACCAAGTAGGCCAAGTTACTTTGCTCACTAATTCATTATAAGATTCTGAGATATATGTTTTGATGCTAGCCATTGTTTTATTTTTTATCTCGTTTGCACGGGCACCTGGATTCGAACCAAGATCAACGGTTTTGGAGACCGCTATTCTACCATTGAACTATGCCCGTGTTTATTAAACCGTCAATAAACACCAAAGTGAAGGTGGTATCCAAAGACCCACCTTCACTTATAATGTGCAATTCAATTAAGCGATGATATCAGTTACCTGACCAGCACCAACTGTACGACCACCTTCACGGATTGCGAAACGCAAACCTTTGTCCATCGCGATTGGAGCGATCAACTTTACAGTGATAGATACGTTATCTCCTGGCAATACCATCTCACGACCCGCTTCCAAGTTAATTTCACCAGTCACGTCAGTTGTACGGAAATAGAACTGAGGACGGTATTTGTTATGGAATGGAGTGTGACGTCCACCTTCTTCTTTCTTCAATACATAGATCTCAGCTTTGAAATCGGTGTGAGGAGTGATTGAACCTGGAGCAGCGATAACCATACCACGACGGATATCAGACTTATCTACACCACGCAACAACAAACCTACGTTATCACCAGCTTCTCCACGATCCAAGATCTTGCGGAACATTTCAACTCCAGTACAAGTTGACTTCAACTTCTCTGAATTGAAACCAATGATATCAACCTCGTTACCAGTGTTGATTACACCACGCTCGATACGACCAGTTGCAACAGTACCACGACCAGTGATGGTGAATACGTCTTCAACTGACATCAAGAAAGGCTTCTCAACTTCACGAGGAGGAATTGGAATCCAGCTATCAACTGCATCCATCAACTCCATCAATTTAGCAACCCAAGATGGCTCTCCGTTCAATGCACCCAAAGCAGAACCACGGATGATTGGTGTATTGTCTCCATCATACTCATAGAAAGACAACAATTCACGGATTTCCATTTCAACCAAGTCTAACAACTCAGCATCGTCAACCATATCCACTTTGTTCATGAATACAACGATACGAGGAACACCTACCTGACGACCCAACAAGATATGCTCACGAGTTTGTGGCATAGGACCGTCTGTAGCAGCTACAACCAAGATAGCTCCGTCCATTTGAGCAGCACCCGTTACCATGTTCTTAACGTAGTCAGCGTGACCTGGACAGTCAACGTGAGCATAGTGACGATTTGCTGTAGAATACTCTACGTGAGCAGTGTTGATGGTGATACCACGCTCCTTTTCTTCTGGAGCGTTGTCGATTGAAGCGAAATCACGCTTCTCAGACAAACCTGCGTTAGCCAATACAGTTGTAATGGCAGCAGTCAAGGTAGTTTTACCGTGGTCAACGTGACCAATCGTTCCAATGTTCACGTGGGG
>JACCDP010869083.1_pt1 | contig 21051 bp, 17 predicted proteins | sample 7445841 | NCBI WGS metagenome assembly JACCDP01 (sample SAMN15323441, study PRJNA562643) | freshwater metagenome | isolation source: river surface water | place: USA:Blue River Watershed | collected 2017-08-17
ACGATTAGTACCACGATTATACACCCGATATAGAGTAGGTACGATTAGTACCACGATTATACACCCGATATAGAGTAGGTACGATTAGTACCACGATTATACACCCGATATAGAGTAGATACGCCATAACCCTTTATAGCAATCGTTTTTTTCGACAAACAATATATAATGTCGAAAAAAACTCAGCGAAAACAACAAAGAAGACGAAGAAACAAGAGAGAATCATCCAAAATGAAGCGCGGCGGCGATTTACACAAGATGTACGATTACAACAATCTTGTTCAAGACCCCCAACGAATGATGGTCACAAGTCAAACACCCATTAAAATTGGCGGTAAACGCAGACACCACAGTCGAAAATATTACAAACACGGTGGTAACCTCTCCTTTTCCGCACTCAATAGTGCTGTGAGTCAATCAATTAGCCAAGCACAAACATTGTATCAAAGCCAGCAACAACCATCATTGACAAAAGCATAGATGTTTTCTCCCCTGAAAATATAAATGGCATTTTCAATCAGAAGTCTTTGTACCCCCGCGTACCTCTATTTTGTGATCTCTATGATTGCCCTCGCAATAATGGCATTCCAAAACTACGGCAACACAAACATCTATTGTTTAGGCGAATATAGTTGTGGTGTATCGAATACCTCTATTATTTTCCTTATCAACTTGGCATACATTCTTCTCTGGACCTGGATTCTCAATTTGATTTGCATTGCGGGTGTGCCCAGTTTATCGTGGTTTCTAGTGTTGCTACCATTTATTTTGATGTTTTTATTGATTGCGTTGTTATTCATCGCATAATAGTCGATATACATAAATATAACTCGAATTATTATATTTATGCGAACAAACAAGGCTCGAAGGTTTGGACCACAAACGCGTAGATCACAAAAACAACACCACATTAATGGCTCCATCAAACACAAAAACGGCTGGATAATCGCATCTGTGAGAGGCACACCATTTGAACGCGGATTTGCCCACGGATATTTATTACACAAAGAACTAAAACGTGTTCGCCCAGTCCTCAAATATTTGGTCACCACCTACTACAAAACCCCGCTAACCAAATATTTAGAAACGTGTAAAGCCTCTATGTACCACCATTTAGAAAAGCCAGAATGGGCGTTCATCAACGACGAATTGCGCGGTATTTGCGCCGGATATAAGAAGAGAACCGGCCACGACGATATCAACTACGAAATCTTGGTCGGGTGGAACTCTTATTTGTCGATGGCCGAAAAATACGAGCACAAAAACGAAATGGCCGACCGATGTAGCGCATTCATCACTACACACAATGGAAATATAGTGATGGCACACAACACGCACACCAATTTTGCGTCCGGTTTTATTTCGAATATCGCCCTCTACGTATATCCCGAAAATGAAGACAGCGCATTCGTTATGCAGACCGCGCCGGGACTCATTTGTAGTTCCACCGACTGGTTCATAACAAAATGCGGTATAGTGGGGTGCGAAACAACGATTGCGGATATCAACTATATACCCGATTTCGACGCGGGCGTCCCCTATTTTCTGCGTATCCGGAAGGCGATGGAGCAGGGACGCACACTCGACGATTATGTAGAGATTATGATGACCCAAAATGCCGGTGACTATGCTTGTTCGTGGTTGCTCGGCAATATAAATAATGGCGAAATTATGCGATTTGAACAAGGCCTCTCTCATCATGATGTCCAAAAGACTGATGACGGAGTTTTTTACGGGATGAACAGCGCATTTTCCCAAGAAATCCGGTCTCTCGAAACCACCGACATTGGATTTAATGACCCCCAATCCAGAACAGGTGCGCGCAACCTGAGACTCGAACATTTACTCGCGGATTGGGACCTAGATATTGCCGACGCAAAACGCATCATATCGGACCATTACGATGTATCCGTGAGCAAATATGAGAAGTCGAAACGCACTATTTGTAAACACGTGGAATGCGAAAAGGAGTTTGCGCCGTCGGGGGCAACAGACGGCAAAGTGCTGGATTCGAAAATGGCCAAAACAATGTCATTCGAAGCCATTATGGGATCGAGTTGTGGCCGAGTATTCCGGAAAAATGATTACCCAGACGCCACCAAAAAACACGGCAACTGGAAATCCGTGGTCGAAAATATGCCGAAATTCCCGTGGACATCAATCCATAAAATTGAAAACAAAACTACTTTAAGAATATAGAATCAATATATATAAGAATGAACCCTAAAATCAACAACGTATCGGAGGAACACGGATTATTGAGATTCACCTTGTCGGGTATAAACCTGAGCTTGGCAAATGCGATCCGCCGAATCATTTTGAACAATATAGATACAGTCGTGTTTAGAACAGAGACCCACGATGTGAACCAATGTAAAATCGAAGTGAATACTGGCCGACTCCACAACGAAATCGTGAAACAGCGGCTCAGTTGTATTCCCATTCACTGTACCGATCTTGCCGAATTACCCGGTAAATATTATTTAGAAGTCGACGTGCTCAATAATACGGACCATATTATTTATGTCACCACCGAGCATTTCGCCATTAAAGACAAGCAAACTCACGAGGCTTTACCCCGAAATAGAGTCGCCGAAATATTTCCGCCCGATCCCCTCACCGGTGCTTACATTGATTTCGTGCGACTTAGACCGCAGATTGGCACCACACCCGGTGAACAAATTAAACTCACGTGCGAGTTTGCGGTGTCGAATGCCGAGACCAGCTCGATGTTCAATGTTGTCTCGAAATGCGCATACGCGTTTACGCCGGATGTTGCCAAGGCGAATGCGGCGTGGGAAAAAATCGCAAATAAAAAGGCGAGTGAAGGAGCCACCGCGGGCGAAATCGAATATGCGAGAAAGGATTTCAATTTCGTCGATGCCCAGCGATTTTATGTCGAAGAAAGCTTCGATTTTGTAGTGGGAACATTGGGCGTGTTTTCCAATGTCGACATAGTGAAGAAGGCGTGTAAAGTGATGGAACACAAATTGCTGGACACCATCGCGAAAATTGACCGAAATTATTTGATTATTGAACCGAGCGAAACCACGATGGATTATTGCTACAATATTGTGTTGGAGCACGAGGATTACACGCTGGGCAAAGCGATCGAGTATTATATGTATGACAGATATTTCACGAAAGACAAACGGTTGGCGTTTTGCGCATTCCGGAAGATGCATCCGCACGATGATTATAGTATCATTCAGGTGGCATACAAGGAAAATGTGAGTATGTCGAATATTGCGCTAGATGTGAAAATGGCGTGCGAAGATTTGATTGGTGTGTATGTTGCTATTCATAAAATGATGTAAATTATAATACAATATGGTTTTTTATTGTATTATTTGAGCCGCCTTATTATTTGGCATTTTTGCGGGTTTTATTGGCTTTGGCCGCAGCTTTGGCTTCTTTTTCGGCCTTGGCCACCGCTTTGGCATCGGCCTTAGCTGCAGCTTTGGCTTCTTTTTCGGCCTTGGCATCAGCTTTGGCCGCCGCTTTCGCCTGCTTCTCAATTTCCTTATCCGCCTTTGCTTTCTCCTTCGCATCTAGTTCCTCTTTTTTCTTGGCAATCTCGTTATTAAAGTCCCTCACCTTATTTTGAACAACTAAGCGTAAATCGGCCGCCTCAATTTGAGTAAAATCTTCGAATATTTTGATATTGGTTCCAGCCGCTTTTTCCGCCTTCTTTAACGCGTTGATTTCCTCCTTCGAAATCTTCGCCTTATTCTTCAATGATTTTCTATAAAGCTTCGTGAGTTTACTCTTCAATTTGCGAGTGTGTTTTTCCTTCTTCGAAATCTCCGTATTAAAAAAATCCCGGCATCCTTTAATATCAACATTGATTTCAAGTAATTTCGCTTTGTTCTCGGCCTTTCGTTGTCGAAGCAACTCACTAATCACCTGTTTCTTCGCAGGATCTTTTTCCGTCTTCAACGTCTTATTTATTTCTTTAATACCCTTATTCATATTGGTTTTCATCGTCTTGAATCCGCTCAATTTATCCTTCATCTCGCTTTTGATAACATCGATTTCACCACGGATACGAACCACTTCGGGATAGTTATTGAACACCACTCGTTTTGCGGGATTCTTACACTTTGTCTTGATAGCATTAAATGTCGATGACTTGTAGTTCTCGTACCTAGCTTCATCTACCGTCTTAATATTTTCGACCTTCATTTTCGTCAATATTTCCTTCTTTGTTTGATTATATTTGCGAATATCTTCCCGAATACCTTTAATCTTCTCTTTCGACTCTCCCTCTTTCTCTTTCACGTATTCCATTATTTCACCAATCGCTTTGTTTGCCAACTTGTGACAATGGGCGCCCGAACCGTTATCGTAGCATAAATCTTTCAAAGCATTGAACGAGTGTTTCTTTATGTTGCCATACATTATTTCCTTTGTATCCATCGCAACTTTCAGTTGTCTCCGCATATCTTCCGTATTATGCTTCAACAATTCGCGCATCAAGCGTGGGTCAAATGACCGATACACGGGTCCATTCAAAATCGGGGTGCGAATATATTTGATAACTGGTTGGGCAAATGAACGGGCATCCTTCTCACGATTCAAATAACTCACATATCCCGCGATTTCGTCCAAAAATCGTCTACGTCCTTCGGGAGAAAAAACCCCGGCATTATTCAAATAATAAGGCATAAATGTTTCGAACTCGTCTTCCAACTTTTGGTGGCGTTCTCGGCACAAATTTAGCAATTTCACGAACTCCATCGGGGATGTTGTGATGGGTGTGGCGGTCATAATTAGTAATCGAACAGACTCCGAACCCGAGACTTCATACGACTTCATCACGGATTCATAGAAAGCATTCATATCGGGTTTCTCAATCGTTGTCATTCCACTGTCGCCGTACAATTTGTGCGCTTCGTCGATAATAACCAGGGTTTTGCGTAGAGGGTCGACGGCACCATTGCGTTTCACCAACTGCTGGTAAATGCTGTTTTTGCCGGAAACCATATTCGAGAACTGCTTGTATGACATAGGCCGAATCGCCCACGCCTTTGACAAGAGTTTCATACGCCCGGGCTGGTCGTCGGGGATTTTAACGCCAAAACGCACCATTGTGCGAATCGAATCATTACATACTTGGTCAAACATATTTTTCCAAATGTCGGCCTTCAATGTGGAGCGGGTCACCCACAAAATAGTGTAGCCCTGTTCGTCGAAAGAGCTGGACGCGGCGGCAATGGCGGAGCAAGTTTTGCCGGAACCGGTTGAGTGGATAAGAATCATTCCTTTGCGGTCGAGTTTAGGTGTCATATACATTCGAACAAAGTCCTGGGTGGGGGTGAATATGAGAGGTGCGCCGCCTAGCTGTTGTGTAACACTCTGTTGTGTAACGCTCTGTTGTGTAACGCTCTGTTGTGTAACGCCGCCTTGTTGGGCGCCTCCCACACACTTGTTCTCCATCACTATATCCGGCCACTTATAATCTCCATAGTTCTCGCGAATATATTGCCGCATTCCTTCGTGGTCTTGTGGTAATCGAACCGTTTCCTGCCCATTCACCAAAATATCCACCAATCTGTCGAGAGGCATTCGCTTCAAAATGTGTTGATAGTCGTCGTCATATTTGCCGCCGCTGCCACCAAATGTCGGCAACTTGAATGAATGAACCGACTCATTTAGCTCATTATCGACCGCGCCTTCGATATACATTTTCTCCATATCGGCCTTTAAATTTATAATACGCACATCGATGCCCATTGTTTTCATATACAAGGCATACACACTCTCCGCATCATCAAACCCAAATCGAACTTCCTCGGGGATTTCGCTGTCGTAGATATTGACAAAGAGAGGCCAGCCGTATAAGGGATGAAAATCGAGCCCCTTTTGACCACAAGTGCGCGTTCCGCGCCCAATCACCTGTTTTTGGTCAGCCATCGTGAGCTGGGGCTCGAAAATGTGTACATACTTGATATCGAAGAGGTCGATACCCTCTTTGAAACCACTGTCCATCACGATAAAACGAACCAATTCGCCGTGGGCATTGTCAGGACGCGTATTAAATCGTTTCAGCAACTCTTTGCGCATAGAGACGTTGATGGGTTGTTCATACACATCGATCGAGTTGAGCAAATACAAATTGTTGTACGTATTAAGCGCCAATTCGGCATCATCCATGATACGGATTTTCGACCAGTTCTTCAATACATTACCGCTTTTCTCCGTGTATGTCGAAGTGTAGCCCAACTGTAATCCCAACACATCCATCAACGCCGTCGCCAATAATTTAGTGCTACTTTTTACACCAGAATAAATGAAATGCTTGAATCGGTGTCCGTGAACACGCAAATCTTCCTCGTCCTGCTTCTCGATTTCCTCTATCATCTTCAAACATTTAGGCGAAATAGATGCCAGGATTTCGCGTGTGAGAGGAATATGGTTGGGGCCAGATTCGAAACTATACACGTTGTCGTATGATGCGAAATTGCCCAATTTTTGAACACAATCGGCATCATATGTTTGTAAAAAATCGGTTGGGTCTGGTTCAAGTTTATCTAGGTAATCACCTAAATTTGGGTCATTGAATAATATATTATCAAAGTTAGGTGTGTCACCAGAAGGTGTTTGCGAATCGTCGCTATTTATAGAACCATTCGGGCTATTTGTGTCGTCATCGTCACTATCCATTATAATGTATATCAAGACTTTTCTCGTACATAATATATATTTATCACAAATGGTACAAGTTAGATTTAATGTTCTTGGTGGCCCTTTTAACGGATATTCGCCACAACAAACCATTACAAACTACAAACAAGCTGAGGTACTAAATATGCGAAAAGTTATTACACGTTCTTGGTCGAACATCAATACTGCGACTACTCTTAACAACCGTGGCCGTGTTTTGACCCCCTTTCGCGCGGCAAACAATCTAGGCGATTTCTTGGGACGCAAGAACTATGTATCCGGTGGTCCCAATCCCCAGTCGGCCTCTCGTCCTGGATATTCTCGCCTTATTGGAAGTATTCGAGAGAACCCGGATAGTACTGGAATTGTTGGCGCGTCATGTAACCCCAAGTTTGTTGCTGATAGTTCGGACTATATTAAGTTTAAGCGCCAAGTTGCTACTATTCGCAATTACAATGACCTCTCATTTGGAGGATACAACAATGCTTCGTATTCTGCGGACAAGAAGAATGTGTAAGCACATTTTCGAGTTGAAATACAAGAAGAATGTGTAAGCACATTTTTCTTAGAACTTGTAAGCACGTTCTACGAGCATTCGCACATAAAAATTTTATAATCATACATTATAATGTATAACTATTTAGTTGAATTCATCGGCACTATTTTCTTCGTTTATGTAATTTTAGCCATCGGCAACCCCATTGCTATCGGCGCTGCTCTTGCTCTTGCCATCCTGTTGGCCAAGAACACATCAGGTGGACACTTCAACCCTGCGGTTTCGTTGGCCCTCACATCTGCCGGCGCATTACCCGTCAGTGATTTATTCCCCTACATTGCCGCCCAAATGTTCGGCGCTCTTGTTGCCCACCAATTACATATCCGTTTCAAGATATAAAAATATTTTCGTGATATCATTACAAAATGATATCATTTACCAAATTACACGCACCTAATACTTCTTGTAATCCTAATACTTCTTGTACAATAATCGATAAAACATATAGAGGCCAAGAATCGTGACAGAACCAACAAATAATTGTTGTCCAGCATCCAATTGAATATCCGTATCGATATCCATCAACATCATTCCTTCTTTCTTCTTTTTCGAAAGCATTTTAATATCTGGTGACATAATATTTTCCTCGGCCACCGATATATATTTAGTATCTTTTCCCGCTTTTCCACCCGAATCAATTGTCTTAATAGTTACCGGAACACACCGATTGGCGCGTATTTGCGCCGGGGTCATCGGCATCAATGATCTTGATGCATTCTTGAAATCTCGATTCGCGGATTCGAGCAATCCCGTTTTCGAAACGTGCGCATCAACCAACGTGTGTTGAGGGTATTGTTTGCCATCCGGCCCAACACACATTTCACCAGTATCTTCAAAATAAATCCGGCCAAACGGCGGTAATACAGTGAGCGCTTTCGAAGAAGCCTCTCCTTTTAACACCTTTTGATACTCGTTCACTTCCTTGCTTATGGACGCAAAATCGGCGGCTTTCGGCTCACCAATAAGTGTCGAATAATCTTGCTGGTGTATTGTGCCAGGCATATTCGACGGCAACATTTTCGATTTTGGTTTGTCATTCTTCTTCTTTTTCGCCATATCCTATACACATATATGTCATTTATTCATCAGCTGTTTTTACTAAAATACTATTAATCAGCGTTTGATGACCTTCGGTAATTATTTTTGCGCGGCACAAAAACGCTTCTTCTTTTGCGTGTAACGCCGTTTTATCCTTGTCAAGCAGTTTGAGCGAGTTCAATTCGGTCGCAAGAACGGCGATTTCACGATTCCCAATATATTGATCATACACCGTTCGCAAGTTTGCCTCATTTTTGCTAATTCCGTTATTTACCAGCAATTGGAGATTCGTTAAGACCAAGAATTCTTCATTCAGCTTTTTGTCGATTTTAATCGGTTTCGCAGGTTCAGTTGAACCGCCAACTGTTCGTATCATATCCGCCTGCTTCCCAACCGTTTCAAATAATGCCGCCAGTTCGAGAGGCTTATTCGCTTCGGGTATTTTACAAGTTTCCATCGTTGTTTCTGGCATCGTGTTCTCACTGTCGCCGTCTAAACCTTCGCGAATCGGTCTGGAACGAATATAATAGGTTACTAAACTTTGTCCAATTAAAAATGCGAAAAATAAAAAAACGAAAACGTTGACGATTTGTTTTATCATATGCTTATATTTGTAACTTAGATTTGTAATTTCGATTATATTTGTATTTTATAAATATATCGCAAATCTTCTTTTTCGCACTCAGCAACAATGAAAACGGATACTTGTATCCGCACGCCTTCCAGTATTCGGGGAAGCTATACGTCTTCACATATATAATATTCAAATTTGCGTCGAACTTCTTCACAATCCGCGGTTCTAAATGATACATAAATTGATTAAACTTGGCACGATTCGCGTATACTTCCATTTTGTTAATATATTTAATGTCCTCGTATTTCCGTTCGAAATCGTCTTCTTGTGTCGCATACCGCAAATATACTCGAAACAATTCGCGATGTAAATCCCAACGTGTCAATAATTCGCTGTTCACCAGTTTTGTCCGTTTATCAATCGCCAAATATTTCTTGTAATCCGTCACCATCTTTGTTCGCGCCTTCCACGCACAATAAATGTCGATTTCGGTATCATTCATAAGGTGGATTCGTTTTTCTTCGGGGTGCGCCCCGTATTTTCCACACACCATATCGATGTAGGTAAAAGATTCTGTCATTGTTGATTTGTTTTAACCACATATTCGACGGACAACACAAATATTCAATTTTACAGAGTGATGTCCGGAAAATTGAAAACAACAGCCCAATAAATATAAAAACAAAAAAGCAACTCTATTATCAAAATGTCATCACCACTTATTATTTCGATCGAAGGCAACATCGGCACCGGTAAATCGACTTTACTCGCCAATTTGAAGACCCATATCAAAGAAAAATACCATTCGCCCGACAAAATCTTGTTCTTAGAAGAACCCGTCGATATATGGGAGCGTTTCCGCGACGACGAAGGCAAAAACATTCTCGAAAAATTTTACAAGGACCAGCGCAGATACGCATTCACATTCCAAGTGATGGCATACATTAGTCGCCTGTCATTACTGAAAAATGCCATTGAAGCGAATCCCGAATGCGAAATTATTATTATTGAGCGCTCACTTTGCGCCGACAAAAACATATTTATGGATATGCTCCACGATGATGGAATCGTGGAAAATATCGAGTACAATATTTACAAGGAGTGGTATTACCAGTTTATTGGCGAATACCGAATGAATGCCGTGATTTATTTGGATTCTAATCCCAAAACGTGTTACGAGAGAATTGGGCGCAGAGGTCGCGATGGCGAAGACGTGATTCCACTCGAATATTTGAATAAGTGTCGTGATTATCACAGCAAATGGTTAGTTAATACAAAATGCGATGACTGGTACTCATTGTCAAAGTATGCGGATGTGTATAGCATCAATCACGAAGGAGAAACGTATCCGGTTCTTCATATTGACACGGATGCGGAAACGGATTATTCCGTTGATAGTATTGGATACTCGTGGCTTGAATCGATTTGCCTGTTTATCCGTCACAAGAGCGACCATATTACGGAATCGATGATTCGTGATGCGGACTTTAATGCGCTAATGTCGTGGCGCTGGACAAATCGAATTAGCGAAGATAAAGCGGAGTTGATTCGAACTAGATTGAAGGAGATGTGTCCTCATACAAATTGTCGTGAGGATAGCAATGATTTTGGACTCGAAGGCGTTGTATATTATCGATTGTGCGATAGGTGTTATAGTTCGTGGAGACTTTAGACGGCCGCGGAGACTCTAATCGGCTGTGGAGACTCTAATCGGCTATTTGCGGAGATGTTGAGCCAATGTTTTTTTAGTCATTGAAAACCACATATTTTGTCATAATGTATGGCTTGTCTTGGTATCGAATATTGAAATCATAATAATAGGTTTCGTCGTCGCCCAGCGGAATTTGTTCCCAAGAATCCGCAAAATACAAATTCAAAATACCTTGGTCATTGGTCCCCGAGTTTGTATATTTCGACGCCAACAAATATAATTGGTTGAATGTGTTTTCGCATATGAGTTTCGTATCAAACAACATAATCGTGGATTGGAAATAGTCGGCACCCAGGTCCCATTTTTTACCGATTTCCTCGACTAATTGCGGGTTTACGGGAAATTGGTCTTTCAGTTTCCACTTATAATCGGGGTATGCGTCGGAGTGTGCTAATAATTTGAGTGGTTTAGCAGAAGCCAAAATGGGTGAAACGGGCGCATAAATCTTGGCCCCGCAATCAATATAGAATACATAGTCCCATTGCTTGAAATAGGGCGTGAACAAATGGAATTTGTGATACTGGAATAATTTGAACCCGCTCTTTCCACAATCGATGTTCGTTTTTTGGATTTCGTCATATATGTGTGGTGGGAATTCGACATCATTACAATGAAGAACACAAATCGAATATTCTTTGATGAATGGGTGATTATCGATATTCGGCAAATCTTTGCCGACAATAAGAACAATGGGGCCACTATAATTACCGATTTCAACTAGATTAGTACAAGTTAATATGAACTTATCAAGGTATCGAAAATTACATACAAATACGGCGCAAATAGTTGGCGACATTTAGTCAGTATAAATAAATTGCGTTTATATTTATATGACGACATAGTATATAATGGAATCGAAACCAGTATTGCCAGAAATGAAAGCGAATATTACTAATCAACACCCGTCGATATTTCATAGTAAAATCTCGGGCGGAGCAGATGTTAGACCAGAGCCTTTACGCTATGGATTTTCGGGAGAGAGTGTGAGTCCTGGGAAAGCTATTTTTGCGGGAGGAAAGCGAAAGCAGAGTAAGCGAAAGCAGAGTAAGAAGAGACGCCAACAAAAGCGCAAGTCTAGACGCAATCGTTAAATATTTTTTGTGTAATAAATATTTAACACGGGTGTATGAAGAGAGGGATAAGGAAAGAAGGAAAAAACAGGGTTATATGGAGATAGAAAGAAGGAAAAAATGATAAAGGGTAAAGGAAAAGGGGTAAAAGGAAAAGGGTAAAATGAAAAGGGTAAATGAAAAGGGTAAAGGGGGTCATAGGGGGACAAAGTCCCCTTAGTCATAGGGGGACTTTGTCCCCCTAGTTAAACTTGACAACAATTTTCACCACTTCCTTTTTAATCGTCTTACACGCAGACACCGATAATTCTTCGCGTTTCTTGCGTGTCTTATTATCAGTCGATTCACCACAATCATCCACATTCTTCTTCGAAATACTATTGCGCGAGTTCATATCTGCTTCAATCACATCAAAATTGGCTTGAATATATTCCAACACATGATTCTCAATCGCCCATTTGAAAAAATTGAGCTGACCAATCGTAGTCTCCAAACACGTATTATCACCATAAGGAATCATAATTCGCTCCCTGCGCGAAAAGGGGTCAAACCGAATTTTACTATACGCTTTCAGCTCCAATTTATAACTGTTGAACACCTTAAATCGCTCCATATTTTCCTCTCCATTATATACGGTACTACATCGATTTTTCGCGGGTATCGAATACACGGTGAAGTTCTTTTTCGCAAAATTGGTCACGAACCAATCGATAATACGTAACGAAATGCGCGATTCACCATTAATGATTTTCATCATTTTCTCCATATTTCCATCGCGATTGTAAAAATCCAGCAAATTATTTAGCAATAGTTCATTTTGAGTTTGACTTCTTTGTGCGAGCATTTGTATATTTAGAGGCGCGTTTGTTTAAATGCTTTTTTATAAGAATGCTTTTCTTGGATTTCCTTCTTCTTTTTCCACCCAAACGCATAGTATTTGATAAACTATCAGTATTGCTGCCAAATTCCAAACCAAGAATACCGCACACGAGAGTCGCCGTCCGTTTATTTTGTTGCGAAGGACTATACTTTTGATATTCTGCTTGAATATGCTCTGGTAGTACATCGCTACTCCGTCTTCGGTTAAAATCAGCAATAAAATATCCACCCGCATAATGGGTCAAATTGAATTCCGGATGACAAAGGCGGGTAAAAAATTTGTGTTCCCCATCATATTTATATTCATCAAAAAAATCTAGCATATCAACTATGGTATTGAAATTGATTTGATAATCTGATGTTAATTTATTCGATATAATTTCTTTTATTTTTCGTATCTTAACACCTGGGTCTGCGTGTCTAGATTTTCGAAAACTATATGAAACAGTAATTAACATAAGAATCATCATATATATTTTTGAATTTTTCGCAAATTTATATTTTAAATCGCGAGGCAATGACGAAAAATTCAACGTATAAATAGTTCCAAAGTCGAAACTAGTCCATTTATATTTTTGGGGACCATCTATTTTTTGTAGGCAAATATTTTGCACTTTATAATCCAGTTCTATGAATTCCATTTCATCAACATAGAGCGAAATACTGTCATCCAAATGATTGAATATCATCGATTCTATTATCGATTCTATTGTGCTTTCCGTTATCACATCATTTTTAATATTTGAAACCATATTGTCTATTTGCTTTTTCAAATCCATAATACATCGTTCTTGAAAAATAAAAACGCTTATATCCTTTTCTCGATAATCAATAGGCTTATAAGGGTCTATAATACGAATTCCAGGAGAAATACTGAATTTATTTGTTTCTATATGTTTTATGCCAGTACTATCGGTACTCTCATCAACAAACACAACACCATATATTTGAGGCGCATTGTTCATAGAGGCAAACATCAAATGTAGATTAATGTTTTCTATACTTTGTTTATAATCGTCAATATATAATGGTATTCGAGATACAACTACATCATTGGCATCAAGATCGGTATTAACAATAATATTTATTTTTTCTAAATGATGGGGTGTTATATTGATGTCTCTATCTTCATTCTGGACTCCATCTGGCAAAATATGTTCCACAACATTAAATATAGTTTTAAATGTTCCTTTTGCTAAGTATTCTCCAACATATAGATGTTTGGATGAAGCCATCATATATATTATAGCTTAAATTATTTTCGGGAACGTGTGTATTTGCGTGATTTGCGCTTATGCTTTTTATTTTTGGTCTTATTTGATTTGGTGGTCTTGCGTTTTTTTCCACCATCTTGTCCATTATAACTATTTTGCCGTACTAGACCAGAGTTTTGTGTAGGTGTAATTGCTATTTCATTGGGATTTGGTGACAATACTATTTCAGTTTCTTTTATTGGTGGAAGCAATTGTCTTGAAGAATGTAGAGGCAATTGTCTTGAAGCAGGTAGAGGCAATTGTCTTGAAGCAGGTAGAGGCAATTGTCTTGAAGCAGGTAGAGGCAATTGTCCCGAAGCAAAGGGATTAATTTCATAAGGATTACTAGTAAATGGTATTGCCGTAGACATTGCTCGACCAACCGAGCTACCAGGAAAATCTAACCCTAAAATGCCACATATAATCTTCGCGTCTCTTTCTATTGGATTTATGTTGTTATGATATGCTTCTTTTATCTTATCTGTTTTTAAAACTAGTATTTTTCCATATTGATCATTATATTGATTATAATATTGTTCAGCATAGAATCTTAACATATATTCTGGGGTATTTTTCATATATGGATAGTCACCTATGGGATCACCTTCAAATATTTTTAAAGATTTGTTTTTAATAAAATTAAATGTAACAAAATATTTAATCATTTTCAAAATAACATCATAATCAATATGATATATTCCTTTTATTTTTTCCGCCATTACGTTTATTGCCTTTTCATTTAGTTCAGTTGTTTCTGGATCAGAAATTATACGTGTTCTAAAACAATATGATAATGTAATAAAAAAAATGACTTTCATATATATTTTGGCATTCTCCACAAACATTAGTTTAGTTTCTTCTGGTATTTCATTAATTTTACGAGTAAAACCAACATCGAAATCAAAACTGGTCCATTTGTAATTAATTGGTGCTGATGCTGATGTCGATGCCGATGTCGATGCCGATGCCGATTCAGATTCAGATTCATCTATTTTCTGTAAACAAATATTTCCTGGTTTATAATCCAACTCAATAGATCCTATTGTGTCTATATACATATTAATACTATCATCCAAATATTTTACTACTCTATTATCAATCATTTCATTTAATGCTTTATCAACTATTTCAGGACGTTTACTATTTATTATTTTAATCTTATTGTAAATACGGTCAATCTGGGTTCTCAAATCAGTAATACACTTTTCTTGAAAAATATACATGGTAATAAAATTATCAGAAAACAATTCTTCTTTAAGATCTTTTTTTAATTGATCTAATGGCGTCGGATAACCAGGTATTCTGGCAAACACGATGGAACCAGATAAGTTATGTGGTTTTGGCTCGATAAATGTAACAATTCCATATATTTTTGGTGCATATCCTTGTTTGGCAAACAACAAATGAGAATTAACATTATTTATATTATTTTCATAATCATAATAGTTTCTAAATACAATACGCGAAACAACTACATCTTTCGAATCGATTTCTGGTGGAACATCCACATATATGTTTTGAAGAATATGTTGTGGAAGTCTAAACCTTAATTTTTTATATTTATCAATATAATCGACACTACTACGAATACTCGCAGCAACATTAAACACTTTCTTACAAGACCCTTCTGCTAAAAAATCCCCGATGTATAATCGCTTTGTAGCATCCATTCTATACTTATAGGCGCCATAATAATATAAAGCTTTGTTGCCATAATTACTCAATGACAACAAAATACATAATTTTAACCAAGGATTCGACCGAGGCGGCCGATAACAACACTAGCAATCAAATCATTTCCATCAATCGCCCATTAACCTATTTGATGCCGGCCATAAACACAACTTATTATGCCGACCGCGGTCTTTTCGAAAACAATTTGATCGAGTGGTGTAAACAGTTTTGTAATAAGGACTCGCTTTTTTTGGATATTGGCGCACATACCGGCAGTTATGCTATCACACTTGCGCCATTTGCGAAAAAAGTGTTGGCATTTGAACCCCAGAGAATGACTTACTACGCTTTATGTGGGGGTGTGGCACTCAGCGGAGCTCAAAATATATATTGTAATCAATATGGTCTTGGTAACGAGTCGCAGAACGGCACAAAAACACTCCATATTGTGAGTCAAGATGGCGGCGGGTCAACGATTTGGGCACCGACACCCGATAAACTTCTTGGAACCGAAGACATCGAGATTCGTACATTGGATTCATTAAATATTCAGGAGCGTATATCATTTATCAAAATGGATGTGGAGGAAAATGAGCTCTATGTTTTACAGGGCGGGATGGAGACAATAGTTCGCGCCGGATATCCCAAAATCTTGTTCGAATCGAATAATGAGAATGCGCCATTATTTAATTATTTGCGCGATGTGTTGGGGTATCAAATCGTGAAAATTAGCGGTTATTTCAATATGTATTTGGCGACATTGGAATAATTATTTGCTTTTGGGACTATTGGGACTCTTACTCTTACTCTTAGGACTAACTCGCTTGGTATTCACCTTCTTCTTCGAAGTTTTATTACGAGAAGTTACACGCAAAATATGTTCGAGAGCATCGGTCGAAAAATCAATATGTTCTTTGGAACCAGGTCTTCTCGCACTCTCGACATAAATGTCCGATTCGTAGCCATCGCTTTCATTACCGCGATTCATATTTATGAGTTCGGGATTTATGAGTTCAGGCAAATAAGCGGATGGCGAATTAGGCTCACTCTGCGACAAGCACAAATATGTATCATCGCTATTTTGGTCTCCACAAGTTTTCGAAGTCAATTGTCTATTCATCTCATCCACTTCCCGATTTATTTCTTCAATAATACGCGGATTATCCAATTGACCTAAAATGTCCACAATTTCCTTGGCATCGGTGTCGGTCATCAACTCAAACTGGTCTTTCATAATGTTTTTCATTTCTCTCACTGACCTGCCCTCCGTTTTAATACCACTACTATTCAAAATATTCGGGTTAATATTCGAAATAAACTTCACGTAATCCATTTTGCCATCCGCTTTTTTGATATAGTCATTTATGTAGTTCCAACTGGCAACCACGTGGGCCGGATTATTCTTGTTGAATGGTTCAAGTTCGGGGGCTTTCGCGGCTTTCGGCTCCGACTTCACATATGCTTTCCCCGGAATATGTTTCACCACGTCATACTTCGACACATATGTGTCCGTTTTCAGGTCGCGATAGTTGCTAATATTGTACGCCATTTCGAGGATTTTCAACAATCGTGTGCCCTTCAAATTAATAATTCGATTCGCCGTGTCGGCAAGAAGACTCACCGGCGTGGGCATACCCACCGGAATCGGGTCGCATTTGCCACTGAAAAAATCCGGCTCGGGCAACTGTTTTTCGTCGTATTTATCGGGAACAAACAGCATCAGTTTTTGCCAGATTTCCTTGTTCAAAATATACAAGAGATTCTTGATCGAGTCCCAGTTCTTAATATTTTGTAAATGGTTTTCAATGTGCTGGTCTAACTTGCTAGTCACATTTTTAATTGATTCCACGAGTGTCTTGCTTTTCTTAAAGGATGAGTTTTCGACCGCCTTAATCGCAGACCGAATACCTTGCCGGATTTCCGCATCGCTTATCATTTTTAACAACGGATTAATGATGTATTTTTGGTCCTTGATGGTTTTGATCACTGCTTTATCGCTCACCAATACAGAGAGGCCATAATATCCCGGGCAAAAACGCTTGAACTTAGTGAAATAACTGTCCGCACCGACCGACATATTTGCCGATGCCAACGTATATTCGGTGATATTTACATTTTTGAAATGCCCCGATTCGCATTGTTCGGTTGTCATCGGTATTTCTAGGAGTGACCATATACGCGCAGGAACCGTATGATCAAGTTGGAACTTGTCGATTTTCAAATCGCCGACGAGTCCAGTGATTGCGCATATTTTGATGTTTTCGGGGAGTTCAGCATTGGGGTTGTTTTTGCGCAATATATCACCCCAATAATGTGTGCTGGGATTTCGCGCGTGACAACTGGTCGCATCTGCCACCGATGTGACACTTCGCGCATTTGTTGGACGTTTGGCGCCCTTGTTTAATTCGAATGTTGCTTCGAGGCCAATGTTCTCCGATATTTCGTCGAGTGCGGATTTTTTACCGACCTCTTTGAAACTCACCGATTCGACTGGACTATGACGGATTTTTTTGGTCCAAATACAACGGACACGTTGTGTTTTGCTCTCGGGTTTTTTAGACCTTGGCCCGGATTTCAATGATTTGGCCTTTTTCTTGGTGGCCTGTTTGGGCATATATATTATCTAAATATTTGTTTGTATATTCACACTATTATTTCTTCACCTAAATGTGAAAAAATAATTCGGCATTACCATTTACCTCCACTGCTACCACCACCCGTTTTCTTCACCATAATATTCTGCCCCTTCTGTTTACGACGAGCATTGGGGTCATATTCATCGCCGTCATCATCATCCGTGAGATTTTTCGACGCTTCCCAGAACTCTTTTGCCCCCATTTTATAGTCGGGTCGATCTTCGGCTCTGTACCAAAATATTTGGTCGGTGATTTTGTTCGATTTTGCGTTGTTATTTAACACCAGGGCTCCATAATTCTCGGTTGTCTGGTCCATTACCGAGCAAAATGACTCCAAGGTGGGAAACATTGATGCGAAGTTTTCCCAGATCTTCTTGCGATTAGCCAAATAATTCTCGCGCAATATAAAAACGTAGTCTATATTGGTACGGAGATTGGGCGGAATACCAAGCGGGTATTGCATAGTGATAATCAACATCACCTTCCAATGTCTGCCGTTCATAAATAGCGCGCGCATCAATTTGTCCCGAGACCACGTATTATCATAGAGGCAATCATCGAGAATCACGAATGTGCGAGGGTCGATTGTCATTTTCTTGTATGTCGCCAAATCGTGATTACACTGCTTCATCATGGCGCGCTGACGCTGTAAAACCTTTTCGATAATTAGCGTATTGTATTCATCGTGGATAAACAATTTCGGCACGATTTTCCCGAAAAACCCGTTGACCGTTTCTGTGCCCGAGATTACAGTACCTACCGGTATATCTTGGTGAAAATACAATAAATCCCTGACCAAAAATGATTTTCCGGTATCTCTTCTGCCGATGAAAACAATAACGGGCCCCTTATTTTCTTTTGGGTCGAATGTAATCGACCTCATATCAAACTTTCGCAATTCAAGTGTCATTAGTATAATATTCAAATATATGGTTGTTTCATATATTTAAATCTAATCTTTAACGAATATGTTCTTGATTTTCCTAAACCTTTTTACACCATTGAAGATGTTACACCGACCGAAAACAACCCCCGTCAACCTCTTGTAAATATATGTGCGTTAGTTACAAATATAAAAAGTGGGCCATTTTAGGTATATAATTCTACAATGGCATTCAAATTAAATTACCAGCGTTCTCGAAAACCAGATTTAGAGAAAATGATGAAGCAATATGAGAGTTCAAAAACCGACGGCGACTCCACATATGATTATAACCCCTTTCGAATCACCGGGCTCCAATCATACAATCCCATTTACAACGTGTTTTTCAATATGGATGCGAACACGTGCCAGAAAATAACCCTCAACCACAAATATTTGGTAACTAGCTTGGATTCCGTGGTGGATGCGAAAAATGCGTCATTGATTACTCCCATTTTCGTGAAGTCTTCACCTCTCTTAGACCCCCTTCATTTTTTGAGAGGCAAATACAATTTAGAAAATCCGTTGATGACCCAGTTGCCCCAATTGGATTCGAATCCGGAGAATTGCTTCCCTAAATTGGTCGATGTTAACAATTCGGCATATGTAGATGGATTTTTCTCGTATTTGACCTCTATGATGCATGAAACCCACGGGTGGATTCACGGTGTCCAGTATTATGGGTCATTTCTGGGAGTTCAGTCGCGATTTCGCTACAATATTGCCGACGATATAGACTTTCTCGAAGAGTCCGACTATTTTTTGAATAATATTGGAAAGTATTTTGATTTGGATGAGGACGTGTTGTGTGTATTCAACGAGAAGAAGGGTTCCGGGTCGCGAAGAAATCGAGACAAGTTGGAAATTATGTTTGAAAACGATGTTCAAATTGATTCAATTGATTTAGGAATCGAGGATTTAGAATGTGAACCGGTCCAAACACAGCCAATCGAGTCGGTCGAACATATGTATGAATTGTTTCCTGTAAAAACTGGTGAATATAAACCAACAATTCCTGTTTCACAAATAGAGGAAACCCAACGATCAAGAAGTTCTTCGTCGTCGTCATCCGACAGTAGTTCAATCTCAGTAAGTACAGTTGATGAAGATGAATTAGTATGTAGTAATTGCGAATGCCGGGTTGTATTGTCAAAATATATTAGCAGAGTTGGTGGTAAACCATATTGTAAAGCGTGTATAAAAGATGTTGAGCCGGGTGACCAGAGCAGTATTAGCGATGATGGCGATGATGGCGATGACGACGACGACGACGAAACCGAATATACTGATTGTAGCGACGACGACTTCGACGAAGATGAAGAAGAAACCATGTTCGCCTATTTACACAATTTTCCCGTCCAGCTTATTTTCCAAGAAAAGTGTTTTGGCACATTCGACGAGTTGCTAATGAACAAGAAAATATCATCAAAAGAAATCATCGCCTCTCTTTTCCAAATCACAATCATCCTCGCAACATACCAAAAACTATTCAACTTTACCCACAATGACCTCCACACAAATAATATTATGTACGTCAAAACGGATATCGAACACATCGAATACAAATTGAATAACACCATTTATAGAATCCCCACATATGGCCGAATATTCAAACTCATCGATTTCGGTCGCGCCATTTACCAATTCAATGGCCACCAATTTTGTAGCGACAGTTTCGCGGAAAATGGCGATGCCAATTCCCAATACAATTGCGAACCATATTTGAATCCCAAGAAACCGCGCATCGACCCGAACCCCAGTTTCGATTTGTGTCGTCTCGGCTGCTCCCTCTACGATTTTACGATGGATACCGATTCCAAAGAGTTGAAGACATTGGTGGATGAATGGTGCGAAGATGATTACGGCAAAAATATCCTCTATAAATCCAGCGGTGAAGAGAGGTATCCCGGGTTCAAGTTATACAAGATGATTGCGCGAATCGTCAACAATCTAGTCCCTCTCGATATACTAAGTAGGAAACCCATATTTTCCCGATTCGCTATATCCGCACCAACCGCCGGCGCAACATTCATCGACATTGATGAAATGCCGATTTATGTGAACGCAGCAGC
>JACCDP010651927.1_pt1 | contig 21046 bp, 30 predicted proteins | sample 7445841 | NCBI WGS metagenome assembly JACCDP01 (sample SAMN15323441, study PRJNA562643) | freshwater metagenome | isolation source: river surface water | place: USA:Blue River Watershed | collected 2017-08-17
ACATTGAAGGTCTTCCATACACTGTTACCAACATCCCCATCTCTTTCAGGACGTAAGAAGTCTTCCACGTTGAATTTAGGGATTGAACCCTTCTCCCAACGAATCATTGCTGATTTGTTTACGAAGTCTACTAACTGTCCTTCACCTAAGAATGTTGTTTCCATCTTACCAACAGACCTCTGAATAACTGGTAGTCTTTCAGCAAATTGGTCTGTGATTTCTCTCACCATACCCAAATCAAAGTTCATGTGTCTAACTGAAATTGCGTCAGCAACTGAGGTAGGAACAGTAAGTCCGTTAGAACATACCAATCTGAATAACCCTGAACTCACAGAGAAGGAACTAATTCCATTATGAGAGTTTCTGATTACCGCTTCGATTAGTGAGTCACCAACTTTTGGCATTTCACCATTGCGAAGACGAAGTTCATGTTGAGCGTAATTTCCTTTACCGACTTGTTTGGCTGAATAAACCTTCCAACCTTCTCTATCAAAGTTTTCAACAACTTCAATAGTTGGAACGAAGGTATACTTGTCAGACATCTTGGGTGATGGACTTGTTGCGAATACTGAAGGGGCAACTTCCTGTAGGGTTTCTATTGATAACATATCTTATTGTTTTAGAACACAAAGATAAGCACAACAATTTAATCTGCCAAAATTAATTTAAGCAAATAGTCCCAAATTTTGTTTTCTGAAAAATTTTCGAGTTTTTGACTTCTTCCTCTAACACCTGACCGTTGAGTTCTCGACAGATATCAATCATTTGTTTTTGAGTTAGTGAGACCTCTTTACCTTCATCATAATTAGATGAGGCGGTTTCTCTGATTTTAAGATAGAAGTTATCCTCCATATCTTTCGGAATAAGGTTCAGTAAATCTTTGGGATTCTCCTTGAAAAACTTGATGATGTTTGACATGTAAATTTCAATATCAACACTCATATCACTAAATTTAATAATTACTGTTGTAAATCAATCATGTTGTCACCGTAATTCGTTCCTCTATCCAAAATTGTTTGAGGGATTTTCACGTTTGGAGAACCCTTACAATTCAAGAATAAAAGACTTTGCATGTCACCAACACATTCAGGAATGACAGTTAACTTAGGATTATTCATCAACGCTAAAAATCTCAATTTCGGTAATTGACAAATTGAATCAGGTATACTATCAATACAGTTATCAAGTAAAATCATTTTGAGCTTTTTGAATCTACTGATTGACTCAGGGATTTTAATTAGAATATCTGTATTATCTCTATTGTTAATAATTTGGAATTCGTCCAAAGTATCAGGTAAAGAATCAATTAATTCATCTAAACCATAAAGAGCGATGAATTTACCGATGGCTCCGTGTTGGAAACTATCTACAACAAACTTTTCACCACCAACAGTCAACCCTTTAGCAAATTCAGGCTTGAACACATCTTTCAATTCTGCCATTGGTCCATTGAGGTATTTAACCAAATCGATACTGTGGTCATGCACATCCATGAACTGATTATCAGGGAAATGGAATTGATATCTTTCTGCAGGTAGTCCACTCTTATCACCAACTTTACCAGTCCAATCATTTGGAATTACAACATAAAGTGGTCCTTTATTAATATAACGCTTGAACCAATCTAATCCAGGTGCAGATGTGCACCATCTTGTTTCACCTTTTGATGGTTCCAAGTAATTTCCACCATAAAAACAAGCAGCATCTTTACCAAGTTGACCTTGGTCAGATATTTTAACAACAGTCCATTTGTTTCCTCTGAAGATGACATCTCCGCCAGGGTGTGCAAAAGTTTTAGAAGCTTCTTCTTTTTCTTGAGCACTTGCTTTAATTTTTTCTAATGAAAAATCTTTTACTTTGTCGTAAAGTTCTGCGGGTGTTAACTTATTCAAATCTCTTTCTCCTTCGATACGTGATTTGAATCTATCAAACTTCATTAAGTCATTTGTGAGTTTGAATAAATCCTCGATGAAAACACTCTTATAATTTTTTACTTCTTGGTCGTATCCTGCATCACCAGGTTGTCTTTCTGTTTTTGGTAATAAATAATGCTTGATAATCCAAGGCAAATACTTACCAGCTTTAACTTTTTGTAAATCTTCTTTCTGTGCCGTTTCTAACTCAACATTGTTCAATCTTGTTGTAGGGTCAGCCTGAAGTAAAGTATAGAACTCTTCCTTACTTAATTTTGGTTTAACAGTTTTACCTTCCTTGTTTTTTGTTGGTTTTGTAAGATTATCAAACAAAACCTCAAACTTAGTTTGTTCCAAAATTACAGACCTCAATATTGATGTAAATTTCATCTAAAAGAATTTAATAATAAATATATTGTTTCAGCAAAAATAACTAATAATTCATTATCAAGAGCTCTTCAGCTAAATTTTGTTTCACATTTTTTTTCGCCGCAGCGGCTTTAGCAAACTGTTTTTTCTCCCATCTGAACCTTTCTTCCGGAAACCAATCATGTAATATGGGAAAATCGTAATATGACAAACTGAATTTACTTTGAACTGTATTGAGGACGTTTGCAAGTCTTTCGTGGTCATTTCTATCGAAATCATGATTATTGTAATAGTTCTCAGTCTTCCAATACGGTGGGTCTAAATAGATGTATGTTGAAGGTGAGTCATACTTTTCAATGACTTGTTGGAAGTCAAGGTTTTCAACATGAGTTATTTTATCAAAATGTGCAATCCAGTCAGGTTTTGATAATTTATCTCGGAATGAAAGATATTTGGACCTGTATTTTCCTTTCAAGTCAATGAATGATGAAGTCTCAGGCTTACTACCTGAAAAGACTTGTGTGAGGACGTATGCGTATTTGGCGGCTACCTCATAGTCAGGATAGTTAATTGTAAAACCACTCCCGAATAATTCTTGTTGGAAACTTACAAACCTTTCTCTAAATTCAGGAGGAGTAACGTTTACACCAAATTGTTGAACAGGGATGGAATCCAAGGCTCTCTGTAACTCAGATGGGTTCTGAACACACTGAAAAAGATTATAGTTCAATGGATTGAAATCATTGTAAACAACTCTCTTAAGGTTTGGATACTTTGATAAATCCATGTTAAAGAAACACCAAAACATTCCTCCGAATGTTTCTACGTATGTTTCCATATCTTCAGGGTAATAAGGAACTATCCATTTACCAATTTTTGATTTTCCACCTATATAACTTAGCATGTTAGAAATATAATAAAAAAAATCAAAAAGGCAAATTTACTTGTAACAATTTTTGTAAGGTCTACAAGAAGCTTTCTGAGTGAATCCCATTTCACTACATGAAGTAGACTCACAATAAGATTTACTATATTTCCTGGGTTTCTTAAATTTCTTTTGTTCCTTTTCGTCCAAATAGGTGTAAAGGATTCTTCTAATCTGTTCACTTAACATAATTATAAATATGCAGGAAACAACTGGTTGTAAAAAATGTAGACAAAGAGATAGACGCCATTATCAATGGATGATGGTTGTGTTAGGATTCTACATCATCTTTTCATCGATTTATGGGTCTGTAATCCTATTCAAACAATTTATTAACTTGTTTAAATAGGTCTTTCGTATTTCAGAATTAATTTCAAATACATATCCCCATCTAAAAACCCTTTACCTCTTAATCTCAATGGTTTTGATGTGTCAATTATTTTTGGTGCTTGAACAACTAATTCACCATCAGGATGAGGTATTGTAAACTTATCTTGTTGAATCCCTTGAATATCTAATGTTAGACTATAGATTAAGTCATTATTCATCTTTTCGAATCCGTCTTTAGGAACGACTTCAATTTGAATAAGTAGGTCTCCGTATTCTCCGTTTTTGAAGTCACCAGCATCTTGGAGTTTAAGAAACTGTCCGCTGTCTGCACCTACAGGTATGTTAATTTTGATTTCGTGTGTGTTGGGTTTACTTCCTCTACCGTCACAATAATAACATTTGTGAACAAGTGTATATCCTTTTCCCCCACAAGTATTACATACAGTTCTTACTTGTTGAACCATAAATCCCGTTCCGAAAGTTTTGACTTGATATCCTACTCCACCACAGGTATGACAAGCTTGTTGTTCTCCTCCAGCTCCCCCACAACTATTACAATGAACATCTCTGAAATAGTTAATAATTTTATCTGTTCCCAAGAATGATTCTACAGGTGAGATTTGAACCCTTACTATTTTGTCAGGAGCACTTTTTCTTCTTTGTTGTTGTCTGAATCCATTTGCAGCACCTCCGAACATTTGACTGAACATATTTTCAAAGTCACTACCAGCATATGGATTATTCTTTCTTTGGTTATATTGTTGTCTCTTTTCACCATTGCCTAATACTTCATATGCTTCATTAATTTCTTTGAACTTTTCAGCGCCATCGGGATTAACATCGGGATGAAATCTCTTTGATAGGTTCCTATAACTTTTTTTTATGTCTTCATCTGAGGCATTCTCTTCAACTTCCAGGATTTTGTAGTAATCTTTCATATATGCATAGATATTCTGTTATCTTATTCAAGGATAAAGTAAGGAGAAAAATAATAAAGAAATTTATCTCCATTAAAAAGGCTGATGAATTTTTTATTAAAGAAAAATCGAAGTCGGATGAGGTTATTTTCGAAGTTCTTTATGAGAATGGATTGGAATGCAAATATGAGATTGGTCTTATTGACTCTGAGCCGAATCAATTTTCTCCAGTTTATCTGACAGATGATTTTGGAAGAAGTGTTAGGGTTAAATTGGAGGACACCAAAAGCTCAATTTTGAAAATATCTAACTACAAAAAAGAGGAACTTATATTTGACCTCAGTAAAAATAAAAAAATAAGTTTCAACGAATTTGTTAAAAATTATTTATCAACTCAATCATTGAAAATGGTGTCTTCACTTAATAATAAAGTTGTAGTTCAGAATGATGAAAAAACAAATTTATTTTCCCTAAAGAATGAATCTGAGGCGGATAGATTTATTGACGCCCTTTCAAATTATTTTTTTAAGAATAAAAGAGCTGATTGTATCTTCATAAAAGATAATTCATCAGCACAAAGAAAATACATGTTGAAGTTGTTGGAGGAACAGGGATTCGATAAAAAGATTCTATACAGAAAATCTACGACTCACCCTCGTCTAAAATAAAATGAAACTCAGTTCCTGAGATGTCAATTGAAAATTGTTTGTGGTGTCTATCAATCTCTCTGAAATGAGATATTACTTTGGTATATTCTTCACTTTTCAATTCAAAGATTATAGTTCCTTTACCTTCAAAGGTGCTTTGGATTGATTCGGCGATTAGGGCTAGTTTTTCTAAATCCCCAGGAGTATCTTGATTCTCTGCCATAAATTTATTTTTTTCGGTTGTGGAATTAAGTCTTCTTTCTTCAAGTCCTTAAGTTCCTTTAATATTTTCTGTTTGTAAGCCTCAATTTCTTTAGTATCCTTTTGTTGCTCACTCTTCAGCCAATTCAAGAGTTGTTGGTTCTCCATCGTCTAAATCTTCAGTTAAATCATTATCAGGTAAATCAAAATCAAAATATAGATTTTGTAGTTTGTCCAAATCAGTTTTCTCAAATGTTTGTTTCAACTGTTCTATAGTTTGTTTGAATAACTTTTCCTTAAGTTCCTTCTCTTTGTTTAATCTAATTATTTTGGCTATTTTAGTCAGGGTAACATTTACAGATATTTCTGTAATTTCAGTGACAAAAGAAATACCTTTGAAGTTTGCATCATCTGATTCAAACCCTACAACTTGACCTTCCTCAACTATACTTTTTGGGATGGACCATTTAGTTGGGAACTTCAAATCTATACTTAGATAGTTCTTTAATTTTCTTATTGAATGGATGTATTCAATAAAAGGTTCTAATTCTTTGTAAAAACTCATTTAAAAAAAATATATGTTATTATGTAGCTTATTGATAACCCAAGGAATATGAGTTCCCTGTTACTATAATCCAATGGTTTTGGTTCTCTTTGTAACAGGGCACCCATAAATTTTAGGACATTTTTCAATGACACTAATATTGTGAATACTAATATAAAAAAATATACAGATTCAATATTATGCATTTGGTTCAGTCTTTTTGTGGTCAAGAATTTCTCCTCTTAATTTTTGAAGAAGAGCTTTGATTTCCTGAGCTGTCTTTCTTGCTCTTGTACCAGCACTTTTGTTTCCTTTGAAAAACTTTGTGGTATCTACAGAAAGAAGTTCAGTCATTTCTTTGATTTGTTCTAAAGTGTCCATTTTAAAAATGAATTTAAATGTTTATTGATAAGGCAAATATAATTTTTTCTTCTCTGGTGTAAATAGAATCAAGCTTTTTCTGTTTCTATATTTTTTTCTAATAACTTATACAACTCAGTCAAGATGTCTAAATCTGACTTACTAAAAGGTTTATCAACATCAAACACATCATCCAAAAATCTCGGGATGGCATCTTTAAGATTTTTTTCTTTTTGATTATAAAAACTATCAAAAAAGAAACTCTTGAAATAATCTTTGTGTTGACCTCCGTGTTTGATTACAATGTTTTCTTTGGAAAACCCATCAATGACTTTACCCCAACACCACTCGAAGTGTGAGTTGTTGTCGTCATCTGAAATGTTGATTCGGGTTTCTGATTCGTCACTACCAAGATAGGTATCCACAATAGTCTGATTGAGTGATTTAAAAACATCACCGTATAGTTCAATCTTCTCAAAATTCATGTTATGAACATTGAACCATATTGTAACTTCGTCTTTGGGTACTGGCTTGGTCATCCATTTAAAAAAATTCTCCATAGAAATATCTATGGAGAATATAATAAAGTTGATTGAAATGTGAATTTTATTGAGTCTTTCTATTGTATGTAATAAGATTTTTCATCTTCTCCATATCCTCATTAATCTTAACCTTTTTCTTTTCTTCTTGTTTTGATTCGAGTTGGTTTACAATCTTTTGTGCCTTAGCTGTCGAACCTTTTCTGATACTTTTTAATGAACCATCCATCTTTTCACTACCACCAACATCTACTGGTTGAGGTTGTCTCTTATAAGATACATTCATTTGTTCAGCACCATATAAGTTTTCGTCATAGTTCTTCTTGAATTTGTCACCAAGGTCACTTGGAGCAACATTTCCTAATGGTTTACCATCTTTATCTCTCACAGCATTTCCTGTTGTTGAGTCACCTTTAAGGTATTTGTCGATTTTTTTATCGTCAGGTTTGATTTCATCGTAAACTAAGTTAGTCATACCAGGATGAGCAAAAGCATCGATATATTCATCAACCGCTTGAGAAGGATGATACTTCATTGTTTTTTCCTTCATCTTATCCATAGTGTAATTACTTTGAGGGAAAGTCTCAGGTGATTCAGTGTATTCACCTTTAGAACCAGCCTTAACATAATCCTTCATTTTCTTCACAACCTCTTTAGCATAATCTTCATTCTCTTTCTTACTAGCGGATAAAACTTTCTCAGTTTTCTTCAATCCTGAAGCTTCTTTTTTACTTATATTACTTTTTTCTGCTTTATCCTTAACCTTTTGTTCTACAACGATTTTTTCAATCATATCAATTAACTCATCCTCAGTTAATGTTAATTTGTTAACACTCTCTTTGATATCTTTTAGAGTTAATGCAAGATTAACTTGTTTTAATAATTTAGAATCTGCAGCAGATAATTTTTTATCTCCTTCACCTTTCTTCATCAATTCTTTCTTCAGTGCTTTCAATTTAGCTTGAGGGATTTTATCTCCTTCAGCAACTCCTAATTTCTTGTGTAATGCACCTTTCTTCATATCTGTCTTCTGAATCCATTTTTTTTCATCTTTTGACTCTTTTCTTACTTTGTATTCTTTACCGTCAACCTCGAAAGAATCTTTACCTTCTTCTCTAGCATCAGCTAAAGCACCTGAGAAAGCATTTCCTTCTTCAGTTTCAGCCTCTTCCTCTAATCCCTTAGCAACTCTAATTTTCATAGGTCCATATTTTTTCTTATACATATCAAACAATCTTTGACCTCTCTCACCCGGTGAGAACCATCTTGTTTTGTCACCAAATTTGTCATACATTGATGTGAAATCGTCGAATTCTTCTTCATCGTAGTCAAAATCAAATTTGCCCGTAAAGTCTTCGTCATCTTGGTTATACCATCCATGTTCGTCACTGAAAGAGCCAAAGATTTTTCCTGGTTTGTTATCTTGTAAACCTCTACCTACATACGTGGGTTCTTGAGCCGATAATTCTTCAGCCTCATCTTCTGCATCTTCATCTCCTTCGTAATCACCAGGAGTTGATTCATCTTCTTCTTCGTCATCGAAGAAAAACCACTCGTCCATTTCTTCAGACTCTTTTGTTTCTTTTTTCTTGCTTCTAAGTTTTTTGAAGTCAGCAGCATCAAGTTTACCTTTAGGCTCAGCAACATCTAATTTCTTTTGACCACCTTTTAAGGCTTCTTCAAGTTCATCAGACTTTTCTTTCGATTTATTCTCGATTTCTTCACTAAGAATTCTTGTGATAAGGTTATCAATACTAATATTAGAATTTTTCATTTGTATTTTTTTATATAAATATCTTTATTTCTTTCTTTTTTGGGCTTTTTCGTATTCATGTTCCAAAATTGTCTTGATGACATTTTCACTGACACCCATAGTTTTTGCAACATTTTTTATAGCCTCTTTAACAGACTCGTTCTTTGTAATTTTCAAAGCGTTAATATCTCCTTGATTACAATAAGGAAATTTTGTGCATTTCTTTTTCACCTTAACAAATCCTCCGCCAGGTATTTGAGTCTTTCTACTTGGACCCCAATCCTTTTTCTTTGTTGATTTAGCCCACATTGCAGGAGATGAATATCCTCCCACTGAACCTGAACCTGTTGCTTCAGTTGCCTCAACCTTTTCAACTTGTTCTTCAATTTTCTTTTCCTTTTTCAATCCACACATATCTAAAAACTTATCGTAATCAAACTTAATGTTTTCTCTTTCAAACTTTTGAATCATGTCGTTTGCAATTGATTGTCTGTTACGCATGTCCTTAACTTGTTTAACGATATCTACAATACCATTAACCATATCTCTTTCATTCTGAGTCAATTTCAGTCCTTCACTTTCTTTTGTTTCTAATCTAGGGGTTTCAGAATCACTTTTTTTAGCAAATTCAGTTTCTCCACCAAATAGCGGACCTTCGTATGCACCAGCAGAACCAGAACCTGTCGCTTCGTTATTCTCCTGTCTTTCAATTTTTTTCAGTTTAGTGTAATAGTTAGGGTCTTCATCCAAATGGTCCATAACAATCTCTTTTGCCTTTGACTCATCCTTGGTGTGTTCTTTCTCAACCTTAAGACCTTGTTCAAATTGTTTTTTCAAATGAACTAACATCTTATTGATTTTGTCTGACGAAGTCGAGTCTTTAGAATCATCATAAGCATGTTTTTTTGCCAAATCTTTTAAAGTTTTGTTATCGGCATTTCCTCCCTTAAGTTTATTTGTTTCTTTCATCTCTGATGAATATTTTACCATATCAGTCATCATCCCACCAGGTGATGCACTTTTGGCGATATTACCTGAATATGCTTTATCTAATTCTTGTTTAAATTGTTGTGCAGAACTTTTCATGATTAAGCATTTTTAAGTTTCGGTTCCCAGAACCCTCTGTTAGACCACATAAACGAATAAAACTCACGGAACATTCTGACCGTAAGTTCTTTAATTTCACCTTCTAACTTTCCTTTTTTTATTTCTTTTTGAATTCTATCCATAAGTTTATCCTCGAATTGTTTTATGGTATTGTTGTTCATAAAACTTCTGATTTCCTTACGGACAATAACTTCAATCTCTTTTACTTCTGAACTCGTTAGTGGCATTTATTTGGTGATTAAGAAAAACGTTAATACTGCTATAACTCCAGTTCCTAAAATTGATTTGAATTTACCTTTAACCTTTTCTTTCTTCAAATCCCACTCTAGTTTTTTTGAATAGTTTTCAACGATAGTGAATTTTTGTTTTTCAGCATCGATTATTGTTAGATAGTTCACCTCTTTAAGTCTCAAAGTAGTGATAACACTATCTTTCAATACGACTTTCTTTTCAGTCTCATCTAATTGAGTCTCAGTAAGTTTCAACTGTGCTTTTGCTGAGTCACCACTCAACAAGTCTTTCATGATTTGTTTCACAACTGGTATTGGGAAACATTTAACGTTACTACTTGTATCTGTCTGTGAAAAAGCTATCGAGCTCACGAACAGTAAGCTTATCAACACTGCTAATTTTTTCATGGTATACTTCTTTTACTATGGTCTTTTGACCTTTAATTTTATCGATGTGGTTATCAACTTCATCAATTTTTTGATTATATTCATCAATCTCTTTTTCTAACTCAACATTGTCCTCATGTAGTTGTTTAACCAACACATTCAAAGAATCAAGCTGTTGTTTCTCTTGAACAGACATATTAACTCTCGGAGTTAAGAAAAAGATAAGATAATAAAGAACGAATAAACCAAACAATACTTTAAGTATTGTCATGTAGTTCTGCTTTAAAAAATTAATTACTTTATGCATTTGTTTCACTTGTTTTCTTTCTACTTGCGATTATCTTGGACCACTTAGATTTAAACTTCTGATAAAACTGTTGAAGTTTGTGAATTAAATTGTCAAATTCCTCATCAACTTTAATCATGGTTCCTTCTATATAAATTCCACTGTCTTCTCCGATAGTGAATGTGAAATTGATGTCATCGTCAATTAAATGTCCTGACCACTCAACGTTGTTTGGATAAACATTTAGAGTATTGAAGTCAACCAAATCAGATACCTCATCAACAAACTCATCCATAGTTTCTTGGAATGCGAGTTTATCGTCGGTTGTGATATCCAAATCAATTTTGTTTTTACCGTGTAAAGCTAAAATACCTCCTGAGATTCTATATTTCTTTACCTTGTCATCAGGTGAAGACTTTTGTTCAGAATCCTGAGCTGTTTCGTATTCTTGATTATCTTGAGAAACTCTTCTCTCAACATCCTTGGCAAGATTTATTTGTGTATCAGGTTCTGACTCTGTATCAGAGGTCATTGGTGATTGCTCAAATATAAATCTTGACTTCTTCAGTAAAGATTTAATTTCATCGTATCTTTCGTTATGCAAATTGCTCATTTTCTATATATTTTGTGAAGACTTCGAAGTTGAATGAGGGACTCAGGTCAGTATATCTACTATTCAAATTACTTCGGGAGATGATACCATCAAATGATTCCGCTCCTTCAATTTTTGTATTATGACCCAAACATCTCTTTTCGATTGATAACTCTTCAGACAACTTGATACAAAGTTTCGCAGCTGATTCAATCTGAGAATTTGTATATGGTTGCCAAAAAAAGAAATCTCTCCATTTCTTTTCGAAAATCTGTCCTTTATAAATACTCCCTTTCCAGTTAATGTAATCGTTTGATAATGGTTTCTTTTCCAACCATCCCAAGTTCTCAAATGCAATGATTACCGAATTCCTATTGATGTTTTCCTCCTCAAAGAAATTGGTATAACATGTGTCACTCATAAGTTGCAATATCTTACCTCTCTGAGTAATCACATAGTTAGGAACACGGTCAAACTTACCATTGTATCTAAACTCAAGGGAGGCTAAGTATTCGTTAGCCTCCCTTGATGTATGACACAATATGATTTGTCTCTTCTTTTTTTGTTTTCCTACTTGCTTAAAGTTTCCATATTTTTCAATGTTAAGCATCTCTTTTAGAATAACTTAGTCTTTTAATCTTTTCTTCTCGAGGTTCTTCAGAGACTTGGTCAAACTTTTGAAGTTGTCTCTTTAACTCTTCTAAATCCTCTTCTGTTGGTTTATATCTTTGTTCCTCAACCTGAGCTTCTTCTTTACCAATCACGGTGCTAAGTTCATCGAGGGGAATATCTAAGTTAGGTGTTCCCTTTTTCTTTTCTTCCTCTTCAAATTTTACTAACATATGTAGGAAAGATAAAGATATAATTGGAAGCATTCCTCCAGAAAATAACGCTAAAAATCTTTTATGACCAACAGGGTCACCAGACTCTACACCCAAATAACTTACAATAGGGTCAACCATATCCACCCAATCTTTGAAGGATTGAGATGCAACATCAATATATTGATAAGCAAAGAATATGTTTCCAATAAATTGGATGAGTGTCACTATCGCAAATGGGAAGTATACTTTCTTACCCATCTGAGCTGATATTGCCGCAAGAGCAGATAATGCCGCGATTTCAATACCAACAGATAGGTATATCGCCCAACTTAATGGATTGGATAAACCATACCATTTAGTTACGTGGGATATTGATACAATCGCAACAGTTATAATTGGAACTAAAAAAGCAACATAAATTATTGTTTTAAAGTTTTTTTGAAACCAATTCATTTATTTATTGTTTTAATTTATTTATCTCCTCTTCAATCTCTGTTTGTCTTCTTACATCAAGTAATTTTCTGTCGGTAGCTTGAATCATTCTTTTCTCAGCTTCCAACCCAGAAATCTTAAGTTCTTTCTTCAACTCTTGTTTCGTATAAGTTGAATCTTTAATTGCCTGAATTTCTTTTTTGATTTTACCCAAATCTCTTGAATCTCCACAGGACTTGAAAAGACTCAATAGTGCAATCACTAATACGATTACGGTAAAATTTGTTTGTATAAATTTTTTCATATATTATATTTTATCACCTAAAAATAAAAAAGGTGTATAATAAATACACCCTTTTAATTGTTTTATAGATAATCGAACAGTGTTCCCGTTTCATTTCTCAATTTTCGGAGAGCCTTTTCTTTAATCTGTCTCACCCTTTCCTTTGTTAAATCGAAATCATTACCAATATCTTCGAGGGTTCTTGTTGAACCAGATAACCCAAAATAATCTTCCACAATAACTCTTTCCCTTTCGTCGAGAACATCCAACATACCAAGTAATTTGTCCTTCAATGTTTGTTCGGTTGACAATCCTGCGTCAGCACTTTCAGCATTTGGATTGTTCAATACGTCCATGAGAGTATCACCCTCTTCATTCAAAGGACTATCCAAATTAACAGTATATGGTAGGTTAACAAACTTCTCAGGTAATTCCACACCAGCACTATCCAACTCTTTCTTAGCTCTTTGGAGTTCTTGAACAACATTCACGGGGAGTCGAATGGTTCTTGCATTCTCATTCAATGATTGCAATATGGATTGTCGAACCCACCATACCGCATAAGATATAAATCTCAATCTCTTGGACCAATCAAAGTTTTCAATCGCTTTGAGCAATCCATAGTTTCCTTCGGCAACCAAGTCAGCAAAGTCCAATCCTTGATTCTGATACTGCTTACTAACAGTGATAACGAATCTTAGATTACCTTCCAATAACTCTTTTTTGATTTCTTCTTTTTCTCTAATTGTGGTTTTTGATGATAACATCTTTTCCGCCAACTCCCTCTCTCTTTCAGGAGTCATTACTGTCAACTTTCTAATGTCTTTTAAATAACTTGCAATCTCGTCTTGATTAATAGGAATTACTGATTTTTCTTTCATATATTTTTTTATTTACTATAAGATTCTAAAGTGTCTTTCTCGAACTGCGACAATGATTCGAAACCATCTGACGCAATTTTATCAAGAATATAATCCAATGTTGGTTTTTTAACATTCTTCTTCAATCCCTCCAAAAGTAATGCCACAAAATCATCATCCTCTTCCTCTTCATTCATAGAACGAACATTAGGGGTCATATTAATATGTATATCGTCACTTGTATTTTCTAAATCCAAAAGATGTTCTTTCAACCCATCAGGTAAATGTAATGACACTTTGTCAGAATATTCAGTTAATACAAATGAACTACAGATGTCAAACAAACTACCAAGGATATAATCATCAATCTCTTCCTGACTGATTTCACTTGCGAAGTGAAACATTAAACTGCCATCTGACTTTTGAAATTTGAGATGTGGAGAATCAACAAGAGGTGTAATCGTAAGTGCAATTTCTTGAGTAATTTCATCTGATTGAAAGTTACCAAAAATTATCAACAGGTATTTCTTCATAAATTTTATATGGTTTTAACAAATATAGGTGAAAGTTTTTACACTCTTTTAGAATATCCAACAATTTGATAAAAATCTTTTCTCCCTTCACAATACTCTTTAACGAGCAAAAGTAACCCACGGAACATAAATGCACCTGTGGATTGTTTTTCACACTTTGAAAACAATTCAATAAACGATGTTAATGTTTTAATTGAATAATATCCATGATTTTGTAATTGAGGATATTTCAAAGCCATCAATACAGGATATCTCAAATCATAACCATTTCTTTCCTCTACAGATTGAAATGGAGTTGTCTCATCATACATCTGAATCATATCATTAATATAATTCAATAGAATTGGTTTATTAACCTCGGCTTTCACCAACAAATCCACAATCCAATGGGTGTGGGAAGGTGTCCTCAACCTCTTACCTTCTTCCTTATACTTAACAATAAAATCAAGGTCAGGTCTTTCACCTCTCTCACCTTGATATATCGCCACTTCTGTAACATCATCTACCCTCCAATATTTAATTGGTTGATGATTAACTCCACTTTTATTAAATTCCAAATGTTTCATAGTATACTCTTCCTTTTTTTCCTGAATGTTGTTCATACCATTTTCCTTCTTTATCCATCCAAACATATGGGTCTTCAGGATTCTCAGTCCAACCATATTGATTATAAAAATCAGGTTCTTTTTTTAATAGATTCGCTCTGTGAGATGAATGGAATCTTTCATTTCCAATGAAATGGGGAATCACCACTTGGTCCTCGATGTATTGTTCAATATTCATGGTGTTTTTGAATCCACGAGAAATCCACTCAGCAATTGAATAGTTCATATACAATTTGAGAGCCGGAACATAGTCCTTCCACATAACAGTGCAGGGATGGTTTAACCAACCCTTATAAGGTGTTCCGTCCAACTTTGGTCTACGAGTGATGGCAGATATAATCTGATATGTTTCGACTCGTTGTTTACCCAATCTCTTATTGTCCAATACTTGCAAGGATTTTCTGAAATCCGAATATGGTAGGAATATTTGCATTCTACAAAATTAAGGAGTTTAGATTAAACGGCAAAATAAAACCCCACTAATTGGTGGGTTTATTAATTTAACTGACTTGTAATCGAATATCATCTACACCAGCCCTAAGAATGTAAATCTTTTTGGACTTGAGACTTTGATTATAAACCTTTTCAACCAAAAATTTTATTGAAAATTCTTTTTGTTTGGAGAATGGTATTTCCTTACCGTATGTAATTAATTTTTCACTTAATCTGTTCTTATCGATATCCAAATTCAAAATATCGACCAAGGCTTTAAGATAATATCGTTTACCTGATTCAATAACTTTTGGTAGATACTCAGATAACTCTTTCAATTTACCATCCAAGTAAATCATATCATTTTCAGTAAAAACTAAGAGTCCTGACTTAAATGATGCGTGACTGATTTTTTTTCTACCTTCAATCTTATTCAAAATATAAAAGATAATTTCATGTTCAAACCCACCATCATGACGTGACTTATACTTGTCATAGATTTCCTTGTAACGAACATAAGGTTCTTCACCCAAGGTTGCTCTTGAACCCATGAAGTTTGTTACGTCCCACTCCTTACTTGCGGTGTTTAATAATTGTATGTCAGCAATTGATTTTGAATGGTCGTTGATGTCAAAATCCATTCTTATTACAAAAGAAAATGGTATACCCAATTCTCTACAAGCAACAAATCGGTGTTGACCCTCGATTATCTTGAAAATTTTACCTTCGGGGTCATTTGGAGAATATCCAACAATAATTGCCGACTCCAAGATTTGTTTAGTCTTTAATGATTCTTTAATCTTTTCCAAATTAGATGGGTTAATTTCCCGATTACCATTAATGAATCCGAAAAGTTCGTAGTTACTTGTCACATACACAGTTGTGTATGTTGTGCTCATACTACTGAGCACTTCATTTAAATTTTTCATTGTGTTTTGGTTCACCTATACACCACAAGGTTTTAATTGATTAATTCAGTCGTCATCAAAATGACCTTGACTGATACCTCAATTATAAAAAATAATTAATTTAACATCAAGTCGGATAATCCTTCTATTAGAATACCACAAGCCAAATAACTTTCATAATTCAAATACGTCGGATTTTTCTTGGCAACAACCGTTACCTTACTATGTTCATCCTTGGACAACTTGACCGTTGAGCAATATTTCTTTAACATTACGATGAACTTATCAATACTCATATCCTCGTCTTTATCCAATTCAGAGAATATAAATTTCATCGCCTTACTCCTCTGAATATAATGGTCATCGACCAACTGAGTCAACGGAATATTTTTTGCAGACTCAGACATAAGACCTGTCTTGAAATATTTGCAATTGGTGACATCCCAAATCGGATTTCTGTTCCTCACGAAGAACTGTTTTAATTTGGTCTCATTATCTTTAACACTTCTGTAACGTGACAATAATACCTTGAAGTCCTCTAAGGTTTCCTCAATATTGGATAACTGATTATCATTCAATGTTGTTCTCATAAACACGAAGATAATGAATTATTTCTTTTCTTCTGGAAATTTGGGAAAATATTTTATAGACTCCGCAATTCGGATAATGTGGAGTTTCATCATACTACTATCCATTGAGGTGTGAATAAACACACTCGGTAAAATTTCTTTGATTGATGATTTTTTTTGTCTATAGGACGGCTTAAACTTATCTATAGATGTTTTCAAACTATGACCAAATGCCCTGATAACTTTTTCAGAAACGGGACCATACTTTTCGGTTAATACATCTGTGGTAAATTTAACATAACTTTTAGTTAAATCGTCTTCGTCGTAAATAACTTCTTTTTTTGATTTAACATCAGGCACTAACTTGAAATGTCCTGAGTCTGTTCGGTTTTGAGCTCTTTCAATTAAATCGATTAATTCTTTATTCATATTTTATTTTTTTATAAAGGTAAATAAAATTATTTTTTCAGTAAAGGGTTTTTGGTAAATTATTTTTTATAAAATATTATGGGCATAAAAAACCCCACTCATTGGTGGGGTTTATTTTAAATCACTTCTTTTTGTATAGTTTCCAATCTTTTTAAACATATCTTATAATATTCTTCAGAGATTTCACTACCCAAATAATCCCTTTCAGTTTGAACTGCCGCTTTAGCAGTTGTTCCACTACCCATGAATGGGTCAAAAATCAAGTCACCTGGGTTTGACCAACTAATTATATGGTCTTTCACCAATTGAATCGGAAATATCGCTGGATGTTGATATGCAATCTCATCTTCTTGTCCATTCTTGGATGTCTTGAAAGTCCAAACATTGTATCTCTGACCATACTCCTCAATAATCTTTTTCTTCCTTTCTACCATTGTCCCATCAGCTTGTCTTGAGGTATTTTTACCCCAACTTCCGACCTGTCCACCATAAACATTCTTTCTATCTTTAATTGAATTGAATGTTTTAGGCTTTCCCTTAGAAAAGACAAACATATATTCAAAAATTTGATGATATCTGTTTGAGGATGGATTTGAAAAGTTATTCTTCATATAAATCATCGTGTCATGAATGTTGAATCCAATCTCTTTATAATATAATGCTTGTCTGAACGATGTTGCAGTCTCACTACCTTTTTCTGTTCCGTCTCCGACAACCCATACAACCACTCCACCCTTTTTAGTTGTTCTATATAATTCTTTGGCTATGTTTTCAAAATCGAATGAGTATCCATTGAATTCTGTTTTCAAACCTGATATGTGATTGTTGTAAGTTCTTAAATCATCATATGGTGGTGAGGTAACAGTTAGGTCGATGGTATTGTCAGGTATATTTTTAAGGGTAACTAGACAATCTTCGTTGTATATTTTATTTAATTGAATCATAGATTTCGTAAAACTTTTCGGCACTTAGGGACTTATTTTTTCCGATAGGTAATGTATCCAATTCGTCTTTCCCCATCTCTATCATATGTATTTCCCCATCTTTCAAAGCCCTGATATCTAATAATAGGTATTTGTCCAAAGAATTCAATTTTTGTTTAAATCCTTCTTCAGTAACACTTCTTCCATAACCAACCTCTTTTGAAGATGCAAAACTAACTTGTTTGGTAATGGAACGAACCTCAACTCTTTCACCACTAACATTCTCCACGTCGAATGGCGCATTTTCATTTTGTCTTTTTCCATCAACCCAAAACTCACCGAGTCTTCCAGTAATTCTTCCATCGTTCAAGAAATTATATGCCTCTTCACTATCGGTAAGACCTAAAGCTTGGGCTAGTAATTCTAAATCGATTACTTTGGTATCTACTTTTTTCATTTATGCAAAACTATTAAATTATTGACTAACTTTAGAAACATTTTCTGTTTTTGTGATTTTAACCACATTATTTGCCCAATTGTTGACAAGTGGGTTGTGGGTAATCACAAAAATCTTCTCGAAGTATTCTTTCATTTTGGTAAAGAACTCCCCAACCATTTCTAAGTTTTCATTAGAAATCTTTCCGAATACTTCGTCCCATACTATTATATTTGGCTTTGGTAAAGAACACACCTTAGATAGAACCGCTCTAAGCGCCATCGCAGCTATCGTTCTTTCATATCCTGAACCTGAAACCATTAGTTTCTCAACTCCCGTTGAGTTGTCCACCATTATGAATTCAACTTCGTTCTTCTCGTTGATACGAATCTCCAAATTGAAGTAACATGAGTCTTGAAGTAATCTCTGAAGTTCAGAGTTAATCAACGGCATCATTGTCTTCATGATTGCCTTTGTGATTCCATTCTTACCGAACACCTCAAGATAGATTTTGTATATCTTTTCTCTTTCGAATTCCTCGGCAATCTTGAGGATGGTATCGTTATTCTTTTCGATTCGAGCCTGAAGATTTTCAATCTGAGTTGCGTTGGTTGTTTGTATTCTCTCATACCCTCTCTTCTCTGAAATCAATTCATCTATTCTCATTTCGGCTTTAACCAATTGAGATTCAATCTCATTGTTCTTCTTAATCTTATCTTGAACCTCTTCGTATCTCCTTAACTTGTCTTCAGATTGTTCCAACTTTAGATTATTGGCTTCAAGGGTTGCCTCATATTTTTCCTTAACAAGTTTCGCTCTTTCATATTCATCGAAGTCTTTTTTGAGTTGAGTGAAAGATTCCTCTTTCTTCTCGAGACCTTCAATTTCCTTTTTAAATTCCTTAACAAGTTTTTTATACCCTTCGAGTTGGTCAATCTTTTTCTTGGTCAACTCAGCTTCCATTAATTTGATTCCACAATGTTCGCACTGAATTCCATCACCATATTTTTCAATAAGGTCCTCGATTTCCTCGACTTTATTCTCACAAGTTACTTGTTCCGCAAAACGGGATTTGATTACTTCTTTAACCGCGTCATGTCGGTCTTCATGATAAAACTCTTTTGGTTCAGATATTTTAACATCATTAATCTGTCCTTGAATTCTTCTTCCTACTGTTTTGTATTCATCAATTTGACCTTTGAGTCTTTCAGGGTTTAAGATAACCAACTCTTGGTCCAAGTCTGTGAATTTGGATTTCAATAGGTCATCTTTGTAAGTTTGACCCTTTTGTAATCTCTTATCAACATCCTTTATTTTGGAAGTAGCATCTGTGATTTCACCCTCGAGTCTTTCGATTTCCTCTTTGGATGTGCTAATGTCTTGTTTTAACGACTCTGTATTATATACGTTGGATAACATCCCCTTCGAAAACTCAGAGTAGATTTCCTTTCCTGTCTCTTCTTTCTTCTTCAAGAACTCAAGACCTAAGAACCTACTCAACACCTGACCACGGGCAGTTGGTTTCGCTTCTAACAAATCTTCAAGGTTTGATGCCGTAGTAACAATTGTCATTAGGAAGTCATCCATTTCACCTATTGATGTTTTGATAAAGTTCTCTGTCTCACGTCTTTGCTCCCCTGTAAAGTTCTGTAATTGACCATCAGCCAACTTCTTGAAGAAGTCCAACTCGGTCTTAACATTCCATTCACCAGCTTTAGATTTCTTTCTTTCAATCTTACGAGCAATGATATACTCCTCACCATCAATGATGATGTCACCCTTAACTGATACTACATTCTTATCTGTGAACCTATTAAAGATTTCCTCAGCCTTCTGTGTCTTGGTTGTGGTATTGAAGAATAAGAACAACAACAAGTCTACGGTCAATACTGTTTTACCACCGAAGTTTGGTGGGTCTGATTCAACCACAGTGATTCCATTACATTTATCAAAATCAATAACTTGATTCTCACCATATGATAAGAAGTTACTGAATTCAATCTTTTTAATATACCATCTTTTGAATGGTGATACCTCAACTTCATTAGCTGCCATTCTGTTTTCAACAGCAAGGTCAATGTTCATGACTTGGTCATAATACTGGTCTTGTTGTTTTGATTCAAGAAGAGATTTGATAAGTTCCTTTTGGTAGTTCTTATCCATAATGTTTACCGCAACATCAATCGTTTGTTGAGTTTCCTCAGTGGTCTTTGCTTTGGTAATAACATTAATGTTTGTGGAACTATACTTTTTCATGAAGTATTGTTTCACAGATTTAATTCTTTCTTGTGTGAAATTCTCCGGAGCATCCTCCCATATTACTTGTATGTTAGGATTCTCCAAAGTAGATATATCTAATTTTGTTGACATATGATTGTAGTTATACTCTGGATATGGATTGAATAAATCCCATTTCATTATTGTGCATTTGCCGTAAGACCTGAAGCCTCAAGTGCATCTTTTTGTTTCAACGCTTCAATTTGAGCCTTCATTGACTCGTTAAACAATTTCTGCATCGCTGATTGTTCTGCCTTAAGAGTGTTATTTCTTTTCTGAAGTCTTTTTCTGTGGGCTTTTTCGCCGCCTCTTTTTTTAGATTTTGCCATTTTTATTGTTTTAGTGTGTATTATTATTTGGTCTATTTTCTTCGAACCACTCAATTATAGCATTGATAGCCCATACTGAACCTGATGATAACATACCATCAAAGAA
>JACCDP010544782.1_pt1 | contig 21044 bp, 19 predicted proteins | sample 7445841 | NCBI WGS metagenome assembly JACCDP01 (sample SAMN15323441, study PRJNA562643) | freshwater metagenome | isolation source: river surface water | place: USA:Blue River Watershed | collected 2017-08-17
GAAACATATCCCAAATACTAAGAGTAACAAATTTGCATATGTAGAAAAGACGTGGTAAAAAATTCTCAAGCTCAATGTCCGTGCTGTTAATAAATCCCCGGCAAGTTGATAATTTGTTGATGAGTATTTGATATTCTCATAACTTAAAATATAAAAGTAAACATTAATAACCAGCACTGGACAATAAATAAACAAAAAAGATTGATTTACTCGATAAATTATAAGATACAACATGACTAAAAATAAAATTAATATTACAAAAGTTCCAAAGCTTGGAAATAATAAAATTAATAAGAATATTCCAGATAAATTTTGATTTAACTTAGCACTTGAATTCGACACTAACCAATTCATTATGCACGCCGAAATAATTGTCATGAATATGGAAGTAAAAATAGTAACTCTAGCGAATGATATATTATAAATTTCTCGCAAGCCAATAGTATAAGCAACGGCTTGAATCATTACTAAAAATATTGATGTAATAATCACTCTAAATGAAACCAAATAATATTTATTTAATTCATTTTTGAAGTAATGAAGTAATGAAAATATCGAAATACTAAATACAACTGCATAACTTGAACTTATAGAAAAAATATTGTTTGATGTTAATTTCCAAGCTTCCCAATGAGCTACGCTGGGTAAAAACCAATAACTTGGTGGTTCTGGGGATTGGGCTAGCCGAATTGGCAAAGTTGATAAAAATGAAATAATTGCTACGCCAGAAACTGCTGGTATATATATTTTTATAAAATTTTTTCTGGTATCACTTTTAAAATTCAGTGTCGTAGCGGTGATTAAAAATAATGCACAAAAACCCATTGATGGATGAATAGTTGTCCCCATGAATAAGTAGAAAATGCCTTTTTTGCTTTTTCCTTCAAAAAAATTTGCCCAAGCTAGTAACAATGGTCCAATAGCAATCCAGGTTGTATATGGCATAAAAAATTGGTCACCATACCAGCCCATATTTATAAAATAAGATTCATAAATTATTGTCAAACCAACAGAAGTAAAAGCTGTGCGTCGTGAATTTGATATTACAAAAGCTAATCGAAAAACTCCAATAATTATAAATATGATTTGTGAGTGGGTGAAAATTAAATGAAAAATTGAAGGATCAATATGAAAATACTTGTAAAATATTGCTGGCAGCCATTTTGTTGATGTAGTCCACATCATCTTTAATGGATCTTCAGCTGCAATATTTTCGCCAATTAAATCAAAATTTTTATAGATAACTGATGGTAAGATAGGTCCATCATCTCCAGAAGTAATACCTAGAGATGTCGTTCTTGATGGGCTTAAGCAATATGAAAAGATTAATCCCCCGATGAATAATAAAATAATATCCAATTGTTTATGATTAAAAATTTTATTAATCAAGGTCATAAATTTTGGATTCATTATAATTTGATCGAGATAAGCTGAGCAACATAAATTCTCCTCTTCTTAAAATCAACTTATAACTCAATATTGAGTTATAAATATAACTTTATTTTTATTTTGCTGCCTTCTAATTATATTTTTAAATCACAAATTTATGTTCAGAATTCGTGAGCCCGCTCGGGGTCGAACCGAGGACCCAAAGATTAAAAGTCTTTTGCTCTACCAACTGAGCTACGGGCTCATGCTATTAAATTTTCCTGACCTCATCATTCCCTAGTAACTTAGTTGACGCAAATCCCTTTTAACCTATGCAAATTAGTGGGACTATTACTTGCCCCTACCAACTTATGATTACAAAGTCATCTAAATTGATCTTCTCTGTTAAACATTACTATAAATGCAGTTCTAGTCTTGCTAAATAAATCCCAAATTCTCTCTGTCCTTAATCACCTCCAAATCTATACCCGTTAATACCATCTAAACTGCTGATTAATGACCACTATCTGTACCTTGCTGATAGAGAGTGGTCAGAAATCGAAGTGCAAAATCTAAGCAGTAAGGGTTACCTGTCGATTATTCTAGTACGAGGGTAGTAACGGATGGTAATTTTATCCGATATTAGGTGGTCAATTATCTGTAGCTATTGATAAGTTAGATAATTAAATCATGATCCAAATATGGGGATAACACAGTGGGTGAACGATTCATGCTAATTGAAATCAATTAGATCTGGTTTCTTTGAATTAGCTATCAATTCTTCTAAGTTCTGCCATGATAATTTTCTGTCTAGGAATTCTCGAGCCACCTCGTCTGTAAAGTCTGAGTACCTGGTATATCTAAGCTGTAGTCCTCTGTCCTGATCAACAGGATTGATATCAAACTGCTTTAAATTCTTGATGAAATAAACAAGGTCCTCTTGAGCTTTCTTTACGGCTTTCATAGTAAAGGCAAAAGGGTCCTCATTTTTGAATTCAGGAACTGAGTGAAAAATCATTGGTCCACTATCTAGACCCTTTGACAAATAGTGAATCGTTGCCCCAACATAATTTGGTAGAAAATCATACATAGCCCAAAAATTACAGGAGGAGCCACGATAGTAAGGAGATAGGCCCATATGAATATTTAACGCTCTCTTTTCGATTAAGAAATCCACAAGCCAACCCTTTATAAAACTACTACCAAACACTACGTAAATGTCAGATTGCAGAGCTTCCTTTAGGTGATCCTTTGTTAGATAATTGAGATCAGCACTTTTCATGACTAAGGTATTAGCCCTTGGTGAAACGAATCGTGATTTTCCAAACAGATCTGCTTCAGCATTGCGAACACCGGTCATATATTCTTGCATGATAGGTGAATTATTATAAAAATCCTGGACTAATCCAGGAAATAGTGTATTAATCTCCAGAACCGCATAAGTTTCTTCAGCAAACTCGCTGATTAAATTTATCAAGTTTATATGACGTGGTTGATTGCTGGTAAATACTGTTATTTTCATGACTTAATCATATTCTTCAAGATGTTGGAATGATCTTCACGAGGTATTTCAAGTAATGATTTTGCGTAAGGTATATTTAGACTAGACCGGAAACCGACACACACTTCAAGTTGATGAAGAATTTCTAAAGTTGTTTCACTGTAGTTACCACAAGGATGTGCAACTATTCTAGCGCCTGTACCAGTAATATTTTTTAAGAAATCGTAGTTTATCGTATATTCCCGAACCTGTGCTTCCTTTGAAAGTGATTGAATCTGAGTTGGGTGTGTGTCTGAATGTAAACCTAATGTGTGTCCTTTCCTATTTAGCTGCTCTAATTGAGGTACAGTCATAAATACTTTTGTCGGAACTTCAGAAGTATCAAACTTCTTTTTATTCATCAAATCAATCATTATCTGGTTATAGCTAGACGGACCCAAAATCTTGTCTCTAAAATAACGAAAAATCTTGTCATTCTCTGTGTAGTAAGGAAAACCATCATAAATCTCTCTCTCTTTTGAAAAACTCGACATACCCTTTACATAGTCTGAAGAAAACCTTTCTTTAATCATTATGAAGAAATCATCAAAGAAATCATTAAAGTTTTTATAGGATACAGATCTAAAATATCTATACACCTCTAGCGGGTCGGGGTTGGAAGAAAATGCCGAAGAATAGACATTAAATAAAGCTGTAAGCGCATGGGACTCAATTACAGGCAAGGCAATTTCATACTGACAAAGCAAGGAATCATCAAGAGTTAGACAGGTTTCTTTAGTCGTTAATCTGCCTGCAAGAGCCTTGTAAAAGAATTCTTCAATATTGAGAATTTCATAATCTTTTCTGAGCCATGTAATCATTTGGTCTAGATCATTAGCTGAAATACTTCCTTGGCCCACAGGATGATTTTCACCATGAAAATGATGAAACATGATTGCAAATGCACTCTTCAAGAAGCCCCTTCTTTAACAAAGTTTAGTCAGTATAACTCTATATCATTGTGATGCAAAATTTAGTAGGAGTGGAATAACTAATGGATACAAACTAACGCCCTAACTCTGCAAAATTGTAATCAAATTAGGGAGTTGCAGGTTAGAGAGCAGATAATAGTTGTGTTTGGAGAAAATTAAAGCACAGTCAAAAGTCCGTTGCTCTATCAACTGAGCTTAAGGCCCTAACTAGTCTACTTTAATAGCAGATTAGAGGATTACATTCTTAACTTAGATTGCAGTAATAACTCCAATTTAATATTACCTTAGGGTTGGAGGCCGATTAAATAGCCTGAATTCAAAAATTTGCTCTGCATCGCTGGCTTAATTAAACTTGCATTAAAAAATAATTTACCATAATCTACATTAACAACTTTATCCATATCTTGCCTAATCAAAGCATATGCAAAAATCTTCTACAAATTTGCATTAGTATTTCTAAGTTTCCTTCTACCACTCCAAAAACTGTGTTGAAACAGAGTTGATGCCATAAAACTTGTTACTCGCAAAGATGTATCTGGAAAAAAATATTCACTTGGTGGTACTTTAGAATCTCCATTAAATTCGATGACACGAATTGCGTTTAAAATTCCTTCATTTGTTAGCCCACTCATAATTACTGAGCCACTCTCAACTGCCTCAGGGCGTTCCATTGAATCTCTCACTGTAATGGCTTTAAACCCAAGTATCGCTGCTTCTTCTGAAACTGAGCCACTGTCCGAAAAGACAATCCGTGATTCTTTTTGTAATTTACAATAATCAATAAACCCAAATGGAGGGTGGAATAGCAACCTTGAATCAAATTTAAGGTCAATAAGATCTAAGCGATTACGTGTTCTTGGATGTATTGTTATGACAATTGGTATATCAAATTGAACTGCAATAACGTTGAATGCACCTAATAGTCCAATTAACCGTTCCGGGTCATCAACATTTTCTTGCCGATGAAAACTAGCAAGGAAATACTCTCCGGACTTGATTTTTAGGTTGCTTAAAATTTTTGAACTTTTTATTTTTTCAAGGTTACACGTAATAACCTCATTCAATGGCGATCCAATTACAACTGAAGTTCTCGGATGCAAACCCTCACGAATTAGGTTGTTCTTGGAGTTCTCAGTGTAGGCTAGATTGAAGTCGGAAAAATGATCAATTATTTTTCTGTTTATTTCTTCAGGTACGTTTTCATCAAAAGCTCTATTTCCGGCTTCTAAGTGATAAACAGGGATTCCTTTTCGTTTAGCAATAATTCCAGAAAGCGCACTGTTGGTATCACCTAATATAACAACCGCATCAGGCTTATTTGTCTCAAATTCCTCTTCGATGGAAGTAAATAGGCCCCCTAAGAATTTCCCAAGAGAGGCAGTAGACAAATTCAAGGACAAATCTGGATCTCTTATACTTAACTCCTCTAAAAATACACTTGAAAGCTTCTCGTCTGAATTCTGACCGGTATGGACTAATCGGTGCTCAAAAAGAATATCAAAACGTTTAATTATTTCCGAAAGTCTAATCAACTCTGGTCGCGTTCCTAAGATTGTTGTGACGCGAATTCTGTTCATTTTAAAAAAGCTTCGGTATAGGATTTAAATTCTGGTAATTCTTTCACTAATTTTGCGGTTGCGTCAACCGAAAGTTGGTGAGTGTTATGAGATGTGTACGGACCTTGTGTGGTGCCTTCTTGCAAACCTTTACTAAAGAATGCCTGATAATCCAATGAACGTGTATCTAGTGGAATTTGAAAATACTCTCCTTTGTCAATCGCGCGAAATCTCTCTTCGCCAGCCATCAGCGATTCAAATTCTTTTTCCCCATGACGAGTCCCTATATACCTAATATTTGGTTTGCCTTTTACCTCCATAATTTGTAAAAGTGCTTCAACTAATGTTTCTACTGTGCAAGCAGGAGCTTTTTTAACAAATAAGTCTCCGCTGGAAGTATTCTTGAATGCGTACTTAACTAACTCTATCGAATCATTTAGGGACATCATGAATCGGGTCATAAGTGGATTGGTTACTGTAATTGATTCACCTTTTCTAATTTGATCTAGAAATAGGGGTATTACCGAACCTCTTGACATCATCACATTCCCATAGCGTGTGATTGCAATCTTCGTTTGAGCATCCTGATTGTTCCTCGCAAAAGCTTGAGCAACTTTCTCCATCATCGCCTTGCTCATTCCCATCGCGTTTATTGGGTATACAGCTTTATCCGAACTAAGACATACAATGCTTTTAGTTTTATACTTTATTGCACTAGTTATCACATTTGCACTACCTGTTACATTAGTTGCCACGGCCTGAAGTGGAAAGAATTCACAAGTTGGTACCTGTTTTAAGGCTGCTGCATGAAACACGTAATCGGCACCTTCTATTGCTGACTCCACGCTATAAATATCACGCACGTCTCCAATAATAAATTGAAGTCGCTCATCTCGAAAATCTTTTCGCATTTGATCCTGCTTAGTTTCATCTCGACTAAAAACTCTAACTTTTTCAACGCTCTGAGTTAGGAGATGTTTAACCATCGTTGATCCAAATGACCCCGTCCCACCAGTGATAGTTACGATCGAGGATTTAAAGACGTTACTCATATTCTCCTCATTGTAATTCTTGTAATTTTCGTGTCCGTGTCCAATCCTCGTAATTTGAAACCATTTCTGCTATTGAAGGTGCTTCATTATAACCGCCATTATGCCAAAAACGTAGGTTTCGAACCGGGTTATTCGTTTTTAATGTTCTATTTATTGACGTATGGTGAACGCATTTATTCACATTCAAATCACTGCGCCCAAATTTTGCGGTAATTAGTTTAATCAAATCATATTTACTGACCACATCTTTTGGTACTAGGTGAAAAGCTCCCGGAGAAAAATCTTTCTTACCAATTATACCTTCTACAACTTTTGAAAAATGTAGAGTTGTAACACCGTTCCATAGGTGGTTTAAGTAACCATCTATTGTCGATTTTTCTCTTTGGGCAAGAACCCATTCTAAAAGCGAGTAAGAAGTTTTTAGCTCTCTGCCAATGATTGAACATCTAATTACCATTGCATCTGGGCTAAATTTTTCGCCATCGCATTTGGTTACGCCATAATGATCAGTTGGATCAAAACCATCTGACTCAGAATACAAGCCTGACTTACCTGAGAAAACACAATCTGTTCCAATCGTGATTACTGGAATCCCAGCCCACAGAGAAAATTGATTTAAGTTTGCCGGTAGATTACTATTTACAGTAATCGCTTGTTGGAGAGAATTAATACTTTCATTATCAATTAATTTATTAACTATGCCGATACAATTAACTATATAGTCGATCTTTAAGCCATTAAAAAGTATCTTAAAATCATAATTTGACAATGCATCAAATTTATATGTGGGGTTCTTGCCGGTGACTGACCGCCCTTCTCTATTAAATTCGAATATGGCGTTAGAACTTGCTGAAAGCACATTAGTTAAAGTGGATCCGAGCATTCCCGTACTACCAAAAATTGCTACGTCAGCCATGAGATGAAGGTTATCATTTCTTAAAGTCCGTAAGCGTGTAGATTGCGCTTATGGGAATTAAACCGTCTATCACGATCATAACACCTGTGTTTAACGGTGCAAAATATATTAGTGAAACTATTAATTCAGTGTTAGGTGCTCAAATCAACTTTCCTTATGAATATTTGGTGCTAGATGATGGTTCAACTGATTCGACTCCACAAATTTTGCATGAGTATCGAAATAGTATTAGTTATTATCGACATGAAAATATTGGTGAAGCAGCAACGGTAAATAAAGGACTACGTTTAGCTGAGGGTGAATTTGTCTTAGTTTTAAATGCTGATGATCCACTTTTAACAGCTGATCTCGTAAATCTTGGTTTGAATTATTTGCTTGAAAACCCTTTTGTTGATTGCATTTATCCTGATTGGCAAATTATTGATGATTCTGGAAACATCCTTAAGACTAAAATTATTCCAGAATTCTCAGATACGTTAATGATCGGTCACTGCCGATGTCTGCCAGGGCCGGGTGCAATTTTTCGAAAAAATTTGGCACTACAAGTTAATGGTAGAAATGTGAAATGGAAGTATGTTGGTGATTATGATTTCTGGCTTCGATTTAGTCAGGTCGGAAAGATTGAGCGTTTTGCAGGAGTAATGGCTCAATGGCGAGAAAGTGAAAGTTCAACTTCAATCTCAAATCGTGGAGTGGCTATGGCGCACGAGCGTATTTTAGTCACCTCAAATTTTGTCGCTGACTTTGATATCAAACCCTCGCTAAAAAGAATGGCTATTGGAAATTCAAATTATTTGGCCGCAAGACTTGCTTTTTTTGACAAACAGATAAAGGGCAGAACTCTTTTGATGAAAGCATTTATATCTAGAAGGGGATGGCCGGAAGAAGCTAAATTTTCTGTAGTGATTTTCTTACTATTTCTTCCCTTCTCGCGTTTATTAGTAGAAAAATTCCCAAAAATCACATCTAGAATGTTGCGTAGAATCTCTAAATGAACCAGATAAAGGTATTAGTTATAGGTTTGGTTGACAGCATCCACTTAGCACGCTGGTTAAGTCAATTTAGTGAGCTGCCGCTAACCTTCGTTATTTTCCCATCAAATAAATTTAGAAAAATACACTTGAATTTAAATAAGCTTACAAGATCTTCCAGTATAGCCAGTTATGAAATTGTCACGATTTCAAAATTAAATTTTTTAAATGGCTATCTTGATTTTTTTGTGTCTCAAATTCTTTCAAATCTATTTAGTAGCCTTGACCGTAAAAGCAGGCTGAAAAAATTGATTGACGGTAATAAATTTGATTATATTCATGCTATTGAAATACAATCAGCTGGATATTTGGTTGACTCGTTGCCATTGAACACTATCCGAAATTCCAAGTTCATTTTAACAAACTGGGGTAGCGATATTTACTTTTATCAAAAATTTCCTCAGCATTTAATTAAAATCAAAAGTGTACTGGCAAAAGCCAATTTTTATTCGGCGGAATGTCATCGAGATTATGACTTAGCATATAGATATGGTTTTGCTGGACAAAACTTACCTTGTATTCCAAATGCTGGAGGATTTGATTTAAGTGATGGTAGTACTGCGTTGACTCCAACATCAACGCGAAATCAAATTATTATAAAAGGATACGGAAATTTTGTTGGTCGAGCTGACATACCAGTTCAATTAATTGAAAAATTATCGAACGAGTTTACTAAATTAGAATTTTTAATTTATTCAGCAACCGACAACATAGTACATTTGGTTAATAAGCTGCCTAAGCAAGCTCGCCTAAAGATACGCATGATAAAAATGAAGCACAGGGTGTCACAGGAAGAAATCATGACTGAATTTTCAAAATCCAGAATTTTCATTGGAAGTTCAGAAAGTGATGGTGCAAGCACATCGTTTTTGCAGGCATTAGTTACAGGAGCTTATCCGATTCAGACTAATAGTTCATGTGCTAACGAATGGGTCTCCCGAGGAGCAAAAGCAACTATAGTTTCACTGGATACTTCTGAACTATACCAAGCCATTAATGCTGCAATGAATGATGATGAACTAGTGAATTCTGCAATGAAGGCAAATTTGCAAGTTGCTGACTTACATCTGAGCCAGGAAGTTATCAAAAAAGAGGCCTTAAAGTTCTATTGTTTTTAAATTTCCATAAATCATTTTACTTAGTTTTTAATGAGCCATTGCCGTACTTAATAATTAATTTTTCGATAGTCACTAAAGCTTCGTTGTTTGAAATTGGCAATGAATTTTTAATCTCTTGATGTAGTCCTGGCTTCAAGACATGAACAGATCTAACAATTGATTTATACTTAGTGTTGGTGCTTGGTCCATCTTGGAGGTCTTCATGCAACTTTTCACCAGAGCGCAAACCTGAGATTGAAATTGATGCATTAGCGTTGAAAAACTCTGCTAAGCGATTTATAACATCAAAGATTAACACTTCCTCTCCCATATTCTGAATGTAAGTTCCGCTTTCATTCAGAGAAGCAGCAGCTAGAACAAGATTAGCCGCCTCATAGGGAGACATAAAAAAACGAGCCACATCTGGGTGAGAAAGCGTAATAGATAGGTCATTTTTTATTTGATGAATAAAAGTTTCTATAGCAGAACCTCTTGATGCAAAAACATTTCCAAATCTAACTGAACATTGGATTAAATCACTCCCAAGGAAAATTTCTTCTGTTAAAATCTCAGCGAGTTTTTTGGTTTTACCTAAAATTGATGTTGGATGAGCCGCTTTATCTGTTGATATGTTTACAAAATGCTTAACATTATTCTTAACGCAGATCTCGGCTACATTCATGGTACCAATTAAATTTACAACGAAACCCTCTCGAGGAAATCTCTCCAAAATACTTAAGTGCTTGAGTGCGGCAGCATGAATAACAAAAGTTGGCTTGATATTTGCAATGATTTCTTCAATACTGGAATAATCTCGTATGTCTCCGACGAAGTAATTTTCAAGATGTGCTGCAGATCCATTGTTTAACTCAAGTGATAATCTATGTAAAGACGATTCATCTCTATCCAAAAAAAATAGATTAGTTAATTTAGATAGGGTCAGTCTTTGCGACAGGGCTGACCCTATTGAACCCCCAGCCCCAATTATTAATATCTTTTCTTTTTCAAAAAGTTTAAAAATCTCCGTTTCATGTAATAAACTTGTTTCCGCACGCTTGGTAATGATCCTGAAAAAATCATCTTGATTCTGGCCGAATAATTCTTTCATAGAGAGTAATCCCAGTTAAATGGAACTTCTTCGAGATTTTTTAAATCGACCTCCAATGGATCGTGGGGTAAACTGCCAATATTTAGAATCAAATTTGGACTTGGCCTTAAACCTTGAAACCCAAACCAAATACCAGGTGGCACAGTTATTCTTGAGTAATTCTCTAATCCAATATCAATAACCTTGAAATTTTCTGTAAATTCTCCATAGGAGTTTGTATCAGCGAATACAAATCTAACCATTCCAATTGGCACAACTAAATTCAGTGTCATTTGATTATGTCGTTTCCACGCTTTTATTGCAAGGTTATTCACTAAAGAAAAATACGCTTCTCCGAAACCAGTGAATGAACTTTCATCAGAATTAAGCACTTTCAATACATCTCCACCTTTTGTTTCAATACGCAGTAACGGAGTAACGATTACAGCATTTACAGTCATGTTGGTATTTGTCTCTGCAACAAATCGGTATAATTTGTTATCTGTAATTTGGTTGTTTCTTTAATTGAAGTAGAATTCTCAAAAAATTGTTTGTACCATTCCGCTGTCAATTTAACTGTTTGAGCAAAATTTAATTTTGCTCTCCAGTCGATCAATTGCGCTGCTTTATCACAATTTAGTTTTAATAGTCTGGATTCTTTTATCTGAGAACTAACAGAAGAACTTTGCTCCCACTTGACCTTGTCCCAATGTCTAGAAAATTCACTCACTAACTCTAGGACTGAATATTCATTAGCTGGATCTGGCCCAAAATTAAAGGATTCTCCGTGTAATCTAGAATCTTGGCTTACCTTTAATGCTAACTGTAAGTATCCTCCTATGGGCTCTAGTACATGTTGCCAAGGTCTAGTTGAATATGGGTTTCGAAGTATTACCGTTTCATTCTTAGTCCAGCTTTTTATGCAATCTGGGATTAATCTATCTGCAGCCCAGTCTCCTCCGCCAATTACATTTCCTGCACGGGCTGAAACAATTCTTACTTTTGATTTTTCCTTAGAAAAGTATGAATTCACATAAGATTGTATTGCAAGTTCTGCCGAAGCTTTTGATGAACTATATGGGTCGTTTCCCCCTAGACGATCAGATTCTCTATATCCCCACACCCATTCTAAATTTTGATAACACTTATCGCTTGTAATTAAGGTTGCGACACAGGGATTTTTTAGTTCTCTAAGGGCATTCAAAATATTTATTGTCCCCATTACATTTGTTTGCCAGGTTTCAATTGGTTCCTTAAAAGCTTTATGTACCAAAGATTGAGCGGCAAGGTGAAAAATAAAATCTGGTTTTATACTTGCTATAGATTCAGAAATAACATTTGCATTTCTAATGTCAACTCGCAAATCTAAAATACCATCACGAATTGATGCAGTTTCAAAATGTGAAGGTCTACTGGGTGGATCTAGAGAAATACCAGTAACGTTGGCCCCTAATAACTTAAGCCATGCAGTTAGCCACGATCCCTTAAATCCTGTGTGACCCGTTACTAAAACATTTTTACCAGAGTAAAAATTAAAGTTAATAGGAACTAACAGAGAGTGTGACGAGGAATTCACTAAAATACTTTGATTCGTTGCGCTATTATTGATTTTAGTCATCGGGATGACTATCTTATTGGGTAAATCATTTTTGATTCAAAACCAATCTCAAATTTGCCTGCGTTTTAGAGAACTCAAATTTGTCGAGAAAGGCGATTCTTGCGTTTAATCCCAAGCGATTCAATAAATCTTTATCAGCAATAAGTAAACGTAATGCATTACTCAATTCTTCTGATGAATTTGGTTGGATCAAAATTGCAGAGTGATTGTTGGTTAATGCCTCAGGAATTCCACCAATTCTTGAGGCAATAATTGCCAATCCAGATCTCATTGCCTCGATAATACTGTAGGGAAGCCCTTCCCACTCACTTGGCAAGACAAAAATATCCATTGCGCCTAAAACTTCCGATACATCTCCCGAATACCGTCCCATCAAATGTACTTGATTTCCTAAACCCAATACCTCTATTGCTCTGCTTAATTTTGGTAGATCACTCCCCTCTCCATAAATTCTGAGTTCCAAGTTGTCTTGTATTGAAGTCAATCTGTTAAAAACTTCTAAGAGTAGAAAAACCCCTTTAGCTTTCTCAATTCTAGAAACAAACCCAATAACGATTTTTTGTTGAATGTTTCCAAGTCCAGCATTATTGGTACTAAAATACAGTTGATCCTTTATGCCGTTATATACAATTCGAGATTTTGCAACTGGCAATGATCTAAATCTATGCAAGTCAGTCTCTATTGCCTTGCAATTAACTACAACCAAATTACATGCGCGCCACACCAATTTATCTACCAACAATTCAACTAAGCCAACAATTTTTCGACGACGCGAAGGTGTGCTTACGATGGTCATATTTACTTCATACCTAAGTAGCCTAGCAATTATGACGAATACCAGGCATGACGTAGCGCCCGGATATCCCCCGTTACAAACTATAATTTTTGCGGGTTTTATTTTGATTAGCAGCAATAGAAAATAGATCCCGTGATATAAAGCAACTACTGGTTCGACAACTAATAGAAAGAATCCAAGTACTTTACTGAAAATTCTATTTTTTCCCAAACCGCCGGGAATATACTCAGCAAATCTTAGTTTGAGTATGAGTCGTACATTATGAAAACTCACACTGTTTTTATTTATAAGTTCCTTATCGTAGAAAACTCCACTTTTATTGGTGAGAATTACTGTATTTGTATAATTTCCCTCTAGTGCGCTGATGATGTCCAACATAAACTTATAACTTCCTCCTTGGACATAATTCTGAGTAAATATCAATAATTTTTTGTTCATTTTTTATTTTATGTAGCTAACTAATATATATGAACTAAAACTTGAACCATTTATATGGTCAAAAATTTCAAACTTTCGTAATTTTCTAACAATAAAAAGAAAAATTTTTATCAACATTTGAATAGGATTGCCAAATCTTTTAATGGGTATAAACAGATCTGGCTCAAAAGAGCCCAAGTATTTTTTAGAATTTAACTTAATTTCAAGTCTTTCGCCTAAGTTTTTAAAAAACTCAAGATTCATTATTGTTAAATTGTGCTTATCTAAAAGTGATTCGTCAAGTTCTCTCTGAATAAATCGGTTGATGCCCGTAAAATTAGGGACGCCCAATATCAGCATTCCTCCATCTTTAAGCCAGGATAAATGCAGATTCACAACTTCATCAATATTTTCAAAGTGCTCTATGAATCCCAAAGACATAACCACATCAAATTTGCGGAAGGGTTCTATCTTAAAAAAGTCTTCTGAAAAAATCACTCCTGGTGTGATTTGCAATAATTCAAAATTTTTGAAAGTTGATTCCAAACCCCCTTTAGTATATTCGATGCCGCATGGGATAAGTCCATTTTTCTGTGCTAAAAATCCAATCCATTTGCCAGGTGCACATCCAATCTCGAAAATCTCTCCGCTTTGATCTTGAGTAAGAATTTCAAGCTCTTTAGATAAACATCTGTCAAATGTATGCTTGTTATCTACTTTGCTAGGCAAAATTAAATTTCCCCAATAGCTTTCCCAAAATTCTTTATCAGTTAAATTCTTTGCCATGATCAATCCTTTGTTTATGTTTCGTGTTGCCAGAAGTATATCTTGTATGAGCATGTTACTTCATCTTATATTTACTTTTTTGTCACCATTTACCGAGTAGGAAATCTTTCGCTAGGTATCTTGTTAGCATTTGCTATGGTGCATCAGTGAAGTCTAAATTACTTTAAACTGCTTAGCTTGTAGAAATCTTAATTTAGGAAAGATTTATACGAACTTATTTTGATTTCAGTATTTATTGTATAACTTTAAGCATAAATTGGTTATTCAAGTATGCTCACTGAATCACTAGATGGATTTTTTATACAGGGTAAGTGGTTCTTTTAACATTTTTCAGTTATGCTTTAGTTAAAACACAGGATTCGGGGGGCAACTTGAAAGTAATTCTCCTAGCTGGTGGTAAAGGGTCTCGTTTGAGCGAGCATACAGAATCTGTTCCAAAACCCATGTTGAATGTTGGTGGTAAGCCACTACTGTGGCACATCATGAATACTTATGCGGAATTTGGGCACAAAGATTTTTATCTAGCTCTAGGCTATAAATCACAAATTATAAAGGATTATTTCATTAATTATCGAACGTTAAATTCTAACTTTATGATTGACCTTGCTTCAGGCTCGATAGATCCATTGCAAGTGGATGCCGTTGACTGGAGAGTGACTCTTGTCGACACGGGTGAAAATTCAATGACTGGAGGCAGGGTCAAGCGTCTAAAAAATTTCATTGGTGATGAAACTTGTTTGTTGACTTATGGTGACGGATTATCAAACATAGACATTCATAAGCTCGTTGAGTTCCATAGAAGTCACGGTAAATTACTAACAATGACAGCAGTTAGACCCGCTGCTCGATTTGGAGAATTAAAATTAAATGGCAGTCGCGTTTTGAGTTTTGAGGAGAAACCACAAATGCATGATGGATGGATCAATGGCGGTTACTTTGTTATGGAGCCTGCTTTTTTTGATCTCATTTTAGATGATACAACACTTTTAGAGCGAGAGCCAATTAACACAGTAGTAAGCCTTGGCGAAATAATGGCTTACAAGCATGATGGTTTTTGGCAGTGCGCAGATACCAAGAGAGATTTAGATCTATTGCAATCGCTTTGGGAATCCGGGGCTCCTTGGAAGATATAGATACTTCGTTAACCGAGAATCCCATATTCTCTGTTATTTTACCAACCTACAACCGTGGGCAATATTTAGTCCATGCTTTAAACTCTGTATTATCTCAGAGCTTTACAAGTTGGGAGCTGCTAATTATTGACAATAACTCAATTGATAACACCGCAAATATGATAAGCGGTATCAACGATTCTAGAGTGAAGCTTTATCAAATTGATAATCTAGGTTGTATTGCGAAATCAAGAAATTTAGGGATAGCACGGTCTAAAGGCACTTGGTTGGCCTTTCTAGACTCTGATGATTTATGGGAAATCGATAAACTTGAGCAATGTAAAAAAGTTATTAACAAAAAAGTGGATTTTATCTATCATGATATGAAAGTAATATCAGGGGACATCCAAAGGAAGAATTTGAAATGTAGGCAGTTAAAATCACCAGTTTTTAAAGATTTGCTACTAAATGGAAATCCAATTGCAGCTTCTTCGGTTGTTGTGAGAAAAGAAGTTCTGCTTACGGTTGGTGGCTTTAATGAGAATGTTCAAATGAACAGCACCGCGGACTATAATTCGTGGCTAAAAATTTCACAGTTTACAGAATTATTTCTTCGCTTAGATAAAATGCTCGGTAGCTATCGCTTTCACAGTGAAAATATTTCAACTAGTCAGATTATGGAACCCACTATGATTGCTGTGCAAGAATTCCTTCCGTTCTTATCAGCAAAACAAAAGAAAAAACTATTTTCTAATTTGACTTATACCCAAGGTTATTTAAAGTTTTTATCTAGTAATTTTAAAGAGGCAAGAATAGATCTAGTAAAGAGTCTTCGATCAAGTAAATTTAGGTTCAAGATAAAAGCTATACTAGTTTTGGCCGTAATGTTGATTAAGTCCATCTAATTTTATGCAATTCTGTTAAAGAAAAATCAATATGTGAAAGGTTTTAATGATTAGTACTATTTTGTTAACTGGTAGTAGGGGTGTGATAGGAAAGCAACTTTATGCTGCACTCATTGAGAACAAATATCGGGTTGTTGGCACTAAACGAGCTAATCAAATTCCAATTAAGGGAAATAATGAGATAGTTTTATCACCTTGGTCAAAAAATCTAGTTTGCGATTACGAACCAGATCTAATTATCCACCTTGCCGGGTATTATGGTGTAGAAAACAACCCGGTAGAAATACAAAGAACTTTCGATTCAAATGTTGGATTAGCCACAAGTCTTGCCCAAAAAATTGCGGAAAGAAAAATTCCGACAATTGCAATTGGTTCTTTTTCAGAAAAATACCCTGGTACTGAAGGGTTGAGTTATTATGCGGAATCTAAAATTGCAGGAAAAAACATATTACGCGAAGCAACTGACCAATCAGGTGTACCATTTAAATATTTATATTTATATGATACCTACAGTTATGACACAAGTAGACATAAATTTATTGACCTATTGTTAAATTATCAGATTGGTGACGCTCCCATCAAGGCTAGCCCTGGATTTCAAGTACAAGATTTAGTTTTGATAGATGACATCATCTCAAGTATTCTGAAGTTAATAATTAATTTGCAACTGGAATCCCACATGCATTCGGAGTATCAAATTCGAACTGGAAAAGAACACACGCTTATAGAAATTGCCGAAATAGTTCAAAACATTAAGGGTTTTAAAGTGGACATTAGATGGGGCAGTTTTGAGTACAGACCAAGAGCCGCATTTCGGCTTTGGGACTGTGCTGAGACCCTGAATGGTATTGAAAATTCAACCACGCTTTCAGATGGAATAAGTAAAGTTTGGAAATTAATAAAAGCTGAAGCTAAACTTTAAGATTACTGTTAGCTATAAGTTTACTCCCATTAATTTACTTATTCCATAATTAACACTTACAGGATGCCAAGTAATCAACTTTTGTAGTTTTGAACAATCAAGAACAGAATTCAGTTTGGTGTTTTTTGGTAATTCTTGCATCACTTTATTCCTTAAATCATAACCTAGGTTCTCAAATACTAATAAAATATCAAAGATAGATGTACTCACGCCGGTTGACACATTTATCACAGATTCCTGCAATTCAATTTTTGCTAAGTTTTCAATGCCATTAATTAGATCGCTAATGTAAATATAGTCTCTAGTTATTCCTAAATCTACAAATATTGATAATGGCGTTGCTAATCTTATATAGTCATGTATGCTTCCAATCAACCCGTAGCTAAGACCTTCACCGTATACGTTTGAAAGTCGCAAATTCACATGTGGAATCTTTTTAAGTTTCATAAAATCATTAAAAAAAATTTCCAACAAATACTTTTTATTCTTCATTACATTTAGGTCTAAATTAGACTCAGATTCATTCACAGGTAACTGTGAATCCATGTATACTGAAGCTGAACTTAGAAAAAAACTTTTATCTGAGGTGAATTTTTCTGAACTAAGCCACTCAACTAATCCTTGAGAATTTAAATGGCTATTTTCTATTTCGCGCCAGTTAAAAATTGTTAAACTCGACTGAATTTGTAGATTTATCACTTGCTTACTTGTAAAAACCTGAAAAAAATCTCGTGGGTTAGATTGAAGCTGATTAACATAGTTATTAGAAACACATACGATTTTTTTCTTTTTTTCTAATAAACATTTTATTAGTGATTGCGTTAATTTGCCGTAGCCAAAAATTAAAATGTCGGGTTCTAATATTTTTACTTTAGATAACTGGAAAATCATATTAAGCTAAAAATAATTGCCGTTTTGAATTGTCAGGGGTCCCTGAATTTAACCTTGCCTTACTCATTTTAGATGACTTACTCATTTCTTATAATCAAATTGCACAGTCTTTATGATATCTTGTAATTTATACAATACCAATTCTTAGAGGCTAGGCTGATGCCATTATTAGCACCCTAAACGAAAAGTAGCCACTGAGATTTAGTCTAACCATATTTTTTGTAAGATATAAGCCTATATTCAAATGAAGAATGACTTTAAAGAATATATTGATTTTCAATTACCTAAATTTTCATTCAGATCCGTTCCCAAAGCTGACTTTATCAGTCTATCTGCGATAGCAAGTGCTAGCCCATCTCCTTCCGGTAACATAACTTTAATTTCATTAAGATTAAGACGATCACCATTTCTTAGCGCTTCATAAAGAATTCTCGCAAACTCTTCAATGTCTTCCGGACAAGCAAGTCTATGAGCTCCATTTGGCGTTCGGATATTTGCCATTGCAATAAATCCTTCACCGGGTTTAGCCAGCTTATTTAATCTAACTTTTGCTTTGGGAGCATAATGATTTACAAGTAAGCCAGATGCCCTTATGGATTTTGTTGATGAATTGGCATTAATTTTTCCACCAACTGATTTTTCAACCATCTCAAAAGTTATTGCTCCCGGGCGTAGAATTGAAGGAGATTTTCCTGTGCAATCAATAATCGTTGATTCAATGCCGATAATGCATCCACCACCATCAAGTATTAAATCATCTTTTTTCAAATTTTTGCCTATTTCTTCATCCACTGCAAGTGCGGTTGTTGGTGAAACTGCTCCAAATCGGTTAGCACTTGGAGCTGCCACTCCCTGGCCACCAATTGACTCAAACTGAGTAAGCAATGCGAGTGCCAGTGAATGTCCAGGTATCCGAAGGCCAACATTCGCTTGACCTCCAGTAATAAAATCTTTTGCAATACCACTTCTTTTAAGTATCAATGTCATTGGACCAGGCCAAAACTTTCTAGCCAGAGTTATTGCATAATTTGGAATATCGATTGCCCAATCACTCATCTTATCAATCGACGAGATATGAACAATTAATGGGTGATCAGTCGGCCTGCCTTTGGCTGCATAAATCTGGCTGACCGCGTTTTGATTTGTTGCATCTGCTCCTAAACCATAAACAGTCTCCGTTGGAAATGCCACCAAGTGACCATCTTTCAAAGCTATTGCAGCTTTTGATATGGCATCTGTTGTGCAATTTGAAGTGAATTCCATACCTAAATCATCCCATTTAAATTAGTTTTGATTTGAAGTAGATGAACGATACCCTTATCTCTCTTGTCCCCATCGTCTAGTGGCCTAGGACGTCGCCCTTTCACGGCGTTAACACGGGTTCAAATCCCGTTGGGGACGCGAAGAGGTTGGAAGGAATTTCAACCTCGAAAGGATGGCCCAGTAGCGCAGTTGGTTAGCGCGCCGCCCTGTCACGGCGGAGGTCGCGGGTTCAAGTCCCGTCTGGGTCGCAAGTGCTTAACTGCACTTTGATTGGCTGAGTAGCTCAGTTGGTATGAGCGAACGACTGAAAATCGTTAGGTCGCCGGTTCGATCCCGGCCTCAGCCACCATTAAAAAGTTCCTTAAAGGTTGGTAAAGAGAATTGGTTTAAATGAGAACAAGGTTAAAAACTTTGAAGGATAAATACTTTGAGGCCTCAATGCTTCGTTGGGGCGCAGTTGGTATTACAACCACTGTCATTGATTACCTTATTTTTATTTCTATTTATGGCCCAACTAATTCAGTTTTTCTAGCAAATCTAGTTGCAGCAAGTATTGCTACCTCGATCAATTACTACACCCACCACCGTTGGACATTTAAAAGTGATCAGGACCATTCACGCTCTGGATTCAAATACTTACTCAATCTCACCTTTTGGTGGTTTGTCTCCACCTCAATTATTCAAGCTCTAGTTACAGTAAATGTTGATCCAAGAATTGCAAAGTTAGCACCTCTAATGTTTATTGTGCCAATTAACTACTTTGTCTTAAACAAGTTAGTTTTCAAGAAAAAAGCTTAAGAATCCCTTGTTCTAAAAAATAGTATAAACAAAATTACCCACAGTAAACCTACTCCAGTGACTAAGTAACTTTCTACTGATGTTCTAGTGGTTGAAATCAATATTGCTACTCCTGCAAAAAAAGCTGAAAGTGACCAAAGAGAAAATACTGTCTGCTTGCGAGATAACCCTGCACGAATTAAGCGATGAGAAAGATGATCTTGTCCACCCTGAAATGCTGATAGATGCCTACGAACTCTTGATAAAACTGCCACAGTTGTATCCAAAATAGGAATAGCCAATAACAAGATTGGAATTAGATACGATCCGATCTGGGTCTGAGAGTTTGGTTCAAATCTCACCGTTAACGTCGCGAGCAGAACACCAAGAAATAGTGCTCCGGCGTCACCCATATATATCTTTGCTGGACTTTTATTCCAGACCAGAAACCCAAGGGTGGCTCCTGCCGTGACGGTTGAAAGGGCAGCGATCAAATATTGATCACCGTTTAGTGCCAATATGGCCAGAGCAATAGATGAGATCGCCACAGTTCCTGCCGCCCCACCATCTAGATTGTCAAAAAAGTTTATTGAATTACATATTCCAACCACCCAGAAAACAGTAATGATTGAATCAAATATCTGTGATCCAGTTGGGTTTCCAACGTTATTTCCTAGTATTAACACGGCTGCAGTAAATAGACCTGCCACAGTTTGGGCTATAAATCTTGGTAATGGTTTTAGGTTTTTTAGATCATCCCAAAGTCCAATTAAACCTAAGAGTAATGCTGGTCCAAGAACTGATGTAGCTAACCAAAAAGTAGTTGATGTGAAATTTGAAATTAAGGATGTGGAGTATGAAATAGAGATGATGCCGATGATGATGGCAACTCCTCCAAGATAAGGCACTGCTTTTTTATGCGATTTATGAGCTGCATTTGGGTTATCAACAACATTTGTTGCTAGAGCAATTTTGCGC
>JACCDP010189142.1_pt1 | contig 21043 bp, 28 predicted proteins | sample 7445841 | NCBI WGS metagenome assembly JACCDP01 (sample SAMN15323441, study PRJNA562643) | freshwater metagenome | isolation source: river surface water | place: USA:Blue River Watershed | collected 2017-08-17
AAAAATAAGAATTGTAGATTCTGTGAATTTAAGGATAGAAAATTGTGTTCTTTATTTCAATAATTATATATTTATATACATATATAAAATTAAAAGGAAATATTATGGCAGAAAAAACACAATTAACTTCTGTAAAAATATTGACCGGTTTATACAAAGATTTCAAAGTGTTTACAATTACCGATGGAATCACGTTACAAAAATTGGTTAATAGAAGTTTAGACCTCTATATGAATGATATGGAATATAGAGATAGATTAACAAAATATACAGAGTTACAACAAAGTGGTTCACAATTTTAAGAAATAAAAAAGTTATGGCAAAAAAGAAAATCCTGTTATTGGCAGATGATTTAAGAATGAGTAGTGGTATTGCTAATATGAGTAAACAATTAGTAATGGGTTCACTACAACACTATGATTGGGTACAATTAGGTGCCGCAGTAAAACATCCAGAAGAAGGTAAGATTTTAGATTTATGTGAAGATGTTCGTAATAGAACAGGTATTCAAGATGCATATTTGAAAATTTATCCATCATCGGGATATGGTACAGCAGAAAAATTAAGAGAAGTTTTAGCATTAGAAAAACCAGATGCAATCTTACATTTTACAGATCCTAGATATTGGATTTGGTTGTATGATATCGAACATGAAATTAGACAACATACACCGATTTTCTTTTATCATATTTGGGATGATATGCCGGATCCAAAATACAATAGAGATTACTATGAAAGTTGTGATTGGATTGGTTGTATTTCTAAGCAAACATTTGGAATTACAAATAGAGTTTGGAGTTTAACTACAAAGGATAGATGGAAACAACCAGAAAAATGGCAAATAAGTTATGTACCACATGGTATTAATCCAGATGATTATAAAGTAGTAGATGTACCGGTAGATTTTAAAAAGAAATTATTTGGTAACAAAGAATATGATTTCGTATTATATTGGAGTAATAGAAATATCAGAAGAAAACAACCTATTGAAGTAATTTATGCATTCAATGAATTTGTAAAAGGATTACCAAAAGAAAAGGCAGATAAATGTGTATTAGTAATGCACACTCAACCTGTGGATGAGAACGGAACAGATTTACCTAAAGTAATTGCAGATAATACACCGGATATTAATGTAATATTTGATACAGCAAAATGGAGTGAAGTGGAATTAAACTACCTTTACAATATAGCAGATGTAACAATTAACTTAGCATCTAATGAAGGATTTGGATTGGCAACTGCTGAAAGTATTATGGCTGGAACTCCTATAATTGTAAATGTGACAGGTGGTATGCAAGACCAATGTGGTTTCTTATTCCAAAATGATGAAGTGGGTGGAAATTGGGATTACACAAGACCATCGGACTATGTTAAATGGGGTTCATTACATGATTGGAGATTGTGGAAAGATAAAGTAAAGCATGGAGATTGGGTAAAACCAGTATGGTCAACATCTCGCTCATTTACAGGTTCAGTTCCTACTCCATATATTTTTGAAGATCATATTGATTATATAGAAGTAGCGGATAAGATTAAAGAATGGTATGATATGGGTAGAGAACAAAGAAAAGCAAAAGGATTATTAGGTAGAGATTTTGCATTAGGAGTTGGTGGATTGAGCGTACAAAATATGTGTCAAACCCTAATCAATGGAATGGATACTGCATTATCAAATTGGAAACCAAGAAAAAAATACGAATTATTTAAATTAAAATAAGTTATGGCAGAAGTTAAAAAACCTTTATTAGTAGTACAAGGACCGGTTGCAACCCGCAGTGGATATGGTGACCATAGTAGAGATTTAGTTAGAAGTTTAATTAGTTTAGATAAATACGATATTAGAATTGTATCATTACGATGGGGAAATACACCAATGAATGGATTAAACCCAAATAATGAAAGTGATAAACAAATTTTAGATAGAATTGGATTACCAATTGATAGAAAACCAGATGTATTTATTCAAATATCAGTACCAAATGAGTTTGAAGCAAAGGGGACATATAATATTGGTATTACAGCGGGCATTGAAACGACAGTTGCACCTATTGATTGGATACATGGATGTAATAGAATGGATTTAATTATTGTTCCATCGGAGTTTTCAAAAGAAGTATTAGTAAAAACTACTTATGTAGAGAAACATAACCAAACAGGACAAATTCTTAATAACTTTAAAATAACTAAACCAATTGAAGTTTTATTTGAAGGATTTAACAATGAAACATTTGGTTCGGAGATAGTACCGCATATTACAGAATTGGATCAAATTAAAGAAGATTTCGCGTTTTTATTTACAGGTCATTGGTTATCAGGTGATTTAGGACATGATAGAAAAGATGTGGGTATGACAATTAAAACTTTTTGCCACGCATTTAGAGGTGATAAGAAAGCACCTGCATTAGTATTAAAAACATCATCGGCAGGATTTAGTGTAAGAGATAGAGAAGCAATGGCAGGTAGAATTGAAGAACTTACTCAAGAATTTGGTAAAGATTGTCCTTCTATTTATTTACTACATGGCGAATTTACTGAACAAGAAATGAATGGGTTATACGAACATCCAAAAGTAAAAGCAATGGTTTCATTTACACATGGTGAAGGATTTGGTAGACCTTTGTTAGAATTTAGTTTGACGGGTAAGCCGGTAATTGCAAGTAATTGGAGTGGACATTTAGATTTCTTAAAAGAAGGTGCTGTATTATTAGATGGAGAACTAAAAGAAGTACATCCATCAGCACAAAATCAATTTATTTTACAAGGTAGTAAGTGGTTTTATGTAAATTATAGTAATGCAATTAATAAATTAAGAGATATTTATAAGAACTACGATAAGTATAAAACTGAGTCTAGAAAATTGGGTAAATATAATAGAGAAAACTTTAGTTTAGAAAAAATGACAAAAGGATTTGATACTATTTTAACACAATATGTTCCAACAATAAAACAATTCATACCTTTGAATTTACCAATTTTGAATAAATAAAATGGCAAACTTCTTCCACTATTATAGTAAATATTTTTACTTAGAAAAACCAACAGCTATTAATGAAATAAAAACAGGTGGATTTTATAGATTATACACTTATGAATATGTTGAAGGTGATAAAAAAGGTAGAAAATCAGTTTCATATAAACAAAATGAAACACCAATATTATTAATAATAGGGAGAAATACCCGTAAAAAATTAACATACGCCTTAAAACTTAATAATTTACCATTGAGAAGATTTTTGAAATTATATGATGATATTCAAAACCAATCATATACAAAAGAATTAATCAAAGAAATTGAAACTAAAAATGGTATAGTAGAAGTTGGTGATTACACAACTGGAGCAAAGGCAATTTTAATTGATAAAGGTGGAAAGGGATTTTATAATAGAACAGTAAAACAAACAAGAGATTTAGAAAGATATGATACATATAGAACATATAAAACAAATCATATAAGAAATGTAAAAGAATTATATTTTGATCTTTCTAAATTAAAAGCACATTTAGGATTCAAAAATTACGATATAAATAAGACAGACTAATATGAAAATAAGTTACGCAGTTACGGTAGTAAACGAAATAAAAGAAATACAACAACTACTTCCGTTATTAATAGAAAACAAATTAGATACCGATGAAATTGTGGTTCAATACGATAATCAAAAGGTGACAGTTGAAGTATTGGAATATCTTAATGATTTAGTATATGATAAAAAAATAAATAAATTAATAGGATATCCATTAAACGGAGATTTTGGAACATACAAAGAACATTTAAATCAAAATTGTGAAGGTGACTGGGTATTTCAATTGGATGCAGATGAATTATTAGAATCGGACCTAATTAAAAATTTAGGTAATATATTAGAAGGAAATCCAAATATAGAAATGTTTTATATTCCAAGAATTAATATTGTAAATGGTATTACGGATGAACATATCCAAAAGTGGGGTTGGAGAGTAAATGAAAAAGGTTGGATAAACTTTCCTGATGTACAAGGTAGGTTATATCAAAAGAAACAGTCTATGTTTTGGAATGGTAAAGTACATGAGGCAGTACAGGGATTTGAAAGTTATTCTATATTTCCACAAGATGAAGTTTATTGTATTAAACATATTAAGGAAATTGAAAGACAAGAAAAACAAAACGCTCTTTACGAAACAATATAATGAATTGGATAATTTTTACAACTGAGTGTAGTGGAAAAACAACATTTTGTAAAACAAATGCAAACAAAATTGGTAAGCATGATTTGATTGATTATGATAAAGTAAAAGTAATTTCAGATGAAGTTATTTTGATTGACATAATGTTAGAATTAAAAAATAAAGATAATCAAATTTACTTAACAAATATAGTTCCACCTGAATTTATACTTAATTGTAATAAGCATTTTGAAAACTTGTCTTTTGGAATTATAAAAATAAGTGAAGATGTGTTAATTGAAAATATTAAAAATAGACATCATATATTATATAATTCTAATTACATATTAGAATATAATAAAAAATTGGAAAGTATAATTGAACATTCAAAAACATTAAGTAATAGAATACTATCATTTAATTCTTTTGATGAATTTAAAAATAAATTATATCCACCTGTACCAAAAATAAATTTAAAAAGAATAATTAGGTTATAATGAAAGAAGTTAGTGTTGTTTTAACAAGTTGTAATAGACCGGATTTATTAGAAAAAACATTAGATAGTTTTTTCAAATACAATACATATCCAATTACTGAATTTAATATAATAGATGATAGTGGTGTTGTAGGTTGTAATGATCAATTAAAAGAAAAATTCCCATCTGTAAGTTTTTGGTACAATCCAACTAATATAGGACAAGTTGCAAGTATAGATAAAATGTATGGGTATGTAACTACTCCTTATGTTTTTCATATGGAAGAAGATTGGGAATTTTACAAAGAAGGATTTATTGAAGCTTGTTTAGAAGTTATAGATTTAGATGAAAAAATTATATGTGTGTGGACAAGAGACCCTAATGATATAGGACATCCACTATTACCAACAAAATACGCAACACAAAGTGGTATATCAATACAAAGAGTAAGTTGGGGATTTGATGGGCACTGGCATGGTTTTACATTTAATCCATCATTAAAGAAAATGAAAGATTATCCACAAGAAGGATATAAACCAATAGGTAGAGAATTAGAATTAAGTAAATATTATTATTCATTAGGCTACTTCGCAATGGCGTTTACTGAAGGATATTGTAAACATGCAGGATGGGGTAGACATGTTACTGATGTTGGTGAAACAACAGGACATCAAACACAAAAATTATGAGTTACGAATTAAAAGACATTTCAGTAGTGATACCTAGTTACAATAACTTAGAGTATTTGAAATTAGTATATCAATCAATCAGAGATATTTCTGATGATATAGAAGTTATATTATATGGTGATGGTTGTGATGATGGAACGGATGAATGGTTTTTAAAAATAAAACATCCTAATACACTTACACATTCATATAGTGAAAGAATAGGACATACTATTTTATATGATTATGGATTCCAAACAGCAAGTAGAAAGATAATTGGTATCTTACATGCCGATATGGTTGTTCACAAAAATTTCTTTGAGAACATTTTAAAACATATGGGTTCTAATAATATCGTATGTGGAACTAATGTTGAACCACCACTTCACCCACCAGGTGGAGAAAAACATATATTTGATGCGGGTATGTATCCTGACCAATTTAATTATGAAGAGTTTGATAAGTTTTGTGAAGGATTAGATATTGATAAAACACAAAGTGGAATATTTGCACCTTGGTTTTTATTGAAAGATGAATATTTTGATAAGATTGGTGGACACGACCCTATCTATGCACCTTATGGATATGAAGATAGTGATATATTCAGTAGAATGGCATTGGCAGGATTTGAGTTTATTCAAAGTAGAGATGCATTAGTTTACCATTTCACACAAAGAGGACATAAATGGACTAAGGGTGTTGGAATTGAAAATGATGGGTATAGAGAACAAATGGAAAAAACTAGAAAAATCTATGTTAGAAAATTTGGAACAGATCCTGTATTTGATTATAATCACAGACCAACTCCATTACCAAAATATGATATTGGATTAGTTATCTATAATGCACCAATGGATTTAGTATTATTTTTAGAACCATACTTTACTACAATATACACTAACAATTTAGGAAAAATTGAAGGGTTTACTAAAATTAAAGATATTAATGATGAACTTACAAATGATACCATAATAGAAGTAAATGCAGAACATTTAACAAATGAGAATATAGAGTTCTTATTGAAAGTTCCATATATATTAAAACAAAATACTCAAATAGGCACATTCAAAGTAGATATATTTAACCTATATATTAAAAACTACAATGAATATCAAAATGAATTAATTAAAGTAAATTAATTTTATATTTATATAAAGTAAAGATATGTTAGAACAATTATTAAATGATGGATATATTACTTTTTCATTAAAAGAACATTTTAGTGAATCGTATTTTAGATTAAAAGAATCATTTGATATAAATAAAATAAATTGGGATACACTTATCTGCACTACGGATCAAAAAAATATAGAAGCTAACAAAGTTGAAGGTAATATAATTGATAAAGATTATATTAAAGGTGAAAATTTGGAGGAATGTTGCAGTAATATAATAAAAAACAATGTTGATTTTCATCAAATGTTTTATTACGGCACATATGATAGTCCAATCGTAACAAACGGAGTAGCTAGTATAATAAAAAAGATAATAGAAAAGGTATATGGTATTGAATATAATCATTATATTAATCCAATATTCAGTATGTTTTCTAAAGGTTGTAAAATAAAACCACATCAAGATGGTGGAGGTATTGTTGGTTTAGGTAGATTATGTGCGATATTAATCTATTTAAATGATGATTATGTGGAAGGAGATGGTGGTGAATTAGTAGTAGGTGATGTGGTTATAAAACCAGAATTTGGTAATGTAGCTATATTAGATTATACAAAACATGATTTAGAACATTCAGTAAATGAAGTTTTAAACGAAAATTTTAAAAGAAAAGCAATATTATTTTTTGCTAAATCATAGAGAGAAACAATTATGCCAGCAGTAAGTAAAGCGCAACAAAGATTTATGGGAATGGTGCACGCAGCACAAAAGGGTGAAGAACCTGCAAGTCCTGAAGTAGCGAAGGTAGCTAAAGATATGACAAAAAAATCAGCTAAAGATTTTGCATCTACAAAACATAAAGGATTACCTGACCACATTGATGAGGCTATACATCCAGAAGTATTTAGAGAATTTATGCAAGCATGCAATGATGCTGGATTAAACTCATTTCAAATATTTGGAATGCATGTATTGGTATATATTTTAACATTGGGGGCAACCGGTGTAACTATTTTATCAGCATTGGGAATTGCACAATTAGCAAAAGATGCAAAAGATGCATTTAATAATTGGAATGCTGGTAGAAAACTAAATCCAGAAAAAGTCAAAGCAATAGTTAAAGATTTTGAAAATAAAGTAAATAAGCTAGAAGGTGGAAGGAAGAAATTTTTTCAAGGTATTATAAATAAAATGAAAAGAACAAATCCAGAGAATAAATCAGCATTGGTATCTATTAATAAAGATTTAGAACATTATGCACAGGCATATGGTATTAAAGAAGGAAGTGTAACAACTAAACCAGAAGAACCAAATTCCGATGACTTATATTCTGCTTTACCATCAGCAGCTGTACCAGGTGTTAGTGCAGAATCTACATTACCAACACCTACAAACAACATTTTATGGAAAGCGACCGGTAAAGTTTGTGAAGGAAGAAGTATGGCGGAAAGAGTTAAAATGTATGAAAAGAAAGGTGGTGGTTGGAGAATGGGTAAATCAACTGATGAGCAAGTTTATAATAACTTAAAAGAGTTTTATCAAAACGAAATTAAACCTAGAAAAGAAACAAAGGAATTTCTTCTTAAAAGAAGAATGGGTGAGACAAAGATTAATGAAATGAGTGATGAAGTAGGTGAACAAGATGGTGTTGACCACGAAGTTTCAATGGCAAGAGCTTCTTTGGTAAATATAGGTAAAGCATGTCAAGATTTATTAGGTAAAATTGGATCACAAGAAAAAAATTTACCAGGATGGATACAAGATCACATTACAAATTCAGAAAATTATATAATGCAAGCATCTAAAGGATATCATGAAATAGATGATAAATTAAAAGCAAACACATTTACAGGACCAACACAATTAGATCAAAATGGAAAATAAAGAATTACAACAATACATACAAGATGTTGTTCAATTACAAACACAAATTAAGTTCTTTCATTGGCAAACTAAAATCTATGCAAAGCATAAAGCTTTAGATAAATTGTTTGATGCTATTGGTGATAATATAGATGAATTTACTGAAACAGCTATGGGTAAATATGGTAGGATTGCGGTTGACGGTTTAAGTTTTACTTTCACAAATGTATCAGATGAAAATGTTATTAGTGTAATAGATGGTGCAATTGATAATTGTATTAAATTAAGTGGTGCATTAGATGTAAAAGTGGATACCGATTTATTAAACCTAAGAGATGAATTATTAGGTTCGTTAAACAAAACTAAGTATCTATTGACTTTAAAATAAAAAATGTTTACAATACTTTCTGCTGGTACTTCATTTAACTATGGGTTAGGTCTGCATTTTTACGGAAGAAAAGAAAAGGGATATAGATATAGTTATACATTAACTCCAGAAGAATTTGAATTTAATCATTCACATTCTTATCATTCTTTGTTAGCAAATAAATTTAATACAACAAGTAAAACCATATCCTCAACAGGTGGGTTAGATATCTTACAAACAATTTCTGAAATTAAACAAATTGTCAATCAAGATAATGATGTTAAAATTGTACTATTACAATTGATAAATCCAGAACGAGATTTTTTCATCTATAATGATAAAATATACAAAATTGATTTTAATAGTTATGAAGAATTTAATGAATCAAAACATAAATTAATTGAAACTATACCAGTTGATATAAAAGATGATTTTGTTAAAAAATTAGAACAAGATTTAGAAGAATACATATTAAATGAACCAAAATGGAAAGAAGAACATACTGGTTATTTTATAGATAAAGTTAATGCATTAGACGTGTATCTTAAAGAAAAAAATGTAATATTCAAAGTAATTTCATATTTTCACTCATATGATTCTGTAATAGATAAATTCAACCCTAATATATTTGTAAAACTAAAATATAATAATACAGAATATAGTAATGTATATGATTTGGTAATGCATAACAAACTAAGGATTAAAGATGATTTAAATGATACAACAGATGACCATCCAAACTTTAAAGGACATGAGATTGTTTCGGAAAATTTATATCAAAATATTTTAAAAGACAGTTTATATTTGTATATTTAATATTTATACTTATGGAAAATATATATTCAGTATTAATTACGGCAGTGACGGTATTGGGAGGAGCATCTGCATTTCGTTTCTATGAGAAAAGAGCACAAAGAAGAGAAAGAGATGATGAATTCATTAGACACGATTGCAAAGATCGTATCGCAAAGTTAGAAGCATTATTGGCCGCATCATCTAAAGAAAAAGATGAGATGAGAAATATGATTTTAGATTTAACAAAGCAAGTAGCAGCGTTGAGTGTTAAAGTTGAATATCTTACCAAAGAGAATGATGAACTTTCTAAAAAAAATAAAACAACAAAGAAACAATTAAATGGCTAATTCACTCTTAAATGAATGTATTATCGTTTCAAAGAAATTTGGTGACGATATGGTTTTAGCTAAAAATAGAGATAGGGCATATAATCCTGAAATTGAAATTGTTCATACACTTATTAATGGTGTAGAAGTTGTTTATTTACATGATATAACAACGGATTGGAGTGAGGGAATGAATGAATATGGTATTGGTATCATAAATTCATCCCTATTAGTTGGATATGATGAAAAGGAAAAAGATATTGTAAGTAAAACAGGTAAGAAGTCACAAGATGGTGCGAGAATAAGACACTGTTTAGGACATAAAACAATCAAAGAAGTATTACCAGAAATTGTAAAGTTTGATACAGGAATTAAAGGACATACTTTTGTAAGTGATGGTAAACATATTGTATCAGTAGAGATGACATCAAAGCATACTGCATCAATTAAGAAACAAGATCCTAACAAATTATTGGTAAGAACAAATCATGGTTTAGTTCATCCTGATGCAGGATATACGGAAGGTCCAGATTATAAAAGTTCAGTAATTAGACGAGCAACTGCAAAGGCATTCTTAAAGAAATTGAATAAAGCAGATGATGAAGATGTGTTGAAAATAATGAGAACAAATAAATTCGATCAACACAATCCTAATAACATGGCGAGAGATACGGATAAAATGAAAACCACATCTCAAATGATGTTGAATTTGACTAAAAAGATATTTATATTGAATTACTTTGGTGATAGAGTAGAGGGATTTAAAGGAATTAAAAGTGAATTACCATCTGATTATAAACCAAATATTCAAATTGTAGTAAAAGAAATAAAATGATACTTTTAAGAGATTTATTAAACGAAGGAAAAAAATTAAGAATATTTGATTTTGATGATACATTAGTTAAAACAAAATCTCATATTTTTATTACACATAGAGACGGTAAAAAATCAAAATTAAGTCCAGGTGAATATGCAGTTTATACACCAAAGCAAGGTGATGTATTTGATTTTAGTGATTTTAATAATGTAAATGAACCAGAACAAATATTGGGTTATACAAAATTACTTAAGAGATTTGTAGGTAGTGAAGGAGAGCGTAGAGTAACAATTTTAACAGCTCGTTCAGCGTATGCACCGGTTAAACAATACCTAAAAGATATTGGTATGGGTAGTATTTATGTAGTGGCGTTAGGTGATAGTGATCCTGAAAAGAAAGCAAAATATATTGAGGATCAAATTAAGAAAGGATATGATGATGTATTCTTTATAGATGATTCTGCTAAAAATGTAGCAGCAGTACAAAAGTTAGAAAAGAAATACCCAGAAGTTAAGTTTAGAATACAATTAGCTAAACTTTAATTTGGTAATTTGGTTTTATTTTAGTAAATTGGTTATATGAAGTCATTAAGATTTTGGACAAAAGAATATTTTGAGGTTACAACCGAATCAAATTGGAATATTTCGGAAAGAATTAATAGTATACATACTACATCTGGAAATGATGAAAGTGGTACATGTACATATACCTATAACGAATTAGGTTATAGAGGTGATTCAATTTATAAAGGTGGGTTTAGAATTTTATCAGTTGGTGATTCTCACACGGAAGGAGTTGGTATAAATGATGATGAGACATGGTCACATCAGTTATGTAAACTAATACCGAATGGAGTAGATTTAAATGCAGGATTTGGTGGTAGAAGTAATGATTATATAGCAAGAACTATACTTACACTTTTTAAAACATTTAGACCTGATTTGGTATTGGTAATGTACACATATCCAACTAGAAAAGAATACTATACAAAAAAAGGTGATTTACAGCCTTTTCATGTTAATCCTTGGGGATATTTTAAAAATGATACAATAGGGCAACTAGAACATGAAGCATATTTGAAATTGTCACATGATGAAAACGATATGGTTAATTGGTATAAAAATCATTTATTAATCAGTAATTTCTTAAAAGCAAATAATACACCATTTTTTTGGAATGGTAGTTTTTTAAATGATAAAACTATAATTGAAGATAATAGATTTGATGGGGATTACGATAATTTTTTAGACAAATCTGCAGAAAAAACGCATGCTGGACCATTGCATAATAAATTATATGCAAAAAAATTACACAACTTTTTAAAGCAACAGAATGCAATTTAAAAATATATACACAAATGGTTGTTCTTTTATGTGGGGTGTTGGGCATAACAATCCAGATATTTTCAAATTTTTTGATGAAACAAAAGATATAGATACTTCACATGGTACACACTACGAAGGTCATACTTTATTTAACAACTATGATTGGGTAAGAAGACAATTTAACATTTCAGGCAGATTAGCATATCATTATAAAGTACCTGTTATTGATGAATCAATTTATGGTGGTTCGTTAAAGAGAGTTGTAAGAAAAACATATAATTGGATATTAAATAATTCAGATAAAGTAAATGAAACTTTATTCATATTAGAATGGCCAATTGGTGTGAGAAGTGAAATGTATATTCCACTACATCAAAGATATGTAAACTACACAGCTAATTTTGATAATTTTGATAATATTGACCCATATTTACATCGATTAATGATTAATGAAATTGCACCTAATTTTTTTGGAACAGATGTTGCATTTTTAGAAGATTTACATTGTATACTTGGATTAGTATCTTTTATAAAGTCTTTAGGTGGTAAGTACATGTTATTGCTAGATGAATATCCTATTGATAATTTTAATAAAGAAATATTAAAATACATTAGTAGAATAAAATCAAAAGAAATAATTGATAATTATTTATCAAATAATGCAATAGTATTTGAAAATGAAGGTAAAACTACAAAATCAATGGTTGAATATTATAGAGATTTTATTGGTGCTACATTTACTAAAGATACTAATGGAGTGTTAAATGATGATCATAATTCAATTAGAGCATCAAAATTAATAGTAGAACAAATTATAAAAAATATAGATGAATTTAATTAAAATTTTACAATCATTTCTGTTATTTATGGCAGGTGGTTTCGGACATTGGTATATTATGTATTGGCAATTTAAAACACCAAATTGGATAAAATCACCGATACCTTATATCTTAGCAGTTGTATGTTCATTTCTTTGGATTAAAGCATCCGAATATGGTGTGGCTGGATTCAATGGTAGTATGTGGAGTAATAGATTTATGTTCTTTGTTACTGGTGTATTTGTAGGAATGATTTTGTATCCATATCATTTTCATCAACCATTTACATTTAAGGTTGCAGTACAATGTTTATTAGCAGTATCAATCATATTGGTAAGTGTTTTATGGAAATAATCATAATATATTGAAAATCAATAAGTTATAAAAAAATATCTTAAAAAATTAGGTATTTTCATTATATTTTAGTATATTTGAGTATATAAAAAAGTTATATGGGCGAAAAAGAAAAGGGTGAAATTTACATAGGTGGTGGACAACATTTAATACTAAAAACATCACAGGTAGTTTATCTAAAAGAAGAACTAAAATTATTTACATCGAAAGGACATGTAGCAAGTTTAGATGTAGAAATCAAAGCAGATTTTGAGAACATACCAACAGAACATCATGAAACATTTATTCATATGTTGACGGCCAGATATGGTGGTATAGTTAATATTCATAGTAATACTGAACCATTTCAATCACCAAAACCCACAAAAAAGCGTTGGTTTCAATTTTGGAAATAAATAAATAATATGGATAATATAATATACTTTTTAATTGGAATTATAGGAACAACTATTTGGTTAGCATACGAAATGTATAGAGCACCCCAAATTGATAATAACGGTAAAATTATTAAACCGGGTAAAACATTAAAAGATTTATTTAAAAGAAAATAATATGAAAGAGTGGATAACTAAATATCAGAAAGCAATTGTTGGTACTGGAGCGGTATCGGTTTTATTGATATGTTACTTTCAACAAAAAGAATTAGTAAAACTAAGAACAGAACTTAAAAAAGTAGATTCATTAAATATAATTGTTGATAGTTTACAATTAGAAACATTTAATGCAAATAATGCAGCGGGTAGATATGAACTAAGCTTACAGCATATTGAAAAAACACATCCAAAAGCAGCAAAAGAATTTGATAGATTTTTAAAAAATGAAACTGAATAATATGCAAGGTGTAGTTTGGTGTAGAGGATGTTCATTCACATTTGGGGAAGGTTTACAATATTTCTCAAATTTACCATCCGTTGTAATTCCAGATAAACATTGGTTTGATTATAATGATTTAACATATTCACAAGTTAGGTTTATACAAAATAATAGATATTCTAAATTATTGGCAGATAAATTAAATACAGTCGATGTAAATTCATCAACCAATGGTGGTACAAATGAAGGTATTTATAATTCATTACATACAGCATATGCAAACTATGGTGGTATAAAATATAAACATAATTTAGGATATAAGGATGAAGATTATTTACCATTAGAAGATATAGGACTCATAGTAGTTCAATTTACTAACATTTATAGAGATGCACTTATTTTTGATGGTAAACGATATCCTACAATGAATGAAGCATCATCATACGAAAATTGGGGTGAATTATTTTTAACCGATGGTATGACATTTGAAATTTATGAAAAGAAAGTAGCAACTTATTTTGGTGATAAATTCAAAGAACTTTTCAAAAAAATAGAAGAAATAAAACCAGATATTAAAATAAGAGTATTCAGCTGGGAAAACGAAATATATGACCATTTAATAACCGATCCTTATTATAAAGACAAATTGGTTACATTTGAACATAATGGTAAAACATATAATACATTGAGAAATATTATATATTCAGGAGCAGGATTGACAATTATGGATACACTTAAACCTAAATGTAAATTAGACCAACATATGAGTTTAGAAGGACACAAAGTGATAGCAGAATCAATTTTTAAAACATTATAATAAACAAAGATTATGGGACAACAACATGTACAATTAAACATCGGTGAAGATGGTTTAGTAAAATCCGTAGGACATGATATGGGTGGTTCTTATGAAATAGAAACACCTAAATATGAACAATTAGAAATCAATTTTCCAAAAGTAGATGGACAAGGTCAATCTATCTATGAAACCTGTATTATGTGTAGTAAAGAAACAACCACATTAAAAAGTACACATATAGATTTTAGAACAGGTTATGTAGAAGGTGCAGGACAATTGTGTTGGGAGTGTTATACCGGTAAATCTAGAAGTCTTATCACAATAGATGAAAGAACTATCATTGATACACCAAACGATGCAGAATTAGGTGCAAAAGTACGACAATTATATTGGGATAGTAAAAAATAATTTCAATATTAATTTTTGGTAAACTGAAATATTGTCAGTATTTTTGTTAAAGATTTGTGAATATATATTATAATTATTCACGTAAATAGGTTACATATTTTTTAATTAAAACAAAGTTTATGGCTAGTAAGAAACAAGAAATTTTCGAAACAATGAAAGCGTTGTTCGTAAAATTTGAAGAAGAGCACAACAAGACAACTAAAGTATCTCAAAAGAATGCACGAACTGCAATTGGTGATTTAAAGAAATTAATCACAGATTATAGACAGGCTTCGGTAGAAGAAACAAAATCAGTAAAGTAAATCCAAAAGGGTGGTGAATCATAATCTCTACCCTTTTTTATTTTTTAACAAAAAACAACAAAACAACAAACATGAAAAAAGCGATTTTATCGTTGTTCCTTTCAGTATCAGTTTTAATGGGATTTGGTCAAGTTACCACATCTTCTATTTCTGGTGTAGTTAAGAACGAAAAACAAGAAGTGTTGGTGGGTGCTGCAATACATGTAGTTCACACTCCAACAGGAACGAGTTACAAGACCGTAACAAATAAGAATGGTGTTTATGCATTACCTGCTGTTAGAGTAGGTGGGCCATATACAATCCACGCTTCATTTGTTGGATTTAGAAAAGGTGAAGAAACAGATGTAAACGCTCAATTGGGTGTAACTACAAACGTGAACTTTACATTAGTGGATGAGAAATCAACTCTTAAAGAAGTAGTTGTGACTGGAACAAAATCTGGTTTATTCTCAAAAGAGAAAACGGGTGCGGCACAACAATTTACTCGTAGAGAGTTACAAACTATTCCAATTACAGGAGCTAGAACAATCAATGGTATTACTAAATACAATCCATTCGGTGATGGTTCTTCATTTGGAGCACAAGATTCTCGTTTGAACAACTTCACAATTGATGGTTCTCAATTCAACAACAACTTCGGTTTAGGTTCATCTGCACAGGCAGGTGGTAGAACTGGTGCAAGTGCTATTTCATTGGACGCGATTGACCAATTACAAGTGAATGTTGCTCCATTTGATATCCGTCAGTCTGGGTTTACTGGTGCTGGTATCAATGCTGTAACAAGAAGTGGTACAAACGAAGTGGAGGGTAGTGTATACCAAACACAAAGAAACAATAGTTCTACTTATGTTGGTAATAATGCAAGAGGAACAAAAGTTACTCCATCTAAATTTGATGAGAAAGTACAAGGTTTCCGTTTAGGTGCACCAATCATTAAGAACAAATTGTTTATCTTTGGTAACTATGAGAGTATTCAAAGAACTGAACCAGGTACAACTTGGATTTCAACAGGTTCTCCATTACCAGGTTCACAAGTTAGTAGACCAACTTTCCAACAATTGACTGACCTTTCTAAATTTATGAAAGATAAATTCAATTATGAAACAGGTCCATTCGAAGGATATTCTAACACAAACACATCTAATAAATTCTTAGTTCGTGTAGACTGGAATATTAACGATAAGAATAAATTGACTGCTCGTTATGTGTTCCATAATTCTGAAGCACAAATTGGTATTTCAAATTCACAATCTGCAGGTTTTGGTAACAGAACACAAAACATCAACGCAATGAGTTTCCAGAATAGTGGCTACACTATCCAGGATAATACTCGTTCAGCGGTAATAGAATTGAACTCTAAGATTTCAAATACATTATACAATAACTTAATTGTATCATATGATAAACAAATTGAGAACAGAGGTTATTTATCTCAAATGTTCCCAACAATTGATATCTTACAAGGTTCTACTACATTAACATCAGTAGGATTTGACCCATTCACTCCGGGTAACAAATTAGATTATAATACTTTTAATGTAACTAACAACTTAACAAAATATGCAGGTAAGCATACTTTAGTTGGTGGTTTTAACTTCCAAAAGTATCAATCTAATAACTTGTTCTTCCCAGCATCGAATGGTGTTTATATCTTCAATAGTTTAAATGATTTCTACACTGCAGCTAATCAATCATTGGCAAATGGTGGAAGACCATCTACATTTGCACCGGCAAGATTTCAATTTAGATATTCTGCATTACCAGGAGCAATTGAACCAATGCAAACTTTAAAATCTAATAGATTGGATTTATACTTACAAGATGAGTATAACGCAACTAGAGATTTGAAATTGACATTTGGTGCAAGAGTAAACATTATTGATTTTGAAAATACTGCATTAGAAAATAAAGCAGTAACTGCAATGACTTTTGCAAATGGTGAGAAATTGAATACAGGTGTAATGCCTAAAACACAAATCTTATTTGAACCTAGATTTGGTTTCAACTATGATGTGAAAGGACAAAAGAAAACACAATTTAGAGGTGGTACTGGTGTATTCACAGGTAGACCTCCTTATGTATTCTTATCTAATCAAATCGGTAACAATGGTGTGTTGACAGGATTTATTGATGTATCTGGTTTAGCGGCGGCACCTTATGGTTTCACTGCTGACCCTAACAAATACTTTATCCCAGCAACTCCAACTTTACCATCTACATTTGATTTAGCATTAACAGACCCTAACTACAAATTCCCACAAGTTTGGAAAACAAATTTGGCAGTAGACCAAAAGTTACCATTCTTAGGATTAGTAGCAACGGCTGAATATCTTTATAACAAAACACTTAACGCAGTTCATTACTACGAAGCTAATTTAAGAGCTCCTGTTGGAACTTTGGGTGGAGTAGATAATAGACCTCGTTTCGGTGGAACGGATGCAACCGTAAGAGTAAATAACAATGTAAGTAGAGCAGCAGTTCTTACAAATAAGAATGGTGCATATCACGAATCATTGACATTGAAATTAGAGAAACCATATCAAAAAGGTTTCTGGGGTTCATTCGCTTGGACAACTGCTAACTCAAAGGACTTTATGAGTGCAGGTTCAATCGCTAGTGGTTCTTGGCAATCAGCTTTATCAGTAGCAGGTAACAACAATTTAGATTTATCATTTGCAGATGCATTTGTTAAAAATAGATTTGTAGGTTTATTAGGATATAGAATTGAATATGGTTCTAAGTATGGTGGTGCTACTACAATCACTTTAGGTTATGTAGGACAGCAAGGTAATCCATTCTCTTATATCGTAGCGGGTGACTTGAATGGTGATAGAGTAAACAATAACGATTTATTATTCGTTCCAAAGAAAGGATCAGATATTAGATTTGCACCATTGACAGTAGGTACAAGAGTTTATACTGAAGCTGAACAACAAGTGGCATTCGATAAGTTCATCAATCAAGATGAGTATTTATTAACTCGTAGAGGTCAATACGCTGAAAGAAATGGTGGTTTATTACCTTACTTACATAGATTCGATTTATCAGTAGCACAAGATGTATTTGTGAAGATTGGTGGAAAGAGAAATGCTTTCCAAATTAGAGCAGATATCTTAAACTTCGGTAATATGGTTGATAGTAAGTTTGGTGTTTCTCAAAGAGCAACTGCTCCTTTATTGTTGAACTTTGTAAGCAGAGATGCAAACAATGTACCAACATATAGATTAGCAACACAAAGATTAACAGATGGTTCTACAATTTTAGCTAGAGATAGTTATCAGTATAATTCATCAGTATTTGATGTATGGAGTGCTCAATTGGGTATCCGTTACATCTTTGGTAGATAAGATTACGCAGTCAAATATAGATACTCTTAATAAAAACCCTCACCTAATAAGTGGGGGTTTTTTTATATTCGTATATATTTATATGTATGAAAAAATTACTTACATTAATCGCGTTTACATTAATCCTAATTGGTAGTAAAGCACAAGACATCGTAGTTTTAAAACACACAAACTACACATCACATTATAGTAAATCAAAAAAATATCCAGTAATGGTAGAGTGGTGGATTACAAAGGCAAAAGTAGCATGTGAAAAACCATTGGCAAGAAAAGATAACTTTAAGCCAGATCCTAAGTTACCAAGTGAAACTGATTTGGCAAAGGATTATGTGGGTAGTGGTACTGATAGAGGCCATATGATGCCGGCAGCTGAAAATCTTTGTCAAACTCCAGCAGTGCAAGATGAGTGTTTCTATTTTAGTAATATGGCAGCGCAATACCATAGTTTAAATGCGGGTGATTGGAAATCATTAGAAACATTAGAAAGAGAAATAGCAAGACAACAGGATTCAGTAAAAATATGGTGTGGTAACATTGGTGTAGCAAAGACAATTGGTGTTGGTAAGGTAGCAGTTCCTACACAATGTTGGAAAGTGATTTATATAGTAAAAAGTAAAGAGTGGATGGCATTCTTATTTGATAATAATACATCTAAACCAGATGGTATTAATAATAATAAAGTAGATTTAGTAGATATACAAAAACTAACTGGATTTAAGTTCAGTTTAAATTAAGTTTATGGAAAATGAAGGTTTCTTTCCCAATTTAGATGAAAGAACAAATGTAGATAATTCATCTAAGGGAACATTAAAAAGAGGATTAGGTAGTAGACAATTATTAGAATCGGAGATTAGAGAGGCTCAAAAAATATCTCCATCAGCAAAAGGTACTGCAAGAACATTGGGGGTATCATACAACACATACAAAAAGTATGCTAAGATGTATGGTATATTTGATATTGATTATAACCCTACAAATGTACCTATTGAACGCAGATTAAAACTGACGGTTGGTAAATATCCTTTAAGTGAGATTCTACAAGGTAAATATCCCAACTATCCTATCACTAAGCTAAAGAGAAGATTGATTAAAAATGATGTGTTTCCGGAGTGTTGCACAGCATGTGGTTTTGATGAAGTAAGAGTAACAGATGGTAAGGCACCTTTATTATTAGATTTCTTAGATGGTAATTGGCAGAACCATAGATTAGAAAACTTACGATTTTTATGTTATAATTGCTTCTTTTTATTAATAGGTAAACGAAAAATACCAAAGAATGGTCAGTTTGTAGAACAGGGTATTGCGGGTGATGAAGATGAAGTAGAAGATATTGAAATAGAAGATGAAGAAGTATAAAAGAATTTATATTAATGGTGCATCGGATTCTGCGGGTGGTGGCTTATACAAACAAACCGCTAAAGATTGGTATAAAAATAACCATAATTTAAAATACGAAAATGAAAAAGATGTTACATTTGGAAAATTTTTAGCAGATGAATTGAACTATGAATATGTAAATGATGCATTATGTGGTAGTGGGGCACCTAGATTAGTTAGAACTACATTTGATTTTATTAGAGAAGTTGGAATAGAAGAGGCTAAAAAAACAATATTCATTTTACAAATACATAATGTAATATCTAGATTAGAATATTATTGTAATGAAATAAACGATTATGTAATAGTTAATACGGGCTACTATCCTAACGGAAAATTGGAATGGATAGAAACTAGCAACGATTATGCAAATCCAAATAATTCATTAGAGTTTTATGAAAATATATCTAAAGAATTATCGGTTTTTTTAAAAAAATACCATAATCCTATGCTATATAATACTAAAATTAAAATGGAATTTATAGGGTTATTTTCGTTTTTAAAATTATATAACATTCCTTTCTTTTTAGAATTATCAGATAATTTTTTTTGGACAGGTGATTCTAAAATAGATAATTCTTTTTTTCCAATTGATTTTTTTGATAAACATTCTATTAAAATAGATGGTTATGGTAGTGTTGGTGCGTGGGCTACGGGATACAATAAATTACTAATGCACGAAACAAACAACTATTGTAATGATAATCATCCTGGTATATATGCACATAAAGAGTATGGAAAAAAACTAAAAAAATTTTTAGAAGAAAAATTGGTAGATTAAAATATTTGGTGTATATTTGAGTATAAACAAAAACAATAAAGATTATGGCAAAGTATTATGAAGTACAAGTTACAATGCACCACGAAGTAGATAATGGTAAAGGTGTAAGTAAAGTAAAGAAAACAAAAGAAAACTATTTAGTAGATGC
>JACCDP011030643.1_pt1 | contig 21043 bp, 16 predicted proteins | sample 7445841 | NCBI WGS metagenome assembly JACCDP01 (sample SAMN15323441, study PRJNA562643) | freshwater metagenome | isolation source: river surface water | place: USA:Blue River Watershed | collected 2017-08-17
CTCGGTTGGAATCCCGTACCGCTTAATCCACTGATACAGGCTGTAAGGACTGACCCAAAGCTGCTTGCTGACCTCTTTGACCGCGAAACCCCGTTCCGTCACCTGCCTGACCGCCTCAACCCGGAACTCCTCAGTAAACCGTTGACCCTTACCCATCACACTCTCCTTATGGCCTAAAATTTTAGGCTGGAAAGTGTCTAGTGTTTTAGTAGCGATTCAAGTTTGCGTGCATCGAACGACAACACATCTGGGCAACGGCTTCGCGTGCCCGGCTCGATTCCACCGTGATATAGCAAATAAGAAAAAACGGTTGCCGGCGGCTTCTCGATGTCTGCAGCAATAAAGCTCATAGGTCTTCCTTGCTGCCAAAGCTCCCAAATTCTTGACTTCCTCTTGGCGGTCGTTGGGCGATAAATACTCATCATTACAATTTCCCGATCTTAGAATCAAAATTATCGGTGTTGCACTAACCCCTTGAATGCGCCCTAGTTAGCCTACGGGAGGATTACCCATCTTTTTGCCTTAGAAACCGATGATTAACCGGCCGGTGACTACATTGGAGAGTATGGGTGAGAGGTACATTTTTACTGATTGCAATAGTGTTTTTCTCAAGAGTTATTTCATCTAAATGGTGATCCGGTAGAGATAAATTCCGCGGCGGTGCTCCTGCATGGTATCTATAGACACAAAATCGCCGTTATAGGACCACTTGGGATGCAGATCACAACGCAACGGCGATTCATCGTACTGGGGTATAGATTTCAGAATATCTAGAGTTTCAGCATAGCCGGAATTCAAATCCAGCGCGATAAGGTGACAGCAGTGTTCTGCGTCCGGGTAGGTATCCGTGATACCGATATGTCTTCTCTGGGGGTGAAACGAAGGATGACCGTCTTTCGTCAGTTCTGAAATGCCCGCGCGGCGTGCAAAAAGGCTGTTTAACTGGAAACAAATGTAACCATCGCCACTCACCGCAGCGCTCACTCGGGTGTTCCCTTTAATCGAATCACCTCTGACTAATCGCTTGTAGATGGGCAACAGCGGCGCTACGACGTATTTAGCGAATGATCGATAACGACGCAAGGCATTAACGGGATTCACTAATCCGCCCCAGCCGAACAATTCCTCGTCTGTTCGCCAGCAGAAATGGCTCATACGACCGCTATCATTTAATAAAAGGATATCACTACCATCAGAGTTTGTTACATACAGGCGGGTATAGATTCCACCGTAGTTTCGCCAACGGTGTAGAAACGCGATCTTCCCGCCTGATGGACTTACCATCACGTGTTCCAGATAGTTGTATCCCTCATGCATACTATCGCGAGGCTTGATAGCGTTCACAGTCTCGATGGCTATAATCCTATCAACTTCGCCCGTACACAGAGCCATGCGAAAGATCCCGTCACCCGGCACCACCGGCCTATCCTTGTTCGGATTCACGACACCATCGTAGCTATAGCCCCGACGGCACCAATAGTGCCTTTCTATATCTACACAGTAAGCATAACGCCCAGCTGAATCTATGGCGTAGATGGCCATGGGAAGTTGCCGCTCGAGCCCCGTATCGATATTAATGACTCGTGCTACGAACCTCCCGTCTACTAGATCATTGAAGATGATGGTGGAATCGTGATCCGGTCCCATCCACTGCAGCATTGCACCCTGCTGCCAGTTGAAGGTGCGTGTCGTTGCCACCTGTTCGAAAACCGGTTCGTTCTTTCTTAAGTCAAAGTACCCGATGGCGGCCTCGTCGTTAGCATCAGGTAACTTATCGATAAACTCCACACGCAAGGCTAGGTGGCGGTGACCATCCGCACTAAGGGGTGATTTGTCGTAGTACCCGAAGTAATAGTGATAACCATCGTCGGGCGTGCTAAAAACTCGCTCCGCCTTCACGAAAACAGATCCTCCATCACCATGTCACGCAGTGGTCCGGTGAATGAATGTGCATGCTTCGGCAAGACGCTCACAGTCACGCCCGGCATGCCTTCAAGACGCCCTCGTGTGGCGGGCAGACAGCCCCGATCGGCATCACCAAAAACGATATGAACGTTAGCCTGCTCCGAGATCTTGCGACACACATCGTCTAGATCAAAACCCGTGTTGTATAAGAAGGGGTACATGAAATAGCCATGCAGATGGCCGCACCCTTGAGCCAAGAGATCACGGAACGCGGCGCAGGAGCCGGCCGAAGTGATCTTATCGACCGCGGGATGCAGCAACGGAGCAAAGTAACTGAACCAGCCGCCCTGGCTCCAACCCGCGACGACAACTTCACGACCTTCGCCCGCAAAGGAGATAACCTCTCGTAAGCAAACCTCCATTTCGGCTAGGTACTCAGCAAAGAGATTTGAACCGAGAATGGGTAGGATACGCGCATACTCTTTCGCCAATTGGTCGTGTCCGGCTACGTTCCGATAAATACCTCCAACGAGTCGATCTCCCTGCATTGGCCAATTCCAACTGCAGAGTGCAACTCCCCTACCTTCGGCCAGATTACGTAGGTGAAACCGGGATTCTGGAATATCAAAAACCTGCTGTACTGATGTCATCGAGCCGGGTAGGTATATGGCCAGCTTGGTCGCCCGCCTGGGAAGGAAAAGGCGAATCTCGAAATCCGCGAAAACTCCGGATTGGATCTGAAGGACATATTCTTCCTTCCCACGCCGTTGCCAATCCGAGGTGGGGTGTGCGGCTCCGATACTTCCCGCAGTCAGCACTTCTGGGGATAAGCTCACGTCCCGAGACTGGCTACGCCGTTTCAAGGCGGATGTCAGCTTCCCGAACACGGCGGGGTTTGGCTGGGGTTGTGAAGCAAACCGACGCTCTGCAACGATGCGTTGCAGAGAGGTAAGTTTCTGTCGCAGGCGCCCAATCATTGGCCGACATCCACTCTGATGCAGGTCTTACCTGCAACCGTGCGCTCGAGCTCGCTAATCTGCTCCATATGCACAGCATCAGCATCCACCTCTGGATGATCCTTGTTTAGTTCTTTAGCAAAGTATGCATGCAGCTCTCTCAAGTGAAGCGGCGCATCAGCGAGTAGAAAGATACGCACCTCAGCACCTGGAAGCTGTGCATATTGAATCGAGTAGATTCCTGGACGGGATTTAAGAATGTGTACCAACAGGATGCCACTGAGGTTCTTATTTCCACCCTCCTTACATCGCACGCTGACATTATCCTTAGTTCGGCCCTTCACTCTGCTGAAGGACAAAACCGAGGATGCATTAACCACCGGCTCTATGGTATCGCTGGTGTCATAATTAATCAGAGGGAAATGCCGCTCGTAGATCGATGTGACGATTAAGTTGTCGGCGTCGCCTGCGTAACAGATATAACTGTCCCAGAACAGATCCATACGATCGGTGGAATCCGGACTGGTATAGGCCAAAACACTAGTCTCAGCCATCCCATATTCTACTGCGACCCGGCAACCGAACGCTTCAGCAACCACCGCCCGCTCTGCGTCAGAGACGGTTTCTGAGGTCACGGCCACGCAGCGCAATCGAAGCGCATGCGTCTGTTCTCTTAAGCCCTTGTCTAAAATGGCTCGGGCCATCATAAAAACCAGTGAGGTGTAGCCCACTACAAAACTCGGTCGTACGCTGATCAATCGAGCGAAATAATCGTCTATGGTTTGAGGGGAGAGATTGTAGGCATCCAAACGGGTGATACCGATAATTCGATCAAACAAACTACGCTTGAACTGGTTCAGTTGACCGCGCCAACCCTGGCCGAAGACGTGCGAATGACCCCAAAAAAGCAAAGTCGAATCGTAGGGTTCCACGCCATTCCAATAACGCCCTAGGTAGGTATTCGCCCACTGCTCGTTCTTCTCAGCCCTTCCGGTGATAAAGGTGGTCGGACGCCCCGTGCTACCTCCGGTAACTACACTAGGATAGCCCGCAAACTGTTCCGTGATGAGTGCTTGGTTCTGTTGCAGAAGCGGCTTGTCTAGTATCGGAAAATCACGCAGTTGATCAAGGCTTTCAATTCGCTCGGGCAGGCCATAGTCGGAGCGCAATTTTTTATAGAAACGGATCTCTCGATGAGCCCGCTCCCAGGTATCCTGTAATCTCTGTAACTGATAGGCCTCGATTTCAGTTCTAGAGCGGATCCGCGCATAGCGCTCTTTTTTGGTTCTCAGCAGTGCCTGCCGCGTTGGACTAAGGGCACGTAGTAACTTGGCCTTCATTTGGCTCCCAGCACCCGGCCAACATTGCGGCCGTATATCTCGGCAAGAACTCGCTCGATAGCACCAACAAGGCGTACAGCGCCCGGCAACGAGAGGTGATCATCGTCGTAATAAAGTGAATTCCCGTCTGAATGAACTTCGCAGCGGCCCTCCAGCGTGCGATTGCAAAACTCCCCGTCTGGCCGGATTCGATACAACCCGGGGGGTTCTCCGAGTGAATCAAACAAAGAAATTACTTTCTCGTGGCGCTCCAGATATCGGGCATAGCTGGTGGAGCCGGTTTCGGCTGTCACCGCCCCACTCATGGCGAACCGAGCCAGTCTGTCTGGCACAATCCAGCCAGCCTCGGGCGTTCCATAGACCAGTATGATGCGCTTACCGAAACCTAGCAATCGTGTTATCGATTGCTCATACAGGGCTAGCACCTCATCACTCTCAAAGACACGCTTGGTCCGAGTGTCTCTCCAGTTAAAAGGTGCCCCCGGTTCATGTCCACCCTCCGAGTTGTCGAAGCGTTTTCCATCAAGCATCAATGGCCAGCGCGCCATCAGAATCAGCGTTTCGGGCAGTGCCGAAGGATGCTTGAATACCCAATCTCTTAAGCCAACACAAAAATTCGTCGAGCGGCCTTCCCGATCTGCCTCTCCGGCATACAGTGGCGGGCAACTGTTATAAGTCAAATCCACGCCGGGTAGTGACAAGCGCTTAAGGGCATCGGATAGACCCAATGTCAACGTAGCAGCATGGCTATCACCCAACAAACCAACGACTGGTTTTCCAGGCTTACCGAGGGTACACAAGCTATTCAATTCAGAGTCCGACACTGCGGTATCCACAAATTCTTCCACCTTCACCCAGCAAGCCCTGACGTTCTTGTCATGAGAATCCCTAAATTCGTAAAAATGACGGGCCTGGTCATTGAGTCGCCCTGGGAGCCCGTTGTTAATGGAGCCGAACAGGCTAGCCCCCATCAAAAATACGATTACGACAATACCCGAGATCCATAGAGTTCGTGAGCCTACACGCTGGTGATCCCGAAATGGGGTTTCCAGGTACCTCCATGAACAAAGCGCAAGCACCAGGGTAAGTGCGATTCCTGTCCAGTAGTCCGACACCGGGGGGGCATCGAACCGGGCGAGACGGGTAAACGCAAAGATTGGTTGATGCCAAAGGTAGGCGCTGTAACTAGATAAACCCATTAGTACCATCGGGCGGGTAGCCAGAAAATACCGCGCCACGTAGGTGCCCCTTCCATAGCGAATCAGAATGGCGGTCGCCACAGTAGGTGCTAATGCGAAGACCCCCGGGAAGGGTGTTCTCTCCGTATAGGTCACTGCAGTAGCGATGATTGCCAGGAGTGAACTCAAGGCAAGAAGCTCCCTGATCACAGGCCTGTCATCCATGTGATCGTTAGAGGGTTGCGTCAGCGCAACCAGAGAGCCTATGGCTAATTCCCAGGCGCGCGTGATAATCAGGTAGAAGGCCCCGTCCTCATCCAGGCCCAACCGCCACTCGGCCAACCCAAAGCTGATCAAAGCAATCATAAGGACCGCCCAGACCAAGACGCGCTGGTTAAAACGTGTAAAGGTCAGCATCAATACCGGAAATAGAATATAGAACTGCTCCTCAACCGCCAGACTCCAGGTGTGCAATAGCGGCTTGACCGCCGAGGCAGTATCAAAATAGCCGCTCTTGATCCAGAACAGGAAGTTTGAGGAAAAGATATTGACCGCGAATAGGGTCTGAAAGTGATCTTTCAACTGATGGGGCAGCATCAGCACCCAACCCAGCGGCAGTGTGACCAACAACACCAGCAGTAGTGCCGGAAGGATGCGTCGGGCCCGGCGCTCGTAGAAACGCCGGTACGTAAATGTATTATTTAGCGACTCTGTATAGACGATGCTGGTGATTAAATAACCACTGATGACGAAGAACACATCGACCCCAACGAAACCACCGCTCATCCACTCGAAGCCAGCATGGAAGAAGATGACCGTGAGCACCGCAATGGCGCGCAAACCATCAATTTCTGGGCGATAGACCATGGACCAGTTTGTCTCGCTTTGGATTAATCCCTGGCCAGACCGATCAAGATACGCCTTAGACCCTCGCGGAGATCTATTTGTGGCTCGAAACCGAGTTGTAGCCGCGCATGGGAAATGTCCGCGCAAAAACGTTCAGCAGGGCGGCTCTCCTCTACGGTAACCAAGTCATCGAAAGATTGATCCGTCAATTCACAGGCGACGCGCGCAAGTTCTACCAAACTGCACTCCAGCCCCGAAGCGATATTGAATATCTCCCCCGAAAAGTCGGCTCCTTGAATCGCTGAATCAACCAATGCGGCGATCACATCGTCGATATAGAGAAAATCCCGGGAACTGGCCGAACTTCCCGTGACCTTCATAGGTAAGCCCTTGCGTGCGCAATCCAGGAAAATCGACTCTACAGTCCGCCGGGGTTTGCCATCCAGCGCGGTTCCGTAGACATTGAAAAGACGGATTATCCTGTAGCGCAGACCAGCATTCCGTCCCCAAGCTTGGCAGCTCAGCTCGGCCTGAAGCTTATGAGCACCATAGATCGAGATTGGCAGCTTATCCGCGTCCTCCGTGATAGGCAGCTCCGTCTTGGGGCCATAGACCTCAGACGTCGACACCATCAACATCGGAATCCCGTGCTGTGCGCAACTGCGCGCTACATTCTCGGTACCGGTGACATTCACGGCGAAACAAGCGCGAGCGTCCTGCTGGCATTCGGGCAAAGCCATGCATGCCAAGTGGACAACTAGATCACTAGCGGCAACCGCGGCATCCACAGCAGCGGCATCATCGATCGAACCGATATGCTGCCGACCCAGAGTCACAGCACCAATAGCCCTACGGGTGAACACTCTGACCGCTACCCCATCGTTACACAGGCGGCTAAGCAAGTGTTGGCCAATATAGCCCGTGGCTCCGGTAATCAGAATACCCGCCTCTAGGGCAGCTACGATTATCGCTGCTTGCTCTTGTACCAATCTACGGTCCAAGCGATGCCCATTTCCAAGGACACGGATCCTTCATACCCGGTCAAGACTCTCAAGCGTTCAGTGCTGGAGCAGTGTCGGCGTACGTCTCCGGGTCGTGGTGCCAAAAGTTGCGGGTCAAACTCGAGACCCTGAGTGCCGAATATCTTCTTACCCAGATCGTTCACAGATATCTCGTTGTTGGTCGCCAAGTTGACCACCTCACCAGGCGTGTAATTAGACTCCGCAATCGCGATGAACCCAGCGGCAACATCGGTAACGTAGGAAAAATCACGGGTCTGCTCACCATCACCGAACACCACGCAAGGCTTGCCCGCTATCATGTTGTTAATAAAGCTGGGGATGACACCGGCATAGTTACCATCATTTTGACGCGGACCGAAGGTATTGAACGGACGAACGATCGCCGCATCGATGCCGAAGGTCGAAACATAAGATTTGACACACAGATCTGCCGCCCCCTTCGCGGCCGCATACGAGGTGCGAGAATTCCAAGGGTGTTGCTCGGTCATGGGGACGAAGTCGGCGGTGCCATATACCTCCGAGGTAGAGCAATGGATAAAGGTTTTGAACAGGCCAAGACGACATAATTCAGCTAGTGACGCCGCCATCGCGGTTATTTCCTGAAAGCACCAGTAAGGGTCCTCCAGCGATGCGGGCAGCGGTATGGTCGCCAAATCAAATACAGTATCAATCTGCTCTGCCTCCAGTACCTCACGCATCGTGTCAATGTCTGCGGTGGTATACCGAGGATCCAGATACTCCACCAGGATTTTGCCCATCTCTGTGCATCGCGCACGAGTCAGCTCGAGATTCTCTATGCGTCCTAGAAAGAGATTGTCTAGAACAACGAGCTTGCCAATATCGGTAATACTCAACACATCGCACAAATGACTACCGATAAAACCGGCAGCACCAGTGACCATAACGTTTTTACCGTCGAGCTTCATTTCTCACCCCGTTGAGTACTCGGTTGATTAAAAATTGACTGGCTGTCTGCGAGTACGCCGGGCATTCACCAGTTCCAGCACTTCGTTGGTTTCCAGGGCGTTCTTCTCGTCCCAGGAATAAAACTCACGCATCGCGAACTCACGGGCATTTTCACCTAGTCGATGACGCTCAGTGAAATTTTCCGAAACCCGAAGTAAGGCTGCGGGTAGGCCAGTTTGGCACAGTCGGGGATGTACCAATATGCCCGTCTCGCCGTTGCGAATGATGCCGTCCAAGGAGCCGTCATCCATACTGATCACACATTTGCCGGCCACCATAGCTTCAAGGACGGGATGCGAGAGGTTGGATTGATCATTCGTGTTCAGATAGAGGTCGACAGAGTTGAGCAATATTGGGATATCGGCATGAGCAACCTTGGGTATGAAGTGCACATTACCATTGCACAAAAGTTGACAGGCAAGCGCTTTTAGTCGGGGTGTATTCTGACCGTTACCGACTAGAATCAGGTGAATAGCTGGGTTTTGCGCGCTGGCGGCTGCCGCTGCACGTACGGCCCGGTCCAAGCGTTTGTAGGCCCCGTTATGATTCGATAGACAGAGCGCTAACACGGCTCCAACCGGAAGCTCTAGGTGAAACTTTTCACGGAAATCCACTCGATCAAACGTTCTATACGCAGGTGACTTATTCACGCCGTCTATACGAAAACGTACCTTCTCACCTACAATACCTAGGCGATCCAAAACTCGATCGCCTTTCGTGCCGTCGTTGAGCATGAAGAACAAGTCAGCATTCACGCTCAAGCCTTTCAAATAAGGACGTACCTTATGCTGGGTTCCGTTCTCAAGGAAAGGCCATACGATCGTTCCCATATACTTAGTAAAAAATGGAACGCCCAAACTTTTCGCCAAGCGCTCGCCAGGTACCGCACCACCAATATCGAATCCACAGATCACATCGGGCCGGTTACGTGCAGCGACCTGGCTGGCAGCATCATACGCCCCGGCCCAATTTGCCCAATTACGAGCATCGGACAACCAAACTGCTTTCATCCGGGTGTGCTCAAAACCGATCACAGTATTTGAGTCGGGGAAGTTTCCCAACTCAGCAACCGACTTATTAATTTTAAGACGCTTTAGCCCTTGCCGGCCGAGCTCGAATAGATACTCGAAACGGGCACCGAAGAAGCTTACCGAAATACGATTCAAATAACCAGGATAGAGGTCCTCGATGCGCGCCAAATTCTCGGGCTCATGACCAGTATTTCGCTGAAACACAAGATCAACGTGCATTCCGGCATCCAGATAGCCGCGTACTGCCTGAAATATGACCTGATTGGCGGCTCTCAGCATGACCTGATCGGAAATCAGCAATAACCGGGGCATGGCAAATCAACGTGACCTGGAAAAAATCGGTAAAAACGGTGTTAATTACCTTAGGCGAAGAAAGTAGAGGCTCGGTACTTCAGGCGTCCCTGCCCCTTCAATTCGAGCAGAATAGCCAATGATTTCTCCGCCGCACCTAGCTCGAACGGTGTCTTGACTGACTTTAACGCTGCCTTGGCACTTTGGTCTGCGGACAACTCAGCCAAACGTTGGCTGAAATCCAACGTATTGACGTCAACTAGTCGGTTGATGCCACATTCAATGGTCTCTATCCACTCAGTGTTCTCACGTAGCGTCAGTACGGGTGTCTTGAATATTGCGGACTCCTGCTGAACACCTCCAGAATCGGTTAGTACGAAGGCCGATTCGAGCAACAGAGATAGAAAATTAATATAGGACTGTGGCTCAATCACGCGTGCGTTAGCGTCAAGCAAGTCGTTCAAATCGTGGCGCTCGATTGCTGCGCGAGTTCGAGGGTGTATGGGAAATAGCAGCGGCAGTTTGGACGACTTAAACCCATTCAATATGTTTCTAAGTCGCCTAGGGTCATCAGTATTTTGGGCTCGATGAATAGTCACCAGACCATAACCACCGGGCTTAAAACCTTGCCCCATCATAGGCGCTGTAACATTACGCGCCAGTTCACCCGCCCTCAGCGCTGTCTCCACCAAAGTATCACCAACTAACCAGGAATCATCTCCACGTCCCTCCTTCTGCAATGTTTCGAAGGCTCTTTGGGTAGGCGCTAAGCACACGGTAGATACGGCATCCATGATTCGGCGGTTAATTTCCTCAGGCATGGTCCAATCGTGTGAACGCGAACCAGCCTCATAATGGGCAACAGGAATGTGCAGCTTGGACGCGGCTATCACCGCCGACAGACCGGCATTGGTATCACCGACCACAATCACCACATCAGGACGCTCCACAACTAACCACTCCTCGATCTTTGCGATCGCAACACCCGTTTGTTCGCCCTGAGGCCCCGAGCCTATACCCAAGAAGACATCCGGTTCGGGCAGGCTCAGATCTTTAAAAAACACTGCGCTCATATTGTGATCGTAGTGCTGTCCGGTGTGCACAACACGGCAAATATGTCCTTGCTCCTTAGCCGTCATGATTACCGAGGCTAGCTTCATTATTTCGGGGCGTGTGCCTAGGATGGCGACGATATTGAGTTTAATCATGGGCGAGAGATTAGGGTCAAAATGCGAACGCGCGTGTACCGAATACAGTAATAATTAGGGTTACACCGTCTCACCGTTGGTAATTCTCAGGGTTTAAGGCTAATTACAGCATTACAGTATGCGCAGTTTACTGACACGGGTTCGATGACCGGATACTCAACACGCAACGGTTTGCCACAACTGCAGACATAAGCAGCAGGCTTCGCTGGGTTACCTCGTACTAGCGTATGAGCTGGTACATCCTTGGTCACTACACTGCCCGCAGCCACCATTGAATACCTCCCCAGAGTTATTCCACAAATGATCGTTGCATTGGCACCAATAGACGCGCCATGCTCTACCTGAGTCGGGACCACATCAAACGAATGATTTACAGCACGCGGGTACGTGTCATTCGTGAAAACCATATTGGGGCCCAAAAAGCACTCATCGGCTACGACGACGCCACGATAAACAGAGACCCCATTCTGTATTTTCACCCGATCACCGATTCTCACGCCCGTGTCGACGAATACACTTTTACCAAAATTACAGTCACGGCCGATCTGGGCGCCCTTCATGATCTGACCATGATGCCAAACCCGGGTGCCGGCGCCAATACGGGCCTCGGCAGAGACCTCGGCGGTGGGATGAATGAACGGGGAATTGTCGTCTGTCATGAAACTTACCTCACAAACTTATTGCCCCGCAGCGCTAAATGCGGTTCTGACGAGACCGGAGCCTTGTAAGTCGGCAGAGAAACGCGCGGCAACGTCAATCAAATCAACCCTCTTATTCTCGCTGCCAGCTCGAACAAGCATCGTGGCTAGACGTAAGGCATTAATACTGTCTCGGATCTCGGACTCCGTATTGATGCCCTTACGAACACACTTGAGAAGGTAGTCGACTTCGACAGCGAGAGGCTCTTTATTACCAATTGCATAACGGATTTCCCGCCCTTCGCGGATTCCTGGATTCTCCCAGGGAAAATCACTACTCACCTGGTCTGCGTTCTCAAAGAAGCGAAGCTCCTGATCTAAATAGTCCACCCGGAACATACCTCTCGAGCCAAATACTTTGAGAATTCGACGCTTGGTCGGTGACGTCCAGTTAATATTAAGTATTGCGACCACGTCCTTCGGGTAACGCAGTATCGCGACGACCGAGTCCTCATAGTTCCTGTGAAGCAGTCGCTGTGTCTCACTATACAGCGTCAGGGGGAGGGTTCCAACAAGCATAGAAACAATGTCGAGGTCATGAACCGCAAGGTCCAAACTTACACCGGTATCTCGGATACGTGGTGGAAAGGGCCCAGAGCGCTCGATTTCAATTCGATACATGCTACCAATGGCACCCTTACGGATATGCTCAGCTAGTGCCTGGACAGCAGGGTTATAACGCTCGATATGGCCGGGTAACAACACGCGACGCGTTTCTGTCGCCAAGGCCATTAGGGCTTCGCCCTCCTCCACAGAAGCACAAATCGGTTTTTCCAGAAGACAGTGCACGCCCCCACGCAGACATTGTTCCGCCACCTCGCGATGCTTGACGGTCGGCACAGCGATAGAAACTACCTCAGGTTTGACCCTCTCCAGCAGTGCCTCGACTGATGGGAAGGCCTCGGTGGAAAAACGACGCGCGACGCGCTCGGTGAGATCGACATTAAGGTCAACTAAGCCGACCAGTTGGACATCTTCACGATTAGCGTAAATACGAGCATGATTCGCCCCCATGCTGCCAATACCGATGACAGCGACGCGCAGTTTTTCATTTGATTCAAGCATACTCAGATTCCCTCAAGAACCGACTTTGTTACGTTAATAACCGTATCCACGTCTTCATCAGACATGACTGGCTCGCAAGGAATCGACAACACGCTCGCTGCAGCAAGCTCTGTGTTTGGATACTCTGCGGGATCAAAATGGCCTTGAGGAAATAGGTTGGTAGCGTACAAGGGAATAGGATAGTAGACACCACAACCAACACCCTGATCTCGAATTCCTGTAACAACTTCATCCCTCTGCTTGGGATCTACAGAAATGGTGTAAAGGTGATACACATGCTTATCACCCAAAGGTCTAAACGGCACGCGGAGACCCTCAACGCCGGCCAGCCCTTTGTCGTATGCATAGCAAATTTCTTGGCGTCGAGCGGTCCAAACATCCAGCATCTTGAGCTGACAGCGTCCGATACACGACGCGATATCAGTAGTCCGGTAGTTGTAGCCAAGATGCGAATATTTATAGTAGGCTCCTGGGGGCTGCCCATGATGCCTGAACCTACGGGCAAAGGCGGCAACATCTTCGTCATTGGTGGTCACCATGCCACCCTCGGCTGTCATCATATTTTTGGTGGCATAGAACGAAAACGAAGAACCGACGCCGAAGTTTCCGGCTAGCCGACCCTGGTGCCTGGCTCCGTGAGCCTGACAAGCGTCCTCGACAAGTATCAGGTTGTACTCGGTCGCCAAAGATTCTATCTCGGTCCAATTAGCACACAGGCCAAATAGATCGACCACCACTATGGCGCGGGTGCGCTCGGTGATGCGTTCACGCACGCTTGCTGGGTCGAGGTTGTAGGTCAGCGGATCAATATCCGCAAATACCGGAGTCGCACCGCACATTAAGACAGGACTAACCGAGGCAATAAAACTGAATCCGGTGGTGATTACCTCATCTCCGGGACCGATCCCCCGGGAAGCAAGTATGCAATGGATGGCGGCAGTCCCAGAATTCACAGCTACTGCATGCTTCACTTCACAGTAAGCAGCAAATTCTTTTTCGAATTCTGCGGTTTCAGGACCTTGGGCGATTACGCCACTCCGGAGTACGCGATTGACAGCCTCAATTGCATCATCGGTGATTTGAGGCTTCTTCAGAGGAATCATAATCTGTCTTTCTGGCAAAATAAAATCAAATAAACATGGTCGGCATAAAGACTTCTGACGGGAGGGGTTAAACGAGCATTCGTGTTTCGATTTTGCCGCAATTTGAAGATTCTGCCCTCCCCCAGAATCTTGGGCATTTGAAAAACTAGAGTTTTCCGGCAAACCTACCCCGGAAAATGAGTTCGCTATGAAGCGCAATTAACAAAATTAAACTCTATAGTAAAAATAAAAAGACGGCTGCGTAAAAATCTCATCGAGCTCCAGAGCCCAAAAACCGCCGACACCAAATTTCGATACAAAGCAGGGAAAAGAGTGTGTATGCTGCGTCTGCCCGCCCCTCATCATTATCTGCGATCATTCTCTGCACCGTCTCTGGCCGGAAAATTCCTCGATACCGCAGGCTCTCGACCGATAGCAGGTCACCTATCAATTCCCTTAGCTCATAACGAATCCAGCGTCTTAACGGCAAACCAAAGCCCGTCTTCGGCCGGAAGATCACATCACGGGGCAAATATGATTCCATAGCTTTTTTTAACACCCATTTTCCCTCTCCACCACGCTGCTTATGTCGCGGTGAAATGCGTGCCGCAAATTCCACGAGATCAAGATCAAGAAACGGCACCCGCACCTCCACCCCGGCTGCCATGGACATCTTGTCTGTGTAGTTAAGGTTGTGGTCGGTGAGAAAAAAACGTTGCTCTAGTGCCAACATGCGCTCAAGACGACTAACTTCCGGCCCCAACTCAGCAAGGAATACCTGCATGGGTTCCTCGGCCTTCTCATTCCCCAAGGCCGCAAGAAACTGTTTGGTAAATAGACCACGAAGTTGTGCATTACCAACCCAACGGAAGTAGTTGATGAGCCGGTCATCGCCTGCCATCTCCGCACCCATAAAGAGTTTCGCCAGCCGTCGCACCCAGCTTCTACGTTGATCTAAGTTGCTAGTTACCAAGGACAAGCCCCGGCGTACAGCGGAGGGCAGCCATTCCCACCACTGCTCGAGCATTACCGCATGGTGACGTCGATAACCGGCAAATAAATCATCGCCCCCAACCCCAGAGAGCAAGACCTTGATCCCTTGCTTCCGGGCCAACCGGCTGATGTAAAGTACATTCAATGCGGCCGGATCTGCCAGTGGCTCGTCCAGCTGGACGACCATCTGCTCGAGGTCAGCCACCACCTGATCCGGCTCGATACGAATCACATGCAGCGGCACATTCAGATGTCTCGCTACAGACAGAGCATAGGGCAGATCATCCGCAACACCGTCGTCTTGCTCCCCCTTCATCTCTATCGAAAAACAGCTAATACTCGGATTTACTTCTACAGCCATCGCAACGATGGCGCTGGAATCCAATCCGCCTGAGAGAAAAGCGCCAACTGGTACATCAGAAACCATCTGGCGTTGTACCGCTTTACGAAAATACGCTAGACAACCCGACACTGCGCCCTCTTCATCCAACCAGGCTCTCGTGCGAGAGAGCATCGGCAACCGATACCAGCGCCAGTGACGCTGGATGCGCCCGTCTTGGACCTCCATCGCCTCACCCGGGCCAAGCTTTCGAACACCCTTCAACGGCGTGCCTTCCCCAGGACACCATAGAAACGCCAGATATCGCTGCAGTGCCGCCTCGTCAACATGGGCGCATTGCGTTTGCAAGTGCACGAGGGCTTTCAACTCACTAGCAAATACAAACCGTCCCGTATTTTCCGCATGATCATAATAGAGCGGCTTAACCCCGAACGCATCGCGAGCAATGAACAGAGTACGTTTTGACCGATCCCAAACAGCTAGTGAAAATATGCCATTTAAGCGGGTAAGCATCTTCATTCCTTCCGCCAGATAGAGGTTCAAGAGCACCTCCGTATCAGAAGACCCCCGGAAGGAAAATCCGGCTTCCTCAAGTTCATGCCGCAAATCCCGAAAATTGTAGATCTCGCCATTGAAAACCAGTACCACATCCCCGTCAGCCGAGAGCATAGGCTGACGTCCTTGCGGGGAGAGATCAATAATCGAAAGTCGAGTGTGTAACAGCCCAACATTAGCAGCTTTGTCTAAAAAGAGCCCCGAATCATCTGGCCCACGATGCGCTAAAGACTGCTGGACGCGCGACCACTCAAATAATTCGACATCTTTTAGATGCTGGTCTACTGAACACAATGCACCCGCAATCCCACACATCAGCAGCGAGTCTTTTCGTACAACTGATTACCTGCTTGATGAACCAGGCGCTCACGACTAAACTCAATTTCCCCCACCATTGGAACGTTCGTGCCACCGAATATCTTAATGTAATCTGTAGCTTTCATTTACCAATACTATGAATAATTAATTACAGAAGGTTATATTGATTTGATACATTTTGACTATAATTATTGACTTCAGCGATGCTAGTTTCAATTCCATAGACGTAGACGTCAGCTGTCATGTAACTCTGGTTCACTTTTCTCTCATAAGGCCTCAAGCTCTGCGGGCAGGCTATGAGCGAGGGGTTGAAGCAGTCACTCTTGGTGCAGCCATGGCACCGAATTCAGGGTTTCTCACTTCAAAGCATCGATGGACTTCTAGGAGCTTTGCTTTCGAACAACTTAGTTCTTAGTAAGGCCTTCTATGATCTAGACAAGCGGCTTTTTAAACACCAACTCGTTTCTCGCACGTATGATGTTCATAAATGGGTTTGGTGGGGGTGAGCGTCGAAAAATGCCAAAATTTTAACTTAGCTTGGGAAGTTAAAGATCACTCGTTAACTTTTGAAACGCTGTGATCATGATTCGCTCATTTTTTATTCTCAGGCCGTGAGTTGAATTTTGTCGTCTCAGAACCAAAAAAGAATCCTGGCGATTTACCGGTACTGAGAAGTAATACTGATCAACAACTTATGTTAAATCATGAAATCTGAGCACGGTACCGCGCCGTTCCGGCTGACAATTATGGGTTGGAACCGATGCTGCCAATTTGGTACTTGGAACTCTTCTTCTACCCCAAACACTGCAAAACATTCGCTCCTTAGAGCCGAAACACTGTAAACCCTTGATCCTCAACCGCCTTGCGATCATACAGCGCTTTCAAATCAGCAATCACTGGCTTAGACTGCGTCGCACACATGGCTTTCAGTTGTGCTGGAGACAGGCCTGCAAATTCTCGATGAGCGACAGCAACGATCAGCGAGTCTACGGAGAGGTTGAGGGTAAATGGTGTCAAAGTTAAGCTGTATTCTTCTTGCACCTCCTGCTCGTCTGCCCAAGGATCCATAACCGTCACCTGCAAGCCCCAGTTCTCCAACTCGCGAAGCATGTCGATTACCTTGCTGTTGCGCACATCGGGGCAGTTTTCTTTAAAGGTTACGCCGAGCACGCCTAAGGTGGCCGTTGTCACATTGATACCATTTTTCAACATGAGTCGAACTAAAGTGCGGGCAGCGTAGCACCCCATGTTGTCGTTAATTGTACGTCCGGAGAGGATGACTTGCGGCCGGTAACCCAGCTCTTGGGCTTTATGAGTAAGGTAATAAGGGTCAACCCCAATGCAGTGCCCGCCCACAAGACCCGGCTTGAAAGGCAGAAAGTTCCACTTGGTGGCAGCTGCGGAGAGCACCTCGGTCGTGTCAATGCCCATACGGGCAAAAATCACCGAGAGTTCATTAACAAAGGCGATGTTCAAATCGCGCTGGGCGTTTTCAATAACTTTGGCAGCCTCGGCAACTTTTATAGAGCTCGCCAAGTGGGTGCCTGCGAGAATGATTTCTTTGTAGAGTTCGTCTACGGCTTGGGCAGCGTCAGGAGTCGAGCCGGAAGTAACTTTCTTAATATGGGGTAACCGGTGAGTTTTATCGCCTGGGTTGATGCGCTCAGGGGAGTAGGCAGCATAGAAGTCTATGTTGAATACAAGCCCGGACTCGCGCTCCAGGATTGGTACGCAGACTTCCTCTGTTGCGCCGGGGTAGACGGTGGATTCATAAATTACCACATCACCCGCCTTGAGTACCCGGCCCACAGTTTCGCTAGCTTTAATCAGCGGCGTAAGATCGGGGCGATTGGCTCTATCGACGGGAGTTGGAACTGTAACTATGAACACCATTTCCTGCTCGAAAGCTGATCTAATCGACCCGGAGTCAGTAGTAAATGTCAGGAACTTTGCTTGCTTGAGCTCATCCTCCGTCACCTCTAAGGTATGATCACACCCGTTCTGGAGCTCGGAGATCCGATCAGCTTTGATATCAAAGCCAATCACGGCGCGCTTCTTGCCGAATTCAACTGCCAGTGGTAGGCCCACATATCCTAGACCGATTACAGCGAGGGTGCGTTTTTTGAGGTTCATTTCTTTTTGGTTTTTTTATTGCTGGCTTGTATTTCGTGGTAACGCATTAGCTCCCTAACTTAACTGCTCAAGACTTTTTTACTCTCTTCCTTCAGCACCTGTATCTCCGCTTTCAGGGCCTCATACTCTTCTATTTTTCGGTGTAAAAACCGATGGGTAATCGCCGCTTTTTCAGCTAGTCCCGTTGGCGTCAAGATATAGACATAGCCAAATTTATTTTTAGATTGGGAAAAGTTTCTCATCTTCACCAAGCCTTTGTCCATCATAGCTTTTAAGCAGTAGTTCAGTCCGCCAACGCTGATACCAAGCCTTTCGGCCAGTTCGCGCTGGGTGAGGTCTGGGTTCTCTTGCAGCAGGCGCAGGACTCGAAAACGAGTGTCTTCTTGAAGCTTGGCGCGACGATTCATTTGAAAAACGGCTGCAAAGGATAGTTTTTGATTGCTGGTGCGCTCAGTAAGGTGGGCTGATCGGGCACGCTACCGCCGAGCTGTGTCGCCTTGGGCTAGGCCAGCTGGTGACACGATGATGAATTCATCTTAAGTATTTTTGTTTGATTTCGAACGAATATATCAGGGATCGGAGGCTAACACTCACCATAGCCTGTACGGGATAAGTTAAAAATTAGTTGCGTTTGAGTAACCGGTAACTAAGGTCTTGAGACGAGAGTGGATGACAGTGACATTGTGGTCATCCAGAGCCGTTTCCAGTGACCGAAGTTCATTTAGCAGTTCACCCAGCAAAACGAAGGGCTCATCCGCCCTCTTAATTTTTGGATGAAGGGTGTCTTTTGAGTTGTTACCAATCAAAAGTTCCTCGTAAAGCTTTTCTCCTGCCCGCAAGCCCGTGAACTTAACTTCAATTTCCCCCCGTGGGTTTTGTTCATCCCGAACCGTAAAGCCCGAGAGCTCGACAATCTCCCGGGCTAGCTCCGCGATTTTCACGGGTTTGCCCATATCGAGCAAGAATACCTCGCCTCCCTTAGCCATCGCTCCCGCCTGAATGACCAACTGCGCCGCTTCTCGGATTGACATGAAATAACGTGTCACCTCGGGGTGAGTAACCGTAACGGGGCCACCCCCCGCAATCTGCGTTCTAAACAGTGGTATCACTGAGCCAGATGAGCCTATGACATTACCGAAGCGAACCATCGTAAAAATCGTTCTCGAGCTTTTTGAGTCTGCGGCAAAGCCCTGAACGACCAGCTCTGCGAGCCTTTTGCTTGCACCCATGATATTGGTTGGTCGCACCGCTTTATCGGTGCTCACCAAAACAAACTTACTCACGCCAAACTCTAGCGAATGCCTTGCGCAGACCAGAGTTCCCCAGACATTATTTTTAATACCCTGAACAGGATTGCTCTCCAACAGGGGAACGTGCTTATACGCTGCAGCATGAAAGACCGTATCCGGGTGCCAGGTTTTAAATACGTGGTCAATCAGAGCATCGTCTGTAACAGAGCCCAGAATTGGAACAACAAGGTCGGTATCAGTATCAGTATCAGTATCAGTATCGGTAGGTTGGCCTGCTTTGGCGAGAGCTAGTTTTCCCAAATCTTGAATTATTTTATATAGTGAGTATTCACTACTATCGAAGAGAATCAGCTTATTGGGGCCCACGGCAAGAATCTGACGACACAACTCGCTTCCGATGCTGCCGCCCGCCCCAGTAACCAAAACCGTCTTGCCCTTGATGTCCGCGTCAAATAAACGCAAATCGGGGGTGACCTGCTCCCTCCCCAGTAATTCGTCGATCTCGAGTTCACGAATATCCTTCGCGCGCACTCTGCCCGAGGCAAGATCGGAGAGATTAGGAAGTGTCTGCACGCGGATTGGGTGAAGCCGCAGAAATTCGACTAGAGCCTTTCTCTGTGGCCCCGAGATTGAAGGCATCGCGAGCCACAGCTCTTTTGCACCCTTCGACTTAATTAAAAAATCAAGTTTCTCGCGAGGATACACGCGCCAACCATTGATCGTGTTATTCCACAGCGCGGGGTCATCATCAAGAAACCCAATAAAGCGCCTCTGTGTTGCAGCATTAACAGCATGCGCGAGTTGTTGCCCTGCGCTCCCAGCACCATAAATCAATACCCCGGGCCAGCGGGCCCGGTCACCCCCCGTAATCGACGCGCCAACCCAACGACCCAACAACCCGCGCGAGGATCCAATAAGGAAAAACAGGAGCGTGGGCTGGGTGAAGCCTAAAGATCTGGGCACCCCAGCAACCCCAATTAAAGAAAAGACCAGAAAGTACAAAACTCCGTAGACTCCCACTGCCCTAGCCAGATGCACTAGGGCCTCTCGCCCAGAGTACCGAAATATCGCCTTATATAGACCAAAAGCAATAAAGACAGGCAGCGCTAGGGCGACCGATACCGCAATTGGAAGCGGGCCGGACAATGCAAATGGGCTCAGTGTTTCAAGCCGAAGCGCAAGCGAGCACCATACCGCCAACACACAGAGCGTGACATCAAGCCCGAACGCCAACAAACGCTTAATCGGCCGGGGCAAGGAAAGAATGAAGGCTTGGGTTCGGACATTTAAACCAGTGATTTGACGTTTACGCATGACCGAATTATAGGGTTCGGGCGAGCACAACCAAGCTGGCAAATGAGATAATTAACAGCTGAGCCTACAAGAACCCCCCGTGATTCCATGAGAGATCAAGAGAATATCCCTGTAAATTCGCAGAGTTTTGACGATGAAATCTCGCTTATTGATCTATTGCGGATTCTGCGTGAACAATGGCAATGGATTGTAGGACTCGCTGTATTGAGTCCGCTTTTGGCATTGGCTATCTGCGCAACTTTACCCAAGCAATATGAAGCAACTGTTCTTCTGCAAATAGGAAAGATATCGAGTTCTGGTTCTGGTTCTGGTTCTGGTTCTGGTTCTGGTTCTGGTTCTGGCACCGATATAGAGCCCCAGCAGAACTTGATTGAGCGTGTAAATAGTGGAGGGTTCGACTCCCGGCTGGAAGGCGCGATCGGGTCAAGCCTATCCATTAAGGCCACTGCAGTTAAAAATACAAAGCTTGTGAGGCTCACCACAAACGCGACCTCAGTTGAACAAGCAAGTAAGGGGCTAGAAAACACCCTAGCCCTGCTGCAAGATGATCAC
>JACCDP011154969.1_pt1 | contig 21042 bp, 12 predicted proteins | sample 7445841 | NCBI WGS metagenome assembly JACCDP01 (sample SAMN15323441, study PRJNA562643) | freshwater metagenome | isolation source: river surface water | place: USA:Blue River Watershed | collected 2017-08-17
CCCCGGCTCCATTCGATGGCCTCCGGAGACGACGGGCGCTTTGTCGTCCTGTCGGCGGCCGCCTCGGCGTTCTCCGGGCTAACTTACCAAAATCGGGAACGCGAAAGCGTCGCCCAATTGGCCCTCGGCGTCTGGGAGTTGCTGCAGTTTGCCGACTGGGCTAAGCGCGCCACCTCGCCGGGACAGACCCCTTACAAGGCCTATCTGATCAGCACCTATAAAAATCAGAATCAACTTTGCCGGCAGATCGTGGAATACCTCGAGGAAAATCACGCCGAACGTTTTTCGGCGGTGGTTCTGGAAGCCAATACGGTGGACAGTTGCCAAGGGCACGAAGCCGATTTGGTGCTTCTCTCCTTGGTGCGAGACCGGCAGACGCCCTTCATGCGATCGCTCAATCGGATGAACGTCGCCTTCACCCGTGCCCGCAGCCGACTGGTACTCCTAGGCGATCTTCCCGCCAAGACGGAAGAGGCGCAGCGACTCGGCCTAAACCAGACCCTCATCGATGAGCTTCATGACTACGGCCCTTCCCGCGAGGTCGCCAAGGGCCTGGAAGAGGCGGTCGCTATAGTCAATCGCGCCCTGTCATGAGTCATTCCTTGCAAATCAGCGCCGAATGGTCGGGACGAATGTCCCTCGCCGCCTTGGTCGGTCATCTTTCGTTGTACCGACCAGACAGTCATGCTTTAGCGCTGCTACAGCTCGCCGATACCCTTGGCGGGGTGACGGAAGCGGATGTCGACCGGGTGCTGTTGGCTGGCCAGCGTCGCCAGATCGCCCGGCGTATGCTGGCGCAGTCCGTTCGCGACCGGGCGTTGTTCGTCCAAGAGGATGGGCGCCATGGCCTGACCGAATGGGGCCGGGCCAGCCTCAAGGAGGATAAAAGCGCGTGGATCGAGCATTCGGAAGGGGCTTGGATGATGCTGGTCGCGGACCAGTTGGCTCCGTTGTTCCCAGAGCTTCCCGTCTTGCCTGTTGCGGCGCTGGACGAAAAAGCGGAGGCCAATCAATGGGAAAGTCTGCCCTCGGATAATATCATGCGGGGTGACCAATGTTACCCTGGCATGACCAAACTATTGCAGAACCTCGCCACGGGCAGTTCGTTCGATGGCTGGTTTGGCCAGCGGCGGGAAAAGTTATTGATCAATCCGTCGAGCAATCCCCCAAAGATAAGCTTCCGGGAGGCCCGGACACGCCTCGCCGTCAGCTCAGCTGGAGCAGGCTCTTGGAAAATCGAAAAAGTCGATTTTCTGGAGATGAAATCTCTGGGCAAGATGTCGCACGGATTAGTCGGACAAACGACGACAGGCGTCACGGCCGATTTTTTCAGGGAATATTTGTTCCGGGCAGGCTATACGCCGCGGGCGGGAGGCTTCTACCTGCCTTCGGCGGAGAAGCTGGCGAGCGCATCGGTCCAGATGGAGGCCCTTGAGTTCAAGCATCGCCTCAGTGTCAGAGGGTGGGACGTCACCCTTGTCGGCCGAATTGGTGCGACTGACCTGGGTCAGGCTTTGGATTGGTTCGTCATGCATGGGCTTAAGGACAGCGGAGTCCAGTCGATGGCCGGTTTGCTCAAACAAGCCGCAGACTATGTGCGGTCGGTGGGCCTCGAGCCTGCTGGCGTCGATCAAGCCGCGCTGCGTAACGCCCTTACCAGGGTGCGTCCCGCGCGCTTGAACCGAGCGGCTCTGTCACGTGCCCTTTATCCACTTTATTTTGAAGCATGAGCAAGCCCACCGAATTGACTTCCTTGTCCTGTGAGGATGCGGCCCGGCATCGGGCGCAGCTTCGGGAGATGTTTTCCGGCCGACCGAATTGTGTCGTCGGGGCGTTTTGTCTGGCTGACGAAAGCCTGCTCCGGGAGCTCGTGACGGATGCCCTTTATCTGAACCTCGCGTCCAATAATCATCAGGCCAAGGATCGCATAGCTTCTTCGCCCGACCGTCGTGCGAAGCTGAAAGGCCCTGCCCAGCTCAAGGATGGTCTCGCTGGTGATGCCGCCATGGTCCGAGCTTACCCGAATCACCATGCCAAGTATTGGCTATCGGGGCTGTTCGAGGAAGAGACGCCGCTTGGGGCCTTGTTTTCGGGCGATTTGACGCCATCGGCCTTGGATCCCGCCAGTGCTGAGGCGAACTCGCATGAGCTGCTTCTCGTTTTGGATTCGGCTGAGGCGCTCGAGCTCCGCAGCTTCGTCCGCTGGCTCATGACGGCCAAGCCCCGGACCGAAGTACTCCCTCGACGCGAATTGCTCTTGTCGGGATCACTGCCGAAGCCCCCGACTTTCCGGAAGCTCCTGCTCACTAACCCGAACAAGTCGTTGAAGCGGGAGGTCCTGGCTTTGATCGCTTCAGCCCGGGACACCCTCGATGTCACGGTGTGGGCGGTGGATTCGGACCACGAGGTTTTCGCTAAGTTGATGGCAGCCGCCAAGCGTGTGCGTGTTCGCCTGCTGGCGCATGAAGAGCCTGCCAATCGTCGCGCGTTGGAGGAACTGGCGCAGGCTGGCGCGGAAATCCGCTTCTGCCCCGGGATGCATGCCAAAGTCTGGCTCGCTGACCGTGCCACGGCCCCGTCTGCGGTCGTGGCTTCGGCGAATCTTTTGGCGGATGGCTTCGAGGAGGGCTATGAACTGGGGGTGCGACTCGAGCCTGGAGATCCGCGTCTTTCCGCGGTTGCCTCTTTTGTCGCTGGTCGCGAAGCCGCGGCCCGCCTATGGGCGCCTTCTTCGGTCCTGGCCGAGAAGGCCGTACGTAGCCTCCAGCAGCTCGACCAGGTCGTCCGGGTCGCACCGCGGCTGAAGCTGTTCTAGCCTTCATGTTAAAATGTAAGCGGGGGCGTGCGGCGGGGCGCTCCGGCTTGCAGACGGCCGGCCCAATGCCGGCCTATCCAATCTTATATTAAGTTTATAGCGGGGCTGGGTTGACCCCTGCCGGACGGACGGGCATAAGAAGGGACCCCTTACCCCGATGGCCATCTACGTCTATGCAACCGAAGCGTGCCGCGAAGAGGCACGTAAGCACTCCGTCGAGCCTCAGCTCGACCGTATCATCAGGAAGGTTGAGAGCGACCAGAGCTACTCGCAGTTCCAGCCTTTCCCTTCGCCGTTCCTGGTGAAGAAGAAGTTCGGCATGTTCATCGGTCGCCTGATCGCCCAGGTCGAGGAGGTCGACGGCAATGTCGTGCTTGTGCTCCTGGCCTTCATGCTCCGCGGGTCGAAGGAGTACAAGGACCGCGGCGGATTCCATAACGATCCGCACAAATACGCGGAGCAGCACTTCCGCTCCCGGTATATGTCGGAGGATCTCGTCCGGTTCGTCGCCCAGAAGGAGCAGGATCCGCCCGTGGCGACGAAGCCGGGACTGGAGGAGCAGGAAAGCCTCATCCTGCACAACGCGCTCTCCGCTTCACAAGGGGCAACCGAGCATAGCTTCTGCGACGGACGCGCCTGGATGGCGGCCATCTCCCAAAAGACCATCAGCAATCGCAAGCAGAGCATCCATAAGCATATCGAAGGACTGATCGGATCCTGGGACGCGAGCTCGCCTGATGCCGCCCCCGGGGGCCAGGTCTCCGTCCTACCCGACTCGAACAACCTTCACGTCTGGACGCGCCTCTTCCCCGAACTCGGCATCAGGCTCCTGGTGGCCGTCGGGACGGCATCCGAGATCAAGGACAAGGTGGATGAAAAGACCAAGGAGATCGTCGATATGGCCGCTCCTGCGAAGGAGCAGGTCCTGCGCATTTCCGTCCGGCTCTATCCGGAGCTCGTGGTCCTTTCTTACGACCTGTGGGCCCAGCTCCAGGATGACGAAGATTCCAATCTCGCCCTTTCGCCCGAGGAAGAGGATGTTCGTCGTTCCGTTCGGATCAGCGAAGACAGCGCACGCAAGTGGAGCGACCGTTCGGCGGGATTCCCGTTGTTCATCAACGGCCGGGCGGGAAGCGGCAAGACCACGATCCTCCATTACCTTTTCGCCGAATTCGCCGCATACCACTCCGACAAGCAGGAGCGCCGGGATTCCGGACTGGCCCCGATCTATTTCACGGCGAATCCCCGCCTCATGCAGAAGGCCGCAGAGAACGTAACGAAGATCGCGCTCTGCAATTTCCGTATCAACGAGAAGGCTGACGGCCTGACCGAACAGCAGAAGGAGGCGATCACCTCGCAGGTGAAGGATTACTTCGCATGCTTCCATGATTTCCTGATCTCGTGCCTGCCGCATTCCGACCTCGTCTTATTCCCGGCGAACCGTCGCATCACCTACGCCCGGTTCCGCGAGATGTGGCGGGATCGCTTCTCCCGTGATAAGTCGGCGGCCTCCAAGTACGGTTCGGCGATCTCATGGCATGTGATCCGAACCTACATCCTGGGCACCGAGACGGACTTCGATGACTACGACTTGGTGGGAGAGCGCCCCGAAGCCGAAGCCAACCTCCTCGAGCCGGACGAATACCGTCATCTTGAACGCCGCAGCCGTACGGTCTCGGACGAGACCTACCAGCATGTCTTCGACAATGTCTGGCCGTGGTACGCCAAGCTCAAGGCGGACGAGAATTATTGGGACGACCAGCAATTGGTGCGTCACATCCTCAGCCTTGACGCCAGCAAGCGCCTCACCGAAGAAGGCGGGGAGAAGCTCAAGGGCTGGTCGCTGCCGACCTTCTCGGCCGTCTTCTGCGACGAGTCCCAGGACTTCACGCCTGTCGAGCTGTCGTTCCTCCTCAGGCTTTCCATCTACTCTCACCGCAAGATCCAGCCGCACGAAGTGAAGCTGGTGCCGTTCGTCTTCGCCGGTGACCAGTTCCAGACCCTGAACCCCACCGGCTTCCGCTGGGAGGCCATCAAGGCTTCCTACGTGGAGCGTATCGCCATGGGCCTGGATTCGTCCCTGCTCGAAGAGCAACGTAAGGTGAGCCTGAATTACCAGGAACTCCGGTATAACTACCGGTCTTCCAGCGAGATCGTCGGCTTCTGCAACCTGATCCAAGCCCTGCGTGCCCGGGTCTTCGACCTGGCCTCCGAGATCCGCCCCCAGCAGTCATGGGCCAACGAGAACACGTCCCCGGTCGTGGTCACTTCCGCGGAACGCGACGACCTCTGGGAGTCCGTCAGAAAGTACCAGGTCAAGGTCATCGTCCCTTGCGGCGAGGACGAGGAAGAGGATTACATCCGCAAGGATTCCGTCCTGAGCAAGCAGGTGAAATTCGATAAGCAGACCGGCGGTACGGATATCACCGTCCTAAGCGCCGCCAGCGCCAAGGGCCTCGAATTCTCGCACGTCATGGTGTACGGATTCGCCGGGACCGAAGAGGCTTCGAAAGTGATCTCCCAGCTGTCGCAGCCCGATCTAGAAGGAGATCAGGCGCTGCCCCTTCAATACTTCGTCAACAAGCTGTATGTCGCCGTAAGCCGTCCCACCGAGCGTCTGGTCGTCGCCGAACAGAAGGAAAATATCGACAAGTTCTGGACCTTCCAGTCCGAGGGGGAGAACCTCCGGGCGATCAAGGGCGGTCTTCGTCGATGGGATGAGGAGTGGCAGCCTAGCGTGAGGCTCCCGTTCACGGACAATGCCTTCTTGTTCTCGGAAGGCGCCGCCGTCGACCCTTCCCAGGAAGCCGAGCAGCTCAAGTCCCAAGGCATCGCCAACCGTTCGCCTTTCGTCCTGCGCCAGGCCGCCAAGATGTACCAGCTCGCCGACAAGAGCCAGGAGGTCAGCAAGTGCGTCGCCCTGGCTCTGGAATACGAAGGCAAGTACAAGGAAGCCGCCGACGTCTACTTCGATGCCGGCGTGTTCCCTGAGGCGATGACGCTCTACTTCAGGGCCGGCCTGTGGACGCATGCCTCGCGCATCGTCGCCTGTTGCAAGAAGGAGCAGCACCTCCAGGGCGGGCTGGAAGATCGCCTCGCCCAGCTGGTCAACGGCATCCAGACGAAGTCAGCGCTCGCGCTGGACAAGGCCGCCGCCTCGTTAAAGGTAGTTAAGGACCATCCTGCGCTGGATCAAGTCGTCGCCGATCCGGAGCTGTCGGCTTCCTGTCGCGAGGCCGTCGACAAGCTTGCGCAGCACTACACAGGCCTGTCCTCCTCGGATCCTTCCTATTGGACCGCCTTTGCCCGTCCTATGCTTCAGCTGCGACCTAAGCTCGGAGTGCTCACGGAGTCGGACCACGTCGCCTTGGCAAAGCTCGCCCATCGCGCCCAGCTCTGGAAGGAAGGCGCCGAGCACTTTGAAAAAGCAAAGCAACCGCCCTCCCGAGACTACGATGAGTGCAAGGCGAAGAGCGCCAACTGGCCTGAAAACGTCGCGTCGCTCTGCCGTCTCAAGCTCTATGAGGACGTGACCCGTCCTTACATAGAGAAGGGTCGGCCGCCGCTGCCGTTGAAGGATTCCGGCTTCGTCGCGTTCGCGTTCTCCCAGGATGAGGAGAAGTGCGCGGAGGCCCTCCACGTCATCCAGCAGAACGACGTCCTGCCGGAGTCGATCCTGATGGTCTTCAACACTTACCCGAAGAAGAAGCTCAACGATCGCATCCGCAAGGCGCTCCTTTCCCGATACTTCATGCGCCTCGGGCAGGAGAAGCAGATCGACACTCTCCTCAACATCCTTCGCGACGTCGATCAGTTCGACATCAAGCCCGCCCCTGTTGCGCACGTCAAGGACTACATAAAGGCGAATGAGAAGGACGTGCGCACCATGTGCGTGCTCGCATTGGCCCAGATCGCGGATCCTTGGGCCAAGGTAGAGTGGGGCGCCACTTCCCCGCATAAGAAGAACCGTTACGTCCAGAACCTCAAGCGTGCCTACCCGGTCGCCCGCCTTTCCACCGTCGATCCCTTCGCCTTGGCGCTGGCGTTCGTTTACGAGCGCTTGGACGAAAAGGCCGAGGCCCTTGCGGTGCTTGAGAAGATCACGACCGACGGAAAGCTTAATCCTGACCAGATCAAGCTCGCCTGGCGCCGCTGGGTGAAGCTCCACATGAAGACCTTCCGTGAGGAGACCGCCAAAGGAAACGGCAAAGAGGCCACCAAGGCCCTTAACGCCGCCAAGGTGGGGTATTACTCCGCTGACGTGGACGACAAGTCCGAGGAGAACATCCCTGCCGATCCTACGGAGCTAGATTGCCGGTGGTACTTCGATGCCTTCAAGGATTTCGGGCTAGGCCTGTCGGCTATCCTTGAGTCCGCCGGAGAGCTTCAGAAGGAAGACGCACCGCAGGCCAAGCCTGTCGAAGCTAAACTCGCGGATGCGCAGCCCAGTCTTCCGCCCGGCCCCGTCACTCCATCCGCCTACCGCAACCTCGTGCTCGGCGATGTCCGCATCACCCATATCCCAGGAAGCAAGGTCAACATCGACCATGCCGAGCGCCGTGCCGTCTACAAGTTCGACAAGCGCAAGGCCGAGTCGCTGGACGACGACTTCCTGTCGCCGGACGGGCTCTCGATCCCTTCCTTGGGCCTTACCATCAAGGACCTCGGCAAGGACGTCGTCCGTATCCGCATCCGCGGCTCCGGCCTACATGTCGACCTCTACAAGGACGCGCCGGCGGCGGATATCGAGTAAGCCGTGATATCGTCGAAGCTCGGCTGCACGTTAAGTGACAGCCGGGCTTCTTTGCGTCTGGCCCGGCAGGCCGGAAGCAAGGTCTCCGGCCATGCGCATATTTTCTATATAAATCTTGAGCCAAAAAGCTAGCTAGAGCCAGACGGAGCTGCTTAGCTCTTGGCCTCATGCAAAAGATCCAGATCCAAGGGGCCTCGAAATTCGCCGACCGATTCTTCTCCGAGTGCGGCCAGTTCCAGTGGGCGCGCGAGTTCCTGCAGAACTCGGTCGAGGCCAAGGCGACGAAGGTCGAGTTCGGCCTGGAGTGGCAGACCGTCGTCGACCACAAGGTCTACCGCCGCGTGATCTCGGACGATGGCTTCGGCATGACCCCCGAGGAGCTGGTCAAGTTCTTCCGCACGCTCGGCTTGAGCAGCAAGAGCACCGACGGCCTCGAGAGCAATTACGGCATCGGTGCCAAGATCGCCTCGTTGCCTTGGAATCCCCTCGGTGTGACTGTGATCAGCTATACGACGCGAGGGGGCAAGTCCACGGCCGCCATGATCCGCATCTATCAGGATGCCGAAGGCGATTTCTGTCTCCACGAATTCCGTGATGACGAGGACGCCCTGGTCAGCCATGTAGACCCCGATGCGGTAGACTGGTCGTCCTACGACTGGACCGACCATAATCCTGACTGGAAGGCGGACAATATCGACTGGTCCAAGGTCGTCCCCGAGTGGGTCAAGGAAGCCGGACACGGCACGGTCGTGGTGCTGCATGGCTCCAAGGAGTTCCCGCACACCATGACGGGAAGCAATGGCAAGGACATCACCAAGGGCCTCTCGATCTATCTTAACACCCGCTTCTGGGAGTTCCCTGGCCTAGGTCAGATCAAGGTCGCCGAACTCAAGGGCGACAAGGAGGAGGGCAAGTGGCCGAAGGGTCCGGACGACGACGATCCTAAGCGCTCCCCCAATAACCGCACCATCATGGGCGCGCGTTACTATATCGAGCAGCCTTATGAAAAGGACTCCAAGGCAATCGGCAAGGTGGCACACTCCGGCGTCGTAAGTCTGGCCGAATATAAGGTGAAACTACATTGGTTCCTCTGGGAGGGCGATCGTCCTAAGTACGGTGCTTACGCCGCCGAGAAAGGTTACGTCGGCCTCCGATACATGAATGAGCTATACGATACGGACCAAGGTAAGGTGCGTTTCCGCCATTTCGGCATCGTCGAAAGCAAGGTGACGGATCGCCTGACCATCCTCCTTGAGCCTGTGCGCGCCAAGAAAGCCTTGGATTGGGGCGTGAGCCCGAACCAGGCACGTTCGCGCCTGGTCTTCTGCGATGGTGATGCCGGGGGTCTGGAGCTACCGTGGTCCGAGTGGGGCCGGGAGTTCTATGAGTCCATGCCTGAGCCCATCAAGAAGGCTATCGCCGAGGCCCGCGGCGAAGGGCAGGGCGAGCTTAACGACGAGGCCTACCGTAAGCGCCTTCAGGAGCTCTTCGGGGACCGCTGGCGCGTGCAGGTCGAGGTGGTCAAGCCAGGCGCCAAGTTGGTCAAGCGAGGGACCGATAAGCCTGTAACCGGAGGGACTCAGCCCGGCAACGGCGGCGGTGGCGGCGGATCGTCGACGAGGCCCGGCGTAAAGGTCGATGGGCCCGGGCCTGTCGAAGGCCCTGGCGAAACTGGTACCGCCCTGCAGGCCGTATCAATCCCCGTCTATAAGCTCTCCGAGAAGGAGAACTTCACCAAGCCTTGGCATCTCGCCATGTGGGTTCCGGCAGAGAATGCCGTCTACATCAATACCGGAAGCGAGATCCTAAAGAAGCTGGAGGACTACCACGTAGAGCGATTCCCAGATGTACACGAAGAAGAAATCCGGAAGGAGATTCGTCATGCCTTCGGTGAGATCGCCGTCGCCAAGGTTGCGCACTCCCAGCAGCTCAAGCACCTCGTGAACAAAGAAGACCTCGAGAAGACCTACCGTTCCGAAGAAGCGCTAACCATCGCGCTTATGGGGTATGTCTCCGAGGATAAGTACATTGCCCTCAAACTGAGGAAGTTCGGTAAGGCCTCAGGCTCTGGCGACGAAGCCTAATCGGATACATGATCAAACGAAGAGGCCCGGGCGAATACCCGGGCCTCTTTACTTTATGGAGTACCAATTACTTGGCCGACTGGAAAGCGCCCGGCCAGCCGCCGTGCTCATCGATGACCTTGTCGATTTCGGCCATGAGTCGGATGGTCTCGGACAGTGCGACTACGATCTTCTGATAGTGCTCGATATCGTCCTTGGTTAACTTCCGTCCCTTGCGGTCTTTTAACCACTTTTCACAGACCTGGAAACCTCCGACATGGAAGCCCCAGACCTCTTCCCTGACACCCTTAAAGCCAATGGTATTTTCCTTATCAAGCCAAACAGTGTTCTTAGACCACGTTGGTTTCTCGATTTCAGGGGTCCGTTGGCCCGTAAAATCGGTAATAAACTTCTCAACTTTGGGTGACTCTAGTAGGTGTAAGGTTGTGAGTTCGCCGCCGAGCCTCGCCAGCGCGCGGAATAAACCTAGGTTTCCGGTCAGCGGTAAACGCGGGAAATCAATCTTTAGAAAATCCGTATACCGACTCCGATAGGTAGGACTATGAAACACCGCGTAGGCGTAGTTGAAGATGCTTTCGGGAGATTGTTTAGCAACCTCCTCGCTGCCCTGGTTCCGTAATGCCAACATGAAGGATGGACTGAAATTGCTTCGTCCGTCCTTTCCACTGTCAAGTAGGTCGCTGTCGAAGACCAGGAGGGGCGCGAAATAGTCTACACCTTTATTCCCAAGATAAAACGTTCCTTTGCAAATGGGAATTCGCGACACACCAAAATGCGAAACGCTGTCGCCGACAATCTGGCGATTGAAGATCAAACCAATGTTATGATGCCTCACTACGTGTTGCATAACCTCACGGCGTGGGTATGCATGAAACCCTTTTGTTTTACCGGTCCAATAGGTGTACCGAATGTCGAAGGGGCGGTACAACATCTCAGTAAGATACTTCTCCTGCGGCCCACTGGCAGCTAAGTCAGATTTAGCCGTTTCAACAGTCCAGTCACGGCCATCTTTTCCTAGATCTAGCTCTGTGCGCGCTGACTCAGCTGAAAGTTTGTGTAGGCGTTGAACCCGCTGCCAGAGTGTCGCGCGAGAAAACGCGACACAAATAGAATCGCGTTGTGACTCAATGCCAGCGGATGAAATGCTAAATACTGATTTGATGTCTGGCCAGCCCATGTACTCAGTTTCAGTTCCAGCGCTATTTACCGATGCATATGGCAGCCAGCGAAAGTAAGGAGGATATGGTTCGCTGTCTACAAGCGAAGAGTCGATCGGATGCATTGCATTCAAATCTGCGTATTTCTGTTCTTTAGTCCCGACCCTCGACGTGAAACGAAGCCTTGGTTTTTCTGAGTGTGTGCAAAGCAAGGCGATGGCAACTCCTTGTGCGATTTCAAAGACATTCCCGTCTGCGATGTTTCCCTTCACGTCTCCGTTCAAATCTACTGCGATCCGAAGCGGGAAGGTCTGTGACAGGTGCTCGCGCATTCGCCGTTTAACAATCCCATCTAGGAAGTCTCGGTTAATAATGAACCCGACTATTCCAGAGCCAGTTATTTGGCAGTGATGTTGGGCTAGACGCAGAAACTTCCACTCTTCACGATTCAGATCGCTCTTTGTTTCTTTCAATCCTTGCTTCCAATCATCAAGTCGTTGGATCAACCAATCTGGTTCGCAGATAGATGGGGAATACGGCGGGTTGCCGATGATAACAGTGAATTTCGTGTTACGTTTGATTTCGTTAACGGCGGCGGCTTCATGGGCGATGGCGTCGAATTCAGGCAGCTCGAGCTGTTTAGTCCACGGCTCGAGGGCGTTTGTGAGAAAAATATTGGCTCGATTTTCCGGACCAAGTTTCTCCCAGGCGGTGAAGCCGGTTTCGGTAAGTTTCAGGCCTACTTTCATGTGCGCGATAGCGTAGGGAGCCATCATGAGTTCATAGGCGTACAGACGGGGGAGGAGGTGCGTGGGAACGTAGGTGTTCCACTTTTTGATCTGTTCCGCCTTAGAGACGCGCTCCTTATCCCACCTCGCGACCATGGTGTTATGGATGATGTCGATGACCTCGATGAGGAACGTCGCCGTTCCGGTGGCCGGGTCAAGAATCTGGACGAAAGGCTCAATCTTCGGATCCTTGATGACATCGGGGATCTTGAGGCTCTTGTGTTTCTTCTGAACCTCAGCCCAAGTGGACGTGTCAGCAAGGCCGTCCACTAGGCCAAATTCCTTCTGGAGCAGTTCGTGAACGCTACGTACGATGTAGGACACAACAGGCTTAGGGGTATAGAAAACCCCGCGCTCGACCTTCAGCTTTTTGTCATAAGCACCGAGGAAGTGTTCGTAGAAGTGGATGACGGGATCTTCGCCATCGGTCTTCTTGCCAAAATCGTTCCGGATAGCTTGGGCGTTTGCTCGATTGAGCAGCTCGACGACGTCATTGATGCCGGCTTCGTCCACGTCGAATAGGCCCTTCATGCCTGATGAGGTGAGGAAGTGCTGCAGAAGCTCTTTGAGGAACGGATTGGTCGAAGGGACCATGTCCACGAGGTTCTTCAGGCTGATCTGGCCGTCGGAACTCAGGCGCGCCGTAAGGAGGCCGTAGGATACGGTCTGGGCGATGACATCTGCAAACTGTTCCTCGTCCAGGTCCTTGATCAGGGTTTTCTGGAACGCCAGCATGAGCTTCTTCCAAGGCCCCTTCTCGGTCTCGGCTTTGAGCGATGTAAGGACCGACTTCTTGATGACGGTCGCCAGTTGGGCGAGTTCGACGACCAATTCCTTGGTCGTGTTGATGACTTCCTTGTGGGTCAGCTTGAAGGCCTTGGACCAGTGCTCGCGCCATGCTTCAGGGTCGTCGGTAGGGGTGGTCTCCCAGTTGAGGCAAGTAACCAGCGTTTTGTACGTATCCTTCAGGTGCAGAAGGGTGTCATCCTCGTCCCAGCTAAGGACCTTAAGCACCGGGAGGGATTTCTCCGAGTCTTCGCTCTCGGAGAAGTGGGCGAAGGTGATGTGCCGATTGCTGTCATCCCCGTAAGCGGAGATGAAGAGAAGGTCGTGCATGTGCCAGGCTGCCTTGTCGGCCTTCTTGGTCGACGTGCGCTTCTTGACTACGAGATTTCCAAGTGCACGACGGAGCATCTGCACGGGCAACTGCTTCTTGCCGAACTTGACCCAGAAGACGCCCCACTTCTGCCCAGGGGTAAGGGGTCGAAGCTGGCAGACCTCCTCGATCTTGGCGGTAGAGGCTGAGTCAAATCCCAGCTCGGCAGGATCATAGTCGAAAACGACGCTTTCCACGTCGTCGGACCCGATCGGCCAGTTGAGATCGTCCTTCAGGTATTTGATCAGCGAAGGCAGGGTCTTTATTTCCTGCAGACGCTGAAGTTCGGGTTCTATCCGGGGCATAGGAGTTGGATTAGTTGATTTCCATCCAGCACTTCAGGGAGGGCTTCACGCCCACGGGGGCCTGGATCTGCCGGAGGTAGGTGTTGGCGATATGCTTCTCGATGAAGGCTCGGGCATCCTTGAGATCCTTCTCGGACATGACGCACTTGCGGGGGGTCTTAGGTTCCGAGCGGATGCCAGGGGCGATATCGGCCGGCTCTTGGTCCAGCTTCTTGGTTTCCGGGTTATAGAGGTACCAGCGAGTGATGCCGGCTGCCTCCGTGAACTCCTGCTTCTCATTGTCGAGCGCTGGGAGGGAATAGCAGAAGAAGACGCCCGTCGCAGGGGATCCGCTCTTCTTGCCGCTGAAGATCGTGCGGGGCAGGGCGGCGAGCTCCTTTTCCAGATTCGGGTTCGCCTTGATCAGCGCCTGATACTCGAGGTGCATCTGCTCGATGGCGGTGGTAGTGCCCTCGTACGCCTCGTTGAATTCCTTGATGGCCTTGTAGTTGTCGTCAGGCGTCAGGAGCTTCTTGCCTTCGATGCCGAGGGTTTCGGAGATGAGCAGGGTCTTCTGGGTGACCTTACGGTACAGGGTAAGGATCACGTTGAGTTCTTCAGGCGGCAGGAAGTTCCAATAGGCGACTTCCCCGCGGTACTGGGCCTGGTCTGGATGGTCGTTCTTCAGGTTAGCTTCGGTCTCCGGGTTCATGCGGCGGTCGACGCGACCGATGCGCTGCATGAGGCGGACGGGATTCCAGTGGATGTCGTAGTTCATCATCTTGGTGGCATCCTGAAGGTTGAGGCCTTCGGAGAGCACGTCGGTGCAGATGAGCACGCGGATCTCCTTGAGGCCCTTCTCTTTGAGCGAAGCGGAGGTCTCGCCGTTGTAGTATGGTGCAAAGCACTTCAAGACTTCGGTGCGGTTACGCTTGTCTCCGCTGTCCACCTCGTCGAGCCCCTCGATGCCATACTTGCTCAGCTGCTTTTTCAGGTAGCGCGCTGTGTCGGCGAATTCGCTGAAGATGAGCACCTTTTGACCCTTGAGCTCAGGGCTCTTGAGGAGTGCGATGAGTTTCTGGAGCTTATCATCGCTCTCCGGGCTGAACTTTCGGGATTCGGCGATGAAGCGGATGATCTGGTCGAGGTCCAGGTAGGTCTCGGAGAGCATCTCATCGACGTTGTATAGTTCCGGATCGAGCGCCTCGGCGGCCTCGAGCATTTCGGGGGTGACGACATCTTCGTTCTCCTCTCCGTCCTCCTCTTCGTTGCCCCAGAGTTCCAGCTGACGCTGCTTGGCGTAGTCCAAGACCGATGCGTTCTGGCTCTTCCAGCGTTCGAGGCGCTTCTTCTCCGAAGGCGAGGTACTGTTCTTCTCGACGAATGCGAGCAGCTTGCCCATCAGGCGTTCGCAGGACATTTCGAAGGCGGTGACGGAGCTTTCGAAGCGCTTGAGGAAGTTGGTGCGGATGAGGCCGACCACCTGTTTCTGGCGGTTTTCCTCGAATGCATCGATATTGGCGTCCGGACCCTTGTACCAAGCCAGAGGGTAGTACATCGGCAGGCTGAACAGCGGCTCCTTGCCTTTCTCCGGGTCGAAGGCCTCCTGGAACATCGTGAGCAGCTTCCCGTAGGTCTTGCGGATGGAGTAGGCGGCTACCTGGGGGTCCTTGCGCTTGGGGAACACGGCGGCCTTGCCGGATTCGGCAAGCTGGCTCTGGCGGGCGTAGGCGCGGCTACGCTGGACGACGAGGTTGTGGAAGATCTGATCGCCCGCGAGGATCTCGCCGGCCTCCTTGGTGCCTTCGATCGGCGTGGATTCGTCGCCTCCGAGTTTCTTGCGGAGGTCCTTCTCCATCTTGTTGAAGTGCGCCGTAAGGTTGTTGACGCCCAAGGTGCGCGCGAAGAAGTCGTCCTTCCGGCGGCTGAAGAGCTCGACCATGTGGCGGAAGTCGCTCAGGCGATTGTTGATCGGGGTGGCCGTGAGCAGGAAGAGCGACTTCTTTCGCTTGGTCTCGTCCAGCAGTTTGTAGAGCTCGTAGTAGCGGGAATCCTTGGTGCCCTTTTCGGCGTTGGCCTGGCGGCCCGGGTTGCGGAAGTGGTGGGCTTCGTCGATGATCACGGCGTCCGCGAGGTCGGCCATGCGCTTGAAGCGCTCCGGCCACTCGCCTTCGCGGCCCAGGTCGGTATGGCTGACGACGACCAGGTTGCTGAAGTCATTTCCTTCGCCGCTGATATGCGAGAGGTATTTCTTCAGGTGGGTCTCCCACACGCCTTCCTTCGCGGACTTAGGAGCGAGCAGGACGACCCGCTTCCCCTCGTGCACGACGAGCTTCTCGATGAGCATCAGGCCGACGAACGTCTTGCCGAGGCCGACGCCGTCGCAGAGGAAGGCGCCGCCGTGCTGCTTGGCGATCTTGAGCAGGGACCAGTAGGCTTCCTTCTGGTAGCGGTCCAGCTTGCCGAACATCTGGGAGCGGGTCTGATCCCATTCCGCCTCGGTGAGCTCATGGCCCTTGAAGTATTCCTGGAGGGCCTTGGCGTAGACCTCGAAGGGCGTGTATTCCCTGGTGTGGCGCTCGATGATCTTGACGATCTCCTCGGTCGCATCGACGCCTTGTTCCCAATGGAGGTCGAACCATTCCTGCAACTGGGCGACTTCGCGGGAGCTCTGGATCTGGACGTTGAGCTCGACGTTGGAGGTCAGGCCGGGCGCGGTGAAGTTGCTGGAGCCGACGAGCGCCTGGGAGCCGACGACGGCGAGCTTGCCGTGGGTGATGTAGGCTTTGGCGTGGAACTTCGTCTTATCATAGACGCGGCACTCGATCTTTCCGGCGCGTAGGCCTTCGAGGATCTCCGGGACGTGCTTCAGGAAGGGGTTCTTGTCCTTGGCGTCCTCGAGGCTGGCATCGAGGACTTCGCCGTTCTTCTTGAGGATCTCGGTCCTGCGGATGACCTTGCTGGTACGGACGGTCATCTCGTCGCCCATGAGGATGCGGATCTTGTCGAGCTTCTGCCACTTGCCGTGCAGCTCGCTCAGGGCGCCGATCTCGAAGTACCCCGTCGCGATATCCATGGACTTGGCGACCTCGGTCCAGTCCTGGAGGTACTTGAGGCCCGTCCAGCCCGAGATGCTGTTGTCGACGATGAAGAGTTCCTTGCCGGAGGGGGATTCGCTCATGGTGTATGGGGGTGTTGGCCCAGAGGTTTGCCATTAGGAGGGCTAGTGGCAACCCCCTAGGCTTCTAAAGGGGGGCGCGATGCGGCTGGCCCTGGCTCTCGGACATGAGACTATAACTTTATAATACCCCGACCTCAGGGCGTCGGCCGGATCCGGCTTGTCCGGTGTCATGGGGAGGGTATTTTCACGCCATGGGTAAGAAGTGCGGACACTGCGGCAAACGGCGAAGGCTCTACCACCCCGAGAACGTCGGTTGGGGCCTCGGGCTTTGCCGGCCTTGCTTCGAAAAGTTCGTCGTATCCCGAACCCGGCTTAACAAGTCAGGCCGTAAGCGCTGCCCACATTGCAGGGTCTGGAAGCCTTTGACGGAGTTCACCATCGACTACTCCCGGGGATACTACCTCGCCTACTGCCATCCCTGCCGTAAAGAGGTCAATTGGCTCAATTCATGATAGGCAAGCGGTAGGCCTTGGGCGGACTAAGCGGAGCAGGGGCTTCCGATTGATTACAAATCTTTGCATTTATTGTAACGGTCATTTCGGGCACCCCCTTGATTTTCGATCCGCCTTTGTGATACTGTCCATCCGTTCCTGCAGATTGGGTCGCGGCAGTCGTCGTTGATCCTTCACCCCTGCGAGACGCGAAATAAAAAACAACATGACCAACAGTAAGTACGTCAAAACGTCTGAACCTACTGCCAACGTGCAGTACTTCAGCATCCGCAACATCAGCAATCCGGACGATAACAAGTCCGGCCGCAAGGTGCATGTGGCCCAGGTCTCCATCGATCAGATCGTTGGAGTGAATACGGACGAAAACGTCCGCAACTACACCGGCGAGTCCCGCAAGACCGAGGTGCACCGTAAGATCCTCGAGACGCTCCAGAGCGGCTCCGAGCGTTTCTCGGTGCTCAACGGCGGCATCGTCATCGTGACCGATGAGGCCACGATCGACGACAAGACCCAGACCGTCACGCTCCGCTGCCCGAGCATCATCAACGGCGCTCAGACCCAAGGCGTGATCAAGGATTACATCGAGGCCCTGAAGAAGGACAACCTCCCCATCCCGAAGATCTACGTTAAGGTCGAGATCATCGAGACCTCGAACGAGGAGCTGCGTCGTGAGATCACGATCGCGCGCAATCTCCAGAACAAGGTCCAGATGCTCTCCATCTACGGCGTCCAGGGCGTCTACGAAGATCTCGCTCAGTCGATCGCCAAAGGCCTCAGGCCTAAGTACATCCTCCAGGTGTCCGAAGACCAGACCGGCGACGAATACATCCCGGTGGATAAGCTGGTCCAGGTGCTGGCTGCCCTGACTCCCATGAGCCTCGGCATCCCTGATCAGGATGAAAAGGTGAACCGCTCCTTCTGCTATAGCTCTAAGGCCAAGTGCCTTCGTCTCTACCAGAATATCTGGACCGCGGCCGATGACCCTAAGGAAGACGCCCAGTACCGCGCCCTCTGCAAGAAGGTCTACGAGTGCTATCAGGCCATCGCTCCCACCGCGTGGATGCTCTACCGTCGCTGGCAGAGCCACCCCGCCTTCAAGCAGCACATCCGCCCCGATGGCGAGAAGGGCGACGGTTTCGATCGCAGCCACGTCTGCGAGAAGAAGGGCGACGGCCTCCAGGTCTCCGACGGCATCCTGTTCCCGATCCTCACGGCCCTGTCCAACTACGTCGTGCCCGTGAACGGTACCTGGATGATCGAGATCCCGGACGGCGTCGAAGAGGGCCTGGTCGAGGCCGCGATGTTCGCCTACAACACGTTCTCGGATTCCAATCCGCAGACCATGGGCAAGAGCGGCCCGGTGTACGCCTACATTAACAAGCACCACAAACGCTAAGCGGACCCAGATCCACTCCCATCAAGGGCGCCCGAAAGGGCGCCCTTTTTATTGGCGCGCTCAGGGATACGCCCGGAGGCGTCTCGCGCAGGCAGGAGGGCCGCCTCGGTTGATCTGTGGGCAAGGTTTAATCCAAAGCGTTTTGGACGGACCCTTGGTTAACGCTGCGCGGCAATCTCCTTGGCGGTGACTTCATCTGCCCAAAGTATTTCTCCGACGTCTTCGCCATACCCGCCGAAGCCTTGATTCGTTTGGTAAGTGTGAAGGATGAGGTCGCTAAGTTCCCCGCTGATATGATGGAGGACGATGTGGATCCGGTCGCGTTCGTGGATCAACTGATGAACTTTATAGTTCTCCATTAACCATGCCATCTGGGTTTTATTAATGAGCAGTTTCATAGCAGTCTGCTTAGGTAGGTAATTTAAAAATTAAGGATTTTGGGCGATGTGGGTCAGGCTCTATTATCAGCGTCTGGTAGCGCGTTTGCCCAGGTCGCTTGTCCGTAGGGGAACGTACGCAGGTCGGCATGTGTCAGATCCAGCGGCAGGGCGCCCGGCAGGGCTTTGGCCAAAAACTCGCCAATGAAGCTCAGGACCGCCGCATCATCTTCAGGCAGCTCATGCATGCCGAGATTATGATAAGTGCCTGAGTGATAGGCGCAGACGCGCACGTCCTTGGGCCGGGCTTCGCCGAAGCCAAAACGGCTCAGCAGGTCCCGTGGCCGGTTCGCGGTCGTGACGGGCCCCTGGGGTGTCATCAGGGTGCCGTGCTCTGCGACGATCACCAAGACCGGCCGGGCTGTGGGCCCGAGAGGGCGGCGTTTGCTGAAAATACTCAGGCTATAAAAGAGGCGCGGGGATTGCTCGAGTCCGGGCAAGCCATCCAGTTGCTCGTCGATTTGCGCCACGGTCTTGGGGTGGGTGTCGCCGATCAGCAAATACTCCGCGGTGTGCGCGATGGTCAGGGGATGTCCGCGTCCCGAAAAAGCGACCGGCATGCCTGGGTGCCTGCGAAAAGAGAGGGGCTCCGGCATCTCTCTCATGGATATAGCCTCCGGGCCTCCTTGCCCTCGCGTAATTCGTAGAAGCTTTCGTAGTCCGCGCAGGCCAACACATCCACCGCCAGTTCTTCGTAATAGGCGCGATGCTTGGCCCGTAAATCGCTATAATTGCCCAAGGATTCGAAAATCCGGCCAGCGGTAATAAGGCAGGCGAAGAGGAAAAAACCAGTGACGTAGAACAGGAACTCCAGGTTGCGATGGATATTGCCGATGCCGAACACAACTGCTGCGCAAATCAGGAGGCCGATCATGGCCCTCCATTGTTCGGCGAAGGCGACGAAGAACCCTGGCACGGGCGCGAGCAATACCTTTGGGTCGGCGGCTAGCCGTAGCCGGGCGGCTTGGAATTCCTCGACGGTGGGCGTCGTCGGACGGGGGAAGCGGAGGACGATGGAGTTGGCCATGCGTGGGTTCAGCGCTGTGGCCCCTCCGGATCATTGATCTCCTTGGGTATAGGCTGATCGACCGGCACTTCCGTTGGGATGGCATCATTGGTTGGCTGAGGTCCGTAGGCGTTCTCGCCTTCATTGCCCGGGATGAAGAGCAAAAGAAGCGGCATAGGTGGGATGAGGCCGGCGATGCCCCACCAGCCGAGGTCATGCGCCCTGCGAAAAATCGCCCAAAAGACGCTGTATGCGAAGACACAGGCGAAAAATGCGATGACCCAACCGCTGAGCCGAAGCTTCTCGGCGATGGCCACCCATAACACGCAACCAAAGAATGATCCAAGCAAGTAGGTCCAATAGCTTCCGCGGTTCATTCGTCCGCTGAGGCGGGGGAAGTGTTCGAGTTCACGGTCGGCGTGAGTACTCATCGGGGGCGTTATTGAACTAAGTTTTAGAATCGATCCTTCGGAGACAATCCGAATCACCTTCACCTTAACATATGATAATGGGGCCGGGCTCCATGATAGCCGCTAGCCGAGTGATTCTGCCTGGCCCCGGTTCCCTAGACAAGCGGCACGGGTCTGGCATAATAAGAGCATGGGTTATTATCAGATCGAGACGAAGGAGGCACAGGAGCAGGGGGATTGGCAGCGGGGGAAGACGACGTTGTTGTTCCGCTGCCACGTGCGTCTGCATTCCGGTGAGGACGAGGAGACGTTGTTCCTGGTCGGGCCGGACGCCGGCAATCAGGTGATGGTGCTTTGGAAGGAAGCCAATTTCGGCGTGCTCGGGGCCGAGCCGCTGGCCTGGGTCGAGATGGAGCATGCGCAGGAACCGGAAGTCTATCGCCTCCTGCTGGAGTCATTTCTCGCGGCCGTTCGTCAGGCGGACACCGCGCAGTTCTCCGATTTCACCGCGATCGAGGCGCCGAAGCAGGGTCTGCTCCCGGAGTCTGAAATCTGCGAAGTGTTTGCGAAAGCGTTCGCAGGGTAGGGGCGACCATCCTTGGTCGGCCGAGCGGCCAAGCAGGGATGCTTGGCCCTACCCATGTCAGGTGTGAGCGGTTGGCCGTAAGCGGTTGGGAAAGGCAGCTATTTCGTGACGCGGTCCCGACCCTACCTGCAGTCACCATTCGGCGGCATAGCCGTCGCCCAGGCCCTGACTCTGGCCCTCTCTCATCCGCCATCGATTCAGTCCTCTGTCATCGACTCAGCCATCGGGCCTTCAATTCAGTCCTCCATTCAGCCCTCAATGCTGTCCTCCACGCAGTCCTCAACTCAGCCCCTCTTCCTCCTTTACGGACCTACGTTCCCCTCTTTGGTTTACACGCATGTCGAAGCGTCTTCCTGGTCTGGTGATCGAGGTGGAGAGTCTGCCGGAGTTCCTCGCGAAGTCCGATGAGGATATCTTGCAGCACGTCCGCTCGGTGCTCTTGCACCGTGCTTACGCCGTCCAGCGCGCCCAACTCGCCAAGTGCGACGGCGTCCAGTTCTCGCCGACCAAGGACTCCTGCGTCTTCGCCGCCAAAGG
>JACCDP010738386.1_pt1 | contig 21041 bp, 22 predicted proteins | sample 7445841 | NCBI WGS metagenome assembly JACCDP01 (sample SAMN15323441, study PRJNA562643) | freshwater metagenome | isolation source: river surface water | place: USA:Blue River Watershed | collected 2017-08-17
CTAAAGTTCAAAAAAAAAAAAAAAAAACAAAAACAGTTTGCTAGCTTAAGTTGAAACCAAAACTTTTTTCTTAAAACTAAACTCTGCTTGACCTTTTTTTATTAAAGCTTATTATTGTTCAATGTTGAACAAATTAGAAAAATTACTAATATGGCTAAAGCTTTAAGGTCAATTGATCCGGATGTTCACTTTCGTCTGTTGCACTTACTTCAGGAGGAGCCAGACCTCACGCAGCGAGAGCTGGCCGAGAGGCTCGGCATCAGCCTAGGCGGCGTTAACTACTGCCTTAAAAGTCTTATTAATATTGGCCACATCAAGGCCAGGAGCTTTAGTAAAAATCCAAATAAGTCGTCCTACCTCTACCTATTGACTCCTAAAGGAATTGCCGAGAAGGCCTGCCTCACCAAGGGTTTTCTAAAGCGCAAGATGGTGGAGTACCGTGCCTTAAAACAAGAGATTGAAGCGATCCAGTCTAAGGCGAAGAGGATATGAGCATCGTAACGGGCATTAGCGGGCTTGAGTAAATAAATAGATTGCTCTTAAGGTAAATTAGCATATGAAAATATTATTTTTGGGATACCGCGATTGGGCTATTCGAGCATTTGAAGGTCTAACTAGTCATCCAAAAATAGAGAGGTATAAGATATTACGTTCTCAAAAAGAACTGGATTTAACTAATCTCGAGGAGTTCGATTTACTAGTCACTCTCGGTTGGAGTGATGAATTGGGTGCTGATGTATGCGAAAGAATCCCAGCTATCGGGCTTCATTGTGCGGAGTTAGATAGATATTCTTATGGCACCCCTTTGCAGCTCCAAATCATTGATCGTATAGTTAAGACAAAACACAGAATATTTCCTTTTGTGTATGTAGATAACGCGGAGCGGGCACATACTCATACGCGCGAATTTTCGCATGAGATGGATTTATTTCTTCATGGCAATATTGAAGATATTTTTTATCAATTAACTTCAACATCCATTGCGCTGCTAAATTGTTATTTTGATGATTACCCTAATATTTATTACCAAAAATGGCCAGCAGAATCAGTTGTAAGAGAAAAAAGAACTCCAGCTGATAGTCGCATCAAAAAGGAAGATCTAACAAGCATTTCTACTGAGGACCTTTATAACCTAATCAGGTCTTTAGGGGAGCCTTATCCCAACGCATACATTGAAGATGAGGTTGGGAAATTATATTTTGAGCGTGTTCGGTTCAAGAAAAAATGAAAGTAATTTTTTTGGCTTATAGAAGTTGGGCAATTAATGCAGCGCTGGTTTTGGCTGAAAAATTCCCAAAAAATTCCTATGAGTTTATTCATTCTGATGAAGATTTTAAAAAATATCTTACTTCGAGCGAAGATTTGTCGGGGTTTGATTTAGTGATTGCTATTGGCTGGAGTTGGATCCTGCCGGATGAGGTTGTTAACAACTGTCTTTGTGTCGGATTACACCCATCGGATCTGCCAAACTATAGAGGTGGAAGCCCTATCCAAAGTCAAATTATTGATGGGATTCTTGATTCAAAAATGAGCCTATTTCAACTCAAATCTGGAGTAGATAATGGACCCATCTTGGGTCAAGCTGACTTATCTCTAAGGGGTGATTCAATGCTCGAAATTTTCGATAATTTAGAAGATTCAGCCGTTGATGTTTTAACTAAATATTTTAAAGATTATCCGAATATTATCCCTAGTGTTCAGAATCTTGAGGCTGGCAGTTATCGCCGGCGTCGAAATGGCGAGGATAGTAAATTATCAAAATTAGATTTTAATTTTGATAATTTAATCCCGCTTTATAACAAAATTCGTTGTTTAACGGATCCTTATCCCAATTCATTTATTGAGGATCTACAAGGCAACCGAATTTATTTTGAAAAAATTAAATTTGTACCTAGATCTGATGAGTGAAGATAATATTCCACTGGTGAAAGTAGCAATGCCTCGGCGCGAGAGCTTAATGCCTGCTTTAGAGTCAGTGTTATACAGTAGCATGATTGCAGAGGGGGAGCAGGTTTATAACTTTGAATCATCTTTTGCCGCGCACTTTAATCTAAAAAATATGTTGGCAACTAGTAGCGGTACGGCAGCTTTACATATTGCAATGTTACTTTCTGGTGTAAAGGTTGGAGATGAAGTCATTACTACATCGATGACTGCTGAGCCAACTAATACAACTATTCTTCAGGTTGGCGCCACCCCCATCTTTGCAGATGTTGATCCCCTAACGGGCAACTTAGATCCAGAAGCTGTTGAATTGGCTATTACTGACAAAACGAAGGCGATCTGTGTTGTGCACTATGCAGGTTACCCCGCTGACTTGAGTGGCTTAAGAAATATTGCTGATAAATATGGCATTAAATTAATTGAAGATTGTGCTCATGCTTTAGGAGCTCTATATGCTGGCGCCCCCATTGGAACAATCGGAGATTTTGCAATCTTTTCTTTTCAGGCCATTAAGCATATGACCACTATTGATGGTGGTGCTTTGGTAATGAGAGATGCTTCTAGGCTGGATGATGCTAAACGACTGCGTTGGTTTGGTTTAGCAAAAGGCGTTCCCCGAACGGAAGTAGATATTAAAAGATTGGGGTTTAAATATAATATGAATAATGTGACGGCCACAATCGGATTGCAACAGTTAAGCGGCATTAATTCACTCTTGGATCGCCATCGTTTGAATGGGCAATTTTTTGATAAGGCTTTGCAGGGGGTTCCCGGACTTTACCCTGCGAAAATTCAGGATAGTGTCGAACCAACCTACTGGTTGTATACGCTCCTGACTGAAGACTCTGATGGGGTGGAGAGGCGTCTAAGGTCGGAAGGAATTTCAGCATCAAAACTTCATCGCCCAAATCATCTACATTCTATTTTTGAGCCTTATAGTAAGCCACTGCCAAGATTAGATGATTTTTATCGACGCCTGGTACATATTCCTTGTGGCTGGTGGGTCACTGACGAAGACCGCGAACGTATAGTTAATGCATTATGCAAAGGCTGACTTAATGAGTGCAATCGATATCGATTTGTTTTGTCCGGTCCATCTCCCGGGAATGGAGATTGCAGCTGCTGAGGCAATCCAGTCAGGACAAATTGCCAGCGGTCCCAAGGTATCACAGTTGGAGCAGGCATTTGCCGCTATTGCGGGTCGTGAACATATTGTGGCTACTAACGACTTGACCAGCTCAGTTACTCTGGCACTGCATTTAGCGGGTGTATCTGCGGGGGATGATGTTGCTACCGTCGCATTTTCATGTCTGCAGTCAAATTCGCCAATTGCTCATCTCGGGGCTAATCCTATCTGGATTGATATTGATCTGACAAATATGTCTATGTCAGTAGAAGATCTTTCTGCAAAGCTGGGGCCATCGGTGAAGGCTGTTATGGTTTATCACATAGCAGGATACCCTTCTAATATTTCGCAGATCGCCGCCTTATGTCGAGATAGGGGTGTACCCCTTATTGAGGATTGTAATAATGCGATTGGTGCTTCGGTAGATGGTCTTCCAGTTGGGATGCTTGGGGACTATGCAGTTTTTTCGCTCTATCCAAATCGGCAAATAAATGGAATTGATGGGGGTATGCTCGCTACGCCCAATATGGCAACGGCGGTCCGCGCCAAAAGATTGCGTCGCTTCGGTATTGATGCACTGACTTTTCGCGATGGTCGAGGTGAGATTAATCCATTATCAGATATTCCTGAAATAGGATGGTCAGCTTCTTTAAGTAATCTTAATGCAGCTGTTGCCCTATCTCAGTTTGATACGCTTAAGAGCAGAATGGCTCGAACACAATTTACTGCTGTGCGGTTAAGGGAGAATTTAAAACCACTTAAATGCGTAAGACCTATCAACCATATGGCTCAGTCAATTCCAGCTTACTGGACATTTTTGGCTCTATCAGATAGGCGGAATGAACTGCTTGCCTTCTTAAGGACTCGAGGCATTCGGTCGTCTATTCTTCATCAGCGCAATGATTGGTATACCGGGTTTGGAGCCTCTCGAGCCGATCTTCCAGGCACCGATATCGTAATGGATCAACTTATAGCTTTGCCATGCGGATGGTGGCTAAAGGATGCTGAGGTTGATAAATTGATTCAAACAATCCATGAGTTTGATAACAATTGACATTCAGATTTAACTTAGAAAGCTTTGGTTCTCGCTCCAAAATAAAGGTGATATTTAGCTTAGGCATGCTTTATGCCAGTAAGTCCGGCGCCATTGTTGTTGGTCTATTTGTTCTCCCTTTATATGGGCGACTGCTTGGGCCAGAAGCATTTGGTATTGTTGCCTTGATTTTATCGCTTCAAGCATTCCTATTGCTGTTAGATTTGGGGATGTCCACAGTTGTTGGCCGTGATATTGCAGCAAGTCAAAATAATCAGGAAAATTTTAATAAATGGCGTGCAGCAGAATTGCTGCTTCTAATCGTTCATTCGATACTTTTATTAATAGCAGTTGTGCTCTATGTATTGCTTAGCCCCCCCTTTTCAATATTTCAAGTTGTATTCTGTATTATTTTTTTTGGGGCCCTAACCATTAATAATCTTGAGCATTCGGTATTATTATCCAAGCGGCAGTTTATATTTTCAGGTGCTACACAAGTGTTTGGTGTTTTGGCTAGGGCCTTGGTAACCGTGGGCGCACTTCTGTATATTAGAGCCGATCTAAATACATTTCTTGTAACTCAAACATTAGCTGCAATAGTTCAGGTAATAATTACAAACTGGCTTTGTAAAAGAGTTTTAAATCCACAAAATAAGACCCTTGATTTTTTTAAAGCCAAGTCACATATCTTAAAACTTGCTAAACGTGGTGCCCCGCTAGTCTTATTTGGTATTTCTGGGGCTGCCGCTATGCAACTCGATAAAGTCATAATACCTTTATATTTATCACCTGCCACGTTGGGACCATATTTTTTAGCTAGCTCACTTTGTCTTGCCCCCCTTGCCATATTAGCTGGCCCTGTTAATCAATATTTTTTCCCAAAAATTGTCGAAAGTATCTCTCAAAATCAAGGCGATAAAATCTTTGAGCATTTGCGTAAACTCATGCTTTGTATTTGCATTGCCGTAGCAGTACCATCTATCATTTTATGGTTTGGCCGAGAGGAGATTATCGGTATTTGGTTGCATCATCAACCCAACGTTGCTGATGTGATTGGGTATTTTGAGATCATTCTTCCGGGAGTGGCTTTGGGAACCTTTGGTTATGTGCCATATAACATTCTTGTCGCCCATCAAGATTATCGAGTTCATGCCGTTTTGTCTGCTGTCTTAACAACCATTACATTATTAGCTGTTACTATAAGCGCTTATTTTGGAAGCATTATCGGGGTGTGTTGGGTTTATGTTGGGTACCATACAATATCGGCTATCGTTATTTGGTTGCGTGCATGTCAATTGGAGCAATGTAATAATCAAAAATATGCAACGCATTCGGCTTTATATGCATTAAAATTACTATTTTGCGTGTCAATTATTGTGTTAGGATTTTTCTTTTTAACGCAATTGCCCCATTAATTTTTTACGAATCCTCCCAAAATGCTTAATAACAAAACTCTTATGATTACTGGAGGCACCGGTTCTTTCGGTAATGCCGTCCTTAGTCGATTTTTAGATACTAATGTTAAGAAAATAATTATCTTTAGTCGAGATGAGAAAAAGCAAGAGGATATGCGTATAGCTTTACGTAACCCAAAGATTCAATTTGTGATTGGAGACGTTCGTAATTATGACTCGGTAGCACAAGCGATGCATGATGTAAATTTTATATTTCATGCCGCAGCACTTAAGCAAGTTCCATCATGTGAGTTTTATCCCATGGAGGCAGTGAAAACTAACGTCCTAGGTGCTGAGAATGTCTTACAGGCAGCAATTGCCAATAATGTAGAACGTGTGGTGCTTTTAAGTACAGATAAGGCAGTTTACCCAATAAATACAATGGGACTTTCTAAGGCCATGGCCGAGAAAATTTTAGTCGCAAAGTCACGAAATATAGGTAATAAGGGGCCAATATTTTGTGCAACACGTTATGGCAATGTTATGGCATCTCGCGGTTCAGTCATACCGCTGTTTGTAGAAAAAATTAAGGCAGGACAGCCATTAACTATTACAGATCCGAATATGACTCGATTTTTAATGTCCCTTGAGGATTCGGTTGATTTGGTTCTTCACGCTTTTGAGCATGGACAACAGGGTGATATTTTTGTTCAAAAAGCACCCTCGAGTACTGTTGCTGATTTGGCGACTGCTATTCTTGAGTTATTCAGCGGAAAAAATGGTATAAAAATAATTGGTACTAGGCATGGCGAAAAGCTTTATGAAAGCTTGCTTTCACGGGAGGAGATGTCCAAAGTCGAAGATCGAGGACGATATTATCGAATACCCGCTGATAATCGAGATTTGAATTACGAGAAGTTTATTACAGAAGGTTTACCAGAGGCAAATAATGTTGAGGACTATACCTCCCATAATACAAAGCGTTTGAATATTGAAGAGATTAAAAATTTACTTACTTCATTAGAGTATATTCGCAAAGAACTTGGTATCGGTTGATAGCTCACGTAAAGCAATATGACTTATTTGGCAAACTTAAATACATGAAAAATATTGAAGGACGCGTTTGAGTAATAAAATTCTTTTCACGGGCAATCAACCGCCCCTTTTAAGTATTGTTATTCCAACTCGAAATAGACGAACTTATGTCGAGTCTGCTGTGGCAAGTATTTTGGCAATCGACGATCCTCAAATTGAATTAGTCATTCAGGATAATAGTGATGAACAAATATTATCAGAGTCTTTAAGTGGTTACTTAAAAGATTGCCGATTAAAATATCGATATACACCCCCACCACTGTCATCCGTTGGAAATTTTAATAATGCCATTCAGCATGCAACCGGAGAGTACGTTTGCATAATTGGAGATGATGATGGAATTAATCCTCAAATTCTTGAGGCGGTTAGATGGGCCAAGGCAAATAATATTGATGCCTTAACTGGTAATTTATGTGCAAATTATCGGTGGGCTAATACAGGGGCTCCAAATACTTTTTTTACTAAAATGACTGATAGCACTTTAACGGTGACGCATTTTAGTGGAAGGTTTCGACAGGTCGATATTGAAAAATCTTTACGGGAGTTTTGTAATTCAGGCTTCACATATCACATAGAATATGATCTCCCTAGGGTTTACCACGGTATTGTAAAAAGGGTTTTACTGAATGAGCTTCATTATAAAAATGGAGCATATATTAAGGCGCTTAGTCCCGATATATATTTATCTCTCGCAATTACAAATTATGTTAAAAATTTAGTGGTTATTGATTATCCGCTAACAATTCCTGGGGTCTGTCAAAAGAGCTCGTCAGTGATTGAGGGGCAAATCAATAATCATCCAAGAGGTCTCAATGCAATTCCGCACTTGCAAAATAATCCGGGATATGTTTGGACTAAAGAGGTTCCCGCCCTTTACACCATAGAAACAATTTGGGCTGACTCTTCATTCCATGCATTTCGAGATATAAATCGTGAGGACTTGTTGGAGCGCTTTAATTCTTATGAAATGTATGCGCGAATTCTTATGCGAAATCCAGATACATGGAGGGTGTGTATTGATCATATGATGAAAATTTCCAACGCTAACAATTTTAATAAATTAATCCGCCTCACCTTTGTTTTTCTGAGGGTAACCTTAAGTCGCTTTTTTTATCGTGCATTAAAGAGAGCAATGATCATTTTTAAACTAAGAAGACTTGATGAAATTAAAGATTTACCAAACATGGTTGAAGCAACTGATGCGCTGGTCAGTTATTTGAAGTTAATTTCAAAAAATAGTGATCGCTTACCTTTTTGAAGGGCGCTGAACTCTTATTAATATTGGATTTAATTATTTAACTATATGATCTATCTGCTTATAGGATCGTTTTTATATGTAATGGCTTTAATAGAAGGTATTACGTTTTCTAAGCGCATATCTGCTCTCGGTGCGACGCTGGCTTTTATTCTGATGATTGTTCTTGCCTCATCTAGAAATGGGGTTGGTACCGACTGGGAGGCCTACTTAAATTTTTACAGAAGTCCTCAGGAAGCCTATGGTGTTGAGCCAGGATATAGATTTTTTAATAGTCTATTTAGCGATCTTGGAGTTCACTATAACCTTTTTTTATTTTTTATCAATTGCACTTGCGGTATTTTAATTATCTTTTTTTTAAGGTATCTAGGAGTCTTCTGTGTTAGCGCGGCAATTATTTATTATTCAGATTTATTTTTATATTACAACCTTAGCGGTGTGAGGCAAGCCATTGCTACAGCCTTAACTTGTTTTGCATTTCGTTACGCATGCTCTAGGCATCCCACAAAGTTTTTATCTCTGATTGCTATTGCAGCCACTTTTCATGTATCTGCGTTAATTGCATCGCTAATATATTTTATTCCTAGAGACAAAATGAATTGGTATCTGTACGCAATAGTTTGCGCAGTTGGGCTAATTTTTTACAGCTATCTAGATCCAATTGCTGCTTGGATAACAGAGAATAGTTTAAAAAATGCAACCTATTATGTAAGCCATATTCAAAAGTATGAAAATATCCAAGAATCCTATTTTATCGGACTTGCAAAGCGCTCAATAGTATTAATTGTGGCAGCTGCCTGTTGGAGAAGGTTAAGTTTAATGCCGCATTCCAGATATGTTTTAAATATATATATATCAGGATTATTAATTTACCTTTTTACATATCTTACCTCGGCAGATATAGCAGTCCGCCTAGGCTCTTATTTTATGATTTTTGATATGGTTATCTTCTCAGCAGCTATTTGGAGCCAGCCAAAAGTACTCGGTAGATTATGCTTGATAGCGATAATAGTTTTTATGTCTGCCTATAAGCTTACTGCCTATGCAGATGACCCATATTATAAATATTCAATATTTTTTCAATTGTAAGTTTTACCATGAAAATCATGATATTTTTCAATTCTATGGCCCCTGCAGGAGGGATAGAGAGGGTTATTGCAAATCATATTCAATTTATGTCAACAGATTATGAGGTCATTCTCGTAACAAAAGATGATCGCCCGTGTTTTTATCGATTACCAGAAACAATTTTGCATGAATATTTGAATGTGGATTTTAAGATGGATATGAAATCACGTTGGCGTCGCATTTCAAAAATAGCCCACACGATGTTAATAACAAATTCTAAATTACGTGCAAAAATAAAAAAATACAATCCAGTCCTTATGTATGTGGCGTCACCCTTGGGTTTATTGGAGGCTTGGGCTGCGGGAATGAGTCTTAGAAAGATTATGGTTACCGAGCATTCTTCTTATTCGGCATATAACATCGTGTATCAAAAAATTATTTATTTTTTATATCCACGAGTTGGTTTGCTTATGGTTCCAACAAAATTAGATAGTGAGCAATATTCAAGGCGCGGCATTAATAATGTATACATACCCAATCCTCTGTCTTTTTATCCGGAGAAAGTAGCAAGATTATCAAGTAAATTAGCATTAAGTGTAGGCCGCCTGACAGATGACAAACGACATGATTTATTGCTTGATTTGTGGAAAATGTCAGATCTTTCGCAGCAAGGGTGGAGACTTTTAATAATTGGCAAAGGTGAGAATGAAAAATCATTACATAATAAAATTCGATATCTTGGCATAGAGAGTAGTGTGCAAATAATGAGCCCTACAGCGGATATTCTGAACATGTATTTGGAATCTTCCATATTCTTACTTACCTCCAAGACGGAAGGTTTTGGGTTGGTTTTGATTGAGGCCATGGCTTGTGGAGTGCCTTGCGTTGCTTTTGATTGTCCAAGCGGACCGAGAGATATTATTGAGGATGGATTGAATGGTCGTTTGTTAGCGGAAGGGGATTTTTCTGGTTATGTAAAAGCGCTTCAACAGATCGCTTTAGATTTAAATTATCGACAGAAACTTTCAATTCAAGGCAGGAGTTATGTTAAAAAATTTCATCTAGGTACTATTGGCCCTAAATTCATTGCGCTTCTAAGAGAGGCTTTTTCTGATATTGCCTAAATTTGCGGATAATTTTTTAAATTAAAAAACTTTAATTGATTATTCCTCTAAAATTTTAGATTAGATAAATACAGAACACTTCATGGAGAGCTGATTTGAGTGAGAAAATCCTACCTCTGAGGTTACATAACGAGCAGGGGCGATGTATTTAATCTCAAAAGATTTTCACTGTGTATTTTTCTTGATAGATATAATGTAAATTAAGAAAGATATTGTTGTAACTAATACAAGATAGTAGGCAAATCTAAAATCTCCAGTGGGTGCTGTAAATATAAAGCTACTGAAATAGACCCCACCAGATATTGGTATTAGCCATAATTTTTCAGTCCTGCACACTTTATTAAATGACATAGCAAACGTAATTAATAAATTACATATGACCCAGAAATATGGTTTAAATAATTCACGAATAATTTTTAGGGATGAGTTTAAATATAAGGTTAATAAACTCTGAATACCTCTATTATCTTCATAGCCAGAGCCATTGAAATATGGGGGAAGGGGAATTTTAAACTCATATGGCCAAACTGTTGACATTTTGGGCGATCTTATTAGTTCTCTAAATGCAGATAATCTATATTCAATATATTTAAGAGGGCTTTCTATAATTCCTGAAATCCAAATATTTTTATATTGATCATATAAGTTTGCATTGATATTATCAAAAACGTAGGCATCAATACAAAAAGATGTACCAATAATATTGGGGCAATGATCTAGCTTGGAGAGTTCTTTAATGCTTAAGTTTGGTGGAGAAATGGAAATACCTGATTTTCTTAAGCCAGCAATATCATCAAACATCACATAAGTAAATGGATAATTTTTTTTTACATCGAAAAATGTACCTAAAATATACGGCATGGAAAATGAGCAAATTATGCAATATATAGCAGAAATTAAAATTGATTTTTTAAAATTAAATTTAATAGTTGAGTAAATATAGAAGCTTAATAATACAATCCCACCAAAAAAACTATTGTGGCGAATTAAAAATCCATAGGTAAAAATTATAAAACCAAATATACATATTATTGGGTTAATTTTTTTACCATAAAAAAGAGCAATTGCTATAACTAACAACCAGGAATAAGCAAGCTGCACATCTTTCCAAACTACAAATGCATAATTGATTACCCATGGAGAGAATGGGATCAATAAAAATATAATTGAATATTTATTTTTATTCCCCCATAAGTAAAGCATGATTAAAGATAGGCATAGACTTAGAATACTGCTCGCGAGCATCAAATCCAATTCAGCCAGCTGTAACAAGCCGCTCCAATAGATGGCCATAATTGGCGGCTGCCAATCCCTAAATTTATTGACTCTTGCTTGATTTAGTTGGTCTATGCTATCCCATGTCATTGCCCCTGGGTGCATCAAAAAAGTGATGAAGCCAATAATCAATAGAAATATTGCGATTGAGTAAACTTTATCTTTTGGTACTCCATTTAAATTTTTCATGAGTTGATGTGCTTACAATTAAAACTTTCTTAATTTCCCAAATTTAGATTAAAGACTGCAGAAATTTAATATGTTGAAAATGTTAATTCTTGAGTGAGCGATATAAATTATGGCAGGTCTTTGAAGTAAGCAATCGTTTCTTTAAGACCATCTTCCAGATTGACCTTAGGCTCCCAACCAAGCTTTGCTTTTGCGAGCTCAATATTCGGTTGGCGTTGCTTAGGATCATCTGGGGGTAATGACTGATGAATGATCTTTGATTTACTGCCTGATAACTTCAGAATCGTTTCAGCCAACTGCAGCATAGTGAACTCACCTGGATTGCCAATATTCACAGGGCCAGTAAAGCCTTGTTCTGAGTTCATCATTTTGACCATGGCATCGATTAAGTCATCTACATAGCAAAAGCTTCTGGTTTGCTGACCATCACCGAACATCGTGATGTCTTCTCCCTTAAGAGCCTGCAAAATGAAGTTGCTCACTACTCGGCCATCCTTGGGATGCATGCGAGGGCCATAGGTATTAAAGATACGCACGACCTTGATATCTAAATTGTGTTGGCGGTTGTAATCAAAAAAGAGGGTTTCAGCGCAGCGCTTGCCTTCGTCGTAGCAAGAGCGAATACCAATCGGATTAACCTTGCCCCAATATTCTTCTGGTTGAGGATGCACCTCTGGATCTCCATAGACTTCACTAGTTGAGGCCTGCAAAATACGAGCTCTCGTTCTTTTGGCAAGGCCGAGCATATTAATAGCACCATGGACACTCGTCTTAGTCGTTTGCACTGGATCATATTGATAGTGCACTGGAGATGCTGGGCAAGCCAAGTTGTAGATCTGGTCAGTCTCGACGTAGAGAGGGAATGTTACATCATGACGCATGAGCTCTAAATTAGGATTTGGTAACAAATGTGCTAGATTTGCCTTTGAGCCGGTAAAGTAGTTATCCACCACCAATACATCATTACCTTCTTTGAGTAGCTTTTCAGTAAGGTGTGAGCCTAAGAAACCAGCACCACCGGTGATAAGGATTTTGTTATATTGCATTTTAATTTATAATTTTCCTAAAGTAATTTTAAGATAACAAGATTGGATTATGAATACTATCAGCAGCAACTTCACACTGCAAATCTGACGAGACATCCTCATCACGAGGAGAGTAAGCCGCAATAACCTGAACATCACTGTGAGCAACCAAAGCAGCAATATCATTAGAGAACTTTGATTGCCCTGCAGACTGGTTACACTCGATCATCTCTTTTAGGCTAGGCTCATAAATAGGAACTCCACCAGAATTGAGAATATCGATTCTTTTTAGGATTCACATCCATGTAAAACACATTGTTGCCTTGATAACTAACAGAAGCACCAGTAACTATACCTCCTTAACCACCCTTAGTGATAGTAACTTTCAAAAGATATTTAATCCAACACTAAAAAATAAATTTCTTTCTGCCGAAATAATTCCCAAAAAAAACTATTCCACTAGCAATAGTTTTTGAAAATATGAGATTCAAACTTAGAACCTCAATAGCTATATAGAGCGCAACCTGATTTATGATTAAGGCTAAGCTACTCACTAAAAATACACCCATGAGTTCGAAATGTTTTTTATGGCGAATACCACTCTCAAATACGAAGCAAATAGATAAAAAATAGTTGACTAGTGTTGCAAAAAAAAATGTACCAACTGAAACGGAAAGCCAGGGCCAATCAAAATATACGCAGAATAGCGAAAATAGAATGATGTCAATGATTGCAGCTGCCCCACCAACAAAAAAATACCTCACTATCCTCATTACTTAAGACCGTACTTTACTATGCAATACATTGCGCGAAAACCGTCTCTCCATCCTATCTTCTTCCCCTGTTCATAGGTACGGCCATGATAGGAAATCCCTACTTCATATATTCTTAAATTTAATTTAGAGATCTTTGCGGTAATTTCTGGCTCGAAACCAAAGCGATCTTCCTCTATCGAAATACCGCACAAAATTTCGCGACGAAAGACTTTGTAGCAAGTTTCCATATCAGTTAGGTTAAGATTAGTGAACATATTGGACATAAGTGTCAGCACACCATTTCCAACTCGATGCCAAAAATATAGAACTCGGTGAGCATCTCCACCCAAAAAACGCGATCCGAATACAACGTCCGCACGATTGTTTAAGATAGGCTCTATAAGACGCGGATACTCGTTTGGATCATATTCCATATCTGCATCTTGAATGATAATTAAGTCTCCGGTTGACGCAGCGATACCCGTTCTCAATGCAGCCCCTTTGCCTTGGTTGTGCTTATGATAAAGAACCTTGTGGACACGGCCAGAATGCTGGATTTCATTCCTTAACTTATCTTTTGTCCCATCTATAGAGCAATCATCAATAATGATGATTTCCTTATCGGGGTATGGTGCAGCATTAACAGCATTAATAATCAAATCAATCGTATTGAGTTCATTGTAACAGGGAATTATAATAGACAGCTTCATTTTAAATAGAGACAAGATTTTTTCTAGGTCTTTATATAATATCAGCAATTAACTCTCTGAGTCGCCCTAAATAGCATAGACTCCTTTAGATTAAAGCGAGAAGTGTTAAAGTTAAAATATAGACTATCGCTAATAATTTAGTTGGTTATTGCAGTTACCCGTTTATTCTCTAACAATGAAATAAGTTATTGAACTTTGAATTTTTCTGACTGAAGATTAAGTGGGGTTTAATATCTTAAATTTTAAAACTTATTTGTAATGAATATTTAGTGGTGCAGCTTTTATTTATGAAAAAAATTGATATTGCCATTTTGCTAATCGCATTTAATAGGCCGGACACCACAAGAAAGGTTCTGGAGTGTATTAGATTTGCAAGACCCACTCGGTTATACTTTGCAGCAGACGGTCCAAGAATCAATGATGACGATGATGTTATAGCTTGCCAGTTGGTTCGGGCGCTCAAAGATGAGATTGACTGGGATTGCTCGGTAAAAACTTTATATAGCACTACCAATCTGGGTTGTAAAAATGGAGTTGTTTCAGCTATCGATTGGTTTTTTGAGCATGAAGAAGAGGGAATTATTTTAGAGGATGATATCCTGCCTTGCGAGGCTTTCTTTTCTTACTGTAAAATAATGCTTCAAAAATATAGGCAATCCACCAACATTAAAGCGATATTAGGTTTTAATTATTTCGGCCAACGAGTTAATAGCAATTCCTATTTTTTCTATGAAGGATTTTATCCTTGGGGGTGGGCAACCTGGAAACGGTCTTGGTTAGAATATAGCGCTGAAAATTTTGATATTGAGATCTTTAAAGTTTTAAAGGGCGAAAATGTTGCCCATCGAAACTTATATAACTCTTTAGAATTAAATCTTAGTCTAATCAAGGTTGGAATTTTAGATACATGGGATTATCAGTTTATGTATATGCTAGTTAAAACACGTGGATTAGTGATTGCGCCCCACGCAAATTTGACAAAAAATATTGGCGTTAATGGAGCGCATTCAGTTAATCATATGCTAAATTTTGACTATGGATTATTGGATATTAATAGTATTTTACATCCACCAGCCATAGAGATAAATGAGCGAATGAATGGATTATTTTTGCTAGAGCATGAGTTAAGTAAAAGGACTATTTTTATTAAAAAAATTCTTCTTAATTTATCCTTATATAAAATTGTAAAAATATTATTAAGAAAATATAAAACAATAAAAAGAGTTTAATTATGGCTGTCTTATCTATTCATAAATTTTTCAATTAAATGCTGGAAGACTATTTTGTTAATAATTCATACTGCCATTAATATCGAGCCTTAATTTTTTGCAGATGAAAAGTCAATCTTTCGAAACACTCTCAGTTGTTGTTCCCGTTTACAACTCTGGAAAAACATGTATACGTGCAATTGAATCTATTCTTAAGCAAACACGCGCTGTTTCTGAAATTATCATCGTTGATGATGGATCTACTGACGATAGTGCAGAAGTTTTAAGAAATTACTTTTGTGATTTGCTTATACCTATATATATTTACTCAATCAAAAATCGTGGGGCTGCTGGCGCAAGGAATTTCGGCATAAGAAAAGCGCATTCCAAATGGATTGCTTTTTTAGACTCAGATGATGCATGGTTTCCCAAAAAAATTCAGCTTCAAATGCAAGCCATTCAAGATTACCCATCAATCGGGCTTATTGGCTCCCTTACGAATATGAAGGCCTTTTCTCAATTTTATCTGTCTAGCGAAATACGTATGAAGCATATTTCCCTTCATAAACTTTTATTTAAAAATTATTTTCAAACCTCTACTGTTGTTGTGAAAAGAGAAATTTTATGTAATGTTGGATGCTTTCCTGAAGGAAGGACCCATGCTGAGGAGGGGGATCTATTTATGAAGATTGCTGCAGCTTATAAATGCTTTCTTATGAACGAGGTTCTAGTCGACTATGCTGACGGTAAGTCTGGGTTTGGTGTTGCGGGTCTTAGTTCAAATTTGTGGCTCATGGAGCGAGGTGAGATTGCAAATATTTTTGGGGTCTGGCAACGGAAAGATGCTAATTTTTTGATGGTTATATTGGCATTATGCTTTTCGTTAATAAAGTTTATTCGTAGGCTCCTGGTATATTCATATTGCCAGTTTTCGCATGGGCATAGATAATGCGTTCTTTATTCTACCGGGCGGCTCGAATTGATATCACGTAGTTTTTTTAAATTAAGACATTAAATATATGAAGATTGTTATTACGGGGGGGCTTGGATTCATAGGTCAGCATCTTGCTGCTAGATTGATAGCGGAAGATCATGATGTTCTTTTAATTGATTCTTTAAGCGCTCAGATTCATGGCGAGTTGCCCCTCGTATCCTCTCCCATCGGTGCAAAGGTTATACGAATGGATATTTGTGATTTAGCAGATAGGCATGAGTTGATCGAAGGTGCAGAGGTGATATTTCATCTTGCATCAGAGACGGGCACGGCTCAATCGATGTATCAAATGTCGCACTATACGCGTGTTAATTGTGAGGGTACATCTTCTTTGCTTGAGGCGGTTGCGAAATGCTCTCGGCGTCCAAGGCAGATAGTGTTGGCATCAAGTCGGAGCGTCTACGGTGAGGGGGCGTATCATTATGCGGATAACCCTGGTTTTTTGGTAACAGCGCCTGCGCGTAAACGCGAAAAGCTTGATTCTGGATATTGGGAGATAATTGACGATACTGGGCGTCTTTTGACTGCTGTTGCCACTCCTGAGAGTTTCCCATTGTCTCCAGGCTCGATTTATGCTGCCACAAAGGCGGCTCAGGAATTTTTGTTAAGCTCTGCTAGCATTGCTTTGGGCGTGCAGACTACTATATTTCGCTTCCAAAATGTCTACGGTGAAGGGCAGTCTTTGTGCAATCCGTATACTGGGATCATATCAATCTTCTTTAATCGTGCTCGTCAGGGTTTACATATTCCCATATATGAAGATGGTTTTGAGTCGCGCGACTTTGTTCATGTCGATGACGTTGTTAAAGTTCTAACTTCATCATTTAAAGAGGTGTTGCCCAATGGCATTATTATGAATATAGGCTCCGGAAAGTCTACTAGCGTCCTTGGCCTTGCCGAGGCTTTGTTGAAGGTATCAGGTTTTAATGTTCCTATTCAGATAACAGGACAGTATAGAGTCGGCGATATACGAAATTGTTTTGCAGATATATCTCTCCTAAAGAGCTATCTCGGAATCACCCCTAAGAAATCTCTTCACGATGGATTGCAGTCCTTTTGTAAATGGGCGGTTACGCAACCCGTTCATCTTGACCAGTCTTTTCGTGCAGAGAGTGAGCTGAAAGAGAAAGGGTTAGCTAATTAATGAATCGACTTTCTAACTATCTCGACTCCGATTGGGCTCGTTTAAATGAACTCTCCAATTCAGGCAATTGTCCGAGACGATTTAAGCACGCTTTCTCACCACGGTTTGCGCCAGTTGTATTAGCCCGTATTGCTCAGTATCTCTATGTAATGGGTTACACAAAGCTCTCAAAGGTGCCAGCACTTATTAACTTTGTAATTTTTGGAATCGAGATTCCCCCTAAATTATTAATTGGCCCAGGTCTTGTGCTTATGCATACTCAGGGAACGGTTCTTGGTGCTGCGATTATTGGGAGTAATGTCACGATTTATCAACAGGTTACCCTTGGTGCACGAGATGTCGATTTTGCATATGACCCAGCACTTCGACCTAAGGTGAGTGATGGGGTTCAAATTAGCGCTGGGGCAAAAGTATTGGGTGGATTGATGCTTGGAGAAGGATGTATTGTTGGTGCTAATGCTGTAGTTTTGGCAGATGTTCCTTCATATTGTATTGCGGTAGGTGTGCCCGCTAAGTATTTACCTCTAAAGGGGATGCGTAAACGAGCCATTATCGAAAAAAGTAAGTGAAGGATATATAATGCCTCATCGTATCCTTTTGATTGCGCCTAAATTCTTTGGTTACGAGCGTGAAATTTGTGCCGAGATTATTCGTCAGGGTATGCATGTAGACTTTCTACCCGATCGCCCATCTGAAAAAGTTTTTATGAAAGCGCTAATACGTTTTCTTCCAAGCTGGTGTAGTTTTCAATTTTCAAATAGCTTCTTTATTAAGAAAATACGTTCTTTTAAATGCGCCGACTATTCAATTATTTTAATTATTCAAGGTGAAGGAGTTACATCGCACATACTAAAGTTGTTGCGAAACAATTATCCGAATGCGCGAATGATTTTCTATACTTGGGACTCGATCGAGAACAAGCCAAAATTTAGGCATAGTTTGCGTTACTACGATCAATGTTTTACATTTAACCCTCAGGACGCAAAAGAATTTGGAATGAAATTTCGCCCACTTTTTTTCTCGCCAGGATTTGATAAGCCAAATAGTGATTCCCATACCTACGACCTTTCATTTATTGGCACGGTTCATTCCGATCGATACCGGATAGTACATTTACTGATTAAGCAATTACCTCCCGAAAAGAGGGTATACATATATCTTTATCTGCAGGCGCCTTGGATGTATGATCTCAGACGCATTTTTACTAATACTTTGTCTGGAGCAAATCGAAACAGTTTCAAATTTAGCCCATTATCAAAAGACGTTGTTCAGGAGGTGTTCTTCGCATCACGCTCTATTCTAGATATTGAGCATCCAGGACAGCGAGGTGCAACAATGCGCACATTCGAGGCTATTGGAAGTCATCGAAAACTGATTACAACTAATGTAGCCCTTCAGGATTATGACTTTTACAACCCTCGTAATATTTTGATAATTGATCGTTATGCCCCAAAACTGGATAGCGATTTTTTATATACAAACTATGAGCCTCTACCGGAGGAAATTAGATCTAGGTACTCTATTAAGGCGTGGGTTCAGGACGTCCTCAGTACTTGATCGAACTTCATTTTATTTTTACTGAAATAAGATACGAATCTTAAATTCTGCGGGCTGAAAAATTAAATTATCCGCTCCATGAGTGGTGGCAATATGATGGAGAGTCGTTGGTAGCGCATGGAAAAAACCCTATTACACCTCTGCGAAGCGTCACTATAAATCACCACTATAAATCACCACTTACCAAAACAAAATTATTGACCCAGCCGGAAGCGTTTAATAGAAGGCTAAGAAACTTGTACAGACTCTACATTTAAATTGATGGGGATTTTTTAGTTTTTTATACAGCCCCGGCCAGTGGTGGCCGGAACGGTAAGGTGATTCAAAATCCGCATATTTATAAGTTATTGAAAATAAAATTATCGCCTAGTCAAGCTCCAGTTTTAGGCGTTTTGAATGCTAATTAGAGATAATCTTTGCGTTTCGCCTTAAAGCAGTCTCGAAATATAGATCTGACCATGCGGTATTTCGTAAGTACTCTTGAGACCAGTTTTCTTTGAAGGGGTAATCTTCATACATCGAAATCTCTCCTACATCGTAACCATGGGTATTTGAGTTCCAGAGTTGTTGGGTGAAGAGGGTACCCTTTAGGACATAATCGATAATATCGAAATAAGAGCTAACCTGAGCTTTAGACATCTCCTGAAAACTTGCTATATTGATAAAAATATCAAAAAGACCTTCTTCACATAGTTTAAGGTGATGAGCCCCGAAAAAAGCAAGTCCTTTACTATTTAATTGATTTCGTCCAATTTGCTTCAGTTCACGACCCTCGCTGTAAGTGAGGACATTTTCGGTTGGAAGTCTTCTTGGGAGGTGAACCGAAGAGACAAGCAGTACTTCAGGTAAATCAAAAATAGCATAAGTAAGCTTTGGATTTATTTTTTTAAGAATATAGCCAATTCGCCCCCATCCAGCACCAAGCTCCCCGATAATTAGAGCATCTGTAACAACCCTTGGTTCTACCTCGGCGATGGAGTAAAAGCTATCAATGGAAATCAAATAATCCCAGCTTATGGGCCGCCCCTCAAACTCAAATACGAGCCCTGAATCGGTCTTAATTTACGCTGGGATTAACGTTACCCAATACATTGTATTTATCACGGGCCTTAAGATTTTGATAGAGCATCCAGCAAGCATATCTAAGTAATTTATGATTTCCAGGAACTGGATTTGCAAAAAAAGCATTCATGTCCTGGTACTCAACTTCTTTAATGCCTTCAAAGGCAAACCAGATATCGAATTTCCGAGCAAGAGAAACCCAAATTGGCGAGGCTCGAAATGGATTTGGTGCCGACCTATTGTCTGCCCTCATCAATTTTAATTCTGCTGCCTCGAGATTTGTGAGTTCAAAGATGCCAAAAAGGCTTGCAATAAATTTGGGTGGGATGCCAAGCTGCTGAAGAGCGACTACACATGCAATTGCTAATTTATTTAATTTAGTAACAATTTTATTAAGATATTTCATTTTTAAATAAATTTTTTTATAAGTGCGAGAAGAGTTCCTAAACAAAAGCCCAAAAAGAGACCAATCAGCGCGCCAAGTTTTGGTGTGGGGAACGATTTTTTTTCAATATTAATAGGGAGCACATTGCCTGCTGGATTTGTTTGTCCTGAAGAAAGATCCATTTTAATTTTATTAATTTCAGCGATGGTGTCTATAATGTCTTTACTGTTAAATAAAATCATATTCACATAAAGGAGATCCACTGAGAAGCGCTCACCATTTGCTTTTAATTCTTTAATATGCTTATCATTTAATTTAACTTTAAATGCTTCAGCTTCTTTTAATTTTTCTTCTAGAAGCGTCAGCTCATTTTTTTTTGGTTGAATAAGTGACTCGGCAACCCTATCTTGGCTGATACGAATATCATCAACCATACTATTTAAACAATCTTTAATGATTGTTTTATTTTTGTTTTGCATGAGAAGTTGAATGAGGTCACCATCTTTTGTGAGTGAGGCTTTTACTATGTTTGATATATCGTAATCGATATCCTTATCCTTATCCTTATCCTTATAGAAATCAGGGTTACAATTTAAAAACGTTTCTTTTGAATAGTAGCTATTCATATCAAGTTTGGTCAAGGTGACTTTTGGTTGGACCACAAACGCCCCTGCAACTTTAGCAGGAGAGATTAAAAC
>JACCDP010343573.1_pt1 | contig 21031 bp, 17 predicted proteins | sample 7445841 | NCBI WGS metagenome assembly JACCDP01 (sample SAMN15323441, study PRJNA562643) | freshwater metagenome | isolation source: river surface water | place: USA:Blue River Watershed | collected 2017-08-17
AGGCAACAAAGTTGCCTGGAGAACTTGTATTAATTTATTACCACACGTGGTAATAAATTAATATAATAGTAGATGTTGTATTTCCAATTTGGCCTTAATCAAGGCCAAATTGGAGAATAAACATTAATACAAGTTCTCCAGGCAGACGGTGAGCCACCACAGGTGGCAACCCAAGGGGGGCTCCATTTGGACGCACCTTGTAGGTAGTTGCCTTGAAAATAATGGTTATATTTAGGTTGTTTACATTCTATTTTTTTATAATCTGATTTGTATATACAAATATGCCAGGAATGTGGGGTTCATCAATTAATGGACGAAAAAGTACTGTTGTAAATCAACAACTATTTTTGTCCAACAAAGTTGCAGAGGCAAATGATATTAAAGTTGACCCTGTTACTGGGGTTGCAACCAACAATGCTTCCACATTTTTTGAAAAATCCAATGTTGTCTTTGAAGACCTATTAACAACTCCTGACACTATTGTTCGTGGAAATATGTTTGTCGGTGGTCAAGGTACGCTTGGTTCTTACACATTGGATGTGAGTGGTTCTATCAATGCAAAGTCTATTTTTGTCAATGGGTTACCAGTTGGCTCAGGCAGTGGTAATGTTGATTTGACGCCGGTCACTAACCGACTCACTGTATTGGAAGCCAGTGCAAACAAAGTTGATGTCAGTTTGAATGCACATAATACTCGCATTGGTGCGGTTGAAACAAAACTTACCAGCGTAAGTTATTCTGCGGGGGCTACATCATTCACCACAGTTGTGTCTGGTGTGACACCCACTGATGCCGCGCATTTGGCAACAAAGGGTTATGTTGATAGTAATGCTGGCACTGCATTGCTGAACACGGACAACTCTTGGAATGGGTTGAATAAATTTACGAGAATGACTGTTTCAAGCGATGCGTCGTTCAATGCAGGAGTTTATTTTGGCGGCAATGTCACTATTGATTCCTCAAAAATACTTAATGTTGGACAGATTAATGCCACTGATTTAGTTGTATCTGGCACCACAACCACTGTTAATTCGGATGATTTAAAAGTGAAAGACAAAGTTGTCACACTCAATGTTGGTGGAGGCGCAGTGGTGGGTGCTTACAAAGGCAGTGGCATTGAAGTGGAAGGTAATGCTGGGTCTGGAACCGCCATTGTTGCAAATATCTTTGTGGACAATGATGGTGAATGGGCTTTGCGCAATGTTGGTGCCGCTGTTGATAAAATAATGACTCGCAATACATTTGGTGCTGCGGATCTGACTTTGTCTGGAAATTTGTCTGTCGGCAATAGACTGGCTGTTACTGGTGATGTTTCGTTGAATGGTCGTGTTCGCGTGGTTGGTGACGTGTCTTTGAATTCTGAGGTAGGTGTTCTTGGTAATGTGGCCGTTGCAAAAGGTCTTACTGTTGGTCAGCGGCTGGTCTTGGTCGGCGATGCCTCTCTCAATGCAAATGTGGTTGTTGGTGGTGATGCCTCTTTCAATGGTCGTGTTCGTGTGGTTGGCGATGTTTCTTTGAATTCCGAGGTGGGCATTCTTGGAAACGTGGCCGTTGGAAAAGGGTTGACAGTTGGTCAAAGACTTGTTACCGTCGGCGATGCCTCGTTGAATGCAAATGTGGTTGTCGGCGGTGATGCCTCTTTCAATGGTCGGTTGCGTGCGGTTGGTGATGTGTCTTTGAATTCCGAGGTGGGCATTCTGGGCAACGTGGCCGTTGGAAAAGGTCTTACTGTGGGTCAGCGGTTGGTCACCGTCGGTGATGCATCGTTAAATGCAAATGTGGTTGTTGGTGGTGATGCCTCTTTCAATGGCCGTGTTCGTGTGGTTGGCGACGTGTCTTTGAATTCCGAGGTAGGTATAAATGGTAACGTGGCCGTTACAAAAGGTCTTACTATTGGTCAGCGGTTGGTCTTGGTCGGCGATGCCTCGTTAAATGCAAGTGTTGTTGTCGGCGGTGATGCCTCTTTCAATGGCAGGTTGCGTGCGGTTGGCGATGTGTCTTTGAATTCCGAGGTTGGCATTCTTGGTAACGTGGCCGTTGGAAAAGGTCTTACTGTTGGTCAGCGGTTGGTCTTGGTCGGCGATGCCTCCCTCAATGCAAATGTTGTTGTAGGCGGTGATGCCTCTTTCAATGGCAGGTTGCGTGCGGTCGGCGATGTGTCTTTGAATTCTGAGGTTGGTGTTCTTGGTAACGTGGCCGTTGCAAAAGGTCTTACTGTGGGTCAGCGACTGGTTACCGTCGGTGATGCCTCGTTGAATGCAAACGTGGTTGTCGGTGGTGATACCTCGTTCAATGGCCGTGTTCGCGTGGTTGGCGATGTTTCAATGAATTCCCACGCAAATGTATCCGGTAATTTGCGTGTTGGAGACGACGTTCACGTTGGGCATAAATTGTTTGTCACAAGTGACATTACTGCCAGTGCGGATGTTGAAGTTATTGGCCGAATAACAGTCGGAAAAAACAGTAATTTCAGTGCCAATGTGGATGTTGCCGGAAACCTTGAAGTGCATAAGACAATCTGGTCGCGCGGAGACATATCCCTGAATGGAAATATGGTGGTTGCCGGAAACACACAATTTCAAAGGCTGCCTTACACAACATTGTTGGCTATTGATGTGTCCAATGCAGTTGGAAATGTGTTTACCACAAAGGATTATGTAAACACTGAAATTAGTAGAGTATTGAGTTCCAGTGGTGGTGCAAATTTGGCAGCAAATAATGTGTTTACCGGATTGAACTCTTTTACACAAGATTTATCTCTTAATTCCCGGTTGGTTGTGGGCGGCGATGTGTCTCTGAACAAAGAAGCAGCGGTTCTTGGCAATTTGTCTGTTGCAAAAGGTCTGACTGTTACACAGAAGTTGGTTGCAGTTGGGGATGCATCACTAAACGCAAATGTGGTTATCGGCGGCGATGCCTCTTTCAATGGCAGGTTGCGTGCGGTCGGTGACGTGTCTTTGAATGCCGAAGTTGGAATTCTCGGAAATCTTACTGTGTCACAGAAATTGGTTGCAGTCAGGGATGCGTCGTTGAACGCGAATGTTGTTGTTGGCGGTGATGCCTCTTTTAATGGCAGGCTGCGCGCGGTCGGTGACGTATCTTTGAATGCCGAGGTGGGAATTCTTGGAAATCTTACTGTGTCACAGAAATTGGTTGCGGTTGGGGATGCTTCGTTGAACGCAAATGTGATTGTCGGCGGCGATGCCTCTTTCAATGGCCGGTTGCGCGCGGTCGGTGACGTGTCTTTGAATGCCGAAGTTGGCGTTATGGGGAATTTGGCGGTTTCCAAAGGTATAACTGTGGGTCAACGACTGGTTGCCGTCGGTGATGCCTCGCTCAATGCAAACGTGATTGTTGGCGGTGATGCCTCTTTTAATGGCCGGTTGCGTGCGGTTGGTGACGTGTCTTTGAATGCCGAAGTTGGCGTTATCGGCAATTTGGCTGTATCCAAAGGTGTAACTGTGGGTCAAAGACTGGTTGCAACAGGCGATTCCTCTTTCAACGGTAATTTGCAAGTTGTTGGCAAGAATTTCAATTTCGTGGAAGGGTTCTCAAGTGGAAACTTGAGTGTGGGTCAAACATTGTATTCAAACACGATTGTTGCCACCACATTGCAAGTAACTGGAACAACCGTGACTGTTAATACTGCCAATTTGGCTGTAAGTGACAATGTTATTACGCTGAATAAAGGTGCTAACAATATTCCTGCAGGTGGGTCTGGGATTGAAGTTGAATCTGCTGGTCCTGCAATTGTTGGTTCATTGGCACTGGTTGGAACCGGTGGTTCTGAAAAATGGTCAATCAAAAACGTGGGTGATTCTGCTTATAGCGCTATTGCGGTTGCATCTGATTTGTCGCGAACCGATGTTTCTGTTAATGCTGCGTTGACCCGTTTGACACAGCAAAGTTATACCAGTGGATTAACGACCATTGCAGGCAATGTTACATTGGCTGACAGCAACAGCAAATTGTTGGTGAGTGGTGATGCCTCGTTAAATGCCAAATTGTCGGCTGCTGGTGATGTGTCTTTTGGTGGTAAGTTATATGTGGGTGGCATAACCACATTGGGCGCACTAGGCGCAGGCGCAACAACACTGAGCACACTGACTGCGAACACATTGACATTGAATAACGACGCATCGTTGAATTCCAATTTGTTTGTTGGCAAAGATGCATCTTTTGGTGGCAATGTGTTGTTTTCTCAATTGCCATTGACCACGGTTACCAATTTTTCATCAGCGGATGGTAATGCCTTTGTGACAAAGAGTTATGTTGCGAGCGTAACGTCTGGAGGTGTAACGCTGGGCGGAGATAATGCTTTTACTGGCAATGTGTCTTTTTCAAAATTACCAACAACCACTGTCACTAATTTTTCCACAGCGGATGTGAATGCCTTTGTAACAAAAAGTTATGTGACAAGTTTGACTGCTGCGCTTCCAACAAATTCATTGAGTGATTATGGAAATACATTTTCTGGAAATTCATCAATACCCGCATTCACTGGTTCAGCAATCTCGTCAAGTGGTCAGTATATATTGGCAATAAAATACAGTGCGTCGGATGCTTCTAACTATCGGGTATCAACCGATTATGGAGCAAGTTATTTTATACCAACCAATACGTCGGGCGCAACTAATACTTTTCCACAAATCAGTTCGGTGGCAATGTCTGCAAATGGACAATATCAATATATTTGTTCTAGTGGATACATTCATCGCAGTGATAATTATGGTGCAAATCTATCTTGGAGAGTCAACGGCGCTTGGGATCCGTATGCACCATTTTATTTGTTGTATATTGCGGTGTCCAGTTCAGGTCAATATGTATTTGGCATTGGTAATGTGTCAGGCGCTGCAAATAAAGTGTATTTATCATCCAATTATGGGTATCCGGCATCTGCATATACGGAACTGACTGGCACTGGCGGATTGCCAGCCACGCTCACTGGATTTCCAGCAATGTCATCTGATGGACAGGTATTATGCATTAATAGCAATTCAAACTTATATATTTCAACAAATTATGGTTCATCGTGGAGCACAATTGCAACTTCTGGTGATATTGCTGATGGCATTGCACTCTCGTCCAATGGTCAATACATAGCATATGTAAAACGCACAGCAACCACTGGAACACCTGGCTTATATTTGTCATCTAATTATGGAACATCATTTTCATTGGCAAATAATGCAACAAACTTAAGCAAATGCACAATGTCGGCAACTGGGCAATTTATTATTGTTACTGATTTGTCAGGCAATATTGTATACACAACCAATTATGGTGCTACTTGGACAACAAAAGCAGCCACTGCAACCTCTTGGACTGGTGCTGCCCCTGTTGCAAATGCATCAGCGCCTGCAGTTACTCCTGATGGACTCACTTTTGTGTTGCCAGCAACAAATGATCTTCGTATTTATACAAATAATGTTGCGCAAACATACAGTTCGGATTCATTGTTTACTGGAAAGTTGACTGTTAATGGCGATACCACGCTTGCAAATGTGTCTGCAAGCAGACTATTTTTGTCCAGCGATGCCTCCTTGAATGGTAAATTGTCGGTTGGTTCGGACGTGTCTTTTGCAGGCAAGTTAAATGTGGTTGGCAACACCACGCTTGCAAATGTGTCTGCCAGCACATTATTATTGTCCAGCGATGCCTCCTTGAATGGTAAATTGTCGGTTGGTTCGGATGTGTCTTTTGCAGGCAAGTTAAATGTGGTTGGCAACACCACGCTTGCAAATGTGTCTGCCACTGCATTGTCTGCAAGCACATTATTATTGTCAAGCGATGCCTCCTTGAATGGTAAATTGTCGGTTGGTTCAGACGTGTCTTTTGCAGGCAAGTTAAATGTGGTTGGCAATACAACATTGGCCAACGCATCTGCCACTACATTGACTGTAAACAACACATTATTTGCTGGAAACATCAATTCAACAAATGTAAATATCTATGGCAACTTGAGTGTTATGGGCACCACAACCACAATAACAACCACCAATTTGGATGTTTGCGACAATGTTGTCACGCTGAATAAAAGTGCAAACAGTATTCCTGTGAGTGGGTCTGGGATTGAAGTTGAATCTGGTGGTGCTACTGTGGGTTCATTGGCACTGGTTGGAACCAGTGGTTCTGAAAAATGGTCAATTAAAAACGTGGGCGATTCTGCTTATAGTGCCATTGCGGTTGCATCAGATTTATCGCGAACCGATGTTTCGGTGAATGCCGCGTTAACCCGTTTAACACAACAAAGTTACACCACTGGATTAACTACCATTGCTGGTAATGTTACATTGGCTGATGCCAATAGTAAACTGCTTGTTGTTGGCGACGCCTCATTGAATGCGAAGTTGTCTGTTGGGACGGACGTGTCATTTGGCGGGCGTATGAATTTGACCGGCGATGCCTCGTTCAACGGTGCTTTGATGACTGTTGGTGGAAATGTGCAGTTGGGAACGGGTGTTCGTGGCGTGGCCATTAACAAAGTCCCCAGCACAACATATGCATTGGACGTATCTGGACAATCGTTTTTGGCTGGAAACGTGTTTATTTATAAACATCCCAATGATGCGTCCACTACAACAAATCCATTTGTTGACATGTCAAACGTAAATCTTAATTTGTTTGGTGTTGCTGAGAAATTTACTTTTCCTACATACACTGCTGGAGCAACATCATTAACACTTGATTGTGCGACAAGCACAATATTTGACATTTCAGGCGTAACTGCGGCAATACAAAATATTTCATTTACAAATGTTCCTGCAACAGTTGGACGAAGCGTGTCAATTACAGTTTTATTACATCAAGCAACTGCAAATAAGGCAAATTACTTTACTGGAACCCAAGTTTCTGTTAACGGTTATACTGGCGGCACAATAATTACGTTGTCATATCCGGATGGAACCACTACGGTTACAGCACCAACAAACAATTGTTCATTGTTTATTCATCAATTTGTGATTTTGTGGCGCGCAGCCGCTACTGCACCAAAAGTAATTATGTATACATCGTCAATTGTATAAAACACAGGTTCTGGGGGAATCACAAAATAAATATTGACATTATTATATTATAATGTCAATCGTTGCTATGAAACGTAAAACCGCCGCATCACGTGGAATCAGCGGCGGCGCACAAGGATTTTCAATCAATGGCACAACAAGATTACAAGGGTTTGTGGGGCAAGGTGTGGTTGCCCGGCATTTAGTGCATACGCCATTTGGCGGAACCGTGCCGCGCGACATCAATGGGCACGGCAATGAACATATTGTGGAACCGTCTGAGTTATGTTGTTTGAACAATAAAGATGTTGTAAAACCCTCTGTATTAAGCGGTGCAGCAGCAATTAGAAACCGGGTTGATAAAACACAGATGAATGTGAAACCGGGAATAGATAGTATGTTGTTGTCGCAAAGTCTTTATTTAGACCGTTTGAAGCGCAAGAATTTGAAGAAAATAGCAGCGGAATGTCCTGAGCCAGACCCTGCTGACATTCCATTGCCACCTGTGTGTCCTGTGGATAAAGAGTTGTTTGCGCGCACATATCGCCGCGCAGCGGCCTGTCGTTACCCAGTAACAAAGACTGTGGAACAGGAAGACCAGCAATCGCGATTGGACAGATTGGCGGAGGCGTGCAGTGCATTTGACCCACAACAGCCTGTGGTTGCTGTGCGGCGTGCGCCGGTCGTGAATCGTTGAAGTTGTGTGCGTGTTAAGTTTATTGTAAACCTTTGCACTTTCAATATGCCTTTATATTACTTGGTATATAAAGATGTTTTTATCAGTGACAAAGTAACGGTGTAAAAATTGAATGCAACTTTTACAAGCGTTGGATATAAAGTAATACTGCTTTAATGACATAATATGGAAGTTCCGAAAAAGAAAATTATTCGCATCAAAACAAAGGAAGAGGTGCTTTTGTCGCAGCAACAGCCACCAGTGCAGCAACAAGTAGCACCAATGTTTTTGGCCGAAGGCTCTATGCCCTTGGCCGAAGGCTCTATGCCCTTGGCCGAAGGCTCGGTTCCCTTGGCCAAAGGCTCGGTTCCCTTGGCCAAAGGCTCGGTTCCCTTGGCCAAAGGCTCGGTCACAAAGTCGGTTGAAAAACCTTCAAAGTCGGTTGCTGAACCTTCAAAGTCGGTTACTGAACCTTCAAAGTCGGTTACTGAACCTTCAAAGTCGGTTGCTGAACCTTCAAAGTCGGTCATATCAAAGCCTTCTGAAACACCTGTTGCTTGTTCAAAGGAACAAGAGTTTTTAAATACATTGGATGAAAAAGAACTGATTGCCTACAATATTGCAAAAAGTCATTTGGGATTACTGTTTTCACTAGATCGCAGCAATTGTTATTTGGAATGGTTAAACAAAACAACAATCAACTAACTCTTTGTTGCTGTTGAAGTTTTTTCCATTCTGAATAGGAATTTGGTTTTATGGGTTGCTGCTCCTGCTGCTCCACTATGGTTGAAGAAAACATTGTATCCTTTTCCGTGATTTCCAGTTCATCAAAAAAATCTGTCATTGTTGTCAACGGTTTGTCATTAAACATCAGTTTATTTACCAACATAATATTTTTATCTCTGGGTTTTTGCAATATGTTAAATTCACATAGTTTTCCAATGCGTGTGAAATTTGTTCTGAATAGGTTTTTTTCTGGCAATCGTTTGTTTGGTTTTTTGTTTTGTTGTTGCTGTTGCTGTTGTTGCGGTTGCTGCTGCTTTTGCAAAGGTCTTGCTGTTTTTGTTTGCAATTGTTTGTCTTCTTGTTTCAATAATTCAATCATTTTGTTGTTTGGATATGTCTTGGGGTCAATCAAAAAATCCCGGCATCTATATTTCACCACATATTTCATTGCTGCATAAAACAGGTCTTTGTTGGACAATGATTGATTGTCGCTGTAATAAACAAATGCTGTTTTGAAACAATCGTAATACATTATTAGATTGCCACTGTTGCGGGTTGATTCCATTAATAGACGACTTGACCATTGTTTTTCGGTTGGGTTTCCTTCGGTTTTCAGAAGTTCTTTGCGGGCGTCTTTGTCGTAGAGTTCTGCTGCAATATTTTTGTTTGCCTCATCATCAGGTGTGTTGCGATAGTGTTCTATTGTTTTTGCATAAATTTCTTCGTAAGTTTTTTCTGGAATTTGTTGAACAATCGGTTTTGCAAATCTTTGTTTGAATGCGTTGTAAACAAACCGAATCAACAATAAAAAGCGGATTAATAATTGTTTAATCATTGTTGTAAATGTAATATTGTTGTTTTTAAATCCTTAATAAGATAAGGAAACCGTAGGTTTCCTTATGAACCTTCCCTTAATAAGGAAACCTACGTCAAGGCGCCTTCGGCGCCGAGAAGTGGATGAAAACCCGAAGGGTTTTCCACCGTTGGCGCCCGATGGGCGCCTTAGCCAAAGGGCTCTTCCCTCCTTATACGATTATATATTGGTGAGGGAACTGCATCAAGGCAAACCTTTGGTTATGAATCGGCCTCTTTCCCATTAAAATTGATAAGATTTTCTGTAACATAGTTAATAAAACAAATAAAGATACCCTTGTTAAACATAATAATATGCAACAGCAACAGCAACAGCAACCCACTTATTTGGCAACTGTTAATGCCCATCCCCGTGATGAATTTATTCAATTTGACGAACCCACTCACGTCTACACCGTTCACGGCGACCGCACTTTTACCTCGGTGACCACCTGGAATCACCATCATTTTCCAAAGTTTGATGCAGAAAAGATAATTCAAGGCATTGTTTCCAGTCGCAAGCATAAAGAAGACCCAACATATAAATATTATATGATGACCGCCGCGGATATCAAAGCAATGTGGGACGCAAATCGCGACAGTGCATCCGGTTCTGGCACCAATATGCATTTTGATATTGAGTGTTATTATAATCGCTTGCCGGTGACAAACGACAGCATTGAATATCGTTATTTTCAAAATTATTTGGCTGACCATCCTGAATTGCTACCATATCGCACCGAATGGATGATTTATCACGAAGAATTGAAAATTGCCGGTTCTGTGGATATGGTGTATCGCAATCCGGATGGCACGCTTCTGATTTATGATTGGAAACGATGTCGCGAAATTGTTAAAGAAAATCCTTATGGCTCCACTGCAATCACAGAGTGCATTCGCCATTTACCAGACACAAATTTTTGGCATTATACTTTGCAATTAAACACATACAAAGCAATTATTGAAGAAAAATATGGAATGAAAGTGGTTGGATTATGTTTGGTTTGTTTGCATCCAGACAATAAAACAGGCAATTATGAGTTGTTTCCTGTGCCCTTTATTGAGAAAGAAATCAAGGATTTGTTTGAATACCGGCGAAATATGTTGGCAAAGGGCACGGCAAAGGGCACGGCAAAGAGTGCGGCAAAGAGTGCGGCAAAGGGCACAGAGCCTTTGGCAAAGGGCACCGAGCCTTTGGCAAAGGGCACCGAGCCTTCAACCGTAAAAAAAATTAATCCACACGTGGCTACAGCAAAACCGCTTCTAATGTCTTTGGACGGGCTTATATAAATTCATATTCCGTAATAGTGCTAACGTTTTTTTTAATATTTGAATACAGCCAGTTTTTGAATTTTCTGTATTTGGTTTCTTCACATATTGTGTTTCCCAAAACTTTTTGTCGGTTATGTGTGCGCCGATTTTGCACCTCTTCTGTATCCTTTTGCAGCGTGGGGTCGTTTTCTTCCCATTTTGTGTATGCTTTATATATCCGGTTTGACAATATATCAAACACTTGTTCCAAACGGCTGTCCGGCAATATTTTCCAAGTGGGAGTAGTAGTTTCAGAATCCACATCATAAACATAAAATGTATTATGTTTATGCGAAAATGCTGTAATTGGCGGATTCTCTGTGTCCAACAAATCGCTTACTGCTTCACAAACACCTTTTATAATGTCACGGTCAATAGTGATTTCCAAATGGTGTCTGGATATTTCAATGGTTTTAATCCACGATAAAAACGTTTGCTGAGGTTGCTGATGTTGTTGCGATAAATGTGCAAATATATCTATTTTCCTGCGTTGTTTTTGTGTGCGGTCTTGCAATTCTTTCACTTTTTTTTTCAAGGTTTCGCATTCATACATCAAATGTTTAATTAATTCGTATGTCATCCGCTCATTGGGAATGCGGTCGTCCGGATTAGCCAAATGTGTTGTGTTTCTTTTTTTGGAATGTTCGTGCATAAATTCACAACAAAGTCGGTGCGTTTCCCAACAAGGTTTGTTGTTGAATTCTAAAAAACAATATTTACACGGCCACGAGACTTCTTCTGTCATATTTTGGAGTATTATTGGATGAACAGTTGTTTTTGTTTGAAAATCAATTTTCTGACAAAAAAGTATGAAGGCGTGTTTTACACATAAATTACCGGAAAAGGCGGTGCAGGTGCCTGTGCCGGTGTCGGCAAAGGGCACCGAGCCTTCGGCAAAGGGAACGGCAAAGGGCACGGCAAAGGGAACCGAGCCTTCGGCAAAGGGCACGGCAAAGGGAACCGAGCCTTCGGCAAAGGGAACCGAGCCTTCGGCAAAGGGCACGGCAAAGGGAACCGAGCCTTCGGCAAAGGGAACCGAGCCTTCGGCAAAGGGAACCGAGCCTTTGGCAAAGCGGTTTTCTATGGTGTTTGTTTCACCATCTGCACAAACCTCCTGTAAATTTTGCTCATAAATAGTATAATGCCCAGTTGGTTATTCACACAAAGAAACAAAAACTTAGTTTTGATGATTATTGCGTTGATTATTGTCATCTCCATATTACGTCATTTTGGATTGTATGAAGGTTTTAGCAATGGTGAAAACAAAGATAATGTGAATGTTGTTGCAAAAACATCTGAAGTTAAAAAACTAGCATAATTTATAATTATGAGCAAAAGTTATTACAACGACATCAGTTTGAAAACGTTCGGACCTGTGATTCAAGAACAAGGGTCGCATATGGTGATGACTGGTGTTCAAAAACCACTTATTGAACGTATTGTCTCTGTTGACACTGCATATGGTTCCAATGTGTCTGAAAAAATTACAGGAGTCAAACAAATGGAAGTGGATTCTGTTAGTGTTCCATACACGTTTTACAACATTACCAGCAAAAATAACACATTTACTGTTGTGAAACAGGGTGGTGCAACATTGGTGTTGACATTGGCTGTTGGATATTATGCTGGTGTTGCTGATGTTGTGTCTGCCGTAAATACCGCGTTGGCATCCACTTATGGTGTTGGAGCAGTTGTGTTTTCTATTGAGTCTGTCACAAAAAAAACTGTTATTACCTGCACTGCAAATTATTCTTTTACATTTGGTGATGCGGTTGGCTCTCTTGGCTACGTGCTCGGTTTTAGGTCTGATTTGTCAGTGCCAGGGTCGTCGTTTGTGTCTAGTGCGGTTGCTTATTTTATGTTTCCCCGTCATCTTTATTTGACAGCCAATGAATGGAGCAGTCAGAGTGCAAATAATTTTACTGCACCAACTGGGGTGGGCGGCGTGTTACATAAAAACATTATTGCACGCATTGCTGTGCCGAATGGACTGTCTTATGGCGGTATTATAAATGCCAGTTACAGCAATGGATTGCTTGTATCTGATGTTCGCAAATACCTGGAAAAAATCAATGTATTGCGATTGGAATTTGGATTGGTGGATGAAACCGGGGAAAACATTGGATTAAATGGCGCGGATATTGTTGTAAATTTGCGTTTATTATGTGAGCAATGATTATAATGGTTGGTTCAAGTGTTTTGCCTGCCTGCATACATAAAGGTAAATTATATTTTTTGTTTGGTGAAGAAAACAGTTTAGCAGACACGCCTGGATGGTCTGATTTTGGTGGAGGTGTAGACCCCGGTGAAAATATATTGGATACTGCAATGCGTGAAGGTGCCGAAGAGATGACCGGATTTTTGGGTCCGATTGCGCCGCTTGTGAAACAAAATGGTGGCACACTGAAGATGAAAAGTCCGGTTGGTGAATATTACATTCATTTATTTCATTTGCCTTACACAGAGGAACTGCCGAAATATTACAATTTTAACCACGATTTTTTGTGGCGGCGTATGAACAAAAAAATGTTAAATGGCACAAAATTATTTGAAAAGGCTCGTATTAAATGGTGGTCTGTCGATGATATGCGACGTGGTCGCAGTAAATTCCGCAATTTTTACAGAGATATTGTGGATATGCTTTGTTCCAAGGAAGCAGACATTCGGCGGTTTCTTCGTGCAAAAACAAGGACACGTGGGCGTCGTTCTTCGCATAATAAGACGTCACGACAGCGCGGATAAAAGGAAATAAACAATTATTTTATTGTATACAATAAAATGAATGCGCAATTAATTGATGTTTTGGCTCGCTGTGAAACTGCGTATAGGCACAAAGATTTATGGAAATCACGTGCATATAAAAAGGCGCAAGAAACATTGATGGTCTATCCTGGTGAAATCACGGACATTGAAGTGTTGCGAAATGCGTCTGGAATTGGCAAAACCATATTTTCTGTGTTGCAACGTTTTGTAAAATATGGTCGTGTGGAGTTGGAAGACGGTATTGTGATTGACCCCGCGGTTGCTGTGGAGCCGTCGTTGATGGATATATTTACTGGCATATATGGAGTGGGACCGAAAAAGGCGGAATCACTGGTTGCGGCTGGCGTTAAAAGCATCGCGGATTTGCGTGATAAACAGGATACTTTGTTAAATTCGGTGCAGCGCATTGGACTCCGATATTATGAAGATATTTTATTGCGCATACCAAGGGCAGAAATAGAGTTGTATGAGGATTTATATGTTCAACATATGAAAAGGCACGGATTAACAGGTGAAATTGTTGGAAGTTATCGCCGCGGAGCGGCGACATCTGGAGACATTGACGTGATTCTTACTGGAAAGGGCGCATTTGCGGATTTTGTGAAAGGTCTTGGTGATCATATCCTGCATATATTGGTGCAAGGGTCGTCCAAATGTTTGGTTATTGCACGTATTGCGGACGGTTGTCCTGCACGTCGTGTGGATTTTTTGTTTACGAGTCCCGACGAATACGCATTTGCAATATTATATTTTACAGGCAGCAAGGGGTTTAATACTGCTATGCGGTCGCATGCACTGAAAATGGGATTCAGTATGAATGAACACGAACTGAAAGGTGCTCCTGCCGGTGTGCGATTCCGTGATGAACGCGACATCTTTGAATTTTTAGGTCTTGTTTACGTGAAACCGGAAGACAGAGTTGATGGTTCGGTTCTTTCGCTTACTGCGTGAGGATTCTTTGTCATGTATCAATATACATGACAACTTGGCGAAAATATGGCGGGTCGGTTGACGTATTGACAAATTTATCAGTGGGTTCCATTGTTGCCGACAGTCTATCATTGAATAATTTTTATATTGGAAATTGGGATATATGTGGCGGGTTGCGTGTCAAAGATAATGCATTGGTTTCTGGTGATTTGGATGTCAGTGGTAATTTGACAGTGCAAAAAGGGTTTTCTGTGAAAGGTTCAATAAATTTTTCAGACGATGCTTTGATAAAAGGCAATTTAGTTATTTCAAAAAATTTATTTGTGGAAAGTCGTGTCTATTTTGACGCAAGTGGGTCAACATTGTTGCATGCAAATGCTGGTGGATTTGGATTTAATATGTTGAATCCTGCAGCCACTATGGACATCAGTTCAGACCGTGTGCAAACATTATATTTAAAATCGTCGCAGGTTGTGAATCGCAATGTGTTGGCGCAAAATGTCAATAAACAAGGCATTGTCTTCAACGTGGATTCATCTGCTGCTGAAATAAAAATGTTTGTTGATTCCTCTATGAATCCCGATGGAACCGGGTCTGCAAGTGCTGTGTTAAAATGCAATTCTGGTGGTGAATTTATTATTGATGTGTCAAATGCATTGCGTGTGCGTCCGCGCACTGTATTTGCCGATGATTTGAGCAAGGGGCTTACCGATGCGCGTATCACAGTTTATGATGCGTCTGCTGTTGGTAATCCATATATGTATAACGTATATGGCGTATCTGGTTTTGGCACTGGACTTGCATTGAATGCTGTGGCCAAAAATGCCACTTCAAATGTGGCGTTGAAAATGGGGTCATCTGATGGACGTGGACTTATTGTTGCTGGTGGTGCGGATTCAAGCGGCAACGGTGTTATGGCAACGCTTGGGTTAACTGACAGCAGCGCATCTGATTATTCGCGACATACATATCCAACAATGAATTTGTATAGTGGTAATGTGTTGCAGCAACTGAAAACTGGCGTAACGGTGAACAAATATGCTGCTGCAAAATCGCTGGATGGGCTGGCAAACAAATATGCGTTGGATGTCAATGGTCCGCTGCACGTATCTCATCAGGAGTTAAATGTGGTTGCGGATGTCAGTTTGCAAATAAATGCTGTGACTCCTTTGATATCGTATATGGGAAACCAAATTGGTTATGCAGTGGGCAGCCCCAGCACAACGTCAGCGCCATTTCTGTTCAATGTGTTGAACACTCACGATGGCGGTTTTACTTGGAATGTGGATTTATCATTCAACGGTGGCACTGCGGTGTTTAATTTTTATTCAATATATGCGTCACCACAAGTTGTTATATTGGGCGGTGCTGGTGGTGCGCTGTTTATCAAACAGGGTTCATTTCCTTTTGTTCAAAAATTATACGTAAACGGTACTGTTTCTGCAATCATTACTGATATTTACAACGTTTCTGGCGACCGATATTTGCTGTCATTTTCTGATGGCAATTATTTTGATGTCAGTGGCTTGTTGAGTGGTGGCAATATTGATGTGTCTGGTTCAAGAAAAACAACAGATATTAGTGGAATTAATGCAATGGATGGTTATGGCGATGTGGTTATAATGGTTGGCGGGAATGCGGGTGGCGATATAAGTGGTGGGAATGGTGATGGTAATGGCAAAGACGGAATTCAAGTATTGAATGGTGGCACTTTGTCACCCCGCTTTTGCCAAGGGTATACATTTAATGATGTTAGTTTGTTTTATGACGGTATTTATCACGCAATAGCAGTGGGTTATGGTTCAACAATCCGATATGTTCACGCTGCGGACGTTTCTGGGTTGGTTGTGAACTGGTCATTTCCGCAAACCATAAATAATTACAGGGCTGGTATAGTAATCAATGCTGTGCGTGTTGTCAACTCGTTGTGTGCTATTGCGGTTGGTTCTGGTGGCGCTGTGTTATACAGTAATAATGGGTTTTCAACGTGGACGGTGTTGTCTGATGCGGAGTTAAATGCAATGGGAAATGGTGCCTATTTGATTGGCAAAAACTTGGTTGATATTGTTGTTGGGCAAGATGACCATTTTTTCATATCTGTTACAGAGACGGTTTATGACAATTTCGGTTCAGTGTTTGGTCATTCTAAGATTGTGGATTTTTATGCGCCCTATTTTTTTAATCGCTCTAACCCGGTGTTGAGTGTGGTTGGGTCTGCTGTTGTGGAGGGCGATTTCAATATAAATATGGGGGGTAATTTGCTGACCAACAGTTCCAGTATTCAGTTGTTTCCCACAAATGCAACTACTATATCAATTGGAAACTCGGTGGTCGGTGGCTCAACAGTGGTTCAAAACAACCTGGTTACCAATGGTCTATTGACGTCTAATGGTGATTTGACGATTAATGCAAATTTAATTGTGAATGGAAACACATTATTGAATAAAAATATGGATTTAACGGGGGATGTGGCCATATTGGGCAATTTCTCTGTTTACCGTGATGTGTCGTTTGGAAGCAATTTGCGTGTGGTGGGTGATGTGTCGCTGGGTGGTAATACATTATTGAACAGCGGGTTGACTGTTGTGGGCGATGTGTCATTTGGCGGCAATACATTGTTGAACAGCGGGTTATCGGTTGTGGGCGATGTGTCGCTGGGCGGCAATACATTATTGAATAGCGGGTTGTCTGTGGTGGGTGATGTGTCGCTGGGTGGTAACACATTATTGAATAGCGGGTTGTCTGTGGTGGGTGACGTGTCATTTGGTGGTAATACATTATTGAATAGCGGGTTGACTGTGGTGGGCGATGTGTCATTTGGCGGTAATTTGCAACTTGGCGGTGGCGTAATAGACAGTTCTGCTGGTGTCCTGACATTGGGTGCGTCCAACACAGGAAATATATTAATCGGCACAAATAATGCGTGTTCAACAATTCGTATTGGTGCAACTGGCACGCGGTCAACCAATGTGGATGTGTATATCGGCGAGACTGATAAAGGAAATGTGACTATTTATGGTAATTTGTTTGTTCCTGGACATATTTATTATCAAAATCAAACCAATTTGGAAATACGAAACAAAACAATATTATTAAACGATAATGGGCTGCCGCTATCATCTGGTGGGGCAGGATTATTGATTCGCGATGGCGTGGATGATGCAGGCAGATTTGTGGTAAATGGAAGCCGATTGGGGTATCAATTGAAAGCACCTGGGTCTGACAATGTGGTGAATATTGATGTCAGTGGAATGCGGTTGGGAAGTGGTTATACAAAAGGGGTTGTGGGGCTTGTGCCGAGTGCAGGCGGTGATGGTTCCAATTTTACGATGACCGGGTCAATAATAGGAATCACCGATATTGATTTGTTGGATGTGAGTTTGAATGCCAGGGTGTTGCGAAATAATGCGGCAACTGCGTTGGAATCGGGTGTTATTCAGGTATTGGATACAGGGTTGTCCGCACCGCGATTGCTTGTGTTGAAGGGCAGTGGAACTGCTGTTGCTGATTCCGCATTGGATGTGTCTGGCAATGCGTTTGTTCGGCGGCTGGGCGTTGGAACCGCAGCGGTAAATACAGCGGCAACATTGGACGTGTCTGGTCGAACGGTTGTCAGCGCAAATGTGGCTGCCGTGTCTAGTTACTCAGGAGTTGATTCAAATGGTCTGACGGGTTGCATCAATGTTGTGTCAACACGTGGGATAAGCACATTGTCTGCATCTGGCGAACGAATGTCTGTGTTGGCTGCACGTAATCGTGGTGTTGCAAGTGGATATGTTGACCAATATGCATCGTTGTTAATGGGACCCAACCAAATAGACAACAGTGGCACAACACTTGATTTTGTGCTTGGTTATTCATCTGGTTCAAATATATTTACGCACGTTCCTGTGTGCACAATGTTAACAAATGGGGTTTCAACTGGGCGCGTGGGTATAAATAAAAAACAGCCCACAACCGCATTGGATGTGTTAGGACAAGTCAGTGCCACCTCGTTCAATGCCACGTCGGATTATCGCATTAAACGTGAAGTGGTGGATGTGTCGCTAGGGTTAATAGACCGGTTGCGACCGGTGTCTTATTACAACACTTTGTTGGAAAAACCGGATGTTGGATTTTTGGCGCACGAAGTGCAAGATGTGCTGCCATTTTTGGTGAATGGAACCAAAGATGGTGCGGATATGCAGTCAATTAATTACACTGGAATAATTGGACTGTTGGTGAAGGAAGTGCAGGCATTGAAACGGGATATGGCGGAGTTGCGTAGGTTAAAATAAGATTTGGGATTTTAGTTTGTTGGCAATATCTGGCGTAATTGCATTGGGGCAATAAAAATTCAAATATTTGGATGTCATTATGCCGATGGCATATGTGTCCCAATATTGAAAAGAGGCGTTGGTCAAATCCTGGATAACTTCTTTGACAGATTTGTTCAAGAATTTATCAATAACTTGGTGTTTCTTTGTTTTATATGTTGCAACATCCAACTGTGTCACGGTATTTTTGTGTGTTGTTGAGAACTTTATTCCATCAATGTATCGGTCGGAAATGGATTTAATATCGGGTATATGTTGTTCTGTAATGCTGTTGTCCCAGCCGATTTTTGCCAACAAATAGGAATTGATGGCGATTTCAACTGCCCACGGTTCGTAACTGTCCAATGCGCCTTCTGTTGTAAAAGGATAGAAGAAAAATGCTTGTTTTGCGGTGTCTTTGTTGAAGGGTTTTTTAAGGTTGATGGACAGTCCAAAATCAATAATAATGGGGCGGTCGGTTGTGTCAATTAGTATGTTGCCGTCATTCAGGTCTGCGTGCACCAAATGATGTTTGACCAACAGTTGAATGCTGTGCGCAAGAATATCGTTCAAATAAAGAATTTTATTAACCAGGCACACAGGATTATTGTCCACTTTGGTGGCGGCGATTTTCATATATTTATTGAAACTTTCGCCAAATATGTATTTGGTGCTTGTTAAAGGTAAAGGAAACCTACGGTTAGTTCCGCTGTGCGGAACAGTGGAGCCCAAAGGGCTCTTTCCTTTGGAACCCTCTTTTTTTTTTAATACAATATTGTTGGATGGAGTTGTTTGTTGGTTGTTAACGTTTTTATTTAATGGTTGTGGTTGGTTTTGTGGTTGGTTTTGTGGTTGGTTTAATGGTTGGTTTTGTGGTTGGTTTTTCGGCTTATTTAAAAAATCACATTTATCTAAATCCGCTTTGGATAATTGTGCTAAATCCGCAATGCAATCATTTAGCACTGGTGAGAAATACAATTGGAAATTGGGTATTTTTCGCACTTCTGCTGATATTGCTATTTCACGTTCGGCGGTTTTATTAGTTCGTTGTATTTTGCTGAGTCTTGGTTCTTTTGATGGTTTTATTTTTTTGTTCAAACATTTCAGTTGTTTTCTGTAAACACAACCATAAGATCCTTGTCCCATAAAAAAACTTTCTTGCATCTTTATACTATTATGATATTTTGGGTTTTGGTATTAATTTTATTGGTGATGGTGATGGTGATGGTGATGTTTCTACGTAAGAAGGAGGGGTTTGAGGCCAGGGGCTGGCAACATATGTTACCTTTTGCCAAAGGCTGGCAACATATGTTACCTTTTGCCAAGGGCTGGCAACATATGTTACCTTTTGCCAAGGGCTGGCGACCGTTGTCGCCTCTTGAGACAAAAAATTATTTGTTGGCTGATGTGGATGGTTATATGGCGCGATTATCTTCTGCTGATTATGTTGCGCGTGGGTTGCCCTTGAGGCTTGGACTTGCCCTTGGCGACGGTGGGTATGCAAATTATTTGGCAAATGCTGTGTATCCCGAATGTCCAAATATGGACAAATTAATTGCAGAAGCGGATGCCATCATAGATCGTTTTCAAGACGTGGAAGACGGCTGGTTAAACAAAGCAAAGTTGCAAGAGTTGCCGTGGATCATAGGAATAAGTCCTGCGGGATATGAGTTTGATTTGCCGCACACGCGTGGAATGGTGATTATGTTACCGTTATCAAATGGAATGCTTTGTGGTGCGGATGTATTGGTGCACGAAAAGTTGCACGTGTATCAAAAAATGTTTTCAAAAGATTTTGAAAAGTATTTGAAAAAGGAGGGATTTCAGGTGTGCAATAAGGTGTGCAGAAGCAATAACAAGTTGGAGTTTGCTGCTAATCCAGATTCAGACGGACAAGTGTATGAACGAGATGGAGTGCCTTGGTATGGCTATTATGCAAAGGATTTGAAAAAGGGGTTTCGGTCAATACGTTACACACCAATTGATGACCCGCGATATGATTGTCCGCGTGAGTATGCGGTGTATACTTTGCTGGAGAGGTATACGGCTGGCCGCGAAGCGGCCACGTGATGAAGAGTTTGTTTGTGGTAAGGGGTTGTTTAAAGTGGCCACGGGTTGTGACGTGGTGTGGTGTGGTGTGGTTTGTGGTAAGGGGGTGTATAAAGTGGCCGCGAAGCGGCCACTGGTTGTGACAAAGGGTTGTTGATGTGGTTTGTGATGTGGTTTGTGATGTGGTTTGTGGTGTGGTTTGTGGTAAGGGGTTGTGACCTGGCATTTAATTACTAATTAGTAATTAATAATTATTTTTATATTGTTTTTAAAATAAATGTTCATCAGAGTTGTCATTATAATGTAAATTACAATCTATATAATATAAATAATTATCTGAAATAGCCCACACTTCTTCTACACCATAATAATAACCATATGTATGTTTAAATGCGTGTTTAAATGTAGTAATATCTTCTGGCATC
>JACCDP010413425.1_pt1 | contig 21030 bp, 17 predicted proteins | sample 7445841 | NCBI WGS metagenome assembly JACCDP01 (sample SAMN15323441, study PRJNA562643) | freshwater metagenome | isolation source: river surface water | place: USA:Blue River Watershed | collected 2017-08-17
CTCAAGCGCGGGATGTATCGCACAATGTACTGGCACAGCTACACGATGGAGGAAGAGATTCTGGACCCGGTGGCTCGCACAAAGACAGAGATTAGCAACCCGACCGGGAATGACACCATCAAGCGGAAGGCGGATATGGACTACGACCAGTTGGATGCCAATGGAATCATTCGGGTGGGCTCGTACGTCAAGTCGAATACGATTCTCGTCGGGCATCTCTCCCCCAAACTCTCTCCCACCGGACAGATTACCGGCTACCGCGATGTCTCCATCGAAACGAAGCGAGGCCAACATGGACGCGTGGATGCGGTGTATACCTATGCCACTGCGGACGGACGGCGTGGCGTGAAGATTCGCATTCTCGAAGAACGGTCTCCCGTGCTCGGGGACAAGATGGCCTCCCGTCATTCGCAGAAGGGGACTGTGGGTCAGATTCTCGATGAAGCGGATATGCCCTTCACGGGAAGTGGGCTTCGTCCGGACCTCATCTTCAACCCCCACGGCATTCCGACGCGGATGACGACCGGTCAGTTCCTGGAAATGGCGTCGAATAAGCTGGGGGTTCACCTGGGAGCCTTTACCGATGCGACGCCGTTTACGACGACGAATCGGGTCGGTGAACTTCGCGCGAGTCTTCTTGCCAATGGGTTTGAGCCGTACGGACATGAGAAGCTCTACAATGGAATGACCGGCGAGATGATGGAGGCGGATATCTTCATGGGTCCCATCTATTACCAGCGTCTGAAGCACATGGTCGACGACAAAATTAACTACCGCGATACGGGTCCGAAGAAGCTGCTGACCCGCCAGCCCACGCAGGGTCGTGGAGATGAAGGTGGACTTCGGATTGGAGAGATGGAGCGTGATGCACTTCTCGCCCACGGAATGTCGAAGTTCCTGACCGAGTCCATGATGGAGCGGTCCGACAAGGCGACGGTTCAGTTTGACCGGGAGCTCGGAAAGCTGGATACCTCTCGCGACACGCTCGATATGCCCTATTCCATGGCGCTCTTCACGCAGGAGCTGGAGTCGATGCACGTATCAATGCAGTTAGTTTCAGCATCTGCGCCATCGACGACGCAAGTGAGTATCCCGCAAACATCAGGAGTGCCGTCACAAGCGATGGATTCAGCTGGGGAAAACAAAGAACAGTCGTAAGAAGCGACGCTCCACCCCAGAGACGCGAGACTCCCTTGAACCAACTGGTTTCCTCTGGGAAGGCTTTGGGTTCAAAGACAGCAACCCCCAGGAGCGCTGCGATGACGGCCCAGTCCAAGGACCGAAGCGGAGTCCGCGTGGGCCAACTCAAGACCAAGAGAAACGGAGTCAAGACCGCATACGAAACGACATGCGGTCTTGAGTATTCCGGGGAGCTCGAGAGGGCACAGAGGATGTTGAAAAGCGCAAAGACGAGACACACCCAGAAGTCAGAGGCAAGCACAACGGCAGAAAGTCCAATCTGGAGCGTCCGAAGCGTTGTCACGACATACTCGTTCGTGAGGACCGGGTCGTCGTCAACGAAATCATCGTAGACCTTGAGAAGAGCGCCGACGAGAAACCCAAGAACCATTGTCTTCTCACGGACTTGGTTTTTGTCACCTCTAACTTACAGGGGACCGCCATGGAAGGAGTACTACGGATGTCAGACCACATTTACGTCACAACGCGCAATGGGACTCGTGAGCCGGTGAGCTTCGATAAAGTCCTCAAGCGAATCCAGGAACTTGCGTCGGGCCTCGACCATGTGAATCCCGACCTTGTGGCGCAGAAGGTGTGCTCGCAAATCGCGGACGGGATTGAGACGTCGAAGCTCGACGAGTTTGCGGCCGAGACGTGTGCGATGATGCAGGCGCGCAACCATCCCAACTACGGGAAGCTTGCGGCACGTCTTGTGATTGACAACCACCAGAAGAACACACCGAGTGAGCTTGTCCAGTGCGCGCATAGTCTCTTCAACGATGACCTGGTGAGTGCGGACTACTACCGCGTGGGTGTGAATCGCAAGCTGGAAGAGTTCATCGACTACTCACGGGACTTCCTCTTTGACTACTTCGGGTTCAAGACGCTTCTCAATGGATACCTGCTCCGTCGTCGCGATGGACGTGTCTGGGAGCGTCCTCAGCATATGTGGATGCGTGTGGCGATTCAGCTCCACGGACAGGACCTCGAGAAGGTCAAGGAGACGTACGACGCCCTCTCGCTCGGGTACTTCATCCATGCGACACCGACCCTCTTCAATGCAGGAACAAATCATCCTCAGCTCAGTTCCTGCTTTCTCGTCCAGATGGAATCGGACAGCATTCAGGGCATCTACAACACCCTCGGAGAGTGCGCGCAGATTAGCAAGTGGGCGGGAGGAATTGGTCTCTCCATCCACAACATTCGTGCCCGCGAGAGTCATATCCAGGGCACCAACGGCAAGTCGACGGGTATCGTCCCGATGCTGAAGGTCTTCAATGATACGGCCAAGTACGTGAACCAGGGCGGCAAGCGCAACGGGTCCTTCGCCATCTATATGGAGCCGTGGCATGCAGACATTGAGGAGTTTCTGCGTCTGAAGCTCAATACGGGGACAGAGGAAGAGCGGGCCCGTGACCTCTTTTATGGACTCTGGATTCCCGACCTCTTTATGAAGCGTGTCGAGGAGGACAAGCCGTGGTCGCTCATGTGTCCCAATGAGTGTCCCGGTCTTGCCGACTGTTGGGGGGCAGAGTTCGAGGCACTGTATACCCAGTACGAGTCCCTGGGCAAGGCGCGCAAGCAGGTGCCCGCGAAGAAGCTCTGGCAGCTCATTCTCGACGCACAGATTCAAACAGGAACCCCGTATCTGTGTTATAAGGATGCAGCCAACGCCAAGAGCAACCAGCAGAACCTCGGAACCATCAAGTCGTCGAACCTCTGCACCGAAATCATTGAGTATACGTCAGCGGATGAGACGGCTGTCTGCAACCTGGGCTCGCTGGCTCTGTCTCGGTTCGTCGAGGACGGCGCGTTCAACTTCGACGCCCTCCGCAAGTATACCAGCATCCTCACCCGCAACCTCAACAAGGTCATCGACCTGAACTTCTATCCCACCGAGAAGTGCCGCCGGTCCAATCTGCGCCATCGCCCCATCGGCATTGGCGTCCAGGGCCTCGCCGATGTCTTCGCGAAGATGCGTCTGTCGTGGACGTCCGAGGGAGCCGCGAAGCTCAACCGCGAAATCTTTGAGAACATCTACTACGCTGCGGTTCGCGAAAGCACGATTGTTGCGATGGAGGGATGTGAGCCTTCGGATCACTATGCGACTGCGGGAGCGTATGAGACCTTCCAGGGGTCGCCGGCTTCCCAGGGCAAGCTCCAGTTCGACCTCTGGGGACAGGAGCCGCGCGAGACCCCGTATTTGGACTGGGTGAACCTGAAGAAGAACGTTCGGACGTTCGGAATGCGGAACTCGCTTCTCCTTGCCCCCATGCCAACGGCAAGCACCTCGCAGATTCTCGGTAACAATGAGTGTATTGAGCCGTTCACCAGCAATCTCTACAGCCGGCGTGTGCTGGCTGGAGAGTTCGTGGTTGTGAATAAGTATCTCGTGGACGACCTCGTCGCGCGCGGACTCTGGACCCCGGACATTCGCGCCCAGATTATTGCGAACAACGGGTCGGTCCAGGGGATTCAGGAGCTGCCCGCAGAGTTGCGCGACCTCTATCGCACAGCCTGGGAGATTCCCATGAAGACGCTCATTACCCTCGCCGCCGACCGCGCGCCCTTCATCTGTCAGAGCCAGTCGCTGAACCTCTTCGTCGCCGAGCCTTCGTATTCGAAGCTCTCGTCCATGCATCTCTACGCCTGGAAGCAGGGCCTCAAGACGGGGTGCTATTATCTCCGGACGAAGGCCGTTGCGAAGGCTCAGCAATTCACTGTGGAGCCGCCTGCCTGTACCACCTGCTCCGCGTAAAATTCTGTTGCGGAGTCTACAAAACAAATGTCTACCCCGAGTGCTCCTACCGGTGTTGTTGTTCCCACGCAGGGCGGTGAGGCCCAGCCCGGCGCCGCGGTTGCCGCGACCCCCATGAAGGGTGGCATGATGCTCTCGCCCCTCCCCCTCGGCGGTGGCAAGCGCAAGACCCGCAAGCTCTCCAAGAAGATGCTCAAGCTGATGAAGAAGATGACCCCCAAGCAGCTCAAGAAGCTCATGAAGGGCGGGGATGAGGCCGCCGACGCCGCTGCCTCCGGTGCCTCGGGTGCCTCCGGTGCCTCGGGTGCCTCGGGTGCCTCTGGGGCCGTGGGTGCTCGCCGCAAGTCCCGCCGCACCAAGCGCCGCTCGGGTCTCCTCTATTAAGCAATCGCCTGCCCGATTTCGGACACGAGCGTAAACAACTCCTCGGCAAACCCATAGTGGCATCCATTGGGCTCGCCTGCCGGGGCCTTTCGGTCTGACGTGGTGGTCTTGTGCGTCAGACTCACAATCACATCCTGGGGAGACATCTCCCGACACCTCTGTTCGCGACCGCGGACAAAGGCGTTTCCTTCTGCAATCTGGACCTCAGCGAACTTGCGCTCCTCCCAGAACGCCCGTGTGAAACAGAGCGTCGCCTCGGAGACACGCTCAGCCATCGGAAGCGTCATGGGTGGGACGTTCATGAACGACTTGGTCTCATGGATGTCGTACGATGGGATGGTCGTACAGAAACAACAGTCCTTCCTGGGTTCAGCCAGCATCATCGCAACGCGAGAGACCACGCTGTTGTTCGGATAGACATCATCATCGTCGAGCATCACGAGGACATCATGCTTGGCCCGTTCCACCGCGAGGTTGCGCTTCTCTCCGATATTCATCGGCCGGTCACAGAGGACATACGTGACATTCGGAAGGTCACTCACGAGGTCCTTAATCTGGTCCGTGCCGTCGTCGACGATAACCCACTCCAGCTTGTCCTCGGGATAGGCCTGGGCGAGGAAGCAGTACTTCGCCAGGGGAATGAACGGGCGCCGGTCCTTTGTGATGGTAATCACAGAGACAGCCGGAAGCGTATCCTCCTTCGGAAGACGGTCCTCCAGTGAATAGGTCGGGAGGTCACGGAAGAGGTTCGTCAGCGTCTCCGTCATCGTCGCTACAAACTTCGCATGACGGGCCTCGTACTCCGAGCGCACGAGATTGGACTTGGTCTGCTTCCAGGTGAACTGCGAGGACGCATAGACAGCGAGCGCATCGCGGACCGACTCCAGGTCCACATCCTCGAGGGTGCCAAGACAATTCGGATTCGGAGTGATTTTCTGGGTGGAGACCCAGAGGACTTCCTCTGCGAGCTCGCGGAAGGCATCAATCGGACTCAATACGAGCATGCACCCTGCAGACATCGCTTCGTTCACCGCATGTCCGAAGCCCTCAGCAGCCGAGAGGCAGATACAGAGACCACACTCGTGGAGGAGTTCATCGTAGTCTTTCTCGGAGAGGGTCCCGCGGAGCTTGATTTTCGCGGCAAACTCGTCCGGAATGGGTGGCAGCTCGATAGCCTGAGGGTCGTACACAATATTGAGTTCCGGGAGGGCGCTGTAGAGACTCGGGTCCCCGCGCTTAATCGCCATGTAGGTCTGAATGATGGGACGCGGATTGCGCCAGATATTCTTGCCTGCCGGCACAATGGCCTTCCAGTAGTTCTTCTTTTCCGGATGGACCTTGTCAATGGACGTCCAGCCCACATAGCGAATCTTCGTAGGGTCTACCCACTGGGCGAAGAGCTTCTCCGCTTCGTGTGTCTTGACCCAAATCTCATCAACCATCTTGGCGTACGGCTCCCAGGTCTTGTAGGTCCACTCGGGATTGGGAATCCAAATGTTGGTCCCCGCATACGCCAGAAGACTCGGGTTGAAGACCTCCACAAAGATGTTGACCTCGGCCTGCGGGCACTGAGGATAATAGTGGGGGACGTGGCGAATCTGCGCCGTCTCCCCCAGTACATGGGCGACCAGACCATGGAGAATCTGGACGTCCTGGGACACACCGGTCCCCTTGCGATGGTTGCCAATGAGATTCACGCGCATTTGTGAGACTGCGCGCCGGATGTCTAAATCTTAAGGTAGAGGTACGAAGTGTGGAGTCCGCGCGCCGTGGGAATGAACGCGCGGTTCAGAATCCCATCCCCGGCAATCCCCCAGACCCCTGCGGTCATGGGATTGCGACGAATGCAAGCCTCCTTGACATAGGCTTTGAGTCTGCGAATCCGAAGCAGCGTCTCCTTCCGAAGAGAGGTGTAGCCCGCGCGCTCCAGTATCTCGGGAGCTGCGGCTTCAAGCGCCTTCTTGACTTCCTCACGGGCTGCTTTGAACTCGGTCGCAGCCTCTTCGACCTCTCGCCGAAGCCGACGAGTCTCGGGGTCCGCGCGCAGGTCTTCAAGGGCTTGAGTGATATACCCTGTCAGTTCAATTTCCTCGCGAGGGGTCCGCCGGACATTACAGTGGAGACACTCATACTCGGTCTCGCGGAGGTACTGGAAGATGCATCGAGTATGGTAGGCATGCCCGCACTCCAGCTTGTAGCACGTCTCGGTGCTCGTCCGCTCGTCATTGAAGTCCTCCATATCCATCTCGTCCTGACACACACAACAGGTTCCCGGCATTTGTCTCAGGCTCGCTGCCTCCGCGTAAGTCTGGTTTTGGGAGCACGTCGGGGGGTTCGATACTTCCCCTTATGGAAGCGCTTCCAAGAGGCCTTGTCGCGTGGCGCGCATGGAGTCAGACTGAGAGCCCTATCGAAAAACCACTCCTGCGCTCCAATCGCTGGAAGAGACCCAGAGACGGCGTTCGTGGGCGAATAGGTCTTGGTCAGAGCCGCGCAGAGTTCCTGCATCTTGGGACTTCCATACCCATAGAGAGGGTCCGTAGGGTCGCTACAATACGCGCGGTCGTCGAGAACCACGCGCTCTCCATCCCACGAGACGGAAGTAATGGGACGCCAGGATTCCCATGCGGGCTCCCAGAGGAACCACGCAGACTTGACCTGAAGGTAGACGGCATCTCCAACCTTCACAAGGCTCATTGTCAACTCCTGCGGATTGGGGTTAGAAGAACGAACGCAACTCACCGGGCGCAGAGCCGTACTTCTTCACATTGACAGGGTTCTGAATGGGCGCAGGGAAGTCCATGATGTCCTTGCGATAGTAGCGGTAGGCCTCCACTTCCACAGAAATCCGGTTCGCGCAGAAGTTCACCACACGGGTGTTGAGTTCCGCAAGCTCCTGGGCGATGCGGTTGGGGTCATTCTGGGCGTACTGGAGGTAGTACGAGCGCATCACAAGAAGAAGGTCCGAGTCGCTCTGGCGGTCAATGGTCGCATTGACCATCTGCTGGACGGCCGCCTGAATCTGCCCCTGGATGGTATCGATGTTCCCCTGGCTGAAGAAGAGCTTGTTGAGGGGCGTATCCGAATGGCGGTACTGAATCTGCTCCGACACATTCACCGGAGTCAGATAGGGCTCGGGGGCATAGAGAACTGCCGGAGGCACACTCAGTGTCTCTTCGGTCCCCGAGAGCGGAAGCCGTCCCGTGTGCTTGGGGGCATTGGGAATGGCCGTCTTCGTGTAAAACGTCGCAAGGTCAGGAACCCCATAGTCTGCAATGCGAGACATTTACTCCTTCACACGACGATTTTCCCTCCAATCGCACCCGTATCCGGTTCTTGGGTTTCCAGTTCCAGGGTATACACGGGCTGAAGGCTGGTGTTGATGAACGGAAGGTTCGACCCGGTATACAGACTGGGTTCCAGAACGTTGTTTGTCACTGGGTCAATCGCACCCGGGAAGGACGCAGAGGCATCTCCAAGCGGCGTAATCGTAACAAAATTTGGGATGAGGAATCCATTGTAGGAGGCCACGTAGGGGGTTGTGCGGGCGGCTCCAGAGACGTCTGAGCGAGGGACGTAGATACCGTTCTCATCCGGAATGTAATCGAGCAGCTGAAGAACGGGGAACGTCGCGTTCAAGAGACCGGTGATAAAGGACTTCTTATCCGTGGATTGATTGTTGAGAATTGTGGACTTGAGCATGTCCGTGATGGCATTCGAGTAGAAGGACACGCGGTCCCCCACACGAAGGTCGTTGCTGCTAAAGTACTGAAACGAGCCCGTGAAGCATTTCAGGTAGACCTGATTGCTCGTCGCCTGAATCAAGCTCACCGTGAGCGTGTCGTTCTGCGAGAAGTTCGTTCCGATGGGGTCCGTAATGGTAATCGCAATGCGCTGGAAGTTCGTAATCGGACTTTGGAGGTACAGCGCTTCCTGGTTCCAGGGTTCGTAGTCATACTGCTGCACACCGATGCCTGTCTCGAAGTTCGTCTGTTGACGTCCCTTCTGCGTCATGACGGAGAAGGCCCGACGCATCGGCTCGTTGCCTCCCACGTACTGCCCGAAATACTCGTTCAGATAGAAGAGGAGATAGGGATACGTCCCGAAGGACGAATAGGGCTTGCCGACGATGTTGGACTGAATGAAGGCGGAGGTGGCTCCATCCACGGAAGTCCCACAGGGGTCAATCGGAATGCTAAAAAACTGACGCTGAGGAAGAATTGCGCGCACCAGCCGAATCGCAGACACGTTGGAGGGTGTAAAGACACTTCCGAATCCAGACCCCGAGGGCTGAATGATGTAGCCTGTGTCATACGCAATGAAGTTTCCGCGTGTCAGGCTCGAGTTGTAGGCCGGATAGCGAATGTTTGAAGGAGACCCTGTCAACGTCCAGCCAGTCGTGTTTGGAATCCCCGGAATTGGAGCGTCCAGGAGTTGTTGTTCCACCGCAAAGGTTGGTACAAAGGGATTGTTCTCGTAGACAGGCGGATTGCTGGCCGCAGTCGACTGACTTCCAAACGTATAGATAAGGTTTGTATAGGGATTGGGCTGTTTGAGCCAATCGCGCTGGGACGCGTCAATAATGACATATTTCTTCATCATGCGCGTCTTCGGTGTCTCCTGAACGATGTTCGGGTCTGACCGAGAGCCCTCGGGGATTCCCGTATAGTCGACCGTTCCAAGGTTCGAGGGTTTCGACGAATTGAACGTCTCGACATTGGAAGTGGAAAAGGGTTGGGTCAAGAGTCGTTCACGGGGGTCATAGGTATAGGCTTTGCGAGCCTCCGCCTGCTCGCGCATCATCAGTTTCAGGTAGTCACTCATTGCTTAGAGTGCGGACAATTCCGTAAGCCACAGGTCCGCAGCTGTCGTCTTCTTCAGACGCGCAATCTGAGACCGCAGGTCATTCAGCTTCGCCTGGTGCTTCTCCATCTGCTCCCGGGTGAAGCTACTCACGGGGAGACGCATCAGGTAGTCGTAGCTTCCATCAATCTCCGCATAGCCGAACTTCGTGAAGAGCAGGTCGCACTCGGACCTCGCCTTCTTCTTCAGAACCACCTGGGGCTCATCCTGGCATTGGTCCTCGATGAACCGCATCACGTTCTCATGGTACGGCAGCTCAGCCTCCATCGTCGTAATCTGGTGCTGCCGACGCGTCTCGTAAAGCTTGAGACGCACCTCCGCATACTCCTTCAGAATGGCGTTCGGGCTGTCATACTTGGTAATCTGGCCCTTCGCATTGAAGGCGTGCATGTTCGTCGTCTTCACCTTGTCCGTCAGACTCTTCACCAGGGCAGCCTCCGTGATGCCCTTCACGAGGATATTCACCTGCGTATCCGTCGAGACGTCCACGAAGTCCTTGATGCGTCCCTCTGCCAGCTCCTTCTCGAGCCACTCGCGATAGTCCTGGGTCCACGTCCCCGGAGGGAGCTCTGTCACACGGAAGGCATCCTTCTCCGCCTGATAGACCCCCTGGACCGTTCCATCCGCCTTGACGCTTCCCTTGAAGCCCTGGTAGTAGGGCTCCAGCGTCTCGTCCAGAGCTCCCTTGATGTTCTTGAGCCAGGACAGCAGCATCGTCCGCAGCTGTCGCGGGTTGTAGGGCGGAATGAAGGTGGAGTAGCCCGTCCCGATGCCGCGCGCTCCGTTGACGAGGAGCATCGGCAGAATCGGCGCATACCACTCCGGCTCCACCGGCAGACCATCATCGTCGCGATAGGTCAGGACTGGGAAGTCCGCCTCGGGGACAATGGTCTGGATGCCCGGCTGGAGATAGGTGTGGATATACCTCGGGCTCGCGCTGTCCTTGCCGCCCTGCAGACGCGTCCCAAACTGCCCTTGCGGCACGAGCCAGGGGATGTTGTTCGCGCCCATGAAATCCTGCGCCATCCCGATGATGGCCTCATTGAGAGACGCCTCGCCGTGGTGATAGCCGCTGTGCTCGGAGACATAGCCCGCGAACTGGGCCACGCGAATCTCGCTGGTGAGCTTGCGCTTGAAGGCCGCATACAGAATCTTGCGCTGCGAGGTCTTGAGTCCATCCATCACACTGGGAATCGAGCGCTCGAGGTTGTAATTGGAGAAGTGGATGAGGTCCTTGTGGATGAAGTCGGGATAGGGCAGGACAGGTCCCGGAGGAATGAGTGCCGCCTTGTCGTAGCCCTGCAGCCACGTCTTCCGGTCATCTGCCCGCTGCTTGTTGAACGCCAAGTCAATCGCCTCGTCCGAGCCCTCCGCGAATCCGAACTTCACCGCGGTCGGCGTCTTGAAGTAGTCCTTCGCCTCATCGCGCGTCGACGTCCCCAATCCCTTGTAGTACTTCACCTTCCAGCCCTTCGCACCCTCCGCCTTGCGCCACTGCTCGTAGTCGTACTGCGAGTAGAAGTTCTTCACCTCCGCTCCGCCTTTGGCTCCGGCACTGCCCCTCGTCGCCTTGACGATGGGCGTCGCCATGTAGGTCAGGAAGCCCGGGATGGCGATGAGCTCATGCCAGAGCTCGTGGAAGAGGTTGATGAGGAGTCCCCGAATATGCGAGCCGTCGTAGTCCTGGTCCGTCATAATCATCAGACTCCCATAGCGGAGCTCTGAGGTGTCCGTATACTTCTTGCCCGACTGAAGCCCGATGATTTTCTTCAGCTCTGCGATTTCCTTCGTCTGCTCCACCTTGCTGTCCGACGTATCCTTCACGTTCAGCACCTTGCCCTTGAGGGGGTAGACGCCGTAGAACTTCCGCTGCTCCTGCGACAGGCCCGACAGCGCCATCGCCTTCGCCGAGTCTCCCTCCGTCAGGATGAGGGTGCATTTCGCCGAGTCCTTCGTCCCCGCGTAGACCGCATCGTCCAGCTTGGGAATCCCCGTAATCCGGCTCTGCTTCCGTCCATCCGTCTTCGTGTTGTCCTTGCTGTCCTTCGCCGCTTGGGCCTCCAGAATCGTCTCCACAATCCCGAGCTTGCTGATGACCTTCTTGAGGGTCTCGTCGCTGAGGCGCGGCGAGGACCCGAACGCCGAGACCTTGGTCGTGAGCGTCTCCTTGGTCTGCGAGGTGAAGCTCGGGTTCTCGATGAGCGCTGTCACGAACACGCCGAGGGTCTCGCGGACCAGACTCGGCTTGACCTTAGTCTTCTTCTTCGTCTCCAGATACTCCACCACACCGTTCACCACCTGCGAGGCCACTGCGTCCACATGTGTGCCTCCCTTGCTCGTCCAGATGCCGTTCACGAACGACGACGCGAAGAACCCGTCTCCCGGCGTCGCTGTCACCGCAATCGTCCAGCGGTCATTCGGGCTCTCGCTCACAACCGTCTCCACCCCATAGGCCTTCGCGTAGTCCACCAGCGTCCTGCACTTCACCAGCTCGCCATTCCAGGTCACCTTCACCTCCTTGCCGACTGTCATCGCCAGGTCCGTCACACGGCGCTGAATCAGCCGGACCATGTCCGCCGGAATCTCATCCTTGAATCCGAACCGCCCGAAGTCCGGCGTCCACGTCAGCCGGACATACGACTTGCCCTTGCTTGCCTTCACCTTGGGCTTCTCCACCTTCGTCATGTTGTCCGAGAACGTTTGGGAATACTGGAGCTTGCGGCCGCCGTCCACGATAGCGACCTCCAGCTGCTTCGCGAAGATGTTGACGAGCTTGACGCCATACCCGTTCTTTCCACCCACCAGCTTCTTCTCCTCCTTATCGTAGTTGGTCGAGGTCAGGAGCTCGCCGAAGATGAGCTGGGGAATCCAGACCTTGTGCTCCGGGTGCTCGGCCACGTCGATGGGGTCACCGTCATTCTCCACCGCGAGGGTCTTGCCGTCGCAGGTAATCTCAATGTGCTTGACCGGAGTTTCGCTCTTCCTCTGCCGCAAACGGATGACATGGTCGTGAGCGTTGACGAGGAGCTCGTCGACCAGCTTGAAGAATCCGGGGTTGATGGCAATGCGCTCGCGCGTGAAGGTTCCGGACGCGTTGGGGAGCCAGACCTCCTCCTCTGCCGTCTCGACACTCCCGATGTATGTGTCGGGAAGCGAGAGGATGTGCTCCCGGTGCGTCTGCTTCTTGTAGGCTTTGGCGAGGTCCATGGTTGCTGTGGTACAGTCGACTTTCTGCCTGTCTGAAAGTCCGTTTTCAACGATAGAGGATACGAATCCGCAGGAGAAGGGTGAGGACCCAGAGGCTAGTGATAAGAAGCGCGATAGACCCAATCTCCATTGACTTTCACTCTCCCCGCATCTGAAAGTATATGCCCCCGAAGAAGGCCCTGCCCGAGGCTCCGGTGATTTTTACGCTGCGGCTTCCGACCGAAGAGAGCGCTCCACTCCCTGCCGATGCGGCGACGACCTATTCCGAGATTCTGCAGGCAGTCGAAGTCTCCCATGCGACCGAACGATTTAGTAGCGAGGTCATGAAGGAGATTCTCGCGAGAACGAAGCGCCCGACGTATACACCCTCGACTGCATGTTTCTGGTGCTGTCACCCGTTCCCCCATACTCCCTGCGTCCTTCCGATTTCCTACGATGCCTATGAGACGATGTACGCATGCGAGGGGCATTTTTGCTCTCCCGAATGTGGACTGGCCTATCTCTATGCAGAGCCCTCGATTGCGGATGGGACCCGATGGATGCGTCATGCGCTTCTGAATGACCTCTATAGGGCACTCTATACCAAGCGCGACCTCATCCCTGCACCGCCTCGCACAACCCTTCGCCTCTTTGGAGGACCCCTGAGTATCGAACAGTTCCGCGAGCAGACCGCCTTTGGAGACGAACTGGTCGGGGTCCAGCTTCCACCCATTCGCCTCCATGTTCCGAGCATGAATACCCAGGGTCCTGTACGCGACGTCAAGAAGTTCGTAGCGCTCTCCCAGGAGACGGTCGACAAAGCCAGCAAGGAACTCCGACTCAAGCGGACCAAGCCCGTTCACGCGAATGTGGCGACCCTTGACAAGTGTATGCGGTTTTAGAGAGTGGCAAGTTCAGGGAAGACGGACGACGCCGCAACGGCAAGGGTTAGCTCTTCCGGCGTGCATTCGGAAGTCGGTCGGACGAAACCCTGTTTATAATACAGGTCTCCCTCCACAATTCCAGTCGTATGCATGGCACACAGAAGCTTCTGTCCGTCATCAAATGCGTAATAGCCTGCACTATAGGAGACATCACATGGCGAGGAAACCTGGAGATACACGGCGTTGTACGCACAACAGACTCCAAGGATGCGAGATGCCGTCACGTCAGTCTCTCTCCCGGCATACACAACATACACCCGATACGGAACCGGGCATTGAATGTTCCAAAGAATGTGCCCCTTGGCGTAGAGATGAAGAAGAGTCTCTACGCGAACTGTGACGTTCTCATGCTCGCGCATTGTTCCTTCCGGTTACATAGTCGGAGGCATCTCGGACGCAACAGGAGGAGGCTGCGTCTCCACGACAACCTTGCGGGTCGGGCGCTTAATGGTGAGAGACGCAAGAGACTTGGCCGTCTTCTTCGTCTCTGAAATCTCCTTCTGGGTCGCCTTGGACATCGCCTTGATGGTGGAGTCTGCAGACTTGAGGGCTTCCTTTGCAGCATCGCCCGCAGCCTTCGCCCTCTGTTTGGCGAGTGTGACTTCCTCCTTGCAGGCCTTGAGCTTGGTCTCAGCGGCAGAGACCTTCTTCTTCGCAGTCTTGGCCTTCTGGGTCTTCTTGACGGCCTCGGTCTTGACCTTCTTTGTCTTCTTCAGGAGAGCCAACAGGGAATCCCGCAGTCCCATTTACTCTTGGCGAGCGAATTCGTTTCAATGCGCTCCTGGTTCTGTCGTCGTCCGCAAGCCGCATCGAATAAAACTCCGAAGGCCTCCATTACCTGCGAGCGTGGTGCCCCTCAGGCGACTCCCCAGCGTCCCGCCCAGACTACGCCCTATCAGACGCGCATGGACGCCGTCGTCCAGTTCGTCACGACCCTTCCAGCAGTCAAGAGTCTTCTCGCGGTCACCCATCATGACTACCTGCCGAATGAGTACGAGCCCATTCAGGTCGATTCGGATATCTTCTTCCATCTTCAAGAGCTCAAGGTCAAGGAGGGAGCTCTCGAGATTGTGAAGTTCACACTCCTGTCCTACGAGCACGACGTTCAGCACCTTCAGTCCTTCCTGGAGACCTGTACGGCCGACTATGAGCGCCGACTTGCGAACAAGCTGGGAACGCATCGCTATTTCTTCGACCAGGTCATCCAGTCTAAGGTGCGTGGGACCCAGAACCCTCTGCCGACAACCCATCTCGTGTTTAGCAAGACGAAGTTCACAACGAACCGAACCTTTGAGAATGTCTTCTTCGAGGAGCGCGAACACGTCCAGAGCCGGACCAAGTTCTTCCTCGAGAACCGAGCGTGGTATGACAAGAAAGGGATTCCCTATACGCTCGGCTTCATGTTCCACGGTCCTCCCGGGACGGGTAAGACCTCCTGCGTGAAGGCCATCGCGAATGAGGGACGCCGTCACATCATCAACATCCAGCTGTCTGAGATTAAGACGAAGGCTCAGCTCCAGCATCTTTTCTTCAACGACGAGCTCCATGTCTACAACGGCCTGAACACGGAGAAGTACACGATTCCCGTCTCGGAGCGTCTCTATGTCATCGAGGACATCGATGCGATGGGAGATGCCGTTCTCCGTCGCGAATGGAAGAAGCCTCAGCCGATGTCTCAGAAACCGAAGAGTGACGAAGATGCCTGGCTGGACCGTCAAAAGGAGGCCGAACAGGAGACGTTTGACCTGTCGTTCCTTCTCAATCTTCTGGATGGGACGTTGGAAGCGTCGGGACGAATTCTCATTGTGACGACCAACTTCCCTGAACGACTGGACCGGGCGCTTATCCGCCCGGGACGCATTGACATGATACTGCCCTTCAAGAAGTGCAACCGAGCGATTCTGCGCGAGATGGCGTCGGCGTTCTATGAGCGCGAGATTTCGATTCCCGAGGACTCGACCTTGGACTATAAATGGACCCCTGCAGAGGTCAATCAGATTCTGTTCCGGAACTTCACAGACCCTGACACAGCCGTGAAGGAACTCCTGACCCTCACTCGCGAGACACTCGACGGATTTGCTGAAAACGGAAACGAGCAGAGCGTAGAGATTCCTATCCTCACCGACTAAGATGTACGTTCTCTCTGTCAAGCTCTGCTTCGTGATGGACTGCACGGCCTCCATGGAGCCGTGGATTCGCACCGCCCGTCACCAGGTGCTGAAGATTATCGAGACCGTGGAGGAGAAGCACCCCCACGCAGACGTTCAGGTGGCCTTTGTGGGCTACCGCGACCATGGAGACCATGACCGGATTCTCCTCCACGATTTCTCAGACGTTCCGACGCTCTACAAGTATCTCCATACGGTCGTCGCAAAGGGGGGCGACGATGCCGCAGAGGATGTTGTCGGGGGTCTTCGCCAGACCCATGCGTTGAGCTGGGACCGCGCAGACCTCTGTCTGGTCTATCATATTGCGGATGCACCCGCACACGGGATGCTCTATCACGACGAGGACATCTCGGATAGGTATCCGGAAGGTGACCCCCTCGGTCTTGACCCTGCCACCATCCTTCGCCAGTTTGCGAAGGAGGGCTTTCATTACACGTTCGTCCGCATCACGCACCATACGGACAAGATGATTGACATCTTCGAGAAGGCCTATCGCAGGGGTCCCGGTCGATTCAGCGTCATCGATATGGCCGGGCGGTCGCGCCACCAGCTTGCGAGCCAGGTCTACGACAGTCTCGACCAGACGATTACGCAGTACAGCGCTTCGCAAGGTCTAGCAACAGAGTAACATAGTCCCAGATGACCGCCTTGTTCTCGGGGGTCAGCGTATCCCAGAGCGTCATCATCTTCTGAAGAATCAAGTCCAGTGCATTATCGTCTGCATACTCGGGGAATCCTCGCGTCTTAAAGAAATCCTCATCCCGCGCACGGATGGTTGTCTCAAACGGACTGACGTGGGTGACAACTTGTTCGGGGACGAGTTTTGGGTTGGTCTTCTGAAGCAGAAAGAGACCGCTCTTGTAGGTAGGAAAGTCCGAGTCCTCGGGGAACACAACGATAAGCTGGTCGAGGAACATGGCAAACTGACCGTAGAACGCGTCCAGGAAGATGCGCTTCGACATTGTGTTTACTGCCTAGAAATGCCTTTAAACTCGGTCTCCCGCACCTTTTTGTATTGCTCGAGGCGGTTCGTGATGTCATCATTCCGTCCCTGCTTCGAGCCGTCGTACGACTGCTTCGTCTCGGGTTCCTTCGGAGTGGGGGCCAGGGGACCGCCTCCGAGGAAGGAATACTGAAGCTGGTCGTCTCCCATGAACTTGCCCGGCGCCTCCCAACTGGAATAGGAGTCGGTAAGACCCGACCCGCCAAAGCCCCAGGCCTGATACTCCTTGGGGGTCGCCGATGCCGCAGCCGCAGCGCCAGACGACGTCGCCGTCGGAATCTCACGACGCGCCGTTACGGGCTTGGCAATGTAGGAGTAGATGTCCTTCCCGACATAGAGGTCCTTGGTATCCGGGACATACAGGGTTGGGACGCTCTTGAGAAACGCCGGAAGCTCGTGACGTTGCTTGCCGTCGATGTAGACCATGCGGCAGAGACTGTCCTTGTTCAGCTGCTTGAGCGTCTCGACAATCTTGAGACAGTTCTGGTCCTTGCTGTGGACGAACAGATAGGGCTGGCTCATTATTCGGTCGGACGAGAAAAACGGAAGGGCGTAAACGTATAAGAGACTCGGCAATGGAGAACCCCAAGACATCCCTCAATGGCTATCGACTGGACTGTGAACTCAAGGGCGTACCGGTCTCGTTTGTGAATGCAATTCGTCGGATTGCGCTCGCAGAACTTCCGGTCGTCATTCCATCGAACGTGGAGGTTCTTGAGAACACCTCGAGTCTCACGCATGAGATGCTCCGGCATCGCGTGGAAATGATGCCTATCAATGTCCGCCCAGAGGAGGTTGGCGTGATTCGCGACACACGTCTCGAGCTGAAGATTGGAGCCTCGGACACCCCTGTGGAAGTCACCACGGATGACTTCACCATCTTCGGGCCTCGCAAGGACATCCTCCTGAAGGACCGAGACCTCGGGACGCCTGGATACTTCCTGCGACTGGCTCCCGGACAGAGTCTCCATATCAAAGCGAATCTCAGCCTTGGTCCGGGGTCCCAGGTCTGTATCTCGACATTCAAGAATCACGTGACACCCGAGACCCTCAAGATTCAGCGTGGGATTTGGGTTGACAATGGAAAGGACCCGAGGGAGTTTGACAGCTTCTACTATCAGAAGTACTACGAGCGTGACGAGGAGGGACGTCCCTATTGGTTCGACCTCACACTCGAGAGTATCGGAGTTGTCCCCGCGAAGGACCTTCTCCGAAGCGCAGTGGAGGTTCTCAAGGAGAAGCTCACAGAGGTTGCCAAGGTCCCGATTCAGCGCGAGGAGCCTGGGTGGTATCGTCTGGATGTCGAGGGGGAGACGTATACCATCGGACAGCTCGCTCAGGAGCTTCTGTACCGCGATAAGAACGTGGAGTATGTCAGCCGAGACATCGGACATCCCCTCCTTCCGAAACTCATCCTTCGCTTCAACACGAAGCAACCCCCGGAGAAGGTTCTCGAGACCTTCAAGCGGGAAGCGCTCGAGCTGTGTGAGAATGTTCTTCGGTCTGTATAATGAGTGGCGCGAGGGTCCTCACCTTTGACCCGTCGGAGTTTGTGGTGCTCGAAGATTCGATTGAAGTCGATGAGACGATTCAGCGACCGGAAGCGGTTCGCTTTTTTACCATCGAGGAGCAGGAGACCGATGCCTTCGAACTCCTGATGCCGAAAGGGCGGACAACCCAATTTCAGCGCGATGAGATTCGAGATGTTGTCACGCGCATGCGCGAGCTCTACGACGCCCATGTACTGGCCCTTCCCGATGACTATGCCCTTCGCGAACCCACGCGGGGCACGAACCTTCCCTGGGTCCATCCCGTGTACGCAGACGTCGAACTCCGGCCCTATTCCTTCAAGGACTCGTGGGCGGCCCTGTTTGAGACTCCGAGTGCATCCGGCTATTACCCTCGTCTGACCGCTGCATTGCCGAAACCCTATACGTCCACGGGCGGTGTCCTTCAGGAGGTCGAGCAGCCAACGGAGTTTGTCAACACGGCGGGTGAGAAGCCGATTCGTGTCTTGCCTGTCTATACTGCGACGAAGACGGTGGTTCACGAAGATAAGACGACGGAGGTTGTTCCTCGCCCGATGCCGGGGAGCGAAGACGTTGTCAATCGTCTTGGGTTCTATCTCGATGCTCGACCGACTCCGATTCCCAACCCGCTCCCCGACCATCCCTTTTTGACGTCCAACAAGGCCGGGTTTGTCGAGACAACCGCTCCGCTTTTGGATGTGCTTCCCTCTCTTGACGCGGTTCTGACCCACGGCGTTCCTGTCACCTCGGACCCCTATGGTGTTGCCGGACCGTATCTCAAACTCTATGACGTGAAGCTCTCGGACATTCCCTGGTCCTCGTGGAAGTCTCGCTTTCCGCCTGTCGAAGTGGAACAGGTCCTGCGCGAGAAGCAGGAGCTTCCCTTTCCGAAGCCCGATGAACTCGCTCCCTCGGCGAAGATTCTGGAAGCCTACAAGACCACGTATGCGCCTGGAGTCTCGGTGCGTGAATGGCTGATGCGGCAGGATGACGGCGGAGAGTTCGTTGTCAAGGCCCTGCTCTCCAAGGCGATTGACAATGGGAGTGTCGAGTCTGTTCCGGGTGTCGACCTTCCGGTTCCGGAGCCTCCGGCGACAACACTCGCGGAGTGCTCGTTGATGGGACTGACCTTTCCCGATTTCCTTGTGAAGGGGCTCCTCCGCAAGACGCCTGCCGGGAAGCTCATTTGTGTGCCCCTGGAGCATGTTCGTCAAGAGCGTGCGCGGGCCGGCTACCTCAATCGGAAGCCCTGGAAGGAGTCCACGGAGAATGACATCAAGGTCGAGCATCTGTCTGCGCTTCGAGGGTATCGTCGCCAGGAGCCCGAGATTCCCATCCTCGCCGAACAAAAGACCCCCGGAAAACCTGACTCGGTTCATCGTCAGGAAGCCGTTGCGATTCTTCAGGACCCCCGTCGCCATTCGCGAGACAAACTGCGCGACCTGGAGGAGATTGTCAAGGACGACATCCTTGCGAAGAACGTCTATACGGATGCAGATGGAAGCTTCGTTCTGTGCGAACACACCCTTGCGCTGCTCTCTGGCGACCTGGAGAAAGACCGGACCTTCTTCTACGATGTCTGGACGGCGAAGGTCGAGGGCTGGCGGGTCTGCAAGTATTGCGGAGAGCGTCTCCTGGGAGACGACCTGGTAGACCAAGAGGAGTTCGACGAACAGGGCTTCGTCTTGAATAAGAAGGAGGCGCTGGAGACAGGACCGGTCTTTCACGGAGAGTCCATTGCTGCGCTTGCAGCGGGACTCAAGAGCATGTCTGGGCTGTTTACGCTGGACGACCCCTGCGACAGTATCGTCTTCCATCTTCTTTCGCTCCTCCAGGTCCTTCCCACGAATGGTGAGCTTGTCAGCTTCTTCCTCTCCAAAGGACGGGAACAGACGGCCAAGCTGGGGAAGATGACGAACGCCTCCATGGAAGGTCGTGGAATCATTGGACTTGCCATCACTGTCTTGCTGCTTCAGGCCCATACAGACCCCCTTCTGGAACCGCGTCGGTCGTTCTGGTCCAAACCCATGACCTTCGCAGGCTATCCTCGCGATGCAGACACACCCGAAGCCTTTGGTCTTGTCGACCTTCTGTTGATGGTTCTGGAGAACACGTACCGGGGCTTTCCGACAGCGCTCTCGGGTCCCACGAAGCAAATCATTCGGGCTGTCCTCACAAACCCGCAGAGGATTCGAACGTCCGTGCTGACGATTCTCGACAAGCGTCTGCTTCCTCTTCCGGACATTCAGAAGGCTCTCGCGCCCGCCCGCGCAAAGGTCAAGAGTCTTCCTCCTCCGCTTCCGGTTGTTCCGTTCCTTCCCATCCAGACTCCTCTGACGACTGCAGTCGAGTCTCCGCGCTGCTTCTCCGGGCAGACCATTCTGGGAGGCAAGAACCCGCCTCGCATCCGCCAGCCTGCGATGTCTCTGCGTCGGATTCACCCAGCGTCTGTGCGCGAGACGGTGACGCCCCCTGTCTCCGAACGCGTTGAGGTTGCGCCTGTCCCAACCGACCAGATTCGTCGTCGCCTCGGACTCAAAGGAACCGTTGAGAAATCTGGATACAGGACAGCTCTCCTTCTCGCGGCGCATCTCGCACGCACACGCCAGTCTGCACTGCCCGTTGCGTCTGTAGACCCCACCCAGTCTACAAGTCTTCTTCGGGATATCGGAGCCGGGTTCCTCAAGGAGGCCTCGCAGGGACTCAAGTCTGTCCCAACGACGGACGTCACGGTCTTCTGTCTGCTCGCCGATTACACCAAGTCCAAAGCAGAGGCGCGCAAGGTTCGTGCCACCGAGCGTATCACGTACGTCCAACGCATGGCGAACTTCACGGACCTGGAACGCGAGGTCAATATGGAACTTGCCAAGCGTGGAATGGCGCCCGTCATTCTCGCCCTCGAAGAGCGCAAGGAGCTGGGACGCGGTGTCGACCTGAGTCATCTCGTGGATGTGGGTGTCGGCCTTCCCCAGGATACGGAAGAGCAGGGAGATATCGGACAGGCCAATGCAGGTGC
>JACCDP010105152.1_pt1 | contig 21029 bp, 26 predicted proteins | sample 7445841 | NCBI WGS metagenome assembly JACCDP01 (sample SAMN15323441, study PRJNA562643) | freshwater metagenome | isolation source: river surface water | place: USA:Blue River Watershed | collected 2017-08-17
CCCGCCCGCCCCGCCCACACGAGCGACAGCGAGCACGAATGTCCAGCGATCAGTCCCCGTACAGCATGATGAACGATGCCGTTCGCGAGCTGCTGAGGCAGTACAACAACGGGCACTACACCGCGAGCAACAGGGAACTGCTCGATTCCCGCATCAAGGGATTTCGCACGACCCTGCTCACGATCAGGCTGGACCTTCCCGAACCTACAGCGGACCGCTACGAGCCCGAGCGCTCCAGCCTCTTGCACACCCTGCAGGTGATCCAGAACTTCCTGCCCTTCCCGTCCGACTCGCCGTACGCGGCACTCCAGGCCGACGTCAAGGCCCTGTTCATCAGGGCCGGCGACCAGCAGGAGCGCCAGCACAACCGCGACTCGATCCTGAGCGAAATCAGGCGCCTTCGGTGCGACTCGCTGAGCAAGATGCACACGCTCACCAAGGACGACCAGGACAAGCACGAGCAGGAGCGCAGGGACCTCCACAGGTGCCTGACCCAGATCGAGAGAACCGTGCAGTGAGCCGGCGTGCCCTGACCCGAAATAAATCATGATTTGTCTATTCCACCAGCGTTGCGACCGCGAGCCGTCCCGCGCGCGACCACAGATAGATGCAGTCCACACAAGTTTTCATTTACTTCCATGCTTTCAAATCACGTCAAGGATCGCCTGCTCGATCAAGTCGCGGTCCCGCATTGTGTACGACTTGACCTTGCGCTGCTGGCCCTGCACCCACTGGTAGTGCCACGACGGCTCCTCGTTGTACCTGTCGTAGTACTTGGCAGCAACAGCCCTCCCGACCGCGATCTGCTGCCCGTGGCTCAGCCTGTGGCCCATCTCGTGCGCCACCTCCGTCACGCTGATGGGCCTCTCCTGCGACCCATCCCCGTTCGTGATGGCCCTGACGCCCGAATTGAGCGCGACATTCTTCAGCCAGTCCTCTGTCTGAAGCCTGAGCCGCGCGTCGTCCCGCCAGTTCGGATTAATCAACGCCATCGTGTTGGCGAACAGCGACACGTTGCTCACTTTCAGCTGGAGCAGCTCCTGATCCTCACGCTCCCTCTTGCGCTTCCTGTCCCCACCGTCCTCAAGCGCCGGCTCCGCAGCCAGGGAGGCCCGCGCCATCTGTGCAATAGGCGAGTCCGACGCCTGATTCGCCTCGATCTCGTCGATCAGCGAGGCATCCCCGGCGAAGTACCGGCGCAGTATGTCCGCCATGGCCGACCGGTGCTTCTTGGCGGCCTCCCCGGGCAGGAACATCACCAGCTTCAGCGCGCCCACGAACGTGATCACAGGTTGCTCCGATTGACCTTTGCCAGGAAATTGGAAGTTCAGGACAAAATCCTGAACCTCACTCTTCTTATCATCCGAGAGTTTTCTCCATACCTCTCCCGCGTCGTTCTGGTTTTTGCCACACACGCACATGATCATATCACGTACAGAGAGATACTGTGCGCCTTGAATCACGCAGAACCTCACAGTGGCACCAGGCACGATCTCGTCAAACGGAATAACGGCGGGGACCTTCGAAACGGCCATGCTCAATCTCTATCCCAACGCCCGCAAAACAGGCGCCACCCCTCAGTTTATTTCTTTTTTTAGGCAGGCCCAGGACGCACGCGAGCGCGCGAAGCACCTGTCCGCAAAGTGCGTGTTCCTGCCACACTTGCGGCACAGGTCATACTTCTCGCAGATCTGACCGAACGCCTGCTCCTCCTGCTCCTCCCTCAGCCTGACGCTGGTGAACATCCAGCCCCGCACGTTCGCCACGCCGTGCTTGTACATCCGCGCGAGGGTCTCGTTTCGCTCCCACGACTCCAGATCCAGCTCGCTCCCACTCTCGCCCACCTCCAGCCTCCTCACCTTGCTGCCTGTCAAGAACTGGGTGCCCTCGCCCGCCAGGTGCTGCTCCACCCTCTTCTCCACGTCCTGGGACTTGCCCACGTACATCCTGCCATTCTCGTCCCCGAGCACGTAAACCCCTGCCTTTGCGCTCGACATGGGCTTGTGCCTCTTGTTAGACCGGCCCTCGTTTTGCTTCAGCCTCCTCCCATCCACATGAGTCTTCGCGTAACACTCATCGATCATGTGGCCTTGCCTGCCACACCTGTAGCACGGCGCGTCGTCACTGTCAAATGCATCATCATCGTCCGATGCACTGGATTCCGATGTGTAATAATACGGCATTGAGCACAAATCGCTCTGAATCAGCCAACGATCCAGTAATTTCGATCTTTTATTTATTCCAGCTGTAAACAAATCAATTTTTTTTATTGTTGCTGTAATTGGGTCACGTTCAAGTTCACGGCCTTCTAGAACGCCCGCCCGCCCCCAGCAGCGCCCGCTCCATCACGCCCCGATCCGCCTCGTAGTACAAGTTCAGCTCGACGTCCTCGCCGTGCCGGTACACCGTGGCCCGCTCCGGGCACCGCTTGTACTTCTTCAGGAAGTGATTCAGCATCACCCCGTCCACCCTCTTCAATCGCGCCTTGTTCAGCTCCACCCCGAGCTCGTCCGCCATGTCCACCACGTTGATATCCGTCGTGTCCACATCCGTATCAGGCTCCACATCCCGCTCGCGCCCCTCGTGACACACCGCCAGAGCCTGGCCAGACCCGACGGTCTCCCGAAGCGCCTTCTTGAACATGTCACGCGTGTCAGCATCCAGCGCCTTGTCCACCGCCATGGCTTTGTACTTGTCGATCATGGCCATCTTGCACTCCATGAACTTAATCTCCGTCTCCATCCGGAGCACCTCAAACTCCTCCCGCTTCCGCTTGCGCTGCTCCGCGTCGTCCTCGATCCTCCCGCCGTCCTCGCCACCGTCAGCCAACAGCGAGGCCCGCGCCAGCTCGTTCACGGGCGACCCCGAGTTGTTATTCGTGATGACCTCTTCGATCAACAGCGGATCACCGGCGTAGTACCGCCTCAGGATGTCCGTCATTGCACCGCGATGTTTCTTGGCAGCCTCGCCGGGCAGGAACATAATCAGCTTCAGTGCGCCCACGAAAGTGATAACGGGTTGCTCCGATTGGCCTGAGCCAGGAAATTTTTTTTCGGCGCAAAATGCGGAAACCTCGTCTTTCTTGTTTTGAGACAGTCTGTCCCACGTTTCGATGGCTCGCCTGTTATCCTTCATGCACACGCACATAATCAGATCCCGGATCGACAGATACTGCACGCCGTCGATCACACAGAAGCGCACGGTCGCGCCGGGCACGATCTCGTCAAACGGTATTGTCGCAGGTAGCCTCGCGACAGCCATGCCCTACCCCCACATCCCAAACAACCGGTCGCACCGGAGAGGCTCGCGCGCTTTTTTGCACACATGTATCAAATCAGGGTTTATTCAAGCCGACAGGGCATTCACACCAATGTCTCGAGGCACTCCATGTGGCCCAGTTTTCTGACCAGCTGGATCACTTGGTCTCCAGTGTTGATCGGATGACCTTGATAGGTGAATTTTTTATCATCGTCAAATACGCGTTCATCTTCCAAGAAAGGCCCGTAAAAAATTCGTTTGCCAAAAGTCTCAACACCTCGGTCTGTAAAGACCATAATCAGTTTTAAGCTTTTGACATAATCGTGACCTTTATTCCCGTTGTCTTCGGAATAGCAAACATCTTCGATCCACACGTCAATCACGTCGTCATAACGATACCATCGGATATTACGGTAACCTTCGAGTTGTTCAAGACCTTGCATGTGTTTCACGTTCACACTTACTGTGTACTGTGCAGGGTTGATCTCCAACAAAATCATTTTGCGATACTCCTTCTCAATACCGCTGTAATTTACGGAAAACAAGGTTAAATGATTTAACGCTTTACGCATCTCTCTCTCGAACACCTTCCTGTGCTCAACCGCATTCATACCTGCCGGCCTGCCCCACACGCCCCTCACGGTTTTAATACACGCCCACCTCAGCTATATTCGCGCGCGGCCCGTCAGCTCTTGCACACACACGTGTCAAATCAGGGTTTATTCAAGCCGACAGGGCATTCAGTTCAAAGCTTGATAGCATGGCATATCGCCTAGTTGCTTAATCAATTCGATCACCTCGTCCGCAGTATTCACTTGATGACCTTGATAAGTGAATGATTCGTCTTCAATAAGAATCGAATGTGTTTCAAAATCAGTATCATGCGTGCGCGACATCTGCTTGTGGGTAATCTGCGCTCCATGCTCTTCTGAAAATTCCATAGTAAGCTTCAACTTAAAGTAGTAATCTCGAGCATTTGTCGGTGCCCAGAAGATATCTTGGATGAACACGTACATGAAAGGATATCTACGCCACCACTTGATATTCCGGTATCCTGGCACGCGATAATGTACATTGTCTTGAATGTGCAATACGGGATCAATGCTCACTAAATCACAAACCTCGGGTGAATTATAAAGACAAGCAATGTCATATTCCTTATTCGAGGAACGTGAGTGATTGGATATCAAGAAAGCGAGTGCTTCACGCATTTTGCCCTCAAATTTGGCCCAGTGCTCATCCGCAGACATACCTGCCGGCCTGACCCACACGCCACTCCCAGTTTTAATACATGCCAACCACATGCATAATCGCGCGCGGCCTGTTACTCCACCAACACACACATGTCAAATCAGGATTTATTCAAATCGCAGCGCGTTGTCTAGTCGCTTCCGGAATCACTTACGCTGTGGGCGTGTGATGCCGTCGATCATGGGGAATTCCAGATAGGCCTTGTTCAGTCGGAATGACTTGAGCACCTCCACAACCCCACCGAGTGAGCTCACGGACATGCCCTGGTATTTCTTGCTGGGCCCGCAAAACTCGAACTCCAGCTCTGGCAACTCATGCCCAACGACCTGTTGAGTCGATTTCACGATCTCAAACGCGTCGCCGTTTCGCTTCGTGACCATCTGGAGCGTCGCTCGATAGTAGTTCTGGCTCGTCTCGTCACCGAAGCTGTCTTCGATCGTGATGTTATACACACGCGGGAAGATATGAAATTTGTACGAAAGCTCAATGTAGCGTTCGCCCTTCCTCGTGCCATCAGGTCTGCCATACACCTTGTGGTCCACGTTTTTCATCCAGATCGCCAGGAAATTACATCCTGCGCACTCGTCCTTCACAGCCAATCGGTTGTTCACAAGTTCGTGCATGGCGATGCGAATGTCATCCGGGGTGGTACTATCAACAACAGTGGACATGACACAAACTCACGATCCTAACCGCGAGCCAATGATCCATTTTAATACATGACAAGATCATGAACAATCCATGATTGACAGGTGATTAAAATCTGCCAATGACACGATGGCGTGTTTCGTGCTGGGGCGTCAGGAGAGCACCTGGAGCACTTGTGCTCAAAGTTCATGGTCCCATTCTATGAACTTGTTCATGGCAAAGCAATTCAGTCAACTCGATCATCATTCTATGCTTAACAATATCATGAGCAAATCATGAATCTCTGGCGTATCCAGTCAATTCAAACGCACTCCTGTGAGCACCTATTCTCAGGCTGTACCTGAGACACCTGAGTATAAGGTTTATGGTTCAGTCTTACAAGATTTCTCATGGCTGTACATTCCAGTTAATCCAATCATCAAATCACATGTCTAGCTGTCCGTGAATCTCAGGGGTATCAAGTCAACTCAAACACATTCCTGTGAGCACCTGTTCTGAGGCTGTACCTGAGACACCTGAGTATAAGGTTTATGGTTCAGTCTTACAAGATTTCTCATGGCTGTACATTCCAGTTAATCCAATCATCAAATAACATGTCAAGCAGTCCGTGAATCTCAGGGGTATCAAGTCAACTCAAACACATTCCTGTGAGCACTTGTTCTCAGGCTGTACCTGAGACACCTGAGCATAAGGTTTATGGTTCGGTCTTACAAGATTTCTCATGGCTGTACATTCCAGTTAATCCAATCATCAAATCACATGTCTAGCTGTCCGTGAATCTCAGGGGTATCAAGTCAACTCAAACACATCCCTGTGAGCACCTATTCTCAGGCTGTACCTGAGACACCTGAGCATAAGGTTTATGGTTCAGTCTTACAAGATTTCTCATGGCTCGGTAATCTAATTGATTCGATCAATCAATAATTCATGGTTAACACATGAAAATCCACGAATCTTACTTGTATCCAATTGACTCGATTGCTTATCCATATATCTGGTTTATAAACCTTATCCATAAAAAATCGCCCTAGATTTTTCCCCCCTCGTCATATACGCTCTCTAGAGACATTACAAGAGGGTAAATCAATCAATTAGTTGTCAACTAGTCAATCACCCGTTATCAGTGGTTTCAGTGTTAAGACATGCTAACTCTTGTTTCACTGACCTGATGGAATGCAGATTAACGTGAATGGATACAGGTTAGATTCATGAAACTCGTGGTGTGTAAAATGATGATCAAGTTCAATGGATAGCCTTGCCGTGAAGAATCTCATGAGACTTTACCGTAAACCTTAAGGTCTGGTGGTCCAGGTGCTACCCTGGAAACAGGTGCTCACAAGAACTCGTTTGGATTGACTGGATTGACCTGAGATTCATGGATCATCGGGTGCATTTCAATGCGATCCAGTTGAATGGATAGCCTTGCCGTGAAGAAACTCATGAGACTTTACCGTAAACCTTAAGGTCAGGTGGTCCAGGTGCTACCCTGCAAACAGGTGCTGACAAGAACGCGTTTGGATTGACTGGATTGCCCTGAGATTCATGGACCATCAGGTGCATTTCAATGCGATCCAGTTGAATGGATATCCCTGCCATGAAGAAACTCATGAGACATTGCCGTAAACCTTAAGGTCAGGTGGTTCAGGTGCTACCCGATGCTCCAACCCTATGCTTGTCGGAACACGTTTGAGTCGACCCGTTGACACGTCCGCTGATGTTTCTCATCTACGTGTTTGTTTAACCATGAATTTCCAGTAAAAAAAACTCGAAGCAGCGAGGTGCGTTCATGGGCGCTGGTTAGGCATGCGTTTGTCATGAGCAACTCTGTTGCAGATCCTGTTGCAGCTCCTGTTGCTGCTGTGAAAAAAGGCGAGACGAGCATGCTGAATCTCGGGCACGTGCTGCCGCGATTGAGCCTGATGACGCTGGAGCGAGATGGGGTGCTGTACATGAAGGCGACGTGGTTCATCGTGTTCTTCTACGAGTGCCTGCTGGAGCACGTGGATCATATCGTGAGGGACTTGCGGGAGACGCAGGAGCTGAGCCAGGAGATCGTGACGCTCACGGTGGGCAAGCGCGAGGGCGACTGGTTCACGCTGGCCGGGGCCAAAACGCTGTTGGGTATCGTGCCGTACCGGATGACCAGGCGGGAGCGGGCGGAGCTGGTGGAGGAGTTTGCGAAGCTGGAGAAACCGAAGAGTGCTGGTGTGGCTGAGGCGAAACCCGCTGCTCCCGAACTGGTCAAATTGAAGGACGGGCAGGTGAGCGTGATCAAGATGAGGCAGGAGGAGGGCAAGGACGAGGACGGGGATGGCTGGCTGGACGTGAGGGTCGTGTGGTTGGGCGGGAAGGAGTATGTGTCGTCGCGAGATGTGGTCAAGCACACGATCGAGAAGACCGGGAAGCTCGTGGTCAAAGCGTGGACGCAGGTGAAGGATGTGGTTGACGCGGGAATGCTTGCGACGCACAAGTTCAAAGGGAGCGGCGAGGTGGTGCAGGATGTGATCGAGAGGGGCGAGGCGAGACGGGTGGTGCTGGCGCTGACGGGCGAGGCTGCCCAGAGGAATCGGGAGCGGATGCTGGCGGCGATCGCTGGTGATAATGCTGGGGCTGAGCATGTAAAACCTGCTTCAGCGTGCAAAATGACGGAGGACGAGTTGCTGGACGCGTTGGACAGCATGTATCCTACATGGCTGGAGAGGATCACGGGACAGCCGGGCGCGAAACGGGCGCGGCGGGCGTGAATCTCGCCTCCATCGTTATTTAAACCTCGTGAACTCTTGTGAATGAATGTCAAACCCGACATACAGCGTAAAAACACATGACGAATCAGTCAGTGATTTTGTATTCGGATATGTTACTAAATTTCCTATTGTAACACTGCGACGGGGATTTGTCGAACAATTAGAGGTTCACATGAAAGACCGATTTACTTGTATCGCAGAAATTGAGCGAAACATGCGTGCATGTTTATTAGCAGATTTTGCTAAAATGCATCAAGGTCTTCCGGACAAGCACGGATTCGTCATGTGTCCACAAGGTCGAAATGGATGTATGCTGCCAAAGGTAGGAAATATCGAATGGAAACGACTCAATGTCCCCATAGATACACTTGACAACAACGTGCAGGACATTCATGAGATCATGGATTTCATCAAGTGTCGATTTGTACCACTTGTAAGGTGCGAATGCACATGAATTGAGCAGGAGGATAGTTCTGAATCAACAATTGCCATGCGACCGAATGTTCTTCAGGAGATATTTCAAGCGACGTCTCTAGCGATACTGAAGCGACTTCGTGATTTAAGGAATCAAATACGTAAAATTTCGTCCAAACCATGTTGGTTCAGAAATAGCGTGAGATTCCGGCAACAGCGGGCCTCCGAGTCTACATGTGTTTCGAGATCGGGTTATATGGGCGCGAAACGGGCGCGGCGGGCGTGACTTGTGCACTTGAGTTGATTCAAATTAAAAAAAGAGCTATTGTCTGGGGTGAGGCCTGTTTTCGAGTGTAGGGCTAGTTCAAAGCATGGCAGTCTCGAAGGTTCCCGCTACGCTCCCGTTTGATGAGATTGTGCCCGGCGCAATCGTGAGGTTCTGCGTTATCGATGGTGTGCAGTACTTGTCGATTCGTGATATGATTATGTGCGTGTGTGGGAAGAACAATGACGAGGCAGGTCTCGTTTGGCGCCGGATGTCACCGGAGAGGCTTTCCGAGGTTCGATCATATTGTTCGAACTTCAAATTTCACGGACAAGGCCAATCGGAGCAACCAGTTATCACTTTCGTGGGTGCACTGAAGTTGATTATGTTCCTACCCGGCGAGGCCGCCAAGATGCACAGGTCTGCCATGGCGGACATCCTGCGGCGGTACTTTGCTGGTGATGCGTCGCTCCTTGATGAGATCGAGAGAAATCAGGTGTCGGACTCGCCCATCACGCAGATGGCTCGTGCTTCACTGGCTGCCGAGGGTGGCTCCGGTGCTATTGAGGATTCACACAAACGCAAGCGGGAGGAACTTGAGATGCAAAAGCTTGAAGTTGAGATCAAGTGCATGGAATCTAACTGCCAAGTTTCGCTGTGGAAAGGCCAGATGGACATAGTGGACAAGTACACTGCGCTGTGCACGAACACGGATTTAGATGAGCGCGCCAAAGTCGTATTCAAGGAGGCTTTGCTCAACTCGCTGATGGTGAAGGCGGGTGACTCGCCAGATGGCAAGGCCATCCTGCCCAATTTCAAGGAGAGGCCAGAGACTGTGATCAAGATCAAGCCAGATGAGGACGCAGATGCACGTGAGGCTCAGGATGTGGACGAGGATGGCTGTCTGAGCGTGCGTGTGGTGCTGTTGAACGGGAAGCAGTACTTGTCGACACGTGATGTGGTAAAGCATACGATTGAGAAGACGGGGAGGGATATGGTACAAGCGTGGCGGCGTGTGAAGGATCAGATCGACGCGGATGTACTGGAGACACACAAGTTCAAAGGGAGCGGCGAGGTGGTGCAGGATGTGATCGAGAGGGGCGTGGCGCGCTGGCTGGTTCGTCTGCTTCCGGGCGAGGCAGCCGAGAGGAATCGCAAGAGGATGCTGGAGGCGATATGTGTTAGTCATGTGGATGGCATGAAATCTTTGGATTAAAACCAGTAATCTACATGGTTCGAGCGCGCTACGGGACAGCCGGGCGCGAAACGGGCGCGGCGGGCGTGATATTGGCTTTCATGCCTATTAAAACCCTCAAAGCAAAATAGTAGCGCAATGGATCTTTTAAACGCGCAAGAGATAAAAGTTGTTAATGAATGCAACCAAAAGTGTCCAGCCCTATCCCAGTTCATCTTGAGTATAAAGCAGTTAAAACACTGGGAGGATGCATGTGGCGAATGCTATCAACATGTGATGGACATGTTTATTCGCATATTCACTGAAATACGGTCAGATCGCTTTATTTCAGTGAATGATGATTTTGAAGTCTTGACCTCCGATTTGAAGAGGACATTTTCAATCTTCAAGATGTTGGCGGGCAATGACCAAAACCTCTGCAATGCTCGCGACCATATCCTGCTTGGTCTTTCTGCGGGTCAAAAAATATTGAAATTAGAAGTTGATCAGCATTCACAGGAAGAGATTGCGTGGTATGTAGAAATTGCAAGAGAGATGCGTGAATTACAACAAGCATTTGTTGAGGAAGTAATCAAGATAATAGATGTTTTGAAAGCACTGGAATCAATTTCAGCGCGAGTTGATCTGGCATTGCATCATTCAGCTTTATTAGAGAGTTTACTACCGCGTTGCGTTGGGGTCAGATGATTCAGCCATGCGCAACTCGATGGAATCAAAACAAGCTCTCATCTTTTCTTTCAAAGTCTTGCCCTTCAAGTACTCTTGTGACAAATTAAGCACCAAGTTTTTACACTCAGCCATCCGGAATTCGCTGACACGTGGAGGCAAGATTTAGGTTTGACTACTATCGGATTGGGCCTGTATGTCACGTGTTTCGAGTTCTCCGCGGGTCATGCGGGCGCAAAACGGGCGCGGCGGGCGTGAGAATGTACGTTTAATGAATTTGAGAACGAGTGGTCTGTGTCACGAAAATGCCACTTACGCAGAATAACTTTGCTTGTTATTTTGCGCGCATTTACATCGAGTTGCGCGCATTTCTGTTTGTATGGCCTCGATTTTCTGGTCTTGTTGCGAGAGACGGCGTTCTATAGTCTCTTCGAGACGGTCAAGTCTTGCGTTGAACGCTTGCATCATTTCGCGCATCTCCTGTAGTTGGAACGAGAAATCATTTGATATACCCTGTTGAGTAAAATCGAATGAATATATGGGCATATACAATTTAATGAGCGAGTACGTACCTGCATTGCGTCACGAAAATCTTGGCGGAGATCTTGCACGTCTGATTTCGTGGCTGGCTGTTTGGACTGGTCAGCATACTGTGGCCAGACCTGTTTGCATGAAATCAATCGATCGATTTCTGTTGCTTCACGGCACATGAATCATTGTTTGTGTGATTCTTAATTTAAATACATATTACCAATTGGTTCATATGTTCTCGATGTATGTGTATTAAACCATAATCCCCCGCCTGCCCTGATTCTGTAAGATGTGCTTCGTTCATCGGATTTAGCGTGAGATTCGGGTGGCACGGGCTTCGACGGGCCCAGCCGGCGCGTACAAGGATAAATGCTCGAATTTAAGCTGAATGACAGTCTCACACATATAATATGTACGAAGCTCTCTCAAGTATATGAGAAAATGCTTATTCCTTTGATCGAAAACATTGGTGCGTACCGCAAGATGAACGCGTTATGCTCTCTTGGATCTGGAGGGCATCACGGGTTTTCACAGGATGAACAGCGTATACCGCACTCGATTCGGAACATGCTTCTCTTATCCAGTGGCACGTTTGTCCTGTGTACACCGCGGAGTGTGTCGAAGAAGGACGTGATTGTTCAGTTTGCACGTGCAAACAAGAACACCACATCAACTCTGTTCATAGAATGCGGTGTTCAGGAGTCGCCAGTATCGGTCACGTGGTTCAACAAGGATGTGCTCGGGTTGACGCACAAGTCTGCGCCCGTCAGTGAGCACGTGCACAACACATTCGATCAAAAACGTCGAGTCAAGCTCTATTTGCAGTCATTTGACCAAGCAATGCGCGTTGACGCTGCATCAGCGCTCCGGTTTATTCACGACCTACACGCCGACGGTAGGGATTCGGGGCGTTACTCGGTAATCGTGGACTGCACGGATCCACGCGTCGCACATGCCATTCTGGACAGCCTGCGCGGCGAGGCGTACTGGGTTCCGCTTGAAACAACTCAAGGCGTAAGGGAGACGCCGGCGCAACAGATCTACCACGTGATTGATTCGCGTGTGTGCGCCCGGATTCGGGATTCGCTCGAAATCTTTGAGTTGAAAATGTGATTGTGTCTTATGCAGAAACCAGTTCGAATTCGCGTTGATGCTGGCGGATTTGGAACACTTTCAGCGCCTCGTTGATGATCATGTTGAATACGTCATCGTCAAGAAGGCCAAACCATCCGACGTTTCGTAATGCTAACAATACATCTCTTTTATGATGTTTTATGGATTTTCTCGCCCATCGTTGAAGCACATGTATCTTTTCGGTGAATTGGTCTTGCTTTGAATAAATCTCTTCCAGATCCTCCTGAAATCCTACAGTGTACCACGGGACCATCGGGCGCATCCTGAGACATTTGGCTGAATATATGCCCTGACCTTGTATTCTTAGCGCGCCATTCGGGAGAATACTGGCAGTCAATGGTGTATTTTTCACCAGCAGGTATTCTGCGCGCTGCGAACTCGCGAGCGACGAGCTGTACTTGCTGAGCAACTCGTAGTCGTAATATACGAAATACAAAGCGCCATCCACTGCAAGCAAGTCGGACCGGCAATACCACGTAATTGTCTTACCTTGAGTGGTCTCGAACACGTAGACGTCGTGTGCATCCGGGGGTTTTATGGGCAGTCCCCATTTTCGCGGGACTGGGTTGTCTGCTGATGACGCAAATCCGGCGTGAAGTAATAATGGCCAGAATGGATGGTCGCGTAATGGTATTGTATCCATATGCTTGTTGACTTGTATTGACGGGAGTGATTCCTGTTGAATTAATATTAATGGCCGATAAACGCGCGGTATATATGCCCCCTGTGTACACACGAATGGACGCAATCGGGGGCGTTTACGGCGGGGCCTGAGGCGCTTGAAGCGATCCGGTGGTGAGCTCGGAGACGGGCGTGACTTCGTGTATTGCAGTGAATGTGAAGCACATGCAATCTTCGTTGTTCAAACGCGCTATCGGACAACAGGCGTGTATTTACGCTTAGTAGCTACATGAAATAAAATGAATGTATCCAAAGCCATCGTGTTATTGGGGCTAACTAACCAGAATCAATGTGATGATAAATCTATACAAATTGCATGGAAACGAAAGCTATTGAGTACACATCCGGATAAATCGAACGCACCAGCTGCAACAGCATTGACGCAGGAGATCAATGCTGCCAAGGATTATCTGTTGAATCAAGCCAAGCATGTAATACGAGCGCATTTTGATAGCCTGGCTGCTAAAGAAAAGCAAGGAGCAGCTGCTGAGCAAGAGATCAGGGCAGCCCGAGAGCGCGCGAGACAAGCATCAGCTGAGCATGAGATCAGGGCAGCCCGAGAGCGCGCGAGACAAGCAGCTGCTGAGCAAGAGATCAGGGCAGCCAGAGAGCGCGCGAGACAAGCAGAAGCTGCTGAGCAAGAGATCAGGGCAGCCAGAGAGCGCGCGAGACAAGCAGCAGAGCTTCACAATCTGTTCAATACAGTACATGCACAGCACAGCGGCAGTATCTTGCCACCTGAATTGCAAGAATCCATTAACCACTGCATCCAGGATAATTTGAATTATGAGCAGTCGCGACGAACCCAACAGCTTAGGTGCAGACGCACGACGGCCGCGACTGCAAACGTTTAAGAAACTTGTAACACTACTGCAAGACGCGCCTGCTTCCAAATCAGCCCTCACCAGTGCTCCGCGATGAACGCGGACAGCATGGCGTCCCTAGTGTGCTGGCGGCCCTCGAGAATCAGCGCGGGGAGCTGGTCCGCGGAGGCCCAGTTGATCTCGTAGCGCAGCTGGGTGCGCTCCGGGTGATCCCGTACGATCACGTCGGCGAGCTTGCGCGTGTTTGCCGGTCCATAGATCTGGGTGATCCAGTCGTCGAACCACCAGGTCGTGAGCTGCGGCGGGTAGTGCGTGCGGAACAGGTCCAGATGGGTGCGATGCACGAAGTCGTGCGTGAGAACCGCGGTGTTGCCCTGGTGGCACGTGGGCCCCACGACGCCCCAGAGCGGTGGCGTGAAGCTCAGGAGCGCGTCCTCGAACTTCGTGGCCCAGTCTGGCGTGACAAACTCGGTGTCGTCGTCGATGTGATACATGAAGTCGCACCCCGCGTTGTACGCCGAGCGGGATAGCTGGTTGAGGACGGGTATCGGCTGATGGGACGGGTTGCGTATGGACAGTGGCTGGAATGTCACGTAGGGCAGGGCGGCGCGCATGTGGGCCGATAGCGCGGCCAGAGTCGTGCTGTTGTCGAAGAACGGGTCGCCCCAGTCATAGCCCACGAACACTCGGAAGGAGTGCTGGTGATTATTCTTGATGCTAGGGCCTAGGGTTGCGAGCGGGAGCTGGTACAACAGCGTGTCTTCGATGGCGCGCCAGGCTTCCTTGCGCGAGGTGACCGGGATGAGCAGGCATATGCTAGGGCGTTCGGACTGGTTGCCAATCAGAGTGGAAATAAGAGACAGGTCCGTGAGCAGGAATATGCTTATTGTAAACAAAAGCGCCGAGTGTGTCCCGTCACACCACATTGCGCTTGGACCTTTTCATTAAACTCTATATACTAGCAAGTGTATTTTTTCGCGGCTCTACGTGTCAAACCGGTGCCTCCTGCGTGGGAGGATCTCCATGTTTCGTCACCAAAATGCTCAATCCACAGTTACTGTACAACACTTGGATGTGTGTGAGAGCAGTTCCGTGAGGACAGGCAGTGATACTTGGCAGCAAAAGCCCCTTTTGAATACGTTCAAAAACTTTGAAGCACGTCATAGTTGCATGATGATACTTGACCCCCAAACCTGCGAAAATAGGAGGCGGGACAAGAGTAACATGCGGCAACGGTGCTCCCGGCATGAAATCGTGCCTACGAAGGGGCGCGTATGCTTCCACAGTAGCCAGAACTTCCTGTAGCAGACGAAATTGTTAATATTTCACACCACGCTTATATTCTAAACTTGAAATTGAAATCGAAATACCGTTGTGACGCCAGCATGCAAGTGAGGAGGAACGTCTGGCACCAAACCCGTTGCAGGTACTGGGGTAAACATTGGATCAGAATCATCCAAACAGAGTGGTTCCTTTCCTCCGGGAAGATAATGATCTTTCCAAATTTGAAAGGCTGGAGATCCGTACTCCATCCTCAATGAGATGAGCTCCCCTTTGCCATGGCGAACCATTTTGCACCCAGATGCCTCGCCCATCTTCTTCATTAAATCTTCATCCAAAGCCATGCTTGCACCACTACGAGTATATGTCCCGTCACACCACATTGCGCTTGGACTTTTTCATTAAACTCTATATACTAGCAAGTGTATATTTTTTGGATGTGCGTGTTAAACGCGTTCTTCATTCATGGAGGCTGCAAGATGCGCCTGCTTCCAAGCCAGGTAGCGATTCCAGTACGACTCGGAATACTGCCAGACGCCCACGGTGGTCCCGTGTGGCAGGACGAGCTCGGCTGTTTTCTCGTTGAACTGGTACTGCTGGACTGTGCACTCGGCGCCCGAGGTCTCGAGGTTGAGCATGAAACGAAACTCGGCCTCGTCCTCGCGTTGCTGCTTCCAGGCCAGATACTGGTTCCACCGGGGCAGCGGGTACTGCCAGATCTTCCAGCCGCTCCTGTCCTTGATGAAGAGGGCGACGGTCGTGTCGGTCTGCTCAAATTGGGAGATCCTGCTCTTGTTCCAGCGGGCCTCGATGTTCAGCATGTCTTTGAACTCCTCCTCGTCGTCGGTCTCTGGGTCGGACTCGGAGTCGGAGTCGGATTGGGACGGGTCAGTCTCTGGCGCAGCTGGCGCAGTATCGTAGGGGCTTGGATTGCGCCCGTTTGTGCATGAACGAGGCATGTGTTGGCGCTGGAGGAGCTTGCTTTTAATAGCGTATCGTGATATTATTCGGTAAATAACGCTTGTTGAGTCAGGTTTGTATTTAAAGCATTCGAACCACATGTACTCAAAGCCATGCCAAAATACAATCAAAATGTTCCCGAGCAAGCTCGAGCAGCCGCCTTCAATCCGCAGCATAATGCATACAACTCCAATACGGCGCCTGCTCCCCCAGCTGCAACTGGAAAGACTTCGGGCGGGGGCTGAAATGCAGACGGACCGGGTCAAGAATCAGATGCAAAAAAAAATCTAAAGAGTCTGGTGCGCCCGTGCCTTCGTGTGCGTCGGGTGTAGAACATGCTGCCCGAGAAGATTCAGGGGATTCTCATGGAGTACTCGAAATTTGTTAACTTTGGACAAGAGCGCGAATGGTGTGTCTTCAAGGCACCTCTGGATCAGTACGAGCGACACTCGACGTTCCTGGATGCGTGCGGGCACGACACGCACGAGCTGGAAGGGGCGATCGCGCGGACTAAAGCTGCAGTGCAGGAGCTGAAGCATTGCAACGAGTGGATGAACGAGCAGTTCAAGAAGGACCCGTTTCCGTTCACGAAAGCTGGAACGGGTCAGACTTTAGATTAAAACTTGCATGTGAATAATACCCAGAAGTTTCTTTCAATTTACAGTCCGACGGGGTCCACTGCAGTTTTCGCCACTGTCTGACAAAACTGTCCTGTGTCATCACATATGATTTATCCATTTTGGATACCTTTTTGATTACAAAGTCTACATTCTTCAACGTTTGAAAGTCTGGATTGTTCAACTCTATTTCAAAGTTACACAAATTCAAGAAAACAAGATTATATTTGGTGACCAAAATCGAAAACAAAGCCTGGTCATCACTGCCAGAGCCACATGCTACATTCATATCCATCATTAATTCTGTCCATTCGTGAACAAATTCCAAGTTTTTCTTATTCTTCTTAAACGCAAAGAAGTTGTTTTGAAAATGAGGTGCAAACCAATATCTGGGAATATCAACATTAAGATCACGGAACGTTTTGGCTGAAACACACTGGTTATCCACATTTGCAAGTCCACACAAAGCAACACCCGGAAATGAATCCAGACCAAGTGTATCCAACATTCTTACAAACTCTCCTATGCTCTCCTGAATGCCATCGACAAAGTACCGAGAACTGTCTACCCATACTATCCAATCCCCGTCACTGGACCTATACATACTGTCATTCACAGTCACTGCCTTGAAAAAAACGCAACTCGGCCTCCCATGTAAACCAGGATAATTCCATTGATTAATGTACTGTGGAAATCTTTCTATTAAACTTCTCTTATTCCACACCTCAATTGCGTCGATTGATCTATTTTGCTGTGTTTTGACTATGTTTTGCTGTGAATGTGTAAATGGCTCGTTTTCAGCATATGTCACCAGAAATGTTTTGGAGATGGCCACCTCTTTCTTTATTTCAACAAACTTCATTTTTGTGTTATTCGTCGTGTCGTAAATCTCAACGTGAACAAATGACGTTTGCTCAAAATTTGTCCAAGCAATAATCAATAAACGCATGACTATCATAAAAAAGAAGCATAATTTCATCAGTGTCAATACAATCGTATATGAACATCAAGTTTTTTTTAAATAATTTACTGAAGCCCAATTTATCATACCACACACTGTTTAAAAATCTCGTGTGAGCTCGGGCTCCTCCTGGCTGACCACTGCGGCGATTCGCGCGAGCTTGTCGGTCTTGGAGAGCGTGCGGTCCTTGACTAAGGACTTGATCGCCTCTAGTTGGTAGACGTTGTGGTTGAGGAGCACGGTCTCGAGCCCGTCGTACTCGTGGATCGTGTAGAAATCCCTGTATTCGACCGGGATGCGCTGGAGCTTGATGTCTGAGAACTGCCCGTTGGCCGCGCTGCCCATCTCCTTGACGATCTGGGCCATGACCTGGTCGTCCCGGTCCAGCTCGAATAGGCGCGGGTTCTTGCCGTCCGGGCAACGGCTCTTGTACTCGTTGATCGCGGCGTCGCTGAGGGTGAACCCGCCGTAACATGTGTTGTACATGATGTATATGTGGGCGACGGTCATGCTGTGCTTGAGTTAGGCGGGGAAGGGCAGGCTACCCGTGAGATTGGAGCGGGTATTTTAAAACGTAAGCCACGCACTAGATCCAAGGCCAGACCTCGTGAAAATGATGGTGAAGTCATGTATTTAAGCTTGAAATATTCCTGCATTCAGCACACATAGTAAATATCGTGTATCATTCCAAGCATGGGCAATAAGAACGATCGCAAAGTTTACACCTCGAAGACTACCCTTCATGACGTGGTGGATTTGGTTGCCCCGAACCTGAATTTGAAAAACCTGTTTCTAATCCAGGGCGTGGACAAGTTCCTTCACGGCAAAAAGTTGCTCAAGGACGACGAGAAACTCCTTGTGAGCTTCTTGAGGGCGCAGGATCAGGACCTCAGACTGTGGTGTTACAAGACCGTCACCATGAAGATGCGTCTGTTCAAGGTGATTTGCGAGGATCGTTCGAAGGGCGGGAACTACGATCAGACGCTGGCCAAGATCCCTTTCTACAAAGAACACAGGAACTTGGGACCAGACAACCTTTGCGCTCTTTCTCGCGGCGACATCGCGGACATGCTTTCGTGGACTCATTCTGAGCTTTTCGCTTATGATTGAGCATGGGCGATCCGTGAGATGTTGACATTTGAATAAATCGTGATTTCGTGTGTGTGTGATTGGTCGGGATGCGTGCGTGTAATTGTTTCGTGTATTAAAAACGTAAACCATGCGCTGGATCGGATGTGCGACGGGGATTTTCATGAGTTCATGAAGGAGTACATGGAGAAAACGTGTCCTACGAACGGCTGGGACCGCTTTGAGCATCAGCTGGAGCAGTACAGGGACCTGAGCAAGGCGCTTAAGTTGTGCGGGTACTACAGCGATAAACTGGACGCGAAGATTCAGGAACTCTCACAGGGCAGTAAGGAGCTGAAGCAGCTGGCTGAAGAGGCCAAGAGGCGATTCAACGGGATCAGCACGAAGGAGCGGGTGGAGTTCTCGTTCCAACGGTGGCTCATTGGAAGCGATGGAAAGGCTGGATCTAAATCGGACTAAAAATAAAGCGGTTCGAATTCGAGCGGAACCCTGGGGACAACGAGCCCCCCCATGCTGATGCCGTCGCTCGAGGCCATCCTGCAGCACCCTGATCTCGCGAGGAGTCTGGTGGCGCGGGAGACTATGCTGGTGCTGCGCTCGTGCTGTCGGGCGGGCCGGGCGGTCGTGGACAAGTTCGCAGAGGAGGTGTGGTATCCCAGTTTGTTTCAGGAAATCCTCGAGTCTGCCAGGTTGGACCGGTTTCTGAACATGTGGAGGGTCGACGGGTGGATGTACGAGTTCTTAAATCGCTCCATCGCCAAAGGGGCGGACGGGCGCATCAGGATCTTCTTCTTTGAAGATCCTCGAGTTTTGTTGACGTACGAAAACATGCCTGAGTTCCGGTACATGCTGGAGATAGGCCTGCAGTATAACGGACTGGACGTTCGTGTTGTGAGTTCTGGCGCAAAGCAGGAAGACGGGGTGGGGTTTTGGGCGAGACTCAAACGGCCTGTGATCTCGGTGAACATGCTGCGCAAGTTTTTGTTCAGTGAGGCATGGCATCCCCATATGTATGGCTTGGATGACAGGGTTTGGCCAATGGAGCGCGGAATCGAAACCAGGGAGCAGAAGCACTATTTGTCTGCTCAGAACATAGTGATTGACTGCATCGAGACTTACAGAGGCCTCGAGATGGATAGAATCGATTGTCACAAGTTTACCACCGACCGCACGGGCAATCTGATCGCCTGGTTTTCTTGGTCGACTGGACGGAGTAGTTGGTCACATGAAGCACGCCTGTGTTTTGTATGTGCACCTAAAGATATGATGAGTTTGGATATTCGGACGGACGATGGCCCGACGAAGCGTTATCGCGGGATTCGGAGCGCGGGCAGAATGCTGCAGATCCTGTATTACGAGCCTTGGCACCCGATGCGGCAGCGGCGTGTGTTTCATTATTAATCAACCAAAAATGTTGATTTATATCAAGAAATTTGCTTGATTAGACGCTTCTTAAAAACTCATTTGAATTTGAATTTGAATTTGAATTTGAATTTGAATTTGAATAAAGAAAAAAATACAAATTGCGCGGTGGTCTCGTTCCAACAAGTACCCAAACCAAATTCAAACATGAGCTCCGCATGCAAGTACCTGTCGTTCGAGGAGATCGTGCATGGTCGTGACGCCACTGTCAGAATCACAGACGATGGCTTTATTCATGTCATAGATCTGGTTATGGTTATTTCCGGAATGTCACGAGATGATGCTGGGAAGACCATCAGACGAATTCCGGAAGAACTGTTTCCATCGGACAAAATGTCCGAAAGAAGCCTGCCAGGCCGTGGTAACGGGAGAACGAAGCTGGTGACATTCCAAGACGCACTTGAGTTGATTATGGTGCTGCCTGGCAAGATCGCCAAAGAGAGCCGCGTGCAATTCGCTGATATCATCAAGCGCTACCTGGCTGGCGACGAGAGCCTCGTGAAGGAAATCAGGGCCAATGCAGAGTCCGACTCGGTCATCTCCAGGTTGGCGCGGGAGTCGCTCGACGCGGATCGGGTTGAGACGCTCGCGCACAAGAGGAAGCTGGAGCAACTGGAGATTGAGGAACGCAGGATTGCCATCGAAATGAAGAAGACAGAGACACAATCTCGACTGATCGACATGATGGCCAAGACCGCCGAGCTGTACACGAACCTCTGCCCGAACCAGGAGATCGACGAGCGCGGGCGTGTGCTCCTCAAGGACTGCGTGCTGAACTCGCTCACGAGCGGACGGCTGATTGCGAACGGGGGCGAGCTTGCAGCTCCCGCCACCAAGTTCATCACGATCAGCTCGGTGGCGGCCGAGATGGGCCTGCGTTTCGATGCGGGCATGCTGATCAAGATTGGCCGGGACGTCAAGCGCGATTACGAGGAGCTGTACGACGAGGAGCCGCCTAAGCACGAGCAGATCGTGGGGGGCGCGGTGCGTCAAGTGTGCACGTATCAGGAGCGGGATCGCGAGATCGTCGAGGACGTTATCCGGCGGTACATTGGGGCCGCGAAGAGGGCGTGATTTGGCCCGGCCCG
>JACCDP010222357.1_pt1 | contig 21025 bp, 23 predicted proteins | sample 7445841 | NCBI WGS metagenome assembly JACCDP01 (sample SAMN15323441, study PRJNA562643) | freshwater metagenome | isolation source: river surface water | place: USA:Blue River Watershed | collected 2017-08-17
GGTTGTCCCGTTCAGGACGAGTGGGTATCTTGCAGCCATGATGTATTCCTTTACGAGACAGATACGTTGACGGTCGATCCTGCGCGGTTCGTCACTGCCAGGAATCCATTGGTAAGCGGCACCTCAACGGCGCTGCTGGAGCGATTGGTCACAATCAGCTTTGTCGCACCGCCACCGCCACCAATTGCGCCCCAGCCGGTTGAGCCGTAACCTTCAAACCCAGCGGTCGTGGTGTTGTATCGGATGTAGCCAACAGCAGGAGAACCGTCGCGCTGCGCCGTGGTGCCGACCGGCAGCTTTGCAGATCCGGTTGCCGACGTTCTGCCAACCGCGTTGATGTCGTCAGCATTGACCGACGCAACGGCCTTGAACGTCATCACGCGCACTTCGTCGTTCAGTGCCAGCGCAGTGCCAAACGTGATCGTGCTGCCGTCGCTTGCCGTGATGTCGGAGTCCGACAGCATCACGCCGTTCACCCAGACGTACACATAGCCGACGCGGTATCCACCGGTAAACGTGTAGCTGGTCTGGCCTGCGGTCGCCGCAAACTCGTACTCGAGCACCAAGTCGGGCAGGGTGGCAATGGTCTGCCAGGTCGAGCCGTTCCACACGCGCATTTCGGTAGACGATGTGTTGAAGTAGATCGCCCCGGTGACCAGTGCATTGCCGTCGTTATCGACAGACGGGTTGCTCGACTTCGCGCCTAGGTATCGGTCATCGAAGTTGTCGTATGCGGCCTCAGCTGCGGTCTGTGCTGTCTGGGCTGCGGTGGCGCTTGATGCTGCATTCGTCGCACTGGTGGACGCAGCAGACGCAGACGAGCTCGCGGAGCTCGCGCTGTTGGCTGCATTTGTTGCACTTGTAGATGCGTTGCTGGCCGATGTGCTGGCAGACGATGCGCTGTTCGATGCGTTGGTCGCAGCCGTGCTGGCGGTCGATGCCGACGAGGCAGCAGCTGTCGCCGAGTTGCTGGCATTGGTGGCTGCGGTGCTGGCCGTGCTCGCGCTGTTGCTGGCGTTCGTCGCTGCGGTGCTCGCGGTGCTGGCCGACGACGCAGCGTTGGTGGCGCTGGTCGAAGCATTAGAGGCCGAGGTCGATGCCGAACTGGCCGAGCTCGACGCATTGCTGGCCGAGGTCGACGCAGCCGAGGCGCTCGAGGCCGCAGCCGACGCGCTTGAAGCCGCAGCTGCAGCCGATGTGCCAGCCGCGGCAGCGTCAACTACCAGAGCCCAATTGCCGATGCCAGCATTGCTGCTCAAAGGCGTGGTGCCGCTGGATGTGTGCGCTGTGGTGCAGATATAGACGTTGCTGTTGCTTGCGTCTTTGACCAAGTCGCGCAAGGCATAGGCAGTGCTGGCAGCCCAATTGCCGCGCCAGTTGCCGATGCTGTCGCCGATGATCGGGTTGCCGTTGGAGTCAAACGCCAGCGTCTTGTTCGCCCGCACCGATGCTCTGGGCAGCGTCATGTTGATCGTGGTCGGGTCGGTCTGCGGTGCCTGCATCGCACGCGCCAGACCCTCGGCATTCTGCTGCGCGAAGATGGTCTGCTGGTCGAGCTCGTTGTTCAGCGTGTTGGCGAAGAAGTCGCCGCCGGTCACGAAGTCCGTGGTGCGTTGGATCGTCCGGTTGCCGACGATGGCGATCTGGGTCGCGCCGGTCGGCGCAGCCGTCAGCGTCACCGAGCCGGTTCCGTTGCTGTTGATCGTCACCGTGTAGTCGGTGGTCAGCGTCAGCAGCGTGTCGTCGCGGTAGACGGCGATGTCGGTCGCCGCCAGGATCTCGAAGGTGAACGCATACGGGCCCGTGCCGCTCGCGGCAAAGACCACCCGCCTTGTCACATTATTAATTGGCACGCCCATAGATCAACCCTTCCTGTTGGAAATTGTACAAATTTCAATCTGGTTTGTAATACAGTCCGTTTGCCTTGCGCAGCTCCATGAGCTCGTCGATCTTGGCCTGCAGCTCTGGGTCTTCTGCCTTGAGCTGCTTCTTGGCCACATCCATGAACTGCGAGTGAACGCGCTGGATCGTCTTCTGCTGGTCGTCCAGCGACAGCCGGTCGAAGCCTGGCATCTGGATGGTCTGCAGGATCTGATCTTTGGCCGGCAGCTCCTTGCCGTAGATGGTCAGCAGCCGGTTGTACTGCTGGGCCGTCATCTCGACGCCGTCGATCTTGCGCTCCGGCATGCCGACCGGTGAGCCCAGCCGCACCAGGGCGTCGTCGACCTCGCTGAACTGCTGCGGGCTGACGCGGGTGGGCAGCACGATCTCGTACCACATGCCGCGGCCCTGCTGGATCGTGTCGCCCCACAGGTTCAGGCTTTCAGGGATGTCCTGGTTGAAGTAGGGCAGGCGGCTGCGGTACTTGTTGAATGCCTCGACGAAGCCGCGCACGCCCATCGGCAGATCAGGGCTGGCGCGGGTGTCGCGTGCTGCCGGGTCGAGAATGCGCTCGATACCGGCCACCAGCGAGCTGGTGCCTGGCATGGGGCTGCCACCGATCGCAAACGCACCGAACTGCTTGGCCAGACCGTCGACGATCTTCTTGCCGTCGACCTGGCCCTGCTGGTTCGTGCCGATCAGTTTGGCTACGTCGGCAATGCCTTGCAGGTAGGGCTGCTCTTTCAGGTACTCATACAAACCATAGACGCCGCCCAGAAACACTTCTTCGACCTTGCTGGCGTCCGGCTCATGCCGTGCGTACTCGGCATAGTCCGAGGCGATCGCCATCAGCGCAGAGACAGGCTCCATGCCCTGGTACGAGAAGTAAGTGTCGCCCACCTTCATGCTGTAGGGCTGCCAGCCGTCGCGCATCAGCGCCTCGCGGTCTGCCTTGCGCTCGGGGCCGCGTCCGGTCAGCAGGCCTTCCGCAGCCATTACGCCAAACGTCGTCAGCACCGCCGAGCCCAGCGTCACCTTGGCCAGCGCCATATCGCGGTACACACCGCCCTGACGCATTTCATCCCACCAGCGCGACGACAGAAACGCGAACGGCGTGCGCTCGATCACGTTCAAACCGATGTTGGCCGGCGTCTTGAAGAACGGCACCACGACCTTGAGGGCAGGGTGGTTGAACACGCGCTGCAGCTTCTGCAGTCCGTCAGGCAGGTCAGCGGTAAACGTGCCCCTGCGGGCAAACTCCATCGCCGCCTCGTCCAGATCCTTGGGTGGGTTCGACATCAGGCTGACCGCCTCGGCCTCGGCCTTGGCCAGCGCATCGGCCTCGCTCATGCCGCCGTCGACCGCGTCGCGGTAGACCGATTTCGCACGGCGCGTGACCTGGGTGTTGAGCTCCATGCGGTACAGCACGCCCTTGAAGAACTCATCCTCGGCCATCAGCGCACGGCCAGGCAGCGTCACCGCGGTGCCGTAGTAGTCGAGCGCCTTGCCGAACCAGCTGTCCTGCTGCGCGCCGGTCAGCCGCTGCAGGCTCTCGCCCATGCTCTCGCTTGGGTTGCGCTGCAGCTCCACCTTGCTCGCCAGATCCATCTGCGGCTGGTTCTTGCGGAACGCGGTCGCGGCCAGATCCAGCCCCTCGACCAGGCCATTGCGCAGCGACATCGCCATCGTCAGCGCCTCGTCCAGCGCAATCTTCTCGTCGGCCGAACCAGGCACCAGCGACTTCCAGCTGCGCACGCCTTGGGGCAGGGTGTTGGAATACATCGACGCCACCAGCCGCTCTGGGATCTGGTACAGGCCGAACGATGTGTTCGAGATGATGTTCTTCGCGTGCGATACCGGGCTCGACAGCAGGCCGTTGATCCAGGTCGTGAACCAGATGTCCTTCACGCCAGAGAACATCGACTGCTCCACCAGCTGGTTCTTGGCGGCGCGAGACTCGAGCGAGAGGTACGAGCGCGCCATGTCGGTCAGCGCGTTGTCGCCACCGTACTCGTCGAGCACCTGGCGCACGATCGCGGCATTGCCCTCACGCGGAATGCGGAAGACGGCCAGAGCTCGAGCTGTCTCAGTCTGAATGCCCTTGACGCCCTTCTGCACCAGGCCGTGGAAAGCGATCTGCTGGCGCAGCTTCAGCTTGTCGATGTCGGTCGCAGCGCCTGAGTCCACCAGCTTGAACAGCCGGTCGAGCTCGTTGGCCGAGGTCTCCAGCACCTCGAGCGCCTTGTAGGTCTCCACCGCGTTGGGCAGCATGCGACCATCAGGCGAGGTCAAGCGTGTCAGGAACGCTTCGCTGATGCCGCTCTCGTCAGCCTTGGCCTTGATCTCGTCGAACGTCACCGCCTTGGTTTTTATCTTCAGCGCGTCGGCCACGCCACCGATCACCGCGGCAGCGTCCTCGGTCTGGTAGCGGCCGAGGTTAAAGGCCTCCTCGGGGATGCCTGCAGCGCGCTCTGCTGCAGTCGGGCTGGGTTTGCCCTTGACGTTGCCGGTCGCCTTGCGCGTTTGCGCGGCCTGCTTGACCGATTCGGTCAGCGTCTGACTGGCCTCTGGGATAAGCGTTTTGGCGCCGACCTTGCCGGTCGGTGGCAGCATGTCGTCTGCTGTGCGGGCAGCGTCCGGCACGATGTTGCGCGTCGCCTTTGCCTCACCCTTGGTGATGGCCTTGCGCAGGATGCTGCCCAGGCCGGCAATCTGCATGCCGTCCATGCTCGGCATGCCTGGTTCTACGGTATCGGTGGTGTCTGGTGCCGCATCCTGCATCTCTGCAGGCATGGGCTCGAGTGGCAGCTGACCGACAGGCTCGACGGGAGACTCTGCCGGCAGGATGGAATTGAGGCGCTGTTCGAGTGAGGCCATCATTGAGCTCCCGATTTAGGAGCTCTGCGGCCCCGGTTTACGCTTGTCTGATCTCCGGCGGCAGGCTGGTTTCGTCCAGATCCTCCGGCACCCCCTCCGGATACGCCAGCCCCAGGTAGTTCTCCCGCGTTAGTTCCAGACCCGCCTGCTTCAGCAGATCCAGAACGAAGTCCGGCTCGCTCCCACTCGGGGGGCTGGATTCCACCTGCTGTTCTGATAACGTCATTGCGAGCCTCCTCGAGGGAGAGTTGACCACGCCTATATTTTACCCAAATCTCGTCAATGGCTTGCGAGTTTTTGGCCGTCTTGAACGTGTCGGGGAACAGGCCTCTGACGGCCTCCCAGGTGATCGACTGCATCTCACGCGGCAGCACACCACGCTCCGCAGCTGCGCGACGGTACGCCTCGGCAAATAGACCGTAGGTTCCCTGCACGCCGGTGATTGAGCTGTTCTTCGGGCCGACTTCGCCCAGCACGCCAGAACCAAAGTTGTGCAGCACCTCGCGGCTGTTGCCGGAGAGCGGGCGCAGCAGGCCGGCTGCTACTGCATGGGTGTCGATCGTCACATGCCCAGCTGGGTCACCTGGCGCATAGATGTTGTTGTAGAAGTTTCGCACCTTGTGTTGCTGGCCCAGCATTCTGCTGATGTTGACCACGCTCGGGTCGTCCAGAATCGCAACTGCTTTGCCGATCTCGTTTAGCGATCCCCAGCCGGTCGCATAGGGCTTGCCTGACTGCGTCATGCGCACGCCCATGAAATCGCCCTCAGGGCTCACGATCTGGTGCTCACGCGGATTGAATGCCTGGTCGAACGTGCGCAGCCACAGAGCACGCTCACCGGGTGTCTGCAGCTCTGCGTAAGTCTTGCCGCGTACCAGGTTCAGCACCGGGTCGTACTTCGGATCAGCCCAGATCCGCGCCGCCGTCTGATCCATTGAAGAATCCCAGCGTCGACCAGCTTGGTTCTTGGCGATGTCGATCACGCGCTGACCGAGCGACACATTCATGAACCAGTCTTTCTGCGGCGACAGCACAGCCAGCACACCCGACACAGCCTGGTCAGGTAGTCCGTATTCGCCGGCGAAACGATCGGTGATGTTGCGAGCGCCGTCGTACCACAGCTTGCTGCGCTGCCTGGTTGCCTCTGGCACTTGGTCGTACAGATACAGCAGGTTGTCTTTTACATGGGTGATGAAGTCTTCTGCCTGGCGCTCTGGGTTGCGAGCCCTCGACACAAAATTCGGGTATTGCTTGACCAGGCCCATGTTGTGCGCAAAGGCCTCTGGGTCAGACTTTGCCGCGCTGTAGTCGATGATCAGCTTGCTCTGGATCGGATCTTCGGTTGCCTTCTTGGCGGTCGGCAGGCGAGTGCTAACGACGTTCGGGCCAGGCGGCACCACGTCCATGATCAGGCCAGACTTGCGCAACCCTTGCTCAACCATGCCTGCGGCAGTCGGTGCCAGCGCCTTGCCTGCAGCTTTCGCGCCTTTGACCGCAGCCTTGCCGACAGCGCCAACAGCAGGCGCAGCATTGAGCAGCTCAAGCGCTGGATCAGGCTTTAAACCAAAGGTGCCGATGCCGCCTGTCGCTTCATTGCCGCCGCGCACCGGATAAAAACCATAGCTGATGTCCTGCAGCACCTTGCCGATGTCGCCCACCGTCAGATCTTTCAAGGTCAGAGAGCCGACACCAGGCAAGCCAATCACGTCGAAGTCGATCTTCTCTGCGCCAGATTGAATCGCATCGCCCAGCTTGCCAATCACCTCCTGCAGCGGATTTCTCGGGATAGGCTTGATCTCTCCCATGCCTGCACCAGCGGGCGCATCAGTGCGCGTCGAGCTCGGGCCTGCAGCCAGCTGCACACCGTCAAGGCTCGGTTCTTCCGCGGCCATCTCCTGCGGCGTGGCGGTCGGGAACTGCAGCTCGGCCAGAGCGTTCAGGTATCGGTTTTCTATGTTGCTGTATGCCATGTCACTCCCCAGCCTCATCCAGCAGTCTCTTGATGCGCGTCAGCTCGCGCTGCTTGTTAATGTCTTTGCCAGCTTTCTGCTCAAGCGCGGGGATGCTCTGGCGCGTGATCTTGCCGTTGACCCACTCCTTCTTCTCGTATGCTTCAAGCGACTTGCGTGCAGCCTTGGCTTCCTCGCTGTTGCGCTTCTTGGCGATGCTGTCGTCGATCTCGGTCAGAATCTGCCGCGGCGTCGGCGCTACCTTGCCCTCGCGTGCATAGCGTGCCTCGATCTCTCTGGCTTGCGCCACCAGCTCCTGTCGGCGCTTGAACTCGGCACCCTTGGGGTCGATAACGGTCACGGCGCCCGCCACCACAGGGATGCCGGCACGTTGCGAGAGCCCGCGGTCGAGCTCGTTCTGATCCTGCTTGTCTTCGCGGTTCAACAGCTTCAGCGCTGCCACTGCCTGCTTGGACGAGAGCCCGCGCTTAGTCATCGACCAGATTTCCTCTGGCTTCGTGATGCGCCCCTCGTAGATACCCTGCAGCAGGTTGAACTCGACCATCGCGTTGCCTTCACCTTTGGGCGGGTCGCGCAGGTCTTTCAGCACACCGAGCGGCACCGCTTCTGGGTTGCGCATTGCAATGGCTGCGATCTTGTCGGTCAGTTGTCTGCGTTGCGCGCTGCCTTCAGGTGCGGAAAGCGCCTGGTCGTACAGCGGCACGAATTCCCTGAGAGCTGCAGCTTTGTCGTCTGCTTTCTTCTGACGCTCGAGTGTCTCGCGCTGAGTTACTGCGACCATAAAGTTGGCGGTCACCTTGGCTACCGCGTCGCCGTCCATCAGCTTCAGCTGCTGCAGCACCGGGCTCAGTTTGCCGGCGTCGCCGCCCTCAATCTTCTTCAGCGTCATCAGCGGGTCTGCCATGTACTTGTCGCTGGTGAACTCCTTCGTCAGCGCTTGGATCTTTGCATTGCGCAGTGCGGTCTCAAACTTGGTGCTGTATTCCTTCTGCAGCCCAGCATCGCCGAGTAGCATCGACTGGTTGTTGACGTTGGTGCGGAACACGTCTGCAATCTGGTCGATCATCTCCGGTTGCTGGCTGACTGCGGCCTCGAGCAGTCGCACGCCGTTGTCGAAGTCCATGTCGAACTTGGCGACGCGCTGCGCCTTGGCGCGCTTGAGCTCGGCCTCGTAGGCAGAGTTCAGCACGGTGTTGCCGTGCGTGGCCATCGTGGCGCGGAACTTGATCGATGCCTCTGGGTCGACCGTGGCCAGCGACTTGGCATATCCCTCGGTCATCGTGGCGATCTTCGCGCCCACCTGGTCGGATGTGACGATGCCGTTCTGCACGTCGGCGAGCAGCTTGGTCAGCTCGTTGCGACCCTCGACCTCGAAATGGCTGGAGAGCTCTAGGCTGCGCGCTTTCTTCAGCGCTTGGCCAAAATAGCTGATGTCGCTCGAGATCTTTCCGACACCAGGTATTGCAGACGACATGCCATCCTTGGCGAGCTGCAGCTGCTCCGGCGTCAGCGGATTCTCTGCAGCGAACTTCAGACCCTCCTCGAACCGCTTCTTGGCCGCGTACTCGCCGATGCTGTTGCTCATGTCGTCCAGGATGCGCGCCAGCGTGTTGGCCTCCTGCGCCTGCGCGTTGGCCGCGACCATGTAATTGGTCTGCTGCTGGTTGATCTGCTGCATCGGCACGCCGCCGACCTGCCTCACCTGTACGTTGCCTGATGTCAGTCTGGTAGCCATGTCGTCACACCAAAGTTTTAACGAGTTGGACGCCTGCCTTGGTCAGCGTCTGCCTTGCCATCAGGCCACCGGTGCTGCGTGTTGCGCTTGCTGCCTGACTGTATTGTCCAGCCTGCTGACCTGCGGCAAACATGTTCACGGTGTTCTGCAACTCGGTCGACTGGATCATTGCGGTCGCATCCTCAAAGCCCATCACGCGGGCGGTGAGGGCGCTTAAATCCGTGATGCCAACGTCGAACATGGTTTCTGCGACATTGCGCTGCTGAATTGCTGCCGCAGACCCTTCGCCGAACGCCACGCCGGACGCGGCTGCACGCGCACGCACGGCAGCGTTGGTTGCGCGCATGTTCTTCAGCAGCGTGTTGCCGGCGATCTGATAGTTCAGTGCATCGATCTCGGCACGCTTTAATGTGCGGCCAGCCTGGATGTTGGCGTACTGTTGCGAGAATTGGGAATTTACCTCTGCGACAGCAAGCGTGTTTCTAGCCTGCAGCAGGTATCCTGTCTGCTGTTGGATTGCTGCCGCCTGCTGTGCTTGTGCTTGACCATAAGCTGCCAGGAAGCCGCCAATTCCATAAATTTGTCCAGCGTCCAGTGCCATGTCATGTTCCCGAGTAGACGGCCACGCGGTAATCGAGGCCGAGCAAATTCATCTTCAGCGGCAGGTTTTGCGATACCTCGATCGCCTGCTCGTTGCGGTAACCCAGCACGCCGTTGACACGCTTGATGCCGGTGAACGTCGGCACCGCCAGGTCGAGCAGCGGGTTGTCCAGCGCCCGCGTGATCACCGGCTGATCGTTCATCAGCATGTGCTGCGTGTCTTTCAGCACCGCGCTGATCTCGACGATGCGCTTCTTGAACGACACCCGGCTGCCTGTCTGCAGCTTGATCTCCACCGGCATCGTCTTGACGTACACCGTGATCGGCAGGCCCACCTCGTAGCTGGTCGTCGACTCACGGTCGAACGTCACGGCGCCACCGGCGCTGACGGTCTCGTTCGACTGCGGCACACCGTCAGTGATCACGTTCAGCGACTTGCCGATGTGCGGAAGACCAGAGCCGACGCCACCAGCAGAGCCGCCCGTAAATGCGCAGTCTGTGTACAGGTCGTCCTTGAACTGCTCGATGAAGTACCGGGTCGTGCTGTTGAACACCCGCTTGGTGACCACATAGATCTGCGTCACGTCCACGCCCACGTCGATGAACTCGCCGTCGGTGGTGAACTCAGACGGCGCCGTGATCTGCTGGCTGCGCATGATCGAGAACACCGCCATGCTGCCGTCGGTGGTGTTGGTCATCAGCAGCAGGTCAGACTCGTCGGTGCTCGAGGCCTTGCGCAGTGCGATGCGCTGCGGGTTCTTCAGCAAATGCCCTGAGAGAAGGGAGATCCGCTGCGTGATGTAGGTGAGCTGGGTGTCCGAGAACACGAACTCATTGAGCGATTTGCCCTGGCGCTGGATGTAGACAGAACCAGACTCAACCGATTGCACCCGCGTGCCTGGCTTGACGCCGTTGCGGCTGACGTTCTTGAACGTGAAGGTCAACGGGGTGATCGGGTCGGTGCCCTGCTGCGGCACATAGAACTCGCCACCGGTTGTGAAGACCTGGAAGTCACGCGAGCTCACGATGTCGGTGATGACGTTCAGCTCGTTGGTGTCGAGCGTTGCCTCGACCGCGTCGTCGTCCAGCGATTCGCTCGGCACGAAGTCGAAGAACAGACCGATCTTCGAGCCCCAGATGGTCGATGGCCTAGACTTGCTGCCACCGAAATACAAGCGGCCTTCGTGGAACGTCACCGAGCGCGGCCATCCCTTGGTGCTCGACCACACATCCTCGTAGCCGCTCTCGATCTCCCAATTGCCTTGGGCGATGTTGCTGGTGTCGAAGAACGGATACTCGGTGATCGCCTTGACCTTGGTGGTGCTGATGTATTCGACGATGCGCGCACGGCCCTGCGGGCTGGCGTTGATGTACTGGTTGACGCTTGCTGCGGTAAACGCAGCGCTCTGCGATGTCAGCTCGACGTTGCCTGACACAGCGCTCGGCGTCAGATGGCCGGCAGCCAGCGTGGTCGAGCTGGTGATCGTCATCGTGAACGCATACTTCGGGATCGAATCGAAGGTGATGGTCGACACCGTCCAGCTCGCGTCGGATGCGCCGCGCACGATCTTGACCGGCTGCATGTCAGGATGCACGACGATCAGCGTGTCGGCCGACTGCGTCCAGCACATGTCGTCGACGATGCTTGAGCCGATCGTGGTGGTCAGGTAGTTGTTGCCGCTCGAGTTAATGTTGGCAATGACAGAACCGTTCTTGATCACATACATGCGGTTGTGCGTGAAACAGAGCATGTACGAATCGTCGACCGAGAACTGGAACGGCACCAGGCGCACGCCGTTGCCTGCAGACGCAGTGCTGGTGTTGGGCAGCTCGAGAATGTGCTTCAAGCCTGGTCGGCGACGCAGCCCGCCCTGGGGCTGGATCAGCACGTTGGTCGCCTTGGCTAGTGCGTTTGCGTATGCCTGCAGATCCACGCGAGCACGCAGCAGCGGGTCGAGCTCGCCGGTGCTGAAGTTCGTGGTGAAGTCTACAAAGCGCGGCATCAGTTCCTCACGGCAATCAGCGTGTAATCCTCGATGGCGCGGCTCGGCTGGCCCTGCGCGTCGATCTGGGTCGCGGTGCGGAAGAAGCCGCCGCGACCGTTCTCTGCCGGGTCGCCGACAGCCTTGCGCTCCCAGCGCAGCGACTTGTCCTGCTGCTCTGTGATCGGCTCGGCCAGGTGCCAGGCCATCATGTACTTCATGAGCTGCACGAAATACTGCGGCCAGGCGAACTCACCGACCGAGTATTGGTAATCGATGTATGCGTACTCGAGGTTGGTCAGCAGCTGGTCGCCCTGGATCTCCCAATCTTTCTGCACCGATGCGCCGGGGCTCGCGCTCTCATACACAGCACGCGGGCCAGCGAGCCGGTCACCAGGCAGCTGGTAGGCATAGCGCCAGACGGAACCGGGCGCGGTCAGCAGACGCGCCAGCTGGATCTTCTTGGTGTTGAACGACCACGGGTACATGACCAGCGTGGAGTCGCGCACGTCTGGATACAGACGGTCGCAAGCGTTCGACTCGTCGGTGCCGTCGTTGAACGACGAAATGGGCTCCGCGCCCAACAGAATCAGGGCATCCGCGCAGATTGAAACGCCAGTGTCGCCTGCAGCCATTGCAACCTCTTAATGTAAGAAGGGGCCGATCCCTTGAAAGAGACCAGCCCCCGGCACTACGGAACGACAGCTTAGTCGCTGTCGGTGTTCGACAGCGTGGTGCCGTCGGTCACGTCCACCACACCCGATGCGTTGGACACGACATACACCAGAGTGACGACGGCGGTCGAACCGGTCGAGGTCACGCAGTGGATAACGTCGCCCACCTCGAGGGTGTTTGCCAGCGTGTTGAAGTAGCCCGACGTGTTGACATCCGCGATGGTGTCTGCGGTCTTGTAGCCATACATCGACGGGGCGTTGCCGCGCTTGGACGCGGAGTAGGCGGTAAAGCCAGCTGCATCAAAAGCCATGATTCAGCCCTCCCTATTAAGCCGCAGCCGCGGTGTCGCGGGCGGTGATCTTGACGATACCCTCGGAATCGATCGCAACTGCACCGGCCGAGAACAGAGCGTTGACCAGCCAGCTGGTCTTCTCGGGGATGTAGTTGATTTCGGTCTTGGGAGCGATGCCTTCCGCGTAGCCGATGGCTTGCGTGTGGAAGGCATACAGCGTGCGATCCGACGAGCCGTCGATCGGCAGGCCGCCTTCGGAGCGATCGCCCAGAACATGGAAGGTAAAGCCCATGAACGTGTTGATCTCACCCTGCACCAGCGCCTTGACCGAGTTGAAGTCCGAGCTGGTGACCGAGGTCTGCTCGAGCATCGAGGCCAGGGAGTTGGCGTGGATGATGATGTGACGGCCTTCGGCCGGCACGTTCTTGGTGTTCAGGATCTTCGCAGCTTCGCGCAGCTTGGCGATGTTCATGTTGGTGTTCGCGCCACCAATGGAGTTCGCCACGGTGCCGGTGCTGGTTGCAGCAGCCAGCGCGTCGAGAATCAGCTGATCCTGACGACGACCGATCGCAGCGCCGACAACCTGGGCGAGCTCGGAGCGCTCGTCGAAGTTGACCTTCGCCTGCGAGAAGATGTCCGAATACTCAGCAGCGTTCCAGTCGGACAGCGTGCAGGTAACGGTCGAGAAGCCGACGTTCATCGGCGTGACATCGGTTTGCGTTACGCGGGCAGTTGCCACGCCGCGACCGACTTTCGGGAATTTTACTTGGGAGCCTTCGACACCACGACGCTGACGCACAGCGCCCACCAGCATTGCTTTGCCCTGGTAGGCTTGCTTGACCTCAGCATCGAACAGCGTCACAAAGGCATTGCTCAGAGAGATAGCCATGTTGACCTCGTTCGGTTAAGTGATCAGGGTTTTGCGCGTCGGTGAGCCGCGTGGTGCGGGCCTTTGCTTGCTGCTTAACGGCAGCCACTCGCCGGCATCTCGCCGTGGTCAGGGCCGGTCACCCGGTATGCCTTGCGTTGGATTTTATTGACGCGTAAACAATTTGCAACACGTCCGATTGGAAAGTAGACAAAAAAACCCCGGCACGGGGCCGGGGCAAAAAGGCGGCAATGGCAGGCCGCCTGCGAGAGATCAGTCCTTGACGACCTGGGCGAACAGCTTCTCGACCTTTTGCCGGTACGCCGGGTCTTCGTTGTAGCGCTTGTCGGCCACCATCGCGTAGAGCTCCTCTTTGCTTGGCAGTCCGTCCATCGGTGCGGTTTCGATCGGCAGCCGTCCTTCGTAACCTTCGCGCAGCTTGGCCAGCATGTTCAGGCCGCGAGCGGTGCCGGCCATGATCTTGAACTCATCCCAGTCGTCCGAGCTCCAGATGCCTTTGTTGATCAGGCCACGCGCCCAGTCGGCCATGCCGTTGACCAGGGCAGCCCCGTTGGGGCCGAGCTTCTTCATTTCTTCGCCAGCGTCGATGCCAGAATCGCCCATCAGTTCCTGCGCCTGGGTCTTCAGCGTGCCTACCAGGTCGTCGAACTGCGCCTGCGACAGCCCGTTCTCCTTGGCCCATCCGACCAGGGTGCTGGCCATCGGGTTGTCGGCGGCGTCCTCGCCCCAGCTGGCGGTGTCGTACTTGCCGTCGGCTGGTGCCTTGTGCTTGCCCTGGGAGATCTGCTTGCGCAGGTCTGACCACGACTTGCTCATGGCCTCGAGGTTGGCTTCGCCTTTGTCGGCATCCCAGAAGTTGTCCGGCAGATAGTCCGGCTTGACCTTGGGCGCGCCGGTGTCGGACGCAGTGCCGGCAGGGTTGTCCGGCGTCTTGTGGTCGATGGCGACCGCGTCCTTGTTGTCGGGTGTGGTTTTGTCGTCGAGCGTCACATTGTCGAGTAGGCCAGTGCCTGCAGCGCTGGGCTCGACGGTTGCGGTGTCGGTCATAGGTTCCTTGCTTGGTTGATCCGTGCCTTGAGATCACGCACGACTGTCCGTTGCCCCTCGGCAAAGAAAGCGTGCGCGGGGTCGTTGCCTGGCACGGCGACAGGCACGTCCACATACATTTCGGTCAGCCACTTCATGAGCGCCTGACCGTCCTCGGTGGCAAACACCCGCAGGCAAAGCCTGGCCAGGTCTTCGCGCTGCTGGGTCACGGCCCGGATGTCCGAGGCCTGATCCATTTGCTCCAGGTCTTCCCAGCTCATTGCGGCATCCCTTCAGGTGCCGGCTGCGCCTGCTGCATGGCCGCCTGCTGCATGGCCGCGGCCTGCATCTGCTGCGCTTGCGCTTCCTCGAGCAGCACGGCGCGCTCGGTGGCGTCGTTGCGCACCGCCGCCGGCACGCCCAGCTTGTCGCCGACGTAATCGACCACCGCGTCGTTCTTCAATGCAAGTTGGCCGTCTGCGCCGAATCCTTGCATCAGTTGTGCGTACTGCAGGATCGCGTTGACTTCCTCCATGTTCTGCGCCATCGCCAGCGGCGCGACCGGGGTGACCTTGATCTCCAGGCCGTTCACGCGCAGCGGCATGCGGATCAGGCCGCGCTCGTCCATCACCTCGAGAATCTTGGTGACCAGCGGGATCATGGTCTCGTTGATCAGACGACCAAACGCCGAGCCCAAGTTCTGCGCGAGCTCCTTCATGCGCTCCACGATCTCGGTGGCCGAGCGAGCAGACATGTTGTCCGGTGGCAGAGACTCGTCGAGCAGGATGCGCTTGATGTTGCTGCGCAGGTCGTTGATCACCAGCTGCGACACGTTGAAGTCGCCAGCGCGGGGCAGCGCCTGCAGTGCCGGGCCTTGCGGGCCACCGTTCCTGGCTACCGGGATGATGGCGCCGGGGATGATCTTGACCGTGTTCGGATTCAGCACGCCGTCGTCTGCCGCGGTGTAGACGCCGGCCACGGCAAGTGATGCGTTCTTCAGCAGCAGCTCGATGGTTTTGTTGAGCGTCTTGATGTCGGGCAGGGCGGTCAGCAGCGGGCCGCGACCGTAGATCTCTCCGGCGACCTTCATGTAGCGGCTGATCACCCAGGGCGAGTAATTCTTGCGACGGTAGACGAGCTCCTCTTTGCCTTCCTTCCAAATGACGTGATAGCAGTAGTCGCCGCGCTTGTGGTCGTAGATCGTTGCTTCGATCAGCTCCACGTCGTCGGTTGGTTTTTGCTCGATCTTGCTCTGCAGGGCAGGGGGGATCTTTGCGTCTGGCCACTGCCGGATAATTGATTCACCCTTTAATCGCATGCGGCGGTAGACGTTATCGACCTGGCCGTTGGCGCCTTCCTCGTACGAGACCAGGAACAGCGGCACCGGCACGAAGTTGATCGGGGAAACATCGTCGCCGGGTTGCACCATCATGCAAGCGGTGCCGACAGCCAGATCAAGCAAGAACTCACCAATGGCGATGTCGAAGTTCGACTGACGCAGCACGGCAAACATCTTCTCGCCGTAGGCGTCGAGGATTTCCTGCGCACGCGCTTTTTGCTCGTCGGGGATCTGCACACCAGGCTCGAGCCGCGACCACTTGCGCTGCGGCGGGAACACAACCGACTGCAGCCTGTTCGCAAACCTTTGGGTGCTATTGATTGCTGTACTGTCAAACACCCGCGCCATCTTCTTGGTGCCGGTGGCGCCGCCTTCCCAGACGCCATACAGCTGACGCTGGGGCAGGGCGAACTCATAGGCATCCTGATAGAGCGTTTGAAACTCGTCCTTCTTGCGTTGGGCGAGATCCTGCCGTTTCAGGATTTCTTCGGGCTTCAGTCGCTTGCCGCCGACCGGGGTCTTGTATTCCATCAGTCTTCCTCCTTATCCTCGAGGAGGTAGCCCGACAACAGCGTGCGCTCCATTCTGCTCAGTGCGATGTTCTTCTTGATCTTCTTGGCGATGGCAGCTTTCTGCTCTGGCGTGAGCTCACCGGCCATCGGCTTCTTCTCGCCGTTGTCTTCCTTCTCAAGCTCGATTTCGATCTTCATTTCGGTTCCTTGGTCAGTCTTCTTTTTCCAGCTTGTACTTCTCGAGCAGGTTGCGCCCCTTCGCAGCCAGCCTGCGCGCAGCGTTTGCCGTTCTCGGCACCGGCTCGCCCCAGGCATTTGCAGCTAACGCCAGCCTGGTCGGCTTGCCGTTGTCATCTGTCAGCGGGCCGCTGGGGTTCGTGTAGAACCGGGTCAGGAAAGACCCCTTGCGCCGCGCTTTCTCACCAGACGGCGAGCTCTCCTTGACGCCAGGCTGCAGGTTCTTGCTCTCTCCCGATTGCTCGAACTTGCGCCGGCCGGCCTCGGTGAGACCTCCCTCCGGATCTTTGTACTTGCTCACTGCTTGCCCCGAGCTGCAGCCATGTTGTCGATGAGATTGGGGTAGGGGCGGCCGGCCTTTTGAGCACGACGCATGGCCATGCGCTTCTGCGAATCAGACAGCTCCTTCGGCTTGCCCAGATCCTTCGGCCGCGGCTTATCCCAGACCTCTTTCATCTTTGCTCCTTCATCAATCCGCGCTTGCGCTTTGCGCGCTCCTGCTCCGACAGCGCGATGGCGATCGCCTGGTCGCGGCTCGTTACCTTGTCTCCGCTCGAGCTTTTGAGCGTGCCGGCCTTGTACTCGCGCATGACCTTGTGAACTTTGTCCATCACGCGTCCTTCAGTAATGTCCTGCCAGTCCTGCGAACAGCAGCCAGCCTGGAGCTCCTGCGCTCGCCGACTTCGCGCTGGTATTCCTGCTGCAGCTGGCCACGCTTCTGCTCAAACTGGGCTTGATCAAACTCTGCAACCTGCGGCGCTTGCGGAGTGGCCGGTGCCTTCGGCGCACTTCCGCTCATCTTTGGCATTGGTCGGTCGCGGTAAGCTACCGCCTTGTTTCCTTCGTACTTGATAGAAACATCTGCCGGCCCTTTGAAATCGTTCAGGCTGTACGTCTTGCCCTCGATCTGGATCTGCTGGCCACGACCACCAATGAACCGTTGGTTCTGGATGCGCTCAGACGGGTTCGACTCGTAGTCCTCCATCGCCCGGTTGAAGTCATCCAGCCGCTTCTGGTACGCAGCGACTGCAGCCTCATACGCAGGCATGTCGGTTTCCCTGTAGCGCCTGACCGCTTCGTTGTACGGTGCCATTGCAGCCTCGCGTTCCTGCTGGAACTTTGCGAATTCTGTCTCGTACTCGCCGGTCATGGCCTGCACGTTTTTCTTGTACTGCTCGGCCAACCTGGTCAGGTCGGACGTGCGGCGCGTCATCATGCGCTTCTGGTATGGGGTCGCCATTACTGCATCCTCATGCCTGGGCCAAGCGTGACGTTCTCAACACCGAGCTCTGGCGTCATGCGTTCCTGCGAGAGCAGCGATCTGCGACCACCTCGAGTGCGTGCGCGTAGGGCAGAGGCTTCTTGCGCTGCAGCCTTGCGACGTTCTTCGTCTGCGGCCGCCTGCACTTCTCTGGCCTTCTGCTCCATCGCCAGCTTGTTCTCTTTGTACTGCAGCTGCTGCGCCTCGAACTGCTGACGCGCCAGATCCGACTGCTGTTGCAGCGAGCTCGACTGCTTCGAGTATTCGGCGGTCTGACGTGCGATCTCGGTGCGCATTGCTTCTGCGTCGGCCTTCTGCTGCTGCAGTGCGCGCTGCTGCTGTCGTTCTGCATCCTGACGCGCCTTGCGTCCTTCGTATGCGCTGTAAGCACCGGCGACCAGCACTGCGGCGGCAATCACTCCAGCCATGTTCTTTCTCCTTTGCGACTATCTAACATTCCAACCTCGGGCACTTCGTACAGCCTGGCCTCGAGCTCATCGATGTTCCTGCAGTTGTCTGGGTTCTCGTAGACATCCGTCCAGACCACCTCATGCTCAAACACTCTGCCGGCACGTTGAAACCCAGCCTCGACATCGAACTCGCACGGCCCTGTCAGCACCTTCACACCGTCGTCGGTATTGACGGCGATGACACCGCGCTCGAGCCTGACCCGGTACGCGGTTTTGTGCGCGGCACCGGTCAGCACCGTCCACGGCGGTATCGTGATCGTGCGCTCGTAGATCCCAGGCAGGAACTTGTGCGTCGTCACGATGTCGGCCTGCGGCATGGCCAGCAATTCGTCCTGCAGCTTGACCACCATCTCGCGCATTTGCTGCGCCGGCACCTTGCCCTCGAAGATGGTCAGCTCGTCCATATAGCCACCGATTCTATTGAGTTTTGGTCGCACATCAATCTGTCATATTGCCGAGCGCAACATCAGGCAAAGACATCGAAGTCTGTGCCGGCGTTGACCTGCATGGGTGGCCTGCCGCCGAGCTGGTGTGTCCTGGTCATTCGGTTGTACTCGCCGCCGCCCAGCATCAGGTATCCAAACGAGTCACCGATGTGCGAGTGCTCGTTCTTGTTGGGCGCATCGCGGAACCGTTCCTGGCCTGCTCCAATGGCAACCCGCTTGAAGTGGTATCCACCGCCCAGGGCCTTGCGTAGTAGCTTGCAATTGCGATTGACGATCAACCCAGGCTTGCCGTTGATCAGACGCTGCATAGGGGCTGCAGCAGCTTCACGACGCACTTTGAAGTCGTTCGATGCTGTCGGCTGCGCACGCAGGCCCAAGGTCTTCAGGAAGTCGAACGCGGTGACCTCATAGATGGCATCACGCGCCATACCTGCCGGGTCGCCCCAGACCAGCACCTGGTGGTTGGGATATCGGGTATTGAGCTCTGCAAGCAGCTGGTGGCCAAAACGCTCCAGGCCCATGTCAAAGGTGACGATCTCCTGGTGGATCACCCAGCGACCGTTTGATAAGCGCTGGCCAATGGTGGCTGCAGGCGTCAGACCAAAGTCGAGGCCGACCTGGATTGGCACAGTCGGATCGACATCGGTGTCGCCAGACATGGTGCCGTCTTCGTATTCAGGCCACACCGGTCGACCTTCCTGCACATAGGTGTACAAGCCGCCGGCATAGCACTTGATCCAGTCGAGGTTCTTGCCCAGCAGCATCTGCTGGTAGTAGCCAGCGGGCAGGTTGTTGATGTTCTCTGCCTTTGGATTGAGCTTCCACCACTTACCTGCAGAGAAGATATGGTCATTTGCTTCTGGGTTGTCTGGCAGGTCGTCTGAAGACACCTCCACGATACCGCCTGGTTGCTTCCAGAACTTCCAGGCATAGGCACCGGACATCTTTTCTTTCTCTGCCATGCGGTGCCACCAGTGGTCATCATCCATCGGGTTGGTATCCATCCAGATGCCGTGCCAGGTGGCACCTCCGTCGCGCTTGGTCGGGTATCGACCAACACGGTGCGTCAGACCGTCGATGACGGCCTTGGGGAGCTCGCGGGCCTCGTTGACCCATGCACCGGTCAACTCGAGCGAGAGCAGCTTTCTAACGTCCTTGGGTTGGTCTAACGCCAGAAAGATGACCTCGCAATCGATGCCTGCAGCGTCACCCCTTGCTGGCAGTCGGATGTGGTGGGTAATCGGTGGTGTCCACAGCATCGGGCCGAACGTCGATTCGGGGAACAGATCCAGCCAGGTCTTGATGGTGGTGGTCTTCAGCATTGGATACGAGTTCCTGACCACTGCCCAGCGGGTGTACCGGATGTTGTCGATGGGGGAGGGCTTCTGCTGCACTGCCTTGATGAATATCTTGCTGGCGCAGCCATACGACTTGCCCGAGCCCACCGGCCCCATAATGCCCTGCACGAATGCGTTGCTCCTGATGAAGTCGTAGATCACCGGGCTCTGGCTGAAGTCCAGGTTCAGCCCGCCAACGATCTCTTTCTCCGATTGTTCTTTTGTCCTTGCCACGTTTCCTCCAGAAACTCATTGCTCACCAGATGGTGGTGCCACCACGTTCACATCGATCACAGACGGCTTGTCCGAACCATCATCTGGGTTGTCCAGCAAGCCACTAGCCTTAGCCAGCAGACGCAGCACGCCCACCTTGTCGTAGAGCTCGATCTCAAGCGTATTGTTGCCGTCCTTGTCCGTCTTGACCGACACCTTCTTGATCGCCTGCAGCGCATGTTCTGGGATCTGGTGAGCAGGTTTGACCTTCACATTGCCAGCCTCATCCCAGGTCATGATGTCCGTGATCTTGGTATTGGCCATGCAGAGCAGGGCATAAGCCACAGCCTCCCGGTTCTCGACAATGGTTGCCGAGCGCTCCAGACGACGCTGCACGCTCCTGATCCCACCCCAATTGGTCAGGGGAGGGATCACGTTGGTCTGTTTAGGCCTGGCCATCAGAACGGAATGTCCGAATCGTTCTGCGGCTGGTAGCCATTAGCCTTAGCCTGGCTATGCGCACTCACCTGGCACGCATCACCAATCTGGCAGCTGAAGAAAGCCTGGCCCGTACCGTCCGTCTTCTTCCACGCCTTGAACCAATGCAAGCTGCCATCCGGCAACATGATCCGACCGTCATAGTCCGGATCTCTCTTGTCAGGCCGCTTCTTGTTGTTCACAAACAAGCTGCCCTGCCCAGGTCGATGTTCAAATGCCATGTTGCTCTCCAGTCAAAAACCCCATCGGGGCGAATAGTCAAAAAAAAATGCGAGGGTGCCCCGCGCCGCTACCGGTAGGGGGGAGGGGGAAAGGGTGCCTTTTCGACAACGAACGATGCACGCTTGGCAACGGTATCGAATGTCCAGACAGATCTGCCGGCAGCCGGTCGAACCTAGACACGTCATTACCCCCCCTGCCTGTCCAACATGCAGACGAACGATTGGATTTTGTACACGTTCAGATTACAGGCGATCTGAGGCGTTTTCCATGTCCACCCATGTCTACCCATTACCCAATCCCTGATCGCGCCTTTTAGGTACCTCAGAACCCGCGGAAACAGCATCGGCATCAGCTGGCGTCCACCGCAATCACCAGCAGGTCATGCACCAGCTGCTCCTCGTTTGTCGGAATGGCAATGCCTTCAGATCGATAGCGGTCTGACAATGTCTGACAGGCTGTTATCAGTTCGTCATCAGTCAATTCGAGGTTTACCAAAACGTCCAATAACCTAACAGTCTTAAAGTTAATCTTTAATTCTTTATCAATAATCCTTTTACATTTAC
>JACCDP010640915.1_pt1 | contig 21024 bp, 12 predicted proteins | sample 7445841 | NCBI WGS metagenome assembly JACCDP01 (sample SAMN15323441, study PRJNA562643) | freshwater metagenome | isolation source: river surface water | place: USA:Blue River Watershed | collected 2017-08-17
ACAAAGTAAGACAAGACTTCTTGGATTCAGTTAACCCAATCTTAGACCAAATTAGAAGAGATAGAGGTTTGATTGACTTTAGAGTTCAAGTATCTAACACACCTGAAGATTTAGATTCAAATACATTAACAGGTAAAATCTTCTTGAAACCAACAAGAGCGTTAGAATACATCGACATCGAGTTTGTTATTACACCAACAGGGGCGTCTTTTGACGATATCTAAAAAAATAAAATGAGTGGGGGGTAGAAATATCCCCCATAAATTATTTAATATGTAAAACTATGAAAATAGAAAAAAAATTAATCAAAGAATCTTTAGGTTATAAAACTGAAGGTAAAAAAACATTTTCAGAAAAAAAACAAAATATTGTTATTACTGAAGCACAATTAGAAAAACTTTTAGAAAAACTTAAAAAGTAATGAATATTAATAAGTACGTAAGAGAATTTGTAAAAAACAAACTTAACGAAGGTTTTACAGAAGAAGGTAATCCTGATACAAAATATTATGCTTTTGATTGGGATGATAATATAATGTTTATGCCTACGTCAATTATAGTTCTGAGCGAAAACGATGATGAAGTTCCTATGTCTACTGAAGATTTTGCCGAACACAGACATCAAATTGGTAAAGAACCATTTAGTTATAAAGGTACGACTGTTGTAGATTTTGCACCAGACCCATTTAGAAATTTTGGTGTTAAAGGTGACAAAAGATTTGTTTTGGACGCTATGGTCGCGTCTGTTGGTCCATCTTGGAACGATTTTGTTGAGTGTATTAATGGAGGGTCCATATTTGCAATTATCACGGCAAGAGGACATAACCCAAAGACTTTAAAAGAAGGTGTTTACAACCTCATAATGGCAAATAAGAATGGTATTAATAGTAGAACATTAGCCGAAAATCTTCACAAATATAGAAATATAGGTAACGAAGTAAGTTCCGATAAAAAGACTAAAGCATTAACACCAAAAGAATTAAGAGACTATTTGGACCTTTGTAGATTTTATCCTGTGTCTTTCGGTGAGGGGTCTGCTACTAATCCTGAAGAGGGAAAAATCAAAGCGATGAGAGAATTTATTTCTTATTGTAAAGATATGGCTCAAGAAATAGGTGAAAAGGCTTTTTTCAAAAACGACGTGGAAAATAATGAGATACTACCAACAATCGGTTTTTCAGATGACGACCCTAGAAATATAGATAAGATGAAAGAATTTTTAGATGATGAAGATACTGAAAAACTAGTAAAGACTTATTTAACTAAAGGAGGAGAGAAAAAAGAATACTAGAAAATAATTTAAAACTAGAAGTTATTTATACTGCAACGATAATTTTTAAAAATAACAAAGTAAATAGAAAAAAATTTAGTTGGGTATATTTATAATAAAAATAAAAGAAACAAAAAAATAGATAGATATGGCTGATTTATTAATGAAAATGCCCTTTCAATATGAACCTAAAAGAAAAAATAGGTTTATACTAACATTCCCTTCTTCTTTGGGTATTAACTCTTGGTATGTTGAAAGTACTTCAAGGCCTAAAGTTGAAATCAAAGAAGTTGAGATTCCATTCTTAAATACTTCAACTTATGTTGCTGGTCGTTTTAATTGGGGTACTATTGACGTTACGTTCCGTGACCCAATTGGACCTTCAGCTTCACAAGCTTTAATGGAATGGGTTCGTTTACATGCAGAATCAGTTACAGGACGTATGGGATATGCTGCGGGTTACAAAAAAGATATTGACCTTGAGATGTTAGACCCAACGGGAGTTGCGGTTGAAAAATGGATATTACAAGGAGTTTTCTTAACTAGTGTTGATTTTGATTCATTAGGTTATAGTGAAGATGGTTTAATTACTGTTAAAGCGACGTTAAGACCTGATAGATGTATCTTGGTATACTAAAAACAAAATAAAATATTATATAATCCCATCTATTTTAGGTGGGATTTTTTATTTACATAAACTAAAGTCAAGTTATTTTTAAAGAAAAAAATTATGGACCAAAGTACACAATACGGACAAATGGATTTTAACCTTCCACACGACATAGTAAAACTACCAAGTGGGGGACATACTTATAGACCAAAAAAAGAAAGTTTAAAAGTTGGATACCTAACCGCTTCCGATGAAAATATACTAATGTCACAAAACACACCAAAGGAAGGTTTAGTGATGACACTACTTAAAAATAAAATTTATGAACCAGGATTTGATGTAGGTCAATTATTGGAAGTTGATGTGCAAGCAATTTTAATTTTTTTAAGAAATACCGCATTTGGACCTGAATATGATTATATTATTACAGACCCTAAAACTAATATTAAATTTGAAACTAAAATTATCGTAGATGAGGTAAATTATATAAAACCATTACACGATGCAGGTCCAGATGGATTTTATACAACTGAACTACCGAAATCTAAATATAAAGTTAAATGTAAGTTACTTAATATGAAAGAAAGTAACGAAATAGAAGAGTTAAGTAAAAATTACCCTGTAGGTATGATTGCACCAACGGTTACAAAAAAATTAGAAACTCAAATTGTAGAATTAAACGGTTCTAAAGATAAGGGTGATATTTCTAAAATGATTTCAAATATGCCTATTTCAGATTCAAAATTTTTGAGAAAATTTTTAGTTGAGTGTGAACCACAACTTGATTTAATAAAAACAGTAACAGCCCCGTCAGGAGAAAAAGTCAACGTAATGGTTGGTTTTGGGGTTGAGTTTTTTCGCCCTTTCTTCACAATATAAAAAAAATTTAATGGATGAATTTTATTATTTAATAAAATTTGCAAATTTTTCATATTTGGATTTACTTAAAATGCCAACATATGAAAGGAAGTACTTTCTAGACAAGTTGATTTCGGAGTCAAACAAAACATAATCCTAAAATATTTATATTAAAAAATTATGTTTTTAAATGATGCAGAATTAGAAGGGGGTACCCTAAAATCGGTTACAGAACAAATAGCCGCCCTTAAAAATGCTATTACAACAAATATTGCAACACTAGACCCTACAAAGGTTTTAGAGACATATCAAAACATACAAAAAGTAGCCTTTAATATATCCGATAGTTCAAAGACCCTTCAAAGGTCTATGGGTGGTGTTGTTGTAGATAGTTCTAAATTTGCAAGTAAATTAATTGAGTCATATAAGAACACCCTTAATATGGGTGCCGAATTCAAAGACATTACCGGAACAATACAAGGTTTAGCTGAAAGTATGCAAAGAATGGTGATGCCTTCTAATACTACTATTGAAAATATGGTTGCCCTATCACAAGCAACAGGTATGGGTGCTGGTGAGGTTGGTAAAATGGTTGGTGAGTTATTAAGATTTGGTGGTTCACAACAACAAGCCACTGAAAAAATGCATGACTTAGCAGTGGAAGCTAGAAAAGTTGGTCTTGATGCTAAAACATTTTTAACAAATGTAAACGCCAATATGAAGTCTTTAAATGGTTTCGGGTTTGGTAATAGTGTTAAAGGTTTGACAGATATGGTTAAACAGGCGGCATTATTAAGAACTTCTATTGAAAAAATCGGAGCGAGTGCACTTCAATCAAAAGTTTTAGACCCTGAAGGTGCTATGGAAACTGCAGCATCGTTTCAAATGTTGGGAGGTGCTGTAGGTAAATTAGCAGACCCATTTCAATTAATGAGGATGGCTCAGTCGGATATGAAAGGACTCCAAGACGAAATTATTAAATCAAGTGCATCCGCATTTAAGTTCAACAGTGAGACAGGTAAATTTGATGCATCAGTTGCCGATATGTATAGATTGAGAGAACAGGCTAATTTAATGGGAAAATCATTAGATGAAGTAATGGAAGTAGGTAGAGAAGCGGCTAAGGCTAACTTTTTAAAAGAAAGATTTGGATTTGCTAATTTGAGTGAAGATGAATTAAATTTAGTTACAGGTCTATCACAAATTGACTCACAAGGTAAAGTAACTATAGATATACCAGGTTTCGGTCAAATTGAAGAAGCCGACTTAGCAAGTGCCGAAGCCCAACAGGCATTAAATGATTATATGTCAAAGGCCGGTAAAGACGAAAAAGATATTGCAATAAATAACCTAACTGTTGCTGAAAATCAAGCAAAAGATGTGAACATTATTAAAAGTGCTATATTAACACAAATGGGTGAACAAGATAGAACAACCTTTTTAAATGATTTAAAAGAGTCTAACAAAGATTTAGGAAACAAAGTCGCTCAAGGAGCAACAACCGCGGCAGGAAAACTTGAGGGTACAACAAGGGCGACTGCAGCATTTGAAAGAGGTGCTGTTGGGGAACTTCCAAACCCTTTAGTTAGTGATAATGCAATTATCCAAATGGCTGACATGCAACAAAAAGTACTTGAGAAAATACAAGAACCAACCCAAGTATTAAACGGTCAGGACATGTTGTTTAAACCTGGCGGTGCACCACAACTAATGGCTGAGGGGACATTATATAAGGGAATTGTTGGTGATGAGGTTGCGATTGGAACAAACTTGACTGACGCACTTAATAAGGGTGGGGGTAGTATTGGAGGAAATATAGATATTAATATTAACCTCAACGGCTCAATTGCTGGTGACCCTGGTCAAATTAGTAATATGTTTAATTCACCACAAGTCCAAAAACAAATTATGGATACTGTCCTATATAAACTTAATGATTATAAAAGGCAACAAGGTGTATTATCCTAAAAAAATCTAAAACAATCTATTTATCATAAAAAGACTGAATGGAGAGTCCACTATCATTTAATTCAAGTGAAAATTTTAGAAAAAAATTATTGGTGCGTAATCTTCCACCATATAAGGTGGAGAGTGCCTTTTCTAATGAAAGTAAACCTGGTTCCTCAGAGTTTAATGTAAATGATTTAACACCAATAGACTCTCCGAGTGTAGAACAAATAGGTAATCAACAAGAACAAATACTTTTACCTATAAATCAGTATGGACCACAAACAAATACTGGTGATTATGGGGACGTTGTACCGATTAATGATAATTTAAATTATAAATCAAATGAAGGTGAATATGGTTATCCTGACACTATAGGTAGTGATTTAGAAACTATTGGTAACAATACTGAAAAACAAATTATAATTAAAAATGTTTATAGACCTGAAAATGGTTTATCAGACTTTGGTTCAACCGCTTGGTACATTAATAACGATAAAGTTATTAATACTGTTGGAGAAGGTGAATACACAGTTCAAGATACCATAGGTAGTAATTTAGAAACTACCGCAAATGCCGATAGACCCGTTCTTATTACAAACAACCAATACGGACCTGAGAACCCTTCTAATGTTGAAGTTTCAATTAATAATAATTTACAAACTAACGCAAATGAAGGTGAGTATGGTTTTCCAGACACTGTAGATAGTCCATTAGAAATAAAAGGAGAATCGGATAGACCTGCATTAATAGCAATTAACCAATACGGTCCTGAAAATTTACCTACAACTGAAGTATCTATTAACAATAACCTACAAACTAATTCAAATGAGGGTGAGTATGGGTTTCCTGATACTATAGATAGTGAACTACAAATTGTAGGTGAAGACGTTAGAAAACCTAATTTCTTACAAAACCAATGGGGTCCCGAAGAGGGACAAAGTACTGAAGAAGTTGACCCATATAGAAAATTAAAAAATTTAACAATACCACAAGGTAACTATGACGTTACAGACTCAAACGGTAGTATACTTGAAATTGTTGGAGGGGTTAAAGAAACTGAGGCATATCTGTCAAATAGATATGCAACAGGAGACGGTGAATACGACCCAACTGATTTTAGAACACTCCAACAAGAATCGTTACAACTACCATACGCGAATTCAGATAATACATTTATATTCTTACCTTCAACTTATACTCCATATAGTATTTTATTAAATGATAATCCTTCGGGTTCTGATGGTACCTTATCTGAAGACTCCGATTTAGCAAATATTGGGGCTAAATCATTAAATAAAGAATTTAAACATAGAGTCGCCTTAGAATTATACCAACAAACATTAGGTCAAATAAATTTATTTAGTGGTAACGTTAATCCGGAAACAGGTGAAGTTTCTGCAAAACCAAACACTGACCCATTTAATGCGATTGGATTACTTACTGGTAATATTCCAATAATTGCAAGAAAGTATAATATCACTACACCCGATTTCTTATTTGGTCAAGGTATTAATTTTGCAGCTAAACTTGCGGGTCTTTATTCTCCATATTCATATATCCCTGGTGAAATTTTTGACTACCCCGACCCAATAGGTAATGGACCATATGAAAATCCATTATCGTTAATTGGAGGTGCTTTGGGTTCTTTATTTAGTGCATTACAACCCGCAAATCAATCATCTTCAGAATTACTTGTTGAATATACGTCAATACCAACAAGAAAACTTCTTTATGACCAGTTAAAATACAATCCGTATAGACCAAATTATAAAATAGGTAACAATTTACTTGCGCCTCCGGGTGTATTCTACATTGGTGATAGAAAAAACCATTTGACAGAATTAATGTCACCGGCACCTGAACTACCATATGCAAAAGATGGAAAGACCTCATCAATGGGTCCTGTTCTTTCTTATTCGAATATGGGTAAACTTTATGAAGGTGAACTATTAAATGAAACTCAGTTTGGGTTAAATAGTAGAAACCTATATAGTGCAGGTGCAAATAAAGACGGAGTTAAATGGATTGGTGCTACTATATTTGGTGGTGTTACTTGGATTGGAAGTAAAAGTCCACAAGGAGACAATAACCCACTACAAGGTAAATTACAAGGAAGAGGTGGTGAACAGTTTGAAGATAATAGTGAATTCACATTCGGTAATTTAGTCGGATACGATTCAACTAAATCTACAAATTTTGATTTTACGCCTGGTTCGTTATTAGATGTAACCCAAAAATTAATTGATGCCGGTCAAAGAAGTTCACAACCATTAGAACATGTTGGTACGGCAATTAACCAAGTATCTAAAGTTTTTAATGATGGATACCAAGAATTAACAAAAGGTTCAAGAGTTGTAAGATATACCACACAAAATTCAAAACCTGGAAGTAGTGCAACACCAACAGGGCTTGAGTATTGTAGGGTCTTTACTAAAGATAGGCCTTATTATACCTATGACGAGCTACAAAAAACAGATGGTAACATTAGAGGTTACACTAATTCTGTTTTGGATAACACATATAATTTAAACATCGCACCTATTGATGGGTATAGTATAAAAGATGGTAAAGTAAAAAAATATATGTTATCTCTTGAAAATTTGGCTTGGAGAACGTCAAATAAAAAAGGGTATACATATGATGATTTACCTGCCTGTGAAAAAGGACCTAATGGTGGTAGGATAATGTGGTTCCCACCATACGACTTAAGTTTTGATGAAAGTATTAATACTTCGTGGCAAGACAATAATTTTTTAGGAAGAACAGAACCAATTTACACCTATACTAATACATCAAGAAAAGGTAATTTAAGTTTTAAAATAATTGTTGACCACCCATCAATACTTAATGTTTTAGTTGATAAAGAACTGGAGAATGTTGGTAACAATGGTGAAATAACACAAATTATTGATTCATTTTTTGCGGGGTGTACTAAATATGATTTATGGGATTTAGTAAGTAAATTCCCAATGTTTACCCCTAATGATATTTTTGAAACACAAATACTAACAACAGAGGATATTGTAACCGTTGTGGAGGAAAATAATTATTCACAATACGAGCAAGAAATAGACATCGATACTGATGTGGAACCAACACCAACACCGGCACCTTGCGTTGTTTTAAAATATGATATTGGGGTTTCTACTGACTTAACATATACAGGATGTTCAGGAGACCAAATAGTGTTAACAGGATTAACACCTGGAAGTACAGGAGAAATATGTGCTATTAGAAGTGACGCTTATAATTTCTCAACTCCTGATGCGACAAACACCATTACACCAACAGGACAAAATTGCGTTCAAACAACACCTGGACCTACACCTGGACCTACACCAACCCCTACACCAACACCAACAGAACCACCTTTAACCGTTGAGTTTCCTGATATTGGATTTTATTATGATAACAATTTCCCTGACGGAACAAATAATTCAAATGGAACAACGGTAACCGAAGACTTCGAACATTGGTATAATTTATATATCGCAGCTAAAACAAAATATACCGACACGGGTAATGGTAGTACTTATTCCGCGGCGTTAAATAAAATATTTGCATATGGTGACGTTAATAAAGTTGACCAAACAAACTTTGTAACAGGTACCGGATTAAGTGATAGTGCAAAAATAAAATATTTATCAGATTTTATTGATACTAGAAAAACAGAAATAAATAAGTTTTTTGATTATATAACAAAAGAGTTTAATGAGTCTAAAGCGTTTATTGCAAAAATTGGACCTATGTTAGATGCAGGAGACACCATTGAATTTGATTTATTAGCGAGTGCTTCTGCCGTTACAAACGTTGCGTATAATGAAAATCTTTCAAAAAGAAGAAATGACGCTGTTTTAAAATGGATATTAAAACAAAAAACACCAGGACAAAAAACATTAGAAGAATATAAAACACAAGGTAAATTAAAAATAAACCAACAGGCGGTTGGTGAAAACGCTCAATTAATAGATGAGCCTTATAAATTTATTAATTGTACCAAAGACTTTCAAACTTCTAAAGAAGAAGGCGTAGTTTCAATAAACGCTATGGCTTGTCGTAGAACTAGAGTTAGTAATATAAAACGTACTAAAAATCAATCACAAAACGAAAACCAACCACAAAATTCAACAACTCCATTAACTAATGGTGGTGATTCGTCACAAACAGGTCAAGAATTGTCAGGTCAAGATTTCCTAGTAATTGCACCAAACCCACAACCGGGGGATAATGGTACAATACAACAACCAAATAGTGCAACATCTTCTTTTGTGAGTCAAGACCCAATTTCACAACCTTACACTAATTCAACTAATACTAGACAACAAGACGTACAAACACAAACTTTAGAAAAAAGAAAAGACCTAACAAAAAGATTAGCAAGAAAATTATTAACCGAGTGTAATTACTTTGAGTATATTAAACAAAATGAACCGATGGTTTATGATGGGATAAAATCAAAAATTAAATATTTCCAACCAGCATTTCATTCATTAACTCCTGAAGGACTTAATTCAAGGTTAGTATTTTTACAACAATGTATGAGACCTGGCGATACTATCCCTACAGTTTCACAATCAGACAATGGACAACAAACACTTTCTTATAATGATGCTACTAATAGTGCGTTTGGTGCACCACCTGTCTGTGTTTTAAGAATCGGTGATTTTTTCCATACAAAAATTGTTATAGATTCAATTAGTATGAAATATGAAGATGGTAGATTTGATTTAAATCCTGAGGGTATTGGCGTACAACCAATGATAGCAAATGTTACAGTTTCATTTAACTTTATAGGTGCACACGGATTAGCGGGACCGGTGGCACAATTACAAAACGCATTATCATTCAATTATTATGCAAATACTGAAATGTATGATGAAAGGGCCGAATCAACAGAACAACTTAATTTAGAAGTTTATGATGCCCAAATACTTTCACAAGCAAAAGACGATTTAAATGTTGTGAATACAGAAGCACCAAGACCTGTTGTTAATGATGGTGGCGTTACTATTGGTACAACTTTAACAAATACTATTGATTTAAACACCGCAATTACTTCAGGTACTCTTGGGTATAAAGAGGTTATGCGTGGACTTGCAAATTTAACAAAAGAATACGCTGAAAAAACACTTTCAACATTAGAAAATATAAATCAAAATTATTTAATTGGTGGGTTACAAGTGTTCACAAAAGATAGAAAATTCATAGAAGGTAATTTTAATTATTTAGGTGGAAACTTAACAAATACTGCGAACATATTTGGATACTCTTATGACATACAAACTAAAATTGAAAATATAGCAAATAAAGCAAAAGAGGATGTTGATAACGGAGATGTGTGCCCACTTCTTTCAGGATTATTCAGCGAAAACCTTTCAAACGCTCAAGTTAGAAAGGTTAAAAAAGAATTAAAAAATCAAATAGACATTAAAAAACAACAAATGTTGAATGATTTAGAAAATTATGCAAATGAAATTAATAATATACAATATCCACTTATTAGTTCGGTTGATAAAATAAGTTATATTTCAGACGCTCACGACGGGTTTATAAAGAAAAACAATTCAGTTGTAGTATACAATCTTTCAGGAACAACACAAGTGACACTACCAACTCTATCTGGTGTAAACAATACATTACAAGAACTTGTTGAAGATTCTTATTTGGTAAAAAATAACATAAATGATTTTTATCAAAAGTTACAAGATTTCAGTTTGATACCAACAGGAGACGATGTATATAGTAATAATTTCACTCAAAATACTTACATATCCAATCAAAACTTCTTACCACAAGAAACTGTATTTTTTATTTTGTTTGGTAAAGATATTATAGACGACCCTAATAAGTTTGCGATAGATTTAATAGATAAGGCAATACCAAATCTAAATCAGGATGATGAGATAACTTGGCTACAATTTTTAGACAAAAATTTAAATGAACCAAATACAGGTCTTAGAGATTCATACATAACATCTAAAACTATTGTTGATAAAAAAATTGCAGATTTCAGAACAACGTATTTTAATTCTACATTTACAAATTATAAACCTTATAATTTAGAAAAAGAAAGAATAATGTGGTACGAGTCACAATCAACACCTCAGGCACCTTATACTGATAATTTGTCGGCAATTTACTCATCAACAAATTCGACTTGGGATAAATTTAATTTACAGAAAAGTTTTCAATAATGGATTACTATAATAGATATAAAGACTTTTTGATTAACGGGCAACAAACCGTAGTACCTTTTTTAACTATACCTGGTAGAGTCACAGACCAACAGTATCTTTATAGACAAGGAAGAAGTAGGTTAGATAAAATAAGCTTTGAAAAATACGGCACACCTTATTTTGGTTGGTTAATTTTGGCTGCTAATTCCCTTTATGGTGGATTAGAACAAAATATACCTGATGGTACAATTTTGATTATTCCTTTCCCATTAACTGCGGCGTTACAAGATTATAAAGCCGCTTTAGATACTCACATATTCTACTATGGCCGTTAGATTAAAACAAAATAAAAAAATATTTATTGAAACGGATTATGATAACATTGTTGTCGTAAACCCTAATGAAGTCTATTCGCCTGAAGGTAAAAAACAAGAAAGACTTGTTGACCACGAAGATTTGGTTTATTATGCTAATTTAGAAACATTTATCATACCAAGAACAAAATTAGCTATTGGTGAAACTTTTGACTCACCTGTTGTCAACACAACAATCGCAACTATGTTTGCTGGTGACGATGCGTTGAAAATTAATTTTATGAAACCGAAAGGTAAAACGCAATTTGATACTAGTTGGTCGGACCAATTAACAGGTGAAGGGACAAGAAATTTTAATGGGGCTAACCAAACAACTGAAAGAGTTGTTAATTTTGAAGGACGACAATCATTTAGTCGTTCATTTAAAAATCCAGAAGACACCCAACTTTTAGGTATTAAATCAATAAGGGTTAACATAAAAGGAACTGGTGTGCCTGAGGTTAATATCCAACTTGTAGATGTACAAGGACGTTCACTTTTTGAACAAGGTGAAAATTCATTATACTCTGCTTTCTTCAACTTCCCATATCCACTATTTTATTTAACATTAAAAGGTTATTATGGTAAGGCGGTTAGATATAGACTATCATTAATGTCATTTAATGCTAGTTTTGATGCCGATACCGGTAATTATAACATATCACTAAAGTTAATTGGTAAATTTACCGCACTTCTTTTTGATACTCCTTTATCTTACGCAGTAAATGCCCCAAAAATGTATAATACACAAATTACCGTCACACAGGCGAGTACGGGAAACAAAAGTGTGTTTAACACATATAAGGGTAGACAAAAATTAGAAGAGGTTTACAAAACATACATGAGAAAGGGTTTAATACCTGAGAATTTCCCTATGTTATCTATTGAAGATTTTGTATTAAGAGTTGAAGGGTTTGAACAAAAATTGAAAAAAAATTTAGATAACCAGGCTGATTTTACAAAATTAAATGACTTGCAATTATTTGCAGATGTTTTATCTAAATTAAAAAAAGACGTATATAATTATTCAATAAATAATTTCTTAGACCAATCTAGTTATTACGTCGTTGGTGAAGAAATTTACTATCCCGTAAAAAAAGAAATCCAACTACAATCAATAGAAGATTTTAAAACTCAATTAGATAAAAATATTATTGACTATACTAAGCAGTTAAAAGAAAATGCGACTTTTGGTGAAAAAGGAAGTACCAAAGACCAAATAAGTATTTTAACAAAAAATAAAAAAGATGTTATTAAAAAATTAGATTTTGCCGCTTGGCAAAATAATAGGGCTGACGTTTTGAACACTTATTTTGCAAGATATAAAACAAAATTAGGTGACGAAAATTCAGAAGAATATAAAAAATTTGTACAGGATGAAGCGATAAACGCACAACTAACTACTCAGGTTAGAGATGAAAACGGTCAAATTATAAACGATACACCTGATTATTTTGTTTTTGGAAATAAGATTGTAGCGGATGGGATTTATGTTAAAAATTCATATCTAGATAAACTAGACGAAATGCAAAAAAGTTTAGAAGCAAAACAAAAAGACATAGAACAAGCTCTAACAAAATATTACGCCGAGTTACAATTAAAAAACCCAAGCGAAGGAGGTTTAGGATTTAAACCAACTATAAGAAATATTTTTGCAATTATTATTGCAGGGGCCGATGCATTTTACCGTTTAATGGAGGATAATCACCAAGAGGCATGGAATGTTAGAACCGATAAAGACAGGTTATTAGCAGTTATACCCGCAGAAAAAAACTTTTCAGTTGATGCTCTTAAAAGTATACAAAAATCAAGTACTGAATTAAATGACGATAATGTTGTATACCCGTGGCCATTATATTTTACATTAGAAAAACAAGATAATGGTAGTGACCTGTACACTATACAATATCCTGGTGATGCAAAATATATAAGACAAACTAAGGCGTATGACTATAGAGTTTGGCCTGAAGTTGGTTTTGTTGAAGCATACATAAAGGCTTCATTAGAAAAAGAAAAACCGACTTCAAATTATTCATACGACAACCCAACAGATGTTACTAAATATGTTTCTTGTAATGCTTTAGAATTTCCATTTAAAACAGCACCGTATCAAGATTTAAATGCTATAAAAACTTTTTATGAAATTTTTGAAAGAAGTTATATTAGTTCACATTATGGGAATTTACCACTTGAATTATCAGAAAAAAAACAAATAGATAAATTTTATGGAGATATCGAAAGTTCTAATATTAGTTTAGTTGCTCCTGAAGATATTACAATCAACCAAACTTTAAAAAACTTAAAGTTTAATTCACTACAAAGGTTGATTGATTATATGAAACAAATATCAAATGACGGTAAAGGACAAAGTTGGCAAACATATATTAGAGACATATTCAACACAGAGTATATAACAAATTTATTACAAAATGTTAATGAGATTTATTCAATTGATACTTTATCAGACAGGTCTATAAAAGTTTCAGCTGATTTACCGTTAGGTACAAATATGAAAGAATTTTTAGAAGATAGTGGAACTTCTAAGAAAAATATGTTAGATACGTATCCGTTTACCGATTTAGATTGGTTACAACAAAATATGGCTAATGGGTCAAGTATAGGTGCTTTTGAAGACTATAATAACACAACTAGAAGTTACATTTATTTAGACGATAAGAAAACTATTGCTAGAATTAATGAAACTGAAAACTACTCAAATATAAAATTATTTACAAATAATACTGTTTTTGCATCTAATACACAAACATATTTAACAAAAGTAGGTTCTACCGAAAAAATTAACTCAAGACTATCTTTAAAAAACTTTTTTGAAACAAGACAAGAAAAAGATTTATATTTAACAGAATCATACATTGATTATGGGACAAGTTATAGTGGTAATATTGGCACATTTATTCAAACTACTTCGTTATTAAATACACCATATTTTGTTAACGCATTGATTGACGGTGTAACAAAACAAAAAATTAATCAGGAAAATTCATTTGTTGGTTTAGGGTATTTGTATTTAAACTCACTACCGTTAATAACAACCAAAGAAAAAATAAAAGATTTTACAAATGATGTATTAACCGATTTAGATTATTTAGCGGCAACATTTAATAAATTTTCAGCAATACACCAAGTACCATATGCTTGGGTTTTAAAGTACGGTTCAATATGGCATAGATATAAAAAATACATAGAAGATAATGTAGATATATTAGATGATTGTTGGAAAAATTTTGATTATAATGTTGCATATGCACCAACAACAGGTAATAGTACTACAACATATACGATATTAGATTACAGTGGTAATCCACAAAATATCACATTACAAGGTGCTCAGTTTTATCAAAATCCACAAAACTCATTTATATTAAGAAATACGTTTGATGTCGGGTTTTACCCCAAAGTTGTAAATTCGTTAGAATATTATTTAAATGAAGAAGACTTATTAACTGGATATACACCAACCGATTTTGTAGATGCGTACAACAAAGGATTGAAAATTGGTTTTAATAGTGATTCAACAACAATTTACGGAACAGGGTTTGATACAAATAATGGATTCAGAGAGTTCTCAAAGAAAAACTATTTTACATATAGAACAATTGAAAATACTGCCGTTCAATCACAACCAGATACGATAAGAGTATACCCATCAATGGGGGGTATACCGTTTGACCAATCAATTTTTGAATGTTTTAATCAATTCAATAAAATTACCGAAGAAATATATGATAACACTTCAGTTTTTAATGGAACTGTAAGGTCGATATGGGGGATATCAAATTTTGGATATTTTAATAACGATTTGTTAAAAAAACCGCTACCTACGGAATATTTGAAAGTTATTAAAACGGGTAGTTCATTACAAAATGATTTTAATATTGTAAGTAATGATTTAAGTTATTCTAAAATTGACGAAATATTTAATTTGTTTGATGTTGATTTACTTGATAAAATGGAAGAAAAGTTTTTAACATTCTGTAATTTTAAACCAATCGCGAGTGAATTAAAACTAAATGAAGAAAATATTACACCTAATTATGTAGATACTAATGGGTTAACAAATGCGGATTTAAAACTTTTACGTTATCAGATAAAAAATATATTTGATTTAGATGGGAGTTTGTTCGATAGTGTTAATCAAAATGAAGATGGAGAACAACTTGGAAAATTACAAATTTCAAATATGTACTCATCGATTAATAAATTTTTGAATTTTGATTGCGTATTAAAAATAGCAAACCCAACAAATTTTGATAGAAAACTATTTGACTCATTTAGTACTATATCTAATTTACAAGTTGAAAATAAATATACTTTTGAACCATATGTTAAAGGGACACTTTCGGGTGATGGGACTGCAACAACTTTATTACAAAGTATTACTCAAAATCCTTCTGCGTGGGAAACCCTAAGAAAATACATTGGGTTTAGTTTAGTACCAAATGTAGATTACCCGGTACAAGTTTCCAATGTATTTCCGTCAGTTACAACCCAACAACCTACAACGATAACATCAAACCCAATTCAATTACAGTACATAGGTGATTACTCAACCATTTTTCCAACAACACCAGGATTTGGTAATTATATAAACGTAACAAAAACAGATGGAACGTACCAAGTTTATCAAATCGTTGGTGACCCAAATATTCAAAATATATCAAGTAATATAGGATTCATTTCGTTTTACCAACCTAATTCAAATATTAACGATACAAGTAATATCGTACCTTCTTCATATGTGAGTAATTTAAATACTAATTATTCATATGTTGCAACAATAAATAACGTAACACCTGGTGATTACCAGATGGTTGTTGATTATTACCCAAGTGGTACGTCGGTCTTACAAAAAATTAATCTAATAATTGATGTATCGACATCGCCTCAAAACTCAACAACAATACCACAACAAACAACTGCAACTGCACTAACACAAGTATTAACAAACAGTCAAGTATCTGCAATATCTGATTTCTTTATTGATAATTCTATAGCATTTACTGACCAAAATATTATTACTTTATATCCATTAATAAGATTATATGCGGAACAAAAAAGACTTGACCCGACATATAATAAAAATAAGTTTACAACTTACATTAATCAGTTTTTGGAAGATAGAAGAAGTTTACAAGATAAAATGGTTACGGAAACATTTTCTAATTTAAATAAAATTTTGAGTAACATTGAAGTTGCTGTTGAATTACCTAACACACCATTAAACGGTGATACCACAAAATTATCTTTATATAATACCTTAAAAGGATTTAATGATAAGTGGATTGCAGGTTCAGATTTGAAAAATAATACTTTGTTTGAAGACTTTCTTTTTATGGACAGAGCAAATAGTGATTTAGGTAATTCTTTTGTTTTAGATGTTCAAAAAGTTGTTAACGCTTTGAATTTAAAATCAAAACAAGACCAAAGTTTAATGAGTGTTATAAGTAGAATATTAGAAGATAATTATTTTATTTTTATGGCGATGCCTGCCTACGTTAATTTTTATGGGATTCAACAGGCATTAAAAGATGGTCAACCTTTAAAAGATAATGAGATTGGAAATTCATTATTTGGGACTTATTTAGAAGTGGATTATACAAAATCGAGCCCAAAATTTTTATGTTTATATGTTGGTAACCCCTCTGAATACCCAAAACCAAAAGAAAATACGTTTAATCGTTTTGGTGACGACAGCTTTGATTTAAGAATACCTGATAACCCATTAAGAGTATCTGACCCAAATACCAATTATTCATTAAGTAATCGTGTTGTTGGGTTTGCTGTGGATTTTGGAATAAGAAACCAAAACATATTTAAAAGTTTAAGTTTAGATATGTCAGAAATGAAAAACACATCAGAATCTTTTAAAGTTTATGCGGATATGGGTAACTCTGTGGCTGGTGATAAGGTTGCACAACAATCGGCATCTTTGTATAGTATTTACAAATCTAGGTCATATAGTTGTGGAGTAACGAGTATGGGTAATGCTATGATACAACCTACAATGTATTTTATTCTTCGACACGTACCGATGTTTTATGGACCCTATTGGATTACAGAAGTTAATCATAACATAAGTGAAAGGGGTTTTGATACGGACTTTAAAGGTACAAGAATACCAAAATACGCATTACCAAAGGTGGATAATTTATTAGCTTCAGTTAATCAAACTGTGGTTAGTAAACTTAAAGATTTAGCGGCTAAAGATAAAGAAAAACCAACAACAGAAAATCAACCTGTGACTGAAAATCCATTACCTGTTGTTTTAGCTGCAAGTGAAAATTCTTGCGAAACAATTACAAAATACCCTACAGTACCATTTGAAAGTTTAGTTCAAAGTACATTTACAGATACAGATATCATACCTTTAATTAAACAAGAAACAAATGATATTTACATAAGAGCTATGCTTTTAGGTATAACTAAAGGTATTGTACCTGGTACGACAATTAATAACGGAATTACAAATTGTATTAATAATAATCCATTTGGTATAACAACTAAAATAGATTATAAAGGAAATTTACCTTCATTAATTTTAAAACAATCTTGTGTTAACATAAGTAATACGCCAACACCATTGGTTAAATTTAATAATCTATCAGAATCAATTAAGTTTATGATTGCTTATATGACACAAGTTATAAATTTTGTACCTGAATTAAAAAATTTAAATCCTGATACTGATATTAATAAGGAATATGGAAAGGCATTGTTCCAGTTAGTTTATACTTCTTGGGTAACTCAAAAGGCTTTTGGTAATACAACTACAACACCTATCCAACCACCATTAAACGCCCAACAGATAAAAGATACCACAATACAAGATTTTAATATCAGTACTCAAGACATGCAAAAATATAACTCTTGGGTAGATGTATTTACTGTAACTTATAAGTTTTTTAAACAAAACCCATAGATAGATATATTTATATAATAAAAATGTTATGAGTATGAAAGCATTATTAGATGATTATTTAAAAAAAGATACGAGAGTTACCCAAAGAGATGCTGGTAACGGTTATCAAGAAGTTTGTGACTTAGATACAGGTGATTGTTATACAATCAGAATGAAAGATGGTCTAATTGAGAGAGTTGACAATACTATGAGAACAAACAGAACACTAAAGGTTGAAACGCCGCAAGGAGTAAAGACATTATTAAACGGATAAATGTATAATAAAATGAACGTAGAGAAAAAAATATTGGAAGAGTTAAAAAGATTCAACCAAATTAATTCATATATCTTAAACGAACAACCTGAGGTTCCAGCACCTGAAGGTGATGTTCCACCAGCACCTGACGCCGCTGCACCTACACCAGCACCCGATGATGCGGCACCTGCACTTGATGTTACGACGCCTCCACCTGCTGATGCTGCTGCACCACCAGCGGAAGGTGAAGCAATACCTGAGCCCGTTGATGTTGAAAACGACCCCGACGTAGAAGAAGTCGGTGCTGAAAATAATACAGAAGATGAAGGTGAAACTGAAGAAATTGATATTACAGACCTTGTAACATCACAACAAGAAATTCAACAAAAACAAGATGAGTTTATGAATGATATGTTTTCTAAAATTGATGATTTAGCATCCAAATTAGAAAATATGGACCAAATTATGACTAAGATAAATGACTTAGAAGCTAAATTTGATAAGTATAGAGAAAAAACACCTGAGGAAAAATTGATGTTACGTTCTTTAGATTCATACCCATATAATCAAAAACTAACTGATTTTTTTCAAGATAAAGAAGAAGAGATGGAAAAAACAGGAAAAAATGAATATGTTTTAACATCTGACGAAGTTGAGAATTTTTCACCGAATGAAGTTAAAAAAACATTCAATATTTACGACAACGAATAATAAAAATAATTGAATTTCGTACTAGTATTCATACTATAAATTAAGGGGTGTTTACCCCTTTTTTTATTTGACAAACTTAAATATTAACCTATATTTGTTGTAGATAAAAGAGTAATAATTAAAAATTTATTTATGGCAAATTCAGTATTAGATTCAGTACTTGCACAGTACGAAAAGAACTCAACATCCACGGGTTCACAAAAATCAAACATTTCACAAGAAGACAGATTGAAGAAGTATTTCTCAGCTATTCTTCAGAAAAATGAAAAATCCGCATCACGAAGAATTCGTATCTTACCTACAAAAGATGGCTCATCACCGTTTGTTGAAGTTTGGTACCACGAAATCCAAGTAAACGGACAATGGGTTAAGTTGTATGACCCTGAAAAAAATGACAACGAACGTTCACCCTTGACTGAAGTTTATAATGAACTTATTTCCACAGGAAAGAAAGAAGATAAAGAACTAGCGTCACAATATCGTTCACGTTTATTTTACATTGTAAAAGTAATTGACCGTGACAACGAACAAGATGGTGTTAAATTCTGGCGATTCAAACACAACTACAAACAAGAAGGTGTGTTAGATAAAATTCTTCCTATTTGGAAAGCTAAAGGTGATGTAACTGATGCCGAAAAAGGACGTGATTTAATCATCGAACTTACAAAGGCAAAAACACCACAAGGAAAAGAGTATACCGTTATTCAAACAATTATGTACGATGACCCTCAACCTTTACACGAGGATAAAGAAATTATGGAAGGATGGCTCCAAGACGAACTTACTTGGAATGACGTGTATTCAAAAAAACCCGTAGAATATTTAGAAGCAGTTGCAGTTGGAGAGACACCAATGTGGTCATCTGAACTTAAAAAATATGTTTACGGTGAAGAAGCTGAAATTTCACTTGGAGGAGCAAAACAAGAAACACCAACTCCTGTTGACCCACAAGCGAACGAAGAACCAGCAGAGGATTTGCCATTCTAAATTTAATTAAGCATGGATACTTTTAAACATATTGTGTCCATGCTTTTTTTTATAAACAAATTAAAAAGATAAAATGAAACCAGTGATTGCAGAAAAATTAAAAGAAGCGTTAGTTAAAAAATATGAAGCAGAGATAGCTGACGCAGAAGCAAGACTTTATGTTTATTTCACAAATCCTGTTGGGATTGGTGAACATCCACAACACACAGAAGAAATGGATAATTTAGTTGGTCAACTTACAGACGCTAAAGATAAGTTGGAAACTATAACAAATTTTAAAATTTACGAACTATAATGGCTATTAAAAAGAACGACTTTAGTTCACTTAAAAAGAAATTTTCCACATCGGCAAAGTATAAACCACAAAGATTCTTTGACCTTGGTGCTCCGTTTTTGGATGCGGTTGGTTTACCTGGCCCCGCGATGGGACACATCAATATGTTCTTAGGACATTCAGATACGGGTAAGACAACAGCATTAGTTAAGACTGCAGTTGATGCTCAAAAGAAAGGTATTTTACCTGTATTCATCATCACTGAACAAAAATGGTCGTTTGACCACGCAAAATTAATGGGGTTTGAATGTGAGGAAGTTGTTGATACAGAAACAGGAGAATTAGAGTGGGACGGTTTTTATATATTCAATAATAATTTTGATTATATTGAACAAATCACAGATTACATCAATGATTTATTAGACGCGCAAGAAAAGGGTGATTTAGATTATTCATTGTGTATTATGTGGGACTCAGTTGGTTCTGTTCCTTGTAAAATGACTTACGAAGGTAAAGGTGGTAAACAACACAACGCAAGTGTTTTGGCCGACAAGATTGGTATGGGTATTAACCAACGTATTTCAGGTTCACGTAAAGCGGACTCTAAATATGAAAACACCCTAATCATTGTTAATCAACCTTGGGTTGAATTACCTGACAA
>JACCDP010859499.1_pt1 | contig 21024 bp, 19 predicted proteins | sample 7445841 | NCBI WGS metagenome assembly JACCDP01 (sample SAMN15323441, study PRJNA562643) | freshwater metagenome | isolation source: river surface water | place: USA:Blue River Watershed | collected 2017-08-17
GTATCATAAACTGCTAAGAATATCAATGATTTATATACAAACCTTATTATTCATTAAAAATTGACATTACAATATATATAATATTGTATGGCTCATTCAGCTTTAAGCAAAGTACAAGAAAAAAGTACTAAAGGATATAATACTAAATCAAAAGAGGAGGCCATGAATGAATGTGAACACAATGAATATGTTATGCAGACAATGCTTACTTGTATTGGGAATAAAAGAAAACTTGTTTCACATATTTATGACATTGTTAATGATATTAGGAGAGACATTGGTAAAGATAAGCTAAATATAGTAGATGGATTTGCTGGTTCATCGGTTGTTTCAAGAAAGTTATCATATCTTTGTGATAAAATATATACGAATGATTTGGAATTATATGCATATCTTATGGCAAAGTGTTATCTTATTAAGCCTTCAGCAAGCCAAATTGCAGACATACAAAATCATATAAATAAAATGAATGAAATCGCAACACATGGACCTTATATAGAAGGGATTATATGTAAATATTATGCACCAAAAGATACTACTAATATTCAAATAGGTGAAAGATGCTTTTACACCAGAGAAAATGCGTTGATTATTGATACCTTACGACAATACATTTCAGATAATATTGAAGAAGATATTCAAGTGTATTGTCTAGTACCTTTACTAAATAAGGCAAGTATACATACAAATACATCCGGCGTTTTCAAAGGTTTTCATAAAAAAAATAATATAGGTTGCTTTGGAGGTTCGCAGGGTCAAGCATTATCAAGAATATTGAAGCCCATAAATGTTGATATGCCTATATGGAGTAAGCACGACCTTCAAGCATTTTGTTATAACAAAGACATAAATATATTGATAGAAGAATTGCCAAATGATGTAGATATAATTTATTTAGACCCTCCATATAATCAACACCCTTATGGAAGTAATTATTTCATGTTGAATGTTATAGCAAAAAACGAAGAACCAGGGCAAATATCACAAGTTTCTGGAATACCTGTTTCTTGGCAAAAATCTAACTATAATACTTACAGGACTGCTGTAAGTAGTATGAAAAAACTAATTGAGATAGGTCTTGAAAAAGCAAAATACATCCTTATATCATATAATAATGAAGGAATTATTCCTATCTCTGATTGGAATATCATGTTGGAACACTATCAAGTTAAAAAATATGAAATAAAGTATGATACATTCAAGGGCTGTAGAAACTTAGCTAATAGAAATGACAAAGTAGTAGAAATTATGTATTTGGTATCTAAGATTGCTTCCTAGTTTCAAAATATGATGCAACAATATCAAGAACTTTGCAAGATATTCTTGTATATTCTTCTTTAGTCCACATAGAAGAACCTTTCTCCATCTCATCCCATTTATGAGCTTTTACAAAGATTGATGCTATACTTTTTCCACATATTTTGCATATATCTACACTTTCTAATATGCTACTTAGTTTATGACTGATATCATCTGTAGAAGTATTTTTTGACACCTCTATATAATAATTAGACTTACCCATATTCATCATTTCCAATCTTTTTGCTATTGTTTCTGATGAATGAAAATCACAACCTGCTGCAAATATAACATATGGAAATATATCATATTCGGCAAATATCATTTCAGAACCTCTGATGTTTTTTGCACCACGCTCAATAGCATTACCTGTTGATTGTCTACTCTTATTTTCTTTCAGTCTTTCATCATTTGTTCCTTGAAGTTTATCCTCAGTTATAAGGATAGGGACCTCTTTACCGTCTATAAGTGCAAATAATATACCACCATCTGGTTTCATATATACATTTTTATTCTGAGGATTTGCTTGAGGACCACCTACATTAGCAAAATATTGTTGACACTCATATAATGTTATCTTATTTTTGTGTATTATTCCTTGTGATATATTTTTGAACCTGTCTTCTGCGAATGTAATAATGTCCTTCATAGCTTCGTGCAAAACCTTTTCTGATTTTTTGCTGTCATCATTCATGTGCCTTCCGTCATGAATCATACCAGAAAGTCTTGTTCTTAAACCATTTGAAGCAATGTCGGACATTTTTCCTACTATTTATATTTCATTTTTTCAAGTATCAATTTTACTCAATATATGTATAGAAAAGAACATTTTATGGAAAAAAATAAAAAATATTTACTTGGACTTTAAGTATTTATTAATCTTATGAAGCTCATAGGCAATGTTTGACATAGATGTTGCAATATTATTGCCTTCCTCATCTGTGAAGAAATTGCTAAGAACATTCCATAGACTTTCTTCAGTTAATCCAGGATGATATTCTTCACCCTCATCATCATCTTCGTCATCATCATCTTCGTCATCATCATCATCTTCTTCGCTATCATCATCATCACTGTCTTCGCTATCATCGCTGCTGCTATCATCGTTATCATCATCTACCTTCTCTTCTTCACACTCGCATTCTTCAGCGTTCTCATCATCAACCTCTTTGATAGTACATTTGCTAACTTTCTTTGCTTTACCAGACTTCTTCTTTCTAGATGACATTGCAGATGCATTTTGCAAATTATTGATAAAGCTTAAAAAATCAATATTTTGGATAGGAACATCTCCTCCATCATCTGGCGAAACTGTCTCCTTCTTAGAGCTCATTCGTTATTATCTGTATAATAATTGTATGGTAATAATTCTTATATCTTTTTTTTACTTGTTATAATAGAGTGGTTGTATGACTAAATTATTGCTATACATAGTTGGGTTTTTAATAGGTATCTTTATTACATTAAATATTATATCATACAGAGATATCATTTGCAAGCTTTTATCTCAGCAAAAAGAAAGCTTTGAGACTCAAGAAGCTACGCAAGCTACGCAGGCTACGCAAGCCCAAGAGGCTACACAAGCTACTCAAGCTACGGAATCTATACAAGCCCAAGGAGCTACGCAGGCTACGCAAGCTACGGAATCTATACAAGCCCAAGAGGCTACACAAGCTACTCAAGCTACGCAAGCTACTCAAGTTACGCAAGCTACACAGGCTACGCAAGCTACACAGCTACAGCAGGCTACTCAAGCTACACAGCTACAGCAAGCTACGCAAGCCCAAGAAGCTCTGTCTAAACCAGTAGAAATTAAAAAACCGAGGCCTAGTGTATGTAATAAAGAATTATTGGATCCATTTACCATATACAAGTTCTTGAAAACACCAGAAATTAGTATTTTGGCATCATCTTATGATGTTTCTTATATAGTTAATAACACATGGAAGGCCCATAATAATGATAACAAATTGACATTTTCAAAGACCATTTCAAAAGAAACTTTTGAACTCAATCCATACATTCAAGGTATTAATATTAAAGATGTCTCAATAACAGGATTTGAATTAAAAAATGCAGATGTCTTACGTGAATTGAGTGTCATGTATATGCTGAAGATTAAGGATCTTCATAATACTTTTAATTATCTATTTGAATTGAAATGTAGACCAACTGCTGTATTTGACGAACAGACAAAAGAAAAGATATACTCGGAAAATATTATTCATATATCATTCAAAGATAATAGTTATGTAGAACTGTCAGAGCCTTCAAAGGAATGCGAAGATGACTCTGAATGTAAGGGTTTGCAAAGTAAGCTCAAAAAATATATTAACATCTACAATAACTACTATTTTTACAACAAAGACCGAATGAAAAAGGACGACAAATATATATCAAAATGCGGTGAAGATGAAAAATGCAAAAACAAGTTATCATTCAAGAATGAACTAACATTTTTCAATCAGCTATTGGATACAAGATTGTATAGTATTGAGATACGAATAGGTAAGGAAATCTTCAACATCTATAATATAACAAATAACATTTTTAATGATGATGATACTTTCATTGGGTTTGTCATGAAAGATAAAGACATTAAATTCTATATAAATAGCACTGTTTTTACTTTTGAAAGGCAATCAGATGAAGAACTTTTGACAGACAACGAACCGTTTACAATAAATGAGAATGGTGGTTGCAATGCTGTTTTATATAGTTTCGCCTGTTATCAGACCGCTATTTGCGACAGTGATATAAATGCATTCAAGCTCTATAATAGATATTACTTATATGGAACAAATAAATACCAGGACACAATTGATATGTTGCAAAAATCGAATAACGAACTGAAAGCAAGACTTGGAATGTAATAGATATAAGATTATGAGACCATAAAAGATTAAATAGGATCAATGGTAAAAGCAGCTATTTTTATTTTGACACAGAATACAGTCGACAGAAAAATATACCTCAAGACATGTCTTTATTTCTTGTTTAAAAACTTTGATGCAAAATACAAATATCCTGTTATCATTTTACATGAAGATGATTATGATACACAATCACAAGAAGAAATTACTAAAAGTGTCAGAGAAGAATGCAAGCATCTTTTGCAATTTAAGAAAGTCGATCAGAATGATTTTATGATACCTACTCACATTGACATGGAAAAAATGCAGAAGTCTATTGAGCTACAGCCTGTTCCCTACTGGCGTAATGCTAGATACAGATCCATGTGTTATTTTTGGATCAAGAACTTCATGAAATATACCAAGGACTATGACTATATTATGCGCCTTGATGATGATAGCATAATTGAGGAACCTATCAATACAGACCTCTTTGAGTTGGCGAATGTCAAAGACATCAATTATTTATCCAATATAATTCATATCGATTGTAGTATGTGTAATTACGAGATGAAAGATTTCTTCTCCAAGCAGTTTCCTGACAAGCTTGATAAGATTAAAGAGGTTTTTGTAGACCATAAGCTTGATGTTAATAGTCCCTACTTCCAAAACTTCAAGAACCTGTATAAGGTAGTAAAAGGTGAAGAATATCAAGGAACTGAGGTAGAACTTAGCATGCCTATTATGTATTATAATAATTTCTGTATTACACGAACAGCATTTTGGAGCAAACCAGAGGTCCAAGAGATTGTTGATAAGATTGATAAACAAGGCAACATTTTCTATTGTAGATGGGGTGACGCACCTTTGCAAACCATTATTGTTACTTTAATTGATAACAGCAAGATTTCCAAAGTAGACTTTAAGTATAGCAAGAGGCTTCAGAGAGAATGCTTCAGAGATGATAAAGGAAGTCTTCATTCGTTTATGCCAAAAACGTATGACAATAACAGTTGCATAACAAAAAACAAGAAAGCTTAAGTGGTTTAAGCATACAGAAAAATAATAATATATTATTTAGGGACCATTGTACCTATGTTTAAGTATTTCAACAAGTTATTGGAAGATACTAAAATTGCTGCATATAATTATGTATGTACCAAACCAAATGAGAATAAAATAATATGCAAGACATTTGTAGATGATGACAAAATACCTGCCACGGACATAGATGATAAGAAATTACGAGAATTACGTATTGATACGCTGCTATTTGTCAAACAATACAAAAACACATATTACAAATATACCAACAAGGAAAAGTTCAGCCACGAGCTTTATAATACATTTTTGGATGATAAAAATTTCGACGGAGGCAATTCTGGATACGATGATGATGACGATGTTCGTATTTTTGATAGATACATACTAGAATATATAAAAAACCGAAATGATGTTACTACATTTCTGGTATGTAAAAATAAAGAGGTTATCCTGAGAAACAAGCTTGACGAGTTATCAGACATATATGGAAATAAATCAAATAATATAGATATTCTATTTACTATTGATATGAATGAGAAAGAACTATTTGCATATTGCTTTGGAATTATCTCTAAAGAAGGTAACATATCAAGCATAAAAAATATTGTATTTAGTCTTATTTGCAAATACAAGGGTGAATATGTGAGAATAAAATTGAGTGCGTTCACAAATGATAAGAAGAACCATCCTTACCTTATCTTAGAAAGTTTTTTGTCTTGAATTACATTCCCTCTGGTCCTTCGAGTTCCTCCATTAGTTCGCGATTTTTTATCTTCAAGCTATTGTTTTGTTCTATCAGCGCACTGATTTGTTTTTTCAACATATGGATATATTGTGATTCCATATAGTATTCGGCGTTAACATAGTTGCTAGTGTTCGTTTCTTGCTCTGATATCCTAAACAAAGAACGCTGTTCTTGTCTTTCAAGTTCGAGCTCTTCCTTGAGCCGTTGAACCTCTTCTTGCAATTCTTTGATTTGCTTCATATATTGCATTCTATCCAAATAGTTGATAGCACTCATAGTTTTGACTTAAGAAAAGTCATATATCTTATATCATTTTTTTGTCATTTACTGTGCCATAATACTTTTGAGCGTATCTCGATATATTTTTTCGCACTTATCACATAGTATATCATCTAAATACCTTATCATTTTGAGTTGCTTGCAATTCTTGCATCTGATGACATTCTTACTCAGTTCTATATCTCGGGTGATTTTCGGCATTTACTTACCTTTACATATCATTATCATCATTTTTTTCTTCATCTGACGAAGAAACAGGAATATCATCAAATGTTATATAGTTGTCATCTTGTGCATCATTTTTATCATTATTATAGCTACTCTTGTTATAATAGCAGTTAATTAGCACGTCAGAAATCTCCTTGTTTTTTATCAGAGATTGACACTGGTCTAGATTGAACTTGTGGACTATATCAACCTTGTCATCTTGAAAATCTCTTTTTGATACGACAATGATATCTCCATTCTCAATCAGAACCCTTTTATTAAATCTTCGCAACGCTCCTCTGATTACACCAATTGCTTCCTGTCCGTTATTACACAGTACGCGCGCTCTGCAATTACCTAGAAGTTTTACTACATATGCATAGTCTTCATAATCTGTATTAATTTGATAATTCATATCTTTGTCCTTGTTGAAGTTTGAGTGCTTCTTTTTATTACGAATACTGGTCTGGTACATCCTTGTTATTTGATATCATTAAATCTTTATGTATTTACATACTGCTTTTCGTGTATTTCATGCATATTTAAGAAATACTAATATAATAAGAACTATGTCTAGTCAATTTTTAAATGATACTTGGAGCCTTTATTTTCACGACCCTTATGACATAGAATGGGATAATGCAAGCTATATATTACTTGGAAATATTGCTACAGTAGATGATTTTGCGAATTATTTTAAAGCATATAAAGAACTTTTTGCAAAAGGGATGTTTTTTATCATGCGTATGGATATAATGCCGCGATATGAAGATGAACTTAACAAACAAGGAGGATGTTTTTCCTTCAAAATAATGCCTGAAGATTTGGATACAAAATGGTTCAATATGTGTGCGAGTGTTCTAGGAGAAACCATAGGTGTCAGTAACGACATCTGTTATAATATTAACGGTATTTCAATCAGTCCGAAGAAGTATTTTTATATTGTCCGTATTTGGATTAAAGATAGAAAATATGCAAATAAAGAGTATTACAAAATTGACATTCCAAAATACTCAAGTTTTATTTATAAAAATCATATAGAATAATAACACCTATTATAAGAAATATATTTTACAAGTATCCATATGTTTGTGTCAATGTTTGGATTATGGTCCTTTATGAATTATGTGCTAACTCCAATAAGGTTTATTTTGTTTATGATTGTCTTATGGGGGTTTATACATATTGTGGGATTTATGAATGATGAAACAGCAATTCAGTCCTTCCTTCTGATGAGTATATGAATACAGAATATCATGGTATGAAAGTATCAAAAAATATATAAGGACTCACAGCGTTATTATGAGGTAATGAAGAAGAGATTGTTGATATTTGCGATACTATGCTATACAGTAAATGCCTTTCTTGGAATACCAAGTGTATCAAGGCTTCCAATGTTAAGAATGCATAATGAAAACGAACCCATTTTTCTCAGAAACCCGCATGTGAATAAAATAGTCTCCAATGAGAGCAGTAATATTTTACGGATATACACAACATACAACCACAAATATTCTATCATCGTCTATAAGTGTGGAAAAATAGACCAGTATTTTAACCAGACGTTGAAGTTGAAATGCAATCAAGATATCATACAGCTAAATATAGTATCAATGAACTATTTCAGGAAATTATATGATGACTTGTGTATTCTAAGAAACAAGGTATAAGGCTTATTTCGGATATATCAAAAAATGAAGGATATTAATATCATAGTCGCCACAAGTACTGAATATGGCATTGGATATGATAACAAGATGTGTTGGAACATTCCAGAGGAAATGAAGAATTTTCAGAAAGTCACTAGCAGTACTTTGGATGAAAACAAGGTTAATTGTGTCATCATGGGAAAGAATACTTGGTTATCATTACCAGAAGCTCATAGACCTTTGAAGAACAGAATAAATATTGTCTTGAGTAAGACTCACGGTAACGGTTACAGTCACGGGACTGCAGAAAGATGTGAAGGTGCAGTTCTCAAAGGAAGTTTTGCAGAAGCCGTAGAATATATGGAACATAATGATATGATTGAGAAGGGATTTGTCATTGGAGGAGAGCAACTGTATAATCTTGTTTTATGTGATTATTCCAGGCTGATAAAGAAAATATATCTTTCTGTCATATATGATAAAGAATATGTATGTAATAAGTTCGTCAACCCGGAATATATCTATAGCAAATTCAAGTTCGATAAAGAGAATATTCATTTTACAGAGAGGTATGTATATATGATAGGATATAACAAGTGCGACGTATTAGATGAGCCTCCCGAGTAATATCCTGCAAAGGAAGTATTCTATATAGATGGGTTCACGACCCTTATTTGTTTGGCAAAGCATATTATCAATGTGCGAGCCAGTATCTATGACTTCTTTTTTCAGTGCTAATTTTATTTCAGGGAGTTTCTTCTTAGGTATTTTAGAATATTTTTTGTTAATGAAATCAAGGCAAGGGTCATCTATTATTTTTATGAAGTCTTCTACTAAATTAATGATGGAAACATTATATTGACAGCATTTATAGGATACGGCCCTTATCTCTGCTAGCATATCTTTCTTTTTATTATATGATTTGACAAGTTCATATAATGGTGGATAATTATAAGTACAGAATTCTTTGGTTAATAGTGGAACTGCTTCTGGTACTTGTTCTAGTTCTGCTATGTAGATTGCTTTGACGATGTTGCGTGTTTGCATATCCTTCAGGTGTTCGTTCAGAGGTTTTTTGAGATAGGTCGAGAATATGTCGAGTATTTCCTGATGAGTAAACAATGGAACCCTGAAAATACTGAACCTGCTTTTAATAGGTGTTTCAATATGAGAAATTGCATGTGTAGTACACAAGAATGTTGCATTATGGGAGTAGCGTTCGAGCAGGATACGAAATTCGAAGAAGTTGGTCTTTAGATATTCAATGTGTTTTATGATGATAAGATGCTTCTTCTGTGTTATGCTTTTGGTCCTTATAATATGCAAGATGAAGTCTGAGATACATTGGAGGTCCTTGGGTGTATCTGGGTCTATGAGATTAATTTCTATGAAATGCTGATTTTCAAGGTATGACATTGACTTATTCCATGTGAAGGGCGACTTCTGTATATGGTTTATGTTGAATAGATTTTTGATGACTTCATCCACAAAGAGGTCTAGTGGAAAGCCTAGAGTACAGTATAACAGTATATTGTTCGTGTTATCACATAAAGTTATATGATCTATGATAGATTTATATTTCGAGTTTGATTGTGTTATGGCTGTAAAGTTTTGTGTTATGACATTCCAGCTATTCATGATACATGATTGATATAAATATGTATCTGCTTATGTAAAGACATAAAGAATATGTCGTTGAATTATAATAAGATATGGATGTATTTGCAGCACTTGATTTGGATGTAAACAAATTGGATGCATATACTAAGGATGACATCAAACAGCAGTATAAAAAAATTGCTTTAGAATGCCATCCTGATAAATTGAATTGCATGAGTGAGGAGAGCGAGAAGAATAGGAAGGTGGATAAGTTCAAACAGGCTAGCATAGCATACAAGGTATTATTGGAGGATTTTGACAAATATGGGAAGATTGAGCGCAGAGATTGTGGCGAGTACGATTTTGATTGCTTTAAAGATGACTTTGAGTTTTACAAGGATTTTGACATGCAGTTCTGGGAAAGTGCCATTGATATGATAAAGAACAAGGATTTTTTGAGGAATACATTTCTAGATATAGCCGGTTTCTTTTTGAAAAATAATTTGCACTGCAAAAAATATTATGCGCCCGAGGTACATGAAGCTATAGAGCACAAGATTGTATTACCAGTTTCCTATTTAGATTTGCATAAGAAAGGCAAAAAGAAGGTCAGATTGTTTTTAAAAGGGGTAGAAGAGCCTGTATTTTTGAATATCTATTGCAAGAAAGAGTACCCATATGTAGAGCGACAATACATTGATGATGATGGCAAGGAACATAATATAATGATAGAGATGAAGATTGATGGAGGATATGGAAGGTACGGAAGGGACGGAACTTGCGGAGTCTATACACATATCGCCAAAGAAGACGGTGGGATCGATTTAATTACTAGTATCGAGATTGGATGGATAGACTATTTAGTGGGCTGTACGAAACACCTTGAATATATTGATGGAGGATTTCTGGAGATTCATGTCCGGGCTTTTAGTACTGATAAGATTGTTTTGAAAGGACAAGGTCTTTTTGGCGGGGACCTTATAGTAAATATTGATATAATTAATATTCAAGAAAAAGAATGGAAAAAACTGGACGAAAACCATAAGAGAAAACTCATAGGCATACTGAAAATGATATAAGGATATATAATGATAATGTAATCATAAAGAAAACATGCCTCCTGCTGCTAAGAAACCCGCTACTGTCCCTGCTACTGCCAAGCCAGCTCCTGTAACTCCTGTTGCTGCTCCGGCTGCTACCGCTACAGCTGTTCCTCCCTCTGCTGTTAAGAAGCCTGTTGCTGGAAAGGCTGCTGCCAAGGTCCAACTTAATGTTCCGGCTGCTAGCGCTGCTACGACTGCTAGCGCTGCCGCTCCTACAGTTTCGCAAGTTGATCTTGATGACAAGACTGATAAGACAGGAGAGAATCTTCTTAATTCTCTTGTGGATAAGGTCAATAGTCTTACAGCACAATTGAAGGAGGTGCAAACTCTTATCAAGCTCGTCAGCAAGGAGTATGACAAGCAGCAGAAGATTATTGACAAGGTTCAGAAGAAGCGCCAGAATGCCAAGAACTCCCCGTCTGGATTTGCTAAGCCTAATAAGATTTCAAATGAACTTTGCGACTTCATTGGCGTCCCTTATGGAACTGAGAAGTCCCGCACTGACATTACGCGCTTCATCAACGCCTATGTAAAGGAGCACAACCTCAATAAGCCTGATAATCGACGCTTTATCATCCCTGATGCCAAGCTCAAGAAGATCTTGAATGTCAAGGACGGAGAGGAGATTAACTACTTCATCTTGCAGAAGTTGATCTCGCATCATTTCCCTCCTAGCGCCAACAAAGCCAAGGCTTAAGGCGATTTAACTTGTATATGATTATTTTTTTTATGTTTTATTAGGATACATATGAATATTAACAGCGATATGCATAATGTTGTAGCAGCAATAGTAGTATATGCGAAAAGAGATATGCAAAGACAATTCTATCCTTTACGAGGAAAAGCTATTCTAGATAAGATTATTAATGCTGGTAATCATCAAAGACATACTCATACTTTCAGAAATGATATCATTGATATAATTGGATATAAATATATTAAGGATGAAATAGCCGAAAAAATAAGTGACTCAATAAACAAGGGCGAATTAATTCGAAATGATAATTATGATAATGGGTTAGAAGGATTATACCAACAAGACCTAGTTGTATTATGTTTGAATGTTTCACCAAATGAAGCAACAAAACAATATTTTCTTGTTTCTTTCATAATATCAGAAGAATTATGTATTAATGTATTCACTGATGATGGGAAACAAATTAAATTAGATTATGTAAATAAACAATTGAATAGGGAAAGCAAGTTAAATCAAAATGGTGCTAAGGATATTGATATCGACGGGAAATCACCACAAGATGCTATTAAATATTTTGGCAGTGATATAACAACGTATGGAACAAACTTTTGGAATAATATTTATAAATAATGTTTTGTTTAAATAGGAATGGTAGGTAAATATCATAATACCAAACGGAAGGAAAACATAAACGGCAAATTACGCTCGATATATGTTAAGGACAAGTCCGACAAAGAATATATCAGATATGGTAGCTCGCGCTATGTAGCCATACGCAATTCTCGAAAACAAAAAGGCGGAGCTCGAAATTATACAGAAGTAAATATGAGTGAAGTAATTGCAAGTGTTGCTGTATTTTATTTTGCTGACAGAACAGAGTTCTATCCTTATGCTAAAGCATTTGAAGATGCAGATAAGTTTAAAAATCTTATGACTTATAATAATGTTTTTAGAGGTACTCCTAAAGATAGTTCAATTCTTCCAGAAACTGAAGCTACTACTATAGATGATCCAAAAATTAAGTTTGAATTTCATAATGCTCTAGCTAGTAAAGCTATGAATAATGATGAATTATTAGAGGATAATTCACCTTATTTAAAAGGCAAAGAAGGTTTCATGCAACAACAAGTTGTGTCATTTTGCTTTGATTGTACTAAGACAGAAGGCGAGGCCGAAACTAAACAATACATATTATTTACACTTTATATGACAGAAGGCGATGATAATAATAATATACTACAACATTATAATATTAATATTAATAAAAATTATAATTCTGAAATGAAAACCGATGTAAATGATGCATTGGGTGTAATTAAAAAGATAGTATATGATAATATGAAACATTATTGGAATAAAGCTATACCAACAGAAGAAAGCGATAATGATGAGGAAATTAGCAGTCGTCATGATGCTTAAATTCACATCATTCTATTTTACGATAATATGTCGTTCAAACATTTATAGAATATGAAAAAAACGAAGAAGTATAACATACATGCACACCACACACCTAAACTTATTTTTATAAAAATCTTTGCATAAATAGAGATGGTGGCTAGATATCATAAAACAGGCCATAAGGAAAAGATAAAGGGTCGGATGCGTTCTATTTATGTCAAGCATAATTCGAACAAAAAATACATTAGACGTGCAAGCGGTCGTTATGAATCAGTCAAACAAAAAGGCGGATCAAACTCCAAAACAGTCAATTCTGATGAAATAGCAGCAGCCATAGTAGTCAATGATAAAACAATATATGCAATTGATATGAATACTTATGGAAACATAATAGGTGATGATATCAAAAAAATAATTTTAGCCACAAACAATACCTCATCAACAGAATATGATTTTGATGATACTTTGCCAATTGGTCTAAGAATTATAGATGATAAATCTAAAAAGCAAGATACTGAGGAATTTCTAGAAGGCAAACTTGGTATCAAAAGCCAACATGCCATATCTTTTTGTTTAGATATCACGGACCCTAAATCAAGCGGAGGCGGTAGAAGGCGCAAGCTATACAGAAAATTGGTTGGAGGAACTGGTCGAACCCCTCAAGGAATATTTAATATCGGAAATTCTTGTTTTATAAATACAGCATTACAATTATTGTTTCAGTTAAAAGATGATGGATTGTTTGAAGGCGTTGATAAAAATAATGAATTATATAGTAAACTTAACATACTTTATAATGGGAATACATCAGATGAAACATTTAGCAAAAATAATATTGTACCATTTAGAGAAACTCTTGGTATACGAACAAATGTTGATTCTTATAAACAAGAAGATATTACAGAGCAAGTACTTCCTATTTTTTTTGATAAACTTAATAATGAAACTGTACTTAAAAGATTAGGTATTCAAATAAAAAAAACTATAACATATAATAACAATAATAATAACCAAAAATGTAATGAAAAAATAGAGGTAACACCTACTGATGTAACTTTTGACAAATTTTTAGAAATAATAATACAGGATAAAAAATATAATTCCAGTAATATACTAGATATTAAAAATTATATTGATAATTTTATCAATGGATATAATACAGAAAAAGGAGATGAATCACTGAAGTGTGTGGCATGTGTATATAATGAGAATAATGAATTTATAAAATATGAAGAAATACAAGTTCAAGCTCAACAAAATTACAAATTGTATACTAGTCCCGAGTTTATGCTTATAAAGTTAAATATTTTTAAAAAAACTATGAATGATAAAGGTGAAGTAACCACTAGTAAAATCAATAATAAAATGAATGTTCAAAACGAAATTATTAAGGACAAATATAAATATATATTGCAAGGCGTTTGTATTCATATATCACATAAAGATACTACAAATTCAGGACATTATGTATACTTGGGTAAAAACAATAACGAATGGTATTATTTTAATGATAAATATTCAAATAATGTCAATGAATATAAAAAAGACGGAAACTATAATGATGACCATAAAGGCGATTTTGATATACAAGACAATATTATATATTTCAATGGCGTTCAAGGTTTTACACCATATGTATTATATTACAAACGTTCTGGTGGCCCAACAGATGTAGCATCTAATCATCCAACTAATCCTGGCAATTTAACCATTGGAAATCAGCCCAAACTATGTAAATATTTTGTTTTTACAGAAGAGGAACAAAAAAAATGGCTTCAACTATATACTAAATCAATGATATTTGTGAATGCAATACCAGAAGAAGATACAAACTCCCAAAATGGTGCAGGTCGTAAAAAAGTAAAGAAACAAAAAGGCGGAATCAATAAACCTTTTGAAGATTGGAAGAGACCAGATATTCAAAAAAGTTATAATGATGCTCTAACTAATATAACAACTCTTTTCAATGCAGCAAATGCTCTATATAACTGTTATTCATTTAAAGATAAAGAAAACCAAAAGAAGTATCTGAAAGATCAAGGTAATATTGGTATCCCTGATACACATGCCTTTCCAGAATGGGTCATAAATAAAAATAGAGAGGCATATGGGACAACTGAAGACACAAAACCTTATACATTTGATAGATTCAAATTTAATGAAACTGTTGTTTTGTATGATAGCGCTGATAAAATAGAAGAGGTATTCAATACAGTATTCAAAAGAGACCCTGTAAATGTAACAATGAATAGATATTTTAACCCTGACACTTTACAAACAATGTTTGGATATAACCAAGCTTATTATCTTGATGGTTTTTATACTACACAAAAAGAAACTAAAAATAAGCTAGGCTATGGAAACCAAAGTTATATGGCAGCAAAACACAATCGAAATACTAATACTAATAGTATCCCAACACTGAAACCCAATATCGCCATATATTGCAAAGCTCTGGTGAATTGCAGAAAAGGCGATAAATGGAATCAATCATCTGAAACTAGGTGGAATACAGTTGAAGTTGATTTAGTCAATGTAGAAGTCCATGTTATGAACTTAATTGGATATGGATTTGACACAGACGCACAACCAGATTATATTTATATTAAAAGCCTTGACCCAACAAAAAGAAAAGACGAGGTAATACGTTTGTATAGAAAGATGTGGTTGAAGCTCGCTGTATTCTGTGTGCAGAAGAAAGATACTATAAAAAATGTCATCATTTCAAATGTAGGAGGTAATAATTTCGCATCTGAAATATTAGAATTACTAAATGTGAGAGATTTTGATAGATTTTCAACTTTTAATAAAAAAAAAATGAAAAAATATTATTTCATAGAAAATATATTTAAACAAAGTTTTGGATATGAAAATACAGATGAAATTATGACATCTAATGGAAAAATACTTGCAAACCCATATAAGTTGATGACAGATAATGGTATCAATGTAATTGTAAAATTTGAAATATACAATTTTAATGGTAAAAAATACCCAATAGATATTAATATTGAATATCGTATTCCTGATATCATTTACAAGCTAAAATATTATAATCAAGATAGTAGCATATCATCCAAAAATACCAACTTCTTTGGGAGATTTTTTCCAAATACAAAAGTACGCTCACAACCAAAAGATTTGCCAAAAGATTTGCCAAAAGATTTGCCAGATACTGCCACTTTAGATAATACGCTCTTTGTTAACGCTTGGGATCCGCATAGCATTATTGGTAATGGCAATTATAATGATGACTCATTGGATGGATTCTGGGGCAGAATTTCAAATATGAGTGTCCTAGGCTGGGGATACACCAACCCATATATGAATTGGCAAGCCATTGACTTTAGTCAAATAAAAACAGTTAGAGAAGCACAAGCACAAGCACAAGCACAAGCACAAGCACAAGCACAAGCACAAGCAGCAGTACTAGCAGCAACAACAACACCAGCAGCAGCATCGGCACCAGCACCAGCACCAGCAGCACCACCACAGCAATCAAGACCACAATCAGCAAACAATTTACCATTGTTATTGGATTCTATTACATCTGCTAACATGTCAAAATCGCCACAAAGAAGAAGAGGGAGATCACTATCAACAACACCAACAGCATCTGCAGATTCAGTATCATGGTTACATAATGAAAAAAAATATATAATACTTACATTTTACACGAAATCTAATCTAAATATAGGATCACAACTAAACAATTATTCTAAATCCACCATAAACGATGCTATTGCAGCAATAGAAGATAGTATTAAAGCATATGGAACTAACTTTTACGCCAATATGGAAAAATGATCTCAGTAATAAATAAAGGCTATGAACGAAGAAATAACTATTGAGTATATTATTGACATAAAAGGTAATATACTTACAATATATAATCCACATGATAATAATGAAAAAAAAATAAGCGATATTTTTCCAAAAGGTTCTGAATATACTCCATATGAACATATTAGTACTTCCAAAACATTTAAAATAATTCAATCTAAAGATTCGAAAAAAACCTTGCTTTTTCAAATTGCAGATGGCTTATCATCTAAACCTAAATCATGTATATTAATTTGCGTTGATGATGATGTATTATCAAGTTTGAAAACAGAACCTCTAAAAAAGAGTAATACTGATATAGATAAAATCAAACAAATTATAGAAGTCTATATTAAATTGTTATTAGCATTATCTGTTAAAAAAAGCTTTAATGATATCATTGTTCTTTTTCCTGCTGAGGACTAGAAATTAAACATTTACATTTATTTTTTCATCCTAATCTATAATAGAATGATAAGGAGAGAAGGTGATTATAAATCTGGCTTCAAGTACTATAAGAATAATATAGAGATTAAAGATGAAGCAGAGATTAATCGTATCAGAGATTTCAAGATACCTCCTGCGTACCAGAATGTTGTCATAGTAAATAATAGGAAGATTGTAGCATATGGCTTCGACTCCAAGGGCCGCAAGCAAGTTCTCTATCAGCCTGCTTTCGTCAAGAAGCAGAATGAAAAGAAGTTCAAGAAGATTTTTGCATCCATGGAGACTTTCGAGAAGCTAAAAGATGTTGTCGAGCGTGATATGCATAATAAAAAAGACATAAAGAGGAAGGAAATTGCTATCATCATACATCTCATTTTCACTTGCGGATTCCGCATTGGTAACAAGAAATATGAGAAGGAGAATAATTCAGTAGGTCTGACTACGCTCAAGTTCTCACACATGCAGTTTGCCAAGAACAAGATACACATTGATTTCATCGGCAAAAAAGGCGTGAGGAATACAGCTATTTGCCACAACAAGATGATATACAAATATTTACAGGATAAGGCGCAAAAGTTCAAGGAAACAGATTATGTATTCTCTTATTCTAGCAAGAATATAACTTCTGCAGATGTCAATGAATACTTAAGGGCAGTTGATGAAGACATGAAGATAACATCAAAAGACTTAAGGACATGGAATGCCAATTATCTGTTTATGAAATTCTTCAAAGAAATACAAGAAGGCGATGCGAAGGTCAAAAACCCTGTCAAGAAGGCCATTGAGATGGTAGCACATAAGCTGCATAATACCTATTCAATTTGTAAGAAAAGCTATATAGACCCGAAAGTCATTAAATATGCAGAAAAAATGATAGATTAGGTTGCATATAAGATTAATATATTTATACAAAGTAAAGAACAAGGATGGAAATTGACATTATCATTCAGAACCTTAAAGATATGCTTTTGGAAAGAGGAGATGATATATCCATGTTTGAGGAGCACGAGACAGACATTGATAGGAAGGATTTCTTTAATGATAAAAATGTCATTGAGTTCCAGACATCACATACTACATTGATATTCGCACTTACAAAGAAGCTCAGGAAGAACATCATAGATGAGCTCAAGAGTGGGGATACCAGTGTCGATGGGTTCATTCAAAAATATAATAATAAGAAAAATATCATCCTTATTTTCAACAATGACACCATATCAATGCCAATTTTATCGCAACTCAATAGATACGATAAAATCTTTCAGAAGTCTGGAGGCATCTTGCAGTTCTTCATGATGAAACAGCTGATGTTTAACCCTACCAGACATGTCTTTGTTCCAAAGCACATCAAACTGTCTGACACGGATGCAGCTGATATTATGCAAAAGTATATGATTAAGAGCAAACTTCAGATGCCTGTCATTTTACATAACGATATCATTGCGAAATGGCTGGGTCTACGTCAAGGTGATATAGTGAAAATTGAAAGATACAATGAGAATAGCGGAATATCCTATTATTATAGGTGTTGCATCTAAATAAAAAAATAAACATCTATTTTATAGAGATACTAGTATGTCAGGCTATACGGTTGGAAACAATAACATATCAGAATTGAATACTCTTATCAGAAACTATTACAATTCATTCATCCGAGATGAAAATAAGGAGATATTTGGCGAAATGGCAGATATAGGCAATGATGCAGCTAGAGCAGCTACAATTCCTTCAGATGCAACTAGTTATAGTATTGAATTATTCCAAAATTTCATCCATAGCGTCGTAAATAATAATATATCAAGCGATGCTACTACTGGTTATGGTACAGGTGCAAAGAATGGTTTATTGAAAATCAAAGGGCAAACAGGAACTTTTGCTGCTACCGATTTACCAAATCTTAAGTTTGTATTTGTTTGCATAAATATCATCAATGTCTTTGTAGATATATTAGAAGCTTATAAGTATTTTATTGATAATGATGCTGGGTTCAAAGATAAATTGAATATTATTAATAAAATAGTTTTAGTTCCATCAACACATAGGACCAAAGCGCATATAGATAACATAAGCACAACAGTTGCAGCCCAACCAAACATAGGATATTATATTAGCTCTGAACCAAGTAAATTATTTCTGGCAATTAATTCATTAATATCTACTGACCGAAATACAATATTTTCACTTGCTTCGTCTAGTGATACTTTAAAGGATGCTAATAAACCAATAGCTACACATGGATTATATGATGGTACTACTTTAAATGCAACTGCATATGTAAATCAACTTGCTGATAATACCGATTCAAAATCTTTCAAAATAAATACAGGTACACACAATAAAATATCAAACACAGACACATTTAGTTTGGCTAATCTTCAGATAAATTGCTTGAATAACTTCTTATTGTTTTTAGCGAAAATGAAAGTAGATAATGCAAGAAATCAAGTTAATGCACTATATTTTTATTATAAGTACTTGCATCTATATACTACACTTGTATTTTCAACAATGAATGTAGTTTTAAATGATTCAAAACAAAATACTCAATACTTTATGAAAATTATACAATATACTCCATATAGTACTAATGATGCATCAGGACAAAGTGCTAGTACTGTTCGTAGTAATCTTGTAACTGCTGCATCTTCTTTAGCCACTAAAGCTGCTGCTGCTGCTGCTGCTGTTGATGCAGCTAATCTAGCTAGAGACTATAATGTGGAAGCTAATACAAAAGCTTCAGGTGCAAAGACTGCTACTGGTACAGATGCTCTTACAAATGCTAAAGGATTCTTAAATGAAGCTGTAACTGCTACTAACAATGCTATTGATAAAGCTAATATAGCTAGAACAAGTGCAACTCGTGCAGGCGTACCTTCATCTTCATTTATGAGAACAGTTCCAAACAAATATATTATTCCTGGTACTACAACTGAAATTGATGGTTTCACTACTATACCTGGTGCTCTTACAACTAAAGCTAATGATATTATAGAAAGGGCTTATAATGCAGCTGAAGCTGCCAATGAAGCTGCAAATGTAGCAGCTTCAGCTGCAGCTTCTTATGCAACTACTACTAGTACTGCAGCTTCAATTGCTAGTAGTCTGACTGAAACCATCGAATCAATAACAAATAAAATATATAAAAGTGATGATGCAATATATAGAGATATTACTAACGCTAATAAAACAGTTGCTGATATGACATACACTATAAATAGTATAGGAACTAATGCAGGTAAAGATGCAGCAATTACAATTTATGATAATGCTCTTTTGTATGTATCTAGTGAATTATCAAGATTAATTAATAAATTATTACTTCAAACAAATCAAATACCTGTAGATTTTAATAAATATAGCACACTTATAAATACTGATTTAAGTCTCAAGATTTCTTTTAGCAGAGAGAATGTACTCAAAATCAAATATGATGACCCTAGGATAAGTATATTAGCTGCTAACAAAAACTATCTACAAAATATTTCTAGAAATCTGAATGAAAAATTAGAGTTTATTGAAGCATTTTCCGTCAATTATGATTCAAAATATTATAGTATAACAGATATAGATGCTAAGTATATATACATAGAGGCCATATTTCCTAACAGAAGCAGTAAGATAGTAAATCAGTTTAGACCAAGCTTATGGGATGATGCTACGCATAATGACGAAACTTCAGAGTATAACACAATTATCAAAATAACCATTAATGGATTACTTCAGTTCAAAGACAGTTATACAAGTGGTATGAATAATTTAATACATATTAATAACAATATAAAACAAAATATATCAAAAATCAACAGTCAAAAAAATATGTTCCAATATGAACTGAATAAAGATACGCTTTTGAGAAATCAGACATATGCGTACAGCATTA